>WNFF01003956.1_pt1 | contig 12130 bp, 7 predicted proteins | sample 5400441 | NCBI WGS metagenome assembly WNFF01 (sample SAMN13153345, study PRJNA577476) | soil metagenome | isolation source: 120 cm saprolite under Douglas fir tree site 2 hole 3 replicate 1 | place: USA:California | collected 2015-04-18
GCGTAGCCGGCGTGCTCCTCGATCCCTGTCGCGATGGCGAGGATGTTGGGGTCGAAGATGATGTCCTCCGGGTGGTAGCCGGCCTTCTCGGTGAGCAGCTTGTACGCCCGCTGGCAGATGCTGACCTTGCGCTCGAGCGTGTCCGCCTGGCCTTTCTCGTCGAAGGCCATCACGACCACGGCCGCGCCGTATTCGTGAACCAGCTTGGCCTTCTCGAGGAAGGACTCCTCGCCCTCCTTAAGGCTGATCGAGTTGCAGACGCCCTTGCCCTGGAGGCACTTCAGGCCCGCCTCGAGGACGGTCCACTTCGAGCTGTCGACCATGATCGGGATGCGCGCGATTTCGGGCTCGGTCGCGATGAGGTTGAGGAACCGGGTCATCGCGGCCTCGGAGTCGAGGAGGTCCGCGTCCATGTTCACGTCCAGCAGGTTGGCGCCGCCGCGCACCTGGTCGAGCGCCACCTGGACCGCACCCGTGAAGTCGCCGGACTCGATCAAACGGCGAAACCTGATCGAACCTGTGACGTTGGTCCGTTCGCCGATGACGACGAACCTGGTGTCGGGTCCGATCTCGAATGGCTCGAGGCCGCTGAACTTCGCCCGCCCGATGCGCTTGGGGACATGGCGGGGCGGGATGCCGGCCAATGCCTTGCGGATCTGGCGGATGTGATCTGGCGTGGTGCCGCAGCAGCCGCCGGCGGCATTCAGGAAGCCACTGGTGGCGAACTCGCGCAGCAGCCGACTCGTAATCGGCGGATCCTCATCGAAACCCCCGAACGAGTTGGGCAGGCCTGCATTCGGGTAACACGTGACGTAGACCGGCGCCACGCGCGAAAGCGCCTCGATGTAAGGGCGCATCTCGGTCGCGCCCAGCGAGCAGTTGATGCCGGCGGCAAAGGGGTCGGCGTGCTCGATGGAGTTCCACCAGGCTTCGACGGTCTGGCCGGAGAGGTTGCGCCCGCTTCGATCGACGATCGTGACCGAGATGAAGAGGGGCAGCTCCGGCGCGACCTCTTTGACCGCCGCGATCGCCGCCTTGGCGTTGAGCGTATCGAAGATCGTCTCGATCAACAGGAAGTCGACGCCTCCGTCGCGCAGCCCGCGCGCGGCCACCGCGTAGCCGTCACGAAGCTGGTCGAATGTGACGGCGCGGTACGCGGGATCGTCGACATTGGGCGAAAGCGAAAGGGTGACGTTGGTCGGGCCGAGCGAGCCCGCTACGAACCTGTTCTCGTAAGCGTCGACGACCGACCGCGCCAGCCGCGCGCCCGTGACGTTGATCTCGTACGTCAGGTCCTCGAGCCCGTAGTCCGCCTGCGAGACCGGGGTCGCTGTGAACGTGTTCGTGGTGATCAGGTCGGCGCCTGCCTCCAGGTACTCACGATGGATGCGGCTGACCACGTCCGGTCGCGACAGGTTGAGGATGTCGACGTTGTTCTTGAGCAGCTTGGGGTGGTCGCGGAACCGCTCGCCGCGCCAGTCCTCTTCGGTCAGGCCCTGTTTCTGCAGCAGCACGCCGATCGACCCGTCAAAGATCACGATCCGCTGCTTGAACAGCCGATCGAGACGCTCGCGAATGGAGGAGGGTGCCGAGGTGACGGTCGCCATTTGGACCCTTAAGAGTACGAGGAGCGCCTAAGGTGGCACGACCCAGACGGCCGGATCGCCGTTGGGATCTCGCGCGTACACAGTGGCTGAAGCACGAACGTCGGGCGGCAGGTCGCTGAGGTTCAAGGCGGCCAGGCCGAAGCCGGGCGGGGCCTGCGAGCCTGGCGTGACGATCGGAACGGTGGGCCCGTCGAGGAAGCGCACGGCTTGCGCGTCATACGGGTCGACAATCACAGCAGTGTTCCTTCGGGCGCCTGCCGCAGCCAGCGCCACGGTGTGGAAGTCAAAGGCTGCGTAGCGCTCGGACAGGGGCCGGAAGGCGAATGCGAGACCGGCATGAACGCCCGTGAGCACGATCGCGACGGCGCAGGCCGCGGCGACGACTGACGCATAGCCTCGCCCTGCGTGCCGCGCCAGGCGCACCGCCTCGACCACGCCCACCCCGACCAGGGTGGCGACGTACGGGGCGAGTGCGAGGCTCCTCTGCAGGTGGGGCGCGCCGCCCTCCACCGCGTACAGGGGCGGCAACAGATAAACGCCCAACCCGATCAGCACGAGCGCCGATACCCGGGCCCGGCGCTCACGGATCACCCGCCAAAGGCCAAGAGCCGCCAGCAACGGCAGCGGCCAGAGCAGCAGCGGAAATCCGGAAATGTCGTGACGCGGATTGGGATCGCCGGCGACGAAGAACATGCCCAGCGTCTGGAGGCTGTGCGTCAGGAGAGTGGTGTGAGGCATTCCGGGACTTACCGGCGACACGCCCGCAATGCGCCCGAAATAGTTGAGCGGGTCCGTGACCATGGTCCACACGTAGGGCGCCGCGGCCACGACGTATCCGAAAACGAGCCAGAGCCGGCCGGCCCACAGCCAGTCGAAGAGCGGGCGATCGACGTGTCTGAGCCATAGCAGCCAGGCCGCGACCAGCAGGGGAGTCAGCTTTAGGGGCTGGTACGTCCACAATCCGGCTCCCGCCGCGAAGCCGGCGAGAAACCCCAAACGCCGACCCGGACGGTCCGACCAGGCCAGCAGCGCCGCGGCCGCAAGCCCGGCGAACGGCACAGTGAGGCCGTTGCGCAGTCCCAGGACCGAAGTCGCGATCAGCCAGGGCGACCCTGCCATCCATGCGATTCCGGCCAAAGCGGCGACAACGCCGTATCTCCGCAGCAGCGGCCATGCGGCGGCGATACCCGCCAGCCCGACCAGGGTCGAGGTGGCGCGGATGCCAATCACCGTTGGCCCCGTGACGAAGTGAAATGTGATGGCGACCAAATACGCAAAGAGGGCTTCTCGCCCTCCGTTCTCGTCGATGAACACGGGTCGGTAGGCCGGATCAGCCAGGATGCGAAGCGCTGAGATCCCCTCGGAGGCCTCATCGGGATAGAGGCCGCCGGGCTGTCCGTGGAGGAGCGGCACCAGCCTGACCGCCGCGGCGCAGGCCAGAACGGCGAGCAGGGCGGTAGCCGGTAGCAACCAGGCTGGAAAGCGAGAGCGCGCGATCAAGGCCACCTCAGAATCCCAGGAGAATAGGGTGGACGTGGACAACGCTGTCGTCCGGAGCGCGTACGCGCGCGGCGTGATCTTGCTGACCGGCGTCGGCCTCGCTGTGCGTCTCCTGTGGCTGAACCACGAACCGATCTGGCGTGACGAAGCCTTCACAGCCGTGGTCGAGCAGCGCGGCATCGCGGGAATGCTCGACGCGATCCACAACGACTCAGCGCCGCCGCTCAGCTACCTGTTGACCCACATCTCGATTTCTCTCCTGGGGCCGACGCCGACGGCGCTGCGTTTGACCTCGGCAATCGCGGGCACCCTCATCGTCCCGGTCGGAGCTGCGCTTGGGCGGCGCTGCGCGGGGGATTTCGGTGGGTTGTGGGCCGCCGCGATATTCGCCCTCGTACCGGCGCTCGTGATGAGTGGTCGCGATGCGCGCATGTACGCGATGGCCACGACCCTGGTCGCGATTTCGACGCTGGCGTTATGGCGGGCAGCCGAGCGTGGCACGGCCCTGCGCTGGGCTTTGTACGGGGTGGCCATCCTGCTGGGGCTCTACACGCAGTACTTCGTCCTGATAGCGATTCCAGCGCAGCTCGTCGCCCTTCGACTGGCGCTGCACTCTCCCTGGCGGACGGTGATCACCGCAGCCGGCGCCTCAGGGCTGGCGTTGGCCGCGCTGGTCCCCTGGCTCGTGTACGCGGCGCCCCAGTTCAAGCATGTCGAGACTCCTTTCTGGGTGCCGCGTTTGAACGTGATCAGCGTGAGCGGCACGCTCGCCCAGTTCCTGTCCGGGCCCGCGATCGAACCGGGCACCGAGGGCAAGCTCGCGATTCAGGCCGTCCAGCTGCTGGCGGTGGTGGCCGGCCTGGTGTGCGCCTTCCTTCTGTTCCGTGCTCGCAAACGCCTGGGCGGCGCTTTCAGTTTCATCGCCCTGTGCGGCGCCGTGCCTGTGGGTTTGCTCGCCGCCGCAAGCATCTGGCACCCAATCCTCGAGGCGCGGTATGCCGGCGTCCTGTGGGGGCCGCTGTTCGTGCTGCTGGCGGTCGCGATCGCCGGACTGAATCGACTGTCCATGCGGGCGCTCCTGGTGATTGCGCTCGTCGCACCCACGGCCGCGTTCTCGGTGGCGGTCACGCACCCCGACACGCCCGCCCTGACGGCGTACCTCGAGCCGCGCTTCCATGAGAACGACTTCATCTGGGCGTCGGCCGGGGACTATCTCCTCCTTCTTTATTACGGTGATGCGGATGAGCGCGCCCACACCCAGGTAGTGGCCCGGCACATCGCCTGGTTTTGGGGCACGGCCGCGTATCCGGCCAACGCGCTGACGCCGGATTTTCCAGCGAGCACGATCCAGCAGAGAGGCACCATCTACTGGGTGGACGACGCCGGCCATAAGCTGCCGGTCCCGCCGTCCGGTTACGCCCTGCGCCGCTACGACTGCTTCAACACGATCTGCGTCGCCACCTTCTCGCCGACTCCGCCATGATTGGAAAAGTGGCGGAACCTCGACTGTCCGTGGTGGTGCTGGTCTACAACGAGTCCGAGAGCATCGAGCCGCTCCACGATGAGCTCAGCGGAGTTCTCGAGGGACTCCATGTTCCGTATGAGATCGTCTACATCGACGACGGCAGCCGCGACGGCGGCACCGAGAAAATGGCCCAGCTTGCGCTGCACGAACCAAGCGTGCGCGTGGTCAGCTTCCGCCGGAACTTCGGCCAGACCGCGGCGGTGCAGGCCGGGATCGACAACAGCCGCGGGGAGATCGTCGTCTTCATGGATGGCGACATGCAGAACGACCCGCACGACATCCCCCCGCTGCTCGATCTGATCGACGAGGGGTATGACGTGGTCAGCGGCTGGCGCCGGGAGCGCAAGGACGACGCCTCCCGCGTGCTGCCCTCGAAGATCGCCAACTGGATCATCGCCCGCGTCACGCGCGTCCCGCTTCACGATTTCGGGTGCACGCTCAAGGCTTACCGCCGCGAGGTGATCCAGGACGTAAAGCTCTACGGCGAGATGCACCGCTTCATCCCGGTCTACGCGTCGTGGGTCGGCGCTCGCATCACCGAGCTGCCAGTCAACCATCGGCAGAGGGTGTTCGGCCGCTCGAAGTACTCGCTCGCGCGCACCTCGCGCGTACTCCTGGACCTGATCACCGTCAAGCTCCTGGGCAGCTACTCGACCAAACCCATCTACTTCTTTGGGTTCGCAGCCTTCGGCTTGTGGGCCCTTGCCGTGGTCTTCGCGGCCATCGTCATCATCCAGAAGCTCCTGCCGCCATATCCGTACGCGCACAACAACCCGCTCCTGCTGCTCGCCGTCTTCCTGGCGATCGTGGGCGTCCAGTTCATCCTTATGGGCTTGCTGGCCGAGCTCTCGATACGGACCTATCACGAGTCGCAGGGCAAGTCCGTGTACGTCGTGCGCGAGGTGATCGAGGGTCAGACGTCGCGCAGGCGCGCAGCCACGAATGGGAGACCCGCAGTCCGCACTCGTAACAAATAGATGTGTGGAATCTGCGGGGTTGCCGGCGGCGAGCCGGCCGAGGGCCGCGAGCTGGTCGGACGGATGTGCGCCGCGATGGCCCACCGGGGTCCGGATGACGACGGAAGCATCCACCGCGACGGCGTGACGTTCGGCATGCGCCGCCTCTCGATCATCGACGTTGAGGGCGGCCACCAGCCCATCCACAACGAGGACTCGAAGGTCTGGGTCGTGCAGAACGGCGAGATCTACAACCATCTCGAGCTGCGCAAGGTGCTGGCGGCGGCCGGCCATTCATTCACCACCCAGTCCGACACCGAGGTCCTGGTTCACGGTTACGAGGAGTGGGGTGAGGCGGTCGTCGAGCGCTTGAACGGGATGTTCGCGTTCGCGGTGCTCGACCTCCGCCGGGGGCGGGTGTTGCTGGCTCGCGACCGCATGGGCATCAAGCCGCTGCATTACGCCGTCGACGGCGGGCGCCTCGTGTTCGCGTCTGAGCTGAAGGCGCTGCTTTGCGACCCTGGCCTGCGGCGGGAGCTCGACCCCGTCGCCCTCGACGAGTACCTCGCCCTCGAGTACGTGCCCTCTCCGCGCAGCATCGTGCGTGGCATCAGCAAGCTCCCGCCCGCCCACACGCTCGAGTGGTGGCTGGGCAGCGGCATCCACCGGCTTCACCGCTACTGGTCTCCGACGCTCGGCGAGGATGGAGCCGCGTCGCGGGGGGCCAGCCTCGAGGAGCGTTGTGAGGAGCTGCGCGCGGTGCTCCGCGAGTCGGTGCGCAAGGAGCTCATCAGCGACGTCCCGCTCGGCGTGTTCCTTTCGGGCGGGATCGACTCGAGCGCCGTGACCGCGATGATGTCCCAGCTGGGCGGCGACGTGAAGAGCTTCTCGGTCGGATTTGCCGAGCGCTCATTCGACGAATCGCGTCATGCGCGCCAGGTGGCGAAGCATCTCGGCACCGACCATCACGAGCTCACTCTCGAGCCGTCGATGCTGCTCGACCTCATCCCCAAGCTCCCGCTTCTGCTCGACGAGCCGCTCGGCGACGCCTCCATCATCCCCACATACCTGCTGTCGGCATTCACGCGAGGCCATGTCAAGGTCGCCCTGGGCGGCGACGGGGGCGATGAGCTGTTTGCCGGCTATCCCACCGCGCGGGCGCACCGGCTTGCCGGCTACTACAACCGCGCCCCACGACTGCTTCGCCGGGGTCTCATCGAGCCCGTCGTGCGCCGGCTGCCCGTTTCGCGCGACAACCTGAGCTTCGACTTTCGCGCCAAGCGGTTCGTCAGCGGCGCCTCGCATCCCCTGCCCGAGCGGCACCAGCGCTGGATGGGGTCGTTCGCGGCCGAGGAGAGGACGGCGCTGCTGTCGGCAGAGATGCGCGACCAGCTGGCGACCCTCGTGCATGTGCAGACCGCCGAGCACCACGGCTCCGGACCGCGCGAACCGCTCAACCAGGTCCTTCTGATGGACATGCGGCTGTACCTGGAGAACGACATCCTGGTCAAGCTGGACCGCGCCAGCATGATGGCCTCGCTCGAGGGCCGCGTACCGCTCCTCAACAACGACTTCGTCGAGTACGCGACACGCCTACCTCTGGACATGAAGCTGCGCGGCCTGCGCTCGAAGTTCCTTTTCAAGCGGGCACTTCGTGGCCTGCTTCCCGGCAGCATCCTCAACCGACCGAAGAAGGGATTCGGGATCCCGGTCGCCAATTGGTTTCGCGGCCCGCTCAAGGAGCAGATGCTTTCGGTTCTGTCGCCCGAGCGGGTCGCGCGCAAGGGTTTCTTCGATCCATCGGCGGTGGCGGCATTAGTCGGCGACCACCTGTCAGGCCGGCGCGACAACCGCAAGCAGCTTTGGACGCTGTTCGTCTTCGAGCTGTGGCACGACGGCTACCTCAGCCGGAGCTGACCCGCCACCAAACTTCAACCCCTTGGTCCGCAACCGGCGGATTGGTTTCGATTTGGGTCAGGAAGTCGACGATGGCGGCGTGCCCTGGAGAAGGGCCGGCAACGATGGTCGTGACGCCGAACATATCCAGGTCTGCGAGCGCCCGCGCGCGCACGCCGGCGGTCATCGTCAGGACGCGCCCGGCATCGAGCCCATCAAGGGTCGATTGCAGGAATGACGGATGCGGGCCGAGATAGGGCCCCGGGGTGAATGCGTCGCCTTCCGGCATCTTGAAGCGGTAGTACGCCGCCGCCTGCCAGTACATGGCGTCCGTCGATTGCTTGCTCGAGAACGGGGTGATGAGCACGACAGCTCCCGGGTTGATCTTCTCGACGTCGCCGCCGGGCCGGAAGAACGCGGGCGTCGTGGCGGGTGCGCTTGGATACGGCAGAGAAGGAGCGATCGCCAACACGCCGGCGAACAGCAGGAAGCCGGTCGTAAATCGCTTTACCGGCGTGCGGGCGATGGCGAATGCGCCCGCGGCGACGATGCCGATGCCGAGAAATGCGATCGCCATCAGCCGCGCCGGCAGCGCATTCCCCACCAGCGGCAGCTGCGCCACCGCAGCCCACGGCAGCCAGATGGGTGTGACGTTTCCGTTGATATGGAGGTGCGGGCCGAGCGACAGCACAGCCACGATGAGCGTCGTCAAGCCGAGCCAGCGAATGGCCGGCCGGCGCCATCCGGCCACGAGGCCCGCGGCAAAGAGCGCCAGCAGAGGCAGGCCGACATAGGCGCCGTTCTCTGTGACGTTGCCCGTGAACTTGATGAGCGGCGCCGGGATGGCGAAGGCGAGCAGGTCGCTGACGTAAACATCGGACTGCTGCACGTTTCCCGACACGTGCTGCGGGCCCATGAACTGGAAGGCGAGCGGGTACGCGGCGAGGATGGCAAAAGTGAGGAGCGCCGCGCCGGCGGCCTTGAGCACGTAAGGCAGCGCCGGCTTTACGTCATGGCGATGTAGCAGCGCCAGCAGGGCGATGCCGATGGCGCCGATCAGCGTCGTCATCGCGAGCAGCTCCTCGCCAGTTAGAAATTGAAGGGCGGCGGCCAATCCTGAGAGCGCGCCCACAGCCGTGGGACGAACGTGCCGGCGCACGAAAATCTCGTGTCCGAGGATAAGCGCGCCTGGTGGGAAAAGAGACACCACTACGTGGGGATGGCCCAACGCCTGTGCGACCAGGGCGGGGCTGAATCCATAGATGAGCCCGGCGGCCAGGCACATGACCTGGTGGTCGATGAAGCGCCGCGCGGCCAGGAATCCAAGCCAGGCGGACAGCGCGACGCCGGCCGTGATCAGCACGTTGTAGGCGACAACCGGACCGAAAACTGCGGTGATCGGCCAGTGCACCAGAGCCGGGACGATCATCGACGTGTTCCACATGAGGTTCACGCCAGGCGGATAAGAGAGGTAGTCGGTGAAGAGCGGGTTGTGCCCCTGCCCGAGTTGGTGCGGGATCCACCCGAGGTACCAGATGAACAGCCCGGGATCCTTGGGGCTGCCGATCCACGAACCGGCTGGATCGATCCATGTGCTCGAGAAAACGGCCACCGCCATCACCAAGTAGGCGATCAGCGCGATCCAGACCAACCGAGCCCACGAGGTCATCTGACGGATTTTCGGCGGTTCGCGACGAACGGGTCTTGACACCGGGCCCAGGCTATGCATACTAGGCATGCATACTGTGTATGTAAGAGAGCAGCTTGTCGCTTAAGTACGGCGTGATGGGGCTCCTGGCGGAGGAGTCGCTGCACGGCTATGAGGTGAAAAACCGGTTTGAGGCGATGCTGGGTGGGACTTGGGAAGTCAATATCGGCCAGATCTACACGACCCTCCAGCGGCTCGAGCGAGACGGGCTCGTCCGCCCAGTGGGGGCTCGTGGCGATCGCGGCAAGCTGCTCTACGAACTCTCTTCCGATGGCCGGAAGGCCCTCGACGAATGGCTCGCCCAGCCTGATTCCGGTCCACAGCAGCTGCACGAGGACATCTACGTGAAGCTCCTGTTGGCGACTCGCTTGGCGAATGGTGACCTGGCCCAGCTGCTGGGCCGTCAGAAGCGCGCTTACCTGCAGCGACTGCGTGACTTGAACCGGCTGGAAGAGCGGGCACGCCGTGACGGTCGCACCGACCTGGCGCGGCTCGTCCGCGGCGCATTACTTCACACGGAGGCAGATTTGAAATGGGTAGACGAGTTAACGGCAGACGCGCATGGTGGGAAGACGGAATGAGCGAGCTCGTCCGGCTCACCGACATCACCAAGGTCTACCAGGGCGGCATCACCGGCGCCCTCGACGGCGTGTCCGTCGCTGTGGAACGGGGAGAGTTCACCGCGATCATGGGGCCCTCGGGCAGCGGCAAGTCCACGCTGCTCAACCTGGTCGCGGGATTGGATCGGCCGACGTCCGGAACCGTCGAGGTCGGCGGCACCGACCTCGGCAAGCTCGGTGAGGCCGGGCTGGCCAGGTTCCGGCGCGACCACATCGGCTTCGTGTTCCAGTTCTTCCACCTCCTACCGAACCTGACCGCGCTCGAGAACGTCCTGATCCCGGCGCAGCTCAAGGGCACCGTGGTGCCAGGGCGGGCGCGGGAGCTGCTGGACCTGCTCGGCATCAGCGAGGTCGCGGACAAGTATCCGGCGCGCTTGAGCGGAGGCCAGCAGCAGCGCATCGCGATCGCGCGCGCCCTCATCAACAATCCCACGCTCCTGCTCGCCGACGAACCTACCGGAGCGCTGGACACGCACAGCGGCGAGCAGGTCATGGAGCTCCTGGGCCGGCTTCACCGGGACGGCCAGACGATTCTCCTGGTCACGCATGACGCAAAGCTCGCGACGCGGCATGCCGCGCGAGTGCTCAGCGTGCTGGATGGAAAGATCGTCGACGACGCGCGCCTCGAGAGCCCGGAGCGGGCCGCCTCCGAGGTGATCCGCGTCCGCAGCGAGGAGGCGTCGCGATGACGGCCATCCTCATCAAGGCCATCAGCGACCTGCGCCGGCGGCGACTGCAGGCCGCCGTCATCTTCCTGACGGTGTTCCTTTCCATGGCCGCCGGGACGATGGCCGTCACCTTGATGTCGCAGACACGCGACCCATACCAGGCCGCCTTCGACAAGCAGCGAGGGGCGCACCTGCAGGTCAGCTTCGACGCGACCGCCGACCCGCAGGTGCTCGCGAAAACGCCCGCCACCATTGGCGCATCCGCATTCGGGGGTCCGTACCCCGTCACCAACATCGAGTTCAAGTTCGGAGAAAGCAAGTTCTACATCGACGCTATCGGTCGTGACAACCCGGGTGGATCAGTGGAAGTGCTCAACGTCACGTCTGGGCGCTGGCCGGTTGCCAACGACGAGATCGTCCTCACCCGCTCGTTTGCCGAGCTCAACCACATCTCGGTCGGCGACCGGTTGAAGGTCGTCAGCGTCCAGGCGACGCCAACTCTGACGGTAGCGGGCGAGGTTGTCGACATCGACGAGGGCAGCGCAGACCTCAGCAGCCAGCATGCCTGGGTCCTGGCGGGCGCCGTGCCCGCCCTCTCGACGCCGGACTCGACCTACTACCTGATGGATTACCGATTCGCCGGTGACCCGACCAGCGCTCAGCTGCAGGGCTACATCGACCGCATGCGCGCAAGCCTCCCGCCCGGAACCATCGGAGGGTCCCTGAACTACATTCTGGTCCGCAGCATCTTCAACATCACCAACCAGATCCTGACCGGGGTGCTGGCCGCGTTCAGCGTGTTCGCCCTGGCGGCGACGATCGCGATCGTCGCGACGCTCGTGACAGGAATCGTGATCTCGGCTTACCGCGAGATCGGGATCATGAAGGCAGTCGGTTTCACGCCGTCGCAGGTAGTCGGAGTGTTCGCACTCCAGATCATCATCCCGGCTCTAGCCGCGTGTCTGATCGGGATACCGGTGGGCACGCTCGTAAGCCAGCCGCTGTTGGCCAACAGCTCCCACGCGCTCGGCCTGGACTATGAGCCGACCTTCTCGATCGGGCTCGACCTGCTCCTGCTCGTGTCTGGGCTTCTGGTGGTAGTTGTGGCAGCCACCGTGCCTGCGCTGCGGGCCGGCCTCCTCAAGCCGATCGCAGCCATTACCAAGGCTTCTGCGCCCAGGGGTGCCGGGGGCCGGACGCTGCGGCGCGCTGCCGCGCGCGCACGATTGCCCAGGGCGGTCGTCCTTGGCATCGGTGATGCTTTTGCGCGCCCACTGCGGGCGGCGCTCACGCTGCTCACCGTGCTCATCGGCGTCGCGACCGTGGTCGTCGCGGTCGGTCTGCCGCGCAGCTTCCTGCTCATCAACAACAGTGAGACGGGCGCCGGCAACTACCAGGTCGTGGTCAATCGCACCAGCGCCTACTCGGATGCGGACGTCATGAAAGTCCTGAACGCACAGCCCGAGACCGCGCGTGTGGTTGGGGTCGCCGGGCAGAATGTCACGGTCGCTGGTGTGGCCGCGCCGGTGGGCACGCGATTGTTCCGAGGCGACTCGTCGCGGCTGGGCTACATGGTCATCGCCGGGCGCTGGTTCTCGGCGCCGGGCGAGGTGCTCGCGCCGGCCAGTCTGCTTCACGACGCGCACCTCA
>WNFF01005960.1_pt1 | contig 12130 bp, 17 predicted proteins | sample 5400441 | NCBI WGS metagenome assembly WNFF01 (sample SAMN13153345, study PRJNA577476) | soil metagenome | isolation source: 120 cm saprolite under Douglas fir tree site 2 hole 3 replicate 1 | place: USA:California | collected 2015-04-18
AGGGGTACAGGAAGATGGCTTCCACGTCAAACAGGATGAAAACCATCGCTACGAGGTAAAACTTGACTGAGATGGGCGCGCGCGCGTCGCCTGTGGGTTCCATGCCGCACTCGTACGGCTGCTGCTTGGCCCGGCTCGGCCGGCGCCAGCCCACCAGAACGGAAACGGCGGTAAGCGCGCCGGCGAGCGCCGATGCCATCAGCAGTTGTAAGAGAAGCGGAACATACGTATGTAAACCGGAACCACTCATAGGTGAAGCGCTATAATAACGATTCAACTGCCAGTCGGTCAAATGCGGCAGAAAGGTCCCTGCGGGGCGTTCCCAGGCCGGGCACAGGTCAAGGCAAACAGCGGAATGATTTTCGGTCACAATTCGAACGTCAAAGCAGGCGAAACCACGTATCACGTCCAGACGGAAGACCGCGGCACCGCCCACGCGCTCATCGATACTATTGTCTATTTCAGCGGACGCGTACTGCACCGCCGCACCAATAATTACTTCGACTTGCTGCCGTTGAACCCGGAAAGCGAAAAAGCCCTCAAGCGGCGTCTCGACGAGCAGCATCACACGGTTGTGGAGGCGCTTCGAACCGGCGCGCTGCATCTCGCTCTGCCACATGACGAAAAATCAGGGTCGCCAACGTCCGGTGCACCGCCTGCTTCGTCATCCCAGGTTCTTCTTCTCGAGCTGGTCAACGCCAAGACTTGGCTCTCCGGCAAGCGCGCCTTGCTGCAGGTCGCCGTTCGCAATGAAGCTCACCAGGCCGTAAGCGGCGCTACCGTGAGAGCCCGCGTCGAGGGCGCTGCCGAGGCGGCGGAGTTTTCCGTCCAGACCGGCGACTTTGGCCAGGCCCAATTCGAATTCGACATGCCGCGGCTGGCTGGCGCCGATTCGGCGCTGGTCATCGAAGCGTTGCACGGAAATGCGAAAGGGGTCTTGCGTTTTCAGTTGCGCGGCAAGCCGCGCGTGCCGTCCGCGAGTTAGCAAATGCAGACGACCATTTCCATTGTGGTGAACGGAGAAAATCGCGCGGCAAAACCGGGCGCCAGGGTGATCGACTTGCTTCGCGACTTGGGGCTCGACTCCGGACGCGTGGCCATCGAACGCAACCTGGAAATTTTGCCGCGGCCCAAGTGGATCGAAACCAAAGTCGAACCCGGAGACCGCTACGAAATCGTGCAATTCGTCGGCGGCGGGTAATGGCCTGGCTTCAGGGTTCAGATTCCTTCCAGCAGATGCCCCATTTTTCTTTTCTTGGTCTTAAGGTAGGCGCGCGAGATTTTTGAAACGCGCGGCTGGCACGGCACGCGCTCGGCCACCCGGATGCCAGAGCTTTCGAGCTGGCGCACTTTTTCCGGATTGTTGGAAAGCAGCCGAATTTTTGTGGCCCCGAGTTTTTTCAGGATTTGCGCGGAAAAATCATAATCGCGCGCGTCGGCCGCGAAGCCCAGCCTTTCATTGGCTTCCACCGTGTCCATGCCGCCGTCTTGCAACTCGTAAGCGCGCAGCTTGTTCATCAACCCGATGCCGCGGCCTTCCTGCGGCAGATAGAGCAGAATCCCCGAGCCGGCTTGACCGATTTTTTTCAGCGACATTTCCAGTTGCGCGCGGCAGTCGCACCGCAGCGAGGCGAGAACGTCGCCGGTCAGGCACTGCGAGTGCACGCGCACCAGCGGCGTGGTTTTTCCGTCCACGTTTCCGCGGACGAGCGCCACCGCTTCTTCCTGCGCTCCACGTCCCTGAAAGCCGTAAACGGTGAAGCGTCCATAACGCGTCGGCAGCGCGGCATGCGCGACCATCCGCGGGTCACTGGATTTTCGATGCGATTTCTTGCCTTGCCGTGATTTTGCGCTCATGGAGAAACCAGAAGTATAGCAGGGACGCTCTTTCGTTCCGATTTTCGCCCGCGCCGCCGACGACCAGCGATGCATTCCCTGCCCGTCATTGGATGCACGAGCCTCGGCCGATGCTACTCGCTTTACATCGGGCAGCGGATTGGCTAGCTTTACCTTGAGAAGCGCCACTAAAAATGGACACCGCCACATCCGTTCGTGACCTGCTCTTCACCCTATTGCTGAAGGTGGGCGTGGCGTCGTCCATCGCCGCGTTGCTGGCGCGGTGGAACGCCTTTCGCCGCGTGCTCTTCACCGAGGAGCGCGATCCCGACCAAAAAATCAAATTAATGCTCTTCATGACACCCGCGTTGATCCAATCGGCGGGGCGATCATCACCATTCCGGCGCTGATCTCGCACGAGTGGCTCGCCATGCCCGCGGCATCCACCGCAGGTCTGCTCGGCGGATTGATTCGCCAGGCCATTCCCAACAAAGAGGATCTCTGGAACTTCGGCCCGTTCACCTTCTTGAACATCCCCAAAGCGACGATGCGCCTCTTGCGGAAAGCGGAATTGTCGTGGGAAATGGCACCATTAGGGGCGTGCGTTGGCCTGGAGCTGGGGCGCGTGGCGCTGGTGCTGGCGACCAAGCCGAAGTGGCTCTTCGCCACCGACGACAAGCTGGATTGGTGGCTGGTGCTCGTGGTGATTGCCACGCTGATGTCCGTGGCTGCGCCGCTGAAAATCTGGAACAACACGCGTGTCGAGATGAACCTCGAGCGCCATCAGCAGTTGCTCTTGAAAGCGCGCATGGATGCGCTCTCCAGCCAGATCAATCCGCATTTTCTATTTAACACGCTGAACACCGTCTCGGCGCTGATCCGCTTCGATCCGGATTCCGCGCGCGGCGTGGTGCTGAAGCTGAGCAACATTCTGCGGCGGCTGCTGCGCAAGCATGAAACGTTCGTGCCGCTGCGCGAGGAGCTGCAATTCATAGACGATTACCTGGACATCGAAGTGGCGCGCTTCGGAAAAGACAACCTGGACATCGTCAAGCACATTGACGATGCTGCCCTGGAAACTTTTGTCCCCAGCATGCTGCTCCAGCCCATGGTCGAAAATTGCCTCAAGCACGGGCTGGCGCCCAAGCTCGGCGGCGGAAAAATCGAGCTGCGAACAACCAGCCGCGACGGCCGGCTGCACATCGAGATTGAAGACAATGGCGTAGGCATCTCCGAAGAGAAGTTGCCGCACGTGTACGTCGAGGGCATCGGATTGAGCAACGTGCGCGAGCGCCTGCGCGTCTTGTACGGTACGGATTTTGAATTGGACATCCAGAGCCGGCCGGGTGAGGGCACAGTGATCCGCATCGAGATTCCAGAACTGGTCTCCACGATGCAGGAAGTACGGTGAGCCGAAAGGATGAAAAAACGAAGTAAGTGTATAATGAGGTAGAAGTGTGGGAAGCAGGCCAGTCTGGAATGAGTTGTAGTTACAAAGACTGAACCGCAAAATGAGGGGGTGTCTCATCCCTCTCATCGAGCAGCCGTGGAATTCTGAGCTTTCCACCGGTGCTCGGGCGCTTGGCTTCTGCCCATGCGGATGCGAGACTAAGAGCAACGAAACCCATGAGGCGGAAGAGCGATGCCCAGGGTAGACAAAGGGAGTGGAACTGTGACCAGTAAGAATTTACAAGACGCCAAGCCGGTGATTAGGACGCGAGGCCGCGCGGCGGTAGTTTCGCCTGCGCAAGCGCGAGAGCAGTGCACCTGCGGGCACCGCGCCAGCAGCCACGCGGTGCACAAGTACTCCTGCCAGGCCCCCGGCGACCACAAGGGTTTCTGCCCGTGCATGCGCTTCATTTCGGCGAAGGAATGGCGCGGAAGCAAAGCGCGGTCCTCTTAGCAAGACTTCGGGGCAGGGAAAGCCAGGGCCATGCCAGCGACGATCGCGCCGCCTTTGCTGGCGCACGAGCAGAGCGATGGTCCGGCGCGCAGATCCTTGACGCACTTCCTGCAGCGCAGCGCGTTTCGAGCGATTTACGCTCTTGCGGACCTGGCCAGCGGCCGCGCCGTCTTCGATTCCCAATTCTTGCGCAACTCCTCGCGCTGTTTGAGCACGTAGGCCTTGGCTTCATCGAAGCTGCCGTAAACGCGCGTGCCCTTGATGGTGTTGCAGGGCGTGCAGCAGGCCACCAGATTGCTTGGATCCTTCTTTCCTTTGCGAGCCCGCGGAACCACGAAATCCACTCGCAACACCAGTGCATTCTCGAAACTGGCCCGGCCGTCCAGCCCGCAGTACTGGCATCGATGATCGTCGCGTTCCAGAATCTTCAGCCCTTCTTGCAGGGTCACCGGCGAATCCACCAGGGATAGCGTCATCAGGCTTAATGGCATGGGGTACCTCCAAAGCGGAAATCTTAGCGAGCAGGCGGGAGCGTGCGACTTCCACTTTCCTTGCGCAAAACCATAGGCCTGCGCGGGTTTGGTGTCAAGTCGCGGAGCAGCCTGGGAAAGGCTCAATGTCCAAATCGGAGAGTCAGGATAAATTGAACACATCCAAACGCCGGTTCAAAGAATCCAACATTAACAGATTGGCGGGAAATGCTTGAGAAGCAGAGCAGATAGGTCTGGAAAGGGAAAAATACGGATGCGGGGGGAGATTTGAAATCGATTCGAACGTTTTGCATGGTGGTAGCGCTGGCAGGGATGTCGGGAACTGCGTGTGTTCGAGCCCAGGAACCAACGAGCACGCTAGAACAATCCCAAGAAGGAACGGTACGGCGGGACCTGGACGATGTTTCGCTGGCCAGCCAGGATCCTCAGCAAGAGAGCAGAACATCGGACGGAAAGTCCTCAGTACCAGACGCGCCAACTCCCAAGATCAACCCCGCACCAATTAAACCCAATGACCAGGAAGGCCAACAACCTAAGAGAATTCTGTGGATCATCCCAAATTACCGCGCGGTCAGCGCCAACACGCATTTGCCTGCGCTGAGTTTCAAGGAAAAATTCTGGCTGGCGACCGAGGACACTTTCGACTACTCCGATTTCATTTTCGTGGGAGGACTCGCGGGAATTTCGATGGCCCAAAAATCGCAGCCGTCCTTTGGGCAAGGCGGTGCAGGCTACGGCCGATATTATTGGCACATCGCTGTTGACGGCGGCATAGAGAACTACATGACGGAAGCGATCGTACCAGCGTTGACGAAAGAAGACCCGAGATACTACACACTGGGCAAAGGGGGATTCATCAAGCGAACCGGTTATGCTGTAAGTCGGCTGTTCATCACCAGAACCGACACGGGAAAGAACACTTTCGATATTTCGGAGATCGTCGGGGCTGGATCGGCCGCGGGCATCGGCAACACGTATTACCCAGCACAATCCAACCCCTGGGTGAAAACGTATCAACGTTGGGGAACGCAAGTGGGCTTGGACGGTGTGTTCAACGTATTAAAAGAGTTCTGGCCGGACATCAATCACGCGGTATTCCGCGGAAAATACTAATTCACCGTATTTCCTTTGTTTTGTTAGATGGTCAAATGGCATTGTATGTCTGTGGGTCAAACGAAGTCATTCGTCGCGCAGGGCAACCATCGGATCGACTTGCGTGGCGCGGCGCGCGGGAATGTAGCACGCCAGCAACGCCGATAGCAGGAGCACGGCGGTGACGGCGCTGATGGCAGCGGGATCCACGGCATTAACTTGATACAAGACGGTTTTCATCAAGCGGCCCACAAAGTACGTGCCTGTCAGGCCCACCCCCAAACCGATCAGCGCGAGCAGCATACCTTCTCCTAGCACCAGACGGAGCACCTGCTGAGGACCGGCGCCCAGAGCGATGCGCAATCCGATTTCGTGGGTGCGCTGCGCGACGGCGAACGACATCACGCCGTAAATGCCGATGGCAGCGAGCAGAAGCGCGAGGCCGGCAAAACTGGCGAAGAGGACCGTCGAAAAGCGATCGCTGGCCAGCGACTCATGCACGAGTTGGTCCATGGTTTTTACCTGGTCAAGGGGAAGATCCGGGTCCACGGTGTGGACAACGGCCGCAATGCTCTTGGTCATGCCGGCGGGATCGCCAAACGTGCGCACCGCCAAGCCCGCTTCCGGCCAGGGCGACTGGCTGAAGGGCACGTCGATTTCCGGGAAGCCCTCGCCGCGAACGCCCCCGTTGTGGATGTTATGGTAGACGCCAACAATTTGCCATTCAATGGGAGGGCCTAATTTGGTAACACCGGGAATCAACTGATCCACGACGATGCGCTGCGTCAAGGGGTCAACATTGGACAAGTATTTCTTGGCAAAGGTTTCGTTCACGACGGCAACAGGCACGCCGCCCGCGGCGTCTTGTTCGGTGAACGTGCGGCCAGTCATCATGCGAATGCCAAACGTGCGGAAATATTCAGGTGTCACCATATTGAAGCCGGCGCCAGGACGCGAGGAAGGGTCGTCAACGGCCTGTCCCGCGAGGTTGAAAGGCATGCCGAAGTAAGTCCCAATGATGGGCATGCCGGTCGAAGCAGAGACGGCGGTAATTCCAGGAAGCGCCCCAATCCTATCGATCAGCTGGCGGTAAAAACCGTTGTTCAGATCGGCGTTGGCGAACCGGTCGTTCTTGATGGGCAGAAAAAACGTGAGGATGTGGTCTTGCCGGAATCCGAGATCCACGCGCGATAATTTCCAGAAACTATGAATGACGAGGCCCGCACCAGCGAGGAGCGTGAGCGCCAGGGCGAATTCGACGACGACCAGGGTGCGGCGCAAACCATGACGGCCCACCGAGCTGGACGAAGAGCGTCCCGATTCTTTCAACGTGTCGCTCAGATTGAGCCGCGCGGTTTGCCACGCCGGAGCGCAGCCGAACAGCACTCCACAGACGATCGACACGGCCAAGCTGACGAAAAGCACGGGCAGGTTCAACCGAAAGTCGGCTTCGGAAGGCAACGAATTAGGCGGGATCATGGCGACGATCACTTTGAGCAAGCCCCACGCGAGACTTATGCCCAGGACGCCCCCAATCAGGGATAACGCAACACTCTCCGTCAGAAACTGGCCGAAGAGCTGCCAGCGTGTCGCTCCCAGTGCGGCACGGACGGCAATTTCTCTTTGGCGTGCTGTGCCACGCGCGAGCAAGAGATTGGCGACGTTCACGCACGCGATCAACAAGATGAAACCAACGGCCCCCATCAGCAGCCAGAGATTCTTGATGGTGTCTTTACTGATGAAGTCATTCCGCAGGGGCTCGACGGTGGCGCCCCACCCCTTGTTGGATTTTGGATAGACTTCGCCGATGTGCCGAGTGACGGAGTCCATGTCCGCGTTGGCTTGCTGGATTGTGACTTCCGGTTTCAGCCGGCCCAGCACGAGAATCCAATGAAATTCGTGATTGATCTGCTCAGGCTTGAAGGCCAGCGGCACGAATAATTGCGCTTCGAGGCGGTCGGGCTGGCCCTTAGCCAACACGCCAACGACGGTGTAACGCTCGCCATTCAGGCGAATCGGCTTGCCGATGATTTCGCGGTCGCTGCCGAAGCGCTCTTCCCAGAGCTTGTGGGTCATGATGACGGCGCGATCTCTGCCAACCTCTCCCTCCTCCGGCAGAAAATCCCGTCCCAGAAGGAATGGAGTACCCACCATGTTGCTGCACCCAGGTGTTGTCAATCTGGTCCGGATTTGTTCGGGATGATCGGAGGTAGATAGAGTGTAATTACCGCCGCTCCAAGCGCAAAGGCCTTGAAAAACGGTGCTTTGCTGCTTCCAATCCAAGAAATCGCCGGCTGAGACGCCGTTGCGGTCACCGTTGATTTTCGACCAGACCATGACGAGCTGGTCCGGATTGGGGTAGGGCATGGGAGAAAGAAGAGTAGCGTAGACCACGCTGAAGATGGCGGTATTTGCGCCGATGCCCAGAATGAGAGCGAGCAGGGCAACGGACGTGAAGCCGGGATTCTTGACCAGCAGCCGGAGGCCAAAGCGAACGTTGCGCGCAAAGTTAGCCATACGGGTCCCCCCCAAATAGCGCCGGATGACCACCCGTTGGAAGGTATAGACGTTTTGTAGGTCGATTTGTTCCGAACAGGAGTGAAATTTTAGTGCTTTTCGTCGAAGCGGTGCACCAGCGGCTCGGGAGCGGCTAGGCGCCAAGCGGCTTCTAAAGCACGCCGCAGCGTGGGTTTACGGGCGGATTTCAGGCGCACGTTCGTGCAGCCTCGGCGTCCCCACGCACCATTACAAGGGTTGAAGACCGTGGGCTTGGCTTTGACCAACATTTCCTGTTCTACAGGGGTGATTTTGACCATAGCCCAGCCCTTTTCAGGGTAGCCGAGGGTGGCGAAGATCTTTCCGGCCACGCGAAAATCGGGGTGGTCCATGTGGGAGCGCTCCTCAGATTCAGGGAAGCTGAGGGCCAGGCGGCGAAAGTCTTTGGGGGTCATGAATCCACCTCCACCGTTTGCAGGACGGCTACGATAGCACAAGCGGACCAGCAACCGAATCTCTCACTCAGAGATCAAGAGCCATTCCCAATGCCGCGCTTAGTTCCAGGAGCTTGGCGGCGGAGAGCGAGCCTACGTAGTTCGTGAGATCCGCTTTTCGCAAGCTCACGAGATTGTCACACATGATCCAGCTCGAATGCTTCAGCCCTTCTTCAAGATCGACGGCAACTTGTGTGGATAACCCTTCGCCGTTGGTGAACACCGGGGCGCAGATGACCGTCGAAAACTTTGAATCGATCAACACTTGACGGCTCACCACGACGAAAATCCGGTGCTGTTTCGGGTCGCCGCCCGGCTTGAAGACGCGATAAAGCTCCCCGCGGGTCACTCTCCAGAAACCTGATAGTCCAAGACTTCCGCAGCCTCTCGATTGAGCCGCTCTGCGGCGCCGTTGATGCGCTTGAGGTCTCGCGCGTGCACCGCCGCCTTGGCGCGTTCGCGGAGATATCTCCTTAGCACGCGTTCAATGAACGCGGAGCGCGAATGCTTCGATCCGGCCAGGCGGTCGACGTTCTCCAAAATATCCTTTGAGAGTGTGATAGAAGTCTTCTCTTTCATACTACCATCATACTACCATCGAATTAGGTCTTGCAAGTTGCCAGATTACCCGGGCTAAGAAAAGCTGCGCCGAAAGCACCCCGCTTGCAGCGGGAAAGATCATCAGATCGGAATTTTGTGTCAGTGCGCAGGCGAAGAAGCCGGCGGAGGCTGCGGCGTATGCCAGGAGATCGATTGGCGCTGCAGGAGAGCGATCGCATAGCGGATGGGGACAGCGGCTCCGGGAGTAGAAGGGGACCGGGAAGAGGATTTGGCGATAGACACTGCGCTGGAGCGCAGCCAGCGGCCTTCCACAAGACCGACCACAGCGTGTGAGTTGAGAGCGAGCACCGGTGAGCCGCTCTGGCCAAGATTCACCGGGTGGCTCAGGAGGAAGACTTCGGCCGCAGGAGCGGACTTCTCGAGTTGAGTGGATTCGTAGGAGAGGACTTCGCCGGAGAAACGGTCTTCGCGCGGGACCTGGAAGGTGTTGGCGTTCTGCTGCTTGGGCGGGTGGAGAGAAAGGGCGAGGACGGGTTCACCGGCGGAAGCGGGCTCGGAGGAGAGGGGTAGAAAGCTAACTTTGAATTTGGAAGTGAAGGGGTTGCAGTTGGCGCGCAGGATGGCAACGTCATGCTCGGAATCGACGGCGATGATGGAGGCCTTCACAAGACGAGGAGGGCTGTTGGGCCGGGTAACGAGAATGTACGGCTGGCCGCCGTTGCGGAAACTTTCCAGAACGTGAGCGGCGGTGAGAAGGTAGCCCTGCTCGTTGATGAAGAAGCCGTTGCCAAAAAAACTGTAGTGGTAGCCGCGCGAGGAGGGAGATTGGTCAAGCTGATAAACGATGGGGCAGACGGCGGAGGAGAGCGGGGCGTCGTTAGCAGAGTCCTCTGGCGAAGCGCCTGCGGCCAGGCAGCAGAAGAGACAGGCAATTAGAGAAGGAATCCAGGGAACGCGGGTTTTGTTGTTGTTAATCATTTACGGCATGCGTTTTTCTACGACGTTCCTGCGACTGCTTCTGACAAGGTAACAGCGGCGCGCAAGGCGGGGAAGTCCAGAAAGAGGACAGGTAAAAAGGGCTTGACAAGCGGCGGAGACTACTGTACATTCTGTAATGACAGAAATAACAGATATGACGAAAGCGGCGAGAAGGACGCAAGGCGCGGAAGGGACTGAGATGAGTGAAGCGACGAAAAACACGTTAACTCCGGTGGCGCAGAAATTTATTTTGCACTGGGGGGAGATGGGCACCCGGTGGGGGATCAACCGCACGGTGGCGCAGGTGCATGCGCTGCTGTTTCTGTCGCCGCAGCCGTTGCCGGCGGACGAGATTTCCGAGACGCTGGCGGTGGCGCGCTCGAACGTGAGCACCAGCTTGCGCGAACTGCAAGGCTGGCGGATCGTGCGCGTGGTGCACGTGCTGGGGGACCGGCGCGACCATTTCGAGTCGATTAAGGACGTGTGGGAGATTTTCCGGATTGTGTCGGAAGAGCGGAAGCGGCGGGAGATTGATCCGACGCTGCGTGTGCTCGCGGAGTGCGTGCACGAAGTGAAATCCGATGCGCAGGGCGATGCGTACACGCGGGAGCGGTTGGAGAGTATGCTGGAGTTTTTGACGGCGATGACGGGATTGTTCGAGGAAATCATTCGCATGCCAACGGGAGCGTTGAAAGGCGTGGTGAAGCTGCGGGGTAAGGTGATTACGCTGCTGGGGAAGAAGGCAGCTAACAGTTGAAGATCACAGTCAAAAATTGGGCGCGATTTGTGATGAGTCAGCTCTGGCACTGGATGGGAGTCGACGTCTTGACGCCGAGATTTACATCCGTTCTCGTCGGGTCGGCGATTTCGGTTGGCCTGACCGTTCTTATGCGGGCATTCAAACTTGCGTATCTACTGATATTGATTACCTTGCCCGGATGGCTCTTAGCGTGGGGCACGATGATAGTGTTGCGTGCCGAGGGTGGAGGAACTTTGATGGGATTGGACGGACCTTGGTAACAATTGGAAATGCTGTCTTTTACAGCTGGGTCTGCTTCCGAATTATGGAACGGAAGGGCCGAGGACGTAGAGATAGCAATGAAGAACAGGTGGATCATGATTTCGCTGGTGAGTGAGTATACGGACGGGAAGGGGCGGCACGCCCGAGGGTGGTTGTTCTTTGACGCGGAGTGCAAGTTCTGCACGAGGATTGCGCGGTGGCTGGCCCCGATTTTGGAGAAGCGCGGAATGGCCTTGGCGCCGCTGCAGGATCCGCGCGTGGGGGCTTTGCTGGGATTGTCGCGTGAAGAATTGATGCGCGAAATGCAGTTTCTTCTGAGCGACGGAAGCAGATTCGGCGGAGCGGATGCAGCGGTGGCACTGGCGCGGGAGATCTGGTGGGGCCGGCCGCTGCTGTGGATTTCAAAGATTCCGGGGATTATGGAAATTCTGCGCAAAGGATACCGGTGGGTAGCGGGGAAGCGGAGTTGCGTCGCGGAATCCTGCGAGACTGAGCGGGCTGCTCGCAGAATTTGAACTCGCCTTATGGAGATCAAGACCTCGCAAATCTCGACGTACCTGGGGCTCCCGACCACAGCCAGGGGATGTGGGGCCCTTGCGTTTTGGACAGCATTGTTGATGCTGCTGGTTCTCAAGCTTGTCTGGCCTGTTGCATACGATATCCAGCCGGCCCTATATGTTCTATTTCCCGTGTGCCAGGGACTGCTGGCGGTAATAGTCTTGTGCCGACACAGAATGCAAAGCTTCAAAGAGTGCATGTATGCCGTGCTGTGGGCGACCGCCAGGCCATACCAAGTCCTTCTTGTACTCTTGGTTGTCACGTTGCCACTTCTGCTGATCAAAGGTATCGCCGTGATTCCGGTTGCGTTCCTGGGGTGGACGCTCTAGGCGCTGATAGTTGCGCCGGTAGTTCTGCTTTTTGCGCTGTTGGGCGGACTTGTGGCTTTCGCAGTACAGATCTTCTTACGACGCGGACTCCATGAAGGGCGGCCGTGATGGCGAACCGTTTTGCGGAGATGTGGCGGTGGCAGGGGACGATCGATCGGAAGTCGTATGCGATTGCGGGTTGCACGGCTTTTGTCCTGAAATATTTCCTCGACAAATTTGTGGCGGCCGTGGTGTTTGGCCGGATGTCCGCGTGAATGCCCTTCCATCGGACTCGCGCGCATTTGTAGAAACGTTGCTGATATTGGCGCTGCCATTCATTTGGCTGGGCGTGACGCTGACGGTCCAGCGGCTGCGGGATGCCGGGAAACCGC
>WNFF01003957.1_pt1 | contig 12128 bp, 10 predicted proteins | sample 5400441 | NCBI WGS metagenome assembly WNFF01 (sample SAMN13153345, study PRJNA577476) | soil metagenome | isolation source: 120 cm saprolite under Douglas fir tree site 2 hole 3 replicate 1 | place: USA:California | collected 2015-04-18
TATCGCAGAACGATAGGAAGGACACGGCGGCATTCGTAAAAGAATACGGCGTCACATTCTCCGTGCTGCTGGATGACGTCCATAGCTATCCGGTATCGAATGCTTATGGGTTGACGAATGTGCCCACGATTTTCTGGGTCGCGGGGGACGGAGAGATAGAAATTTCAAGCGTCGGCTGGGTCAAGAACGATTTTGACCAGATCAACCGCAAAATCGCAGAGTTTGCGGAAACGGCTCAGGCTCCGGTATTCCAGCCCGGCGAAGAGGTCCGGGATTTTCGAGCCGCTTGAGGGTCGAAGAACTAATCCCGCGGTCGCGGGAGCCAAGAGGACGCGACACAGGAAAGATTATTGCTTGCCGGCTTTGATGACAGTATCGTTACTTTCGGTTTCCATCTTTCTCGTGTGATCTATCGTCTACTGCCTTTCCTTCCCGTACAATAGAGAGTTTTCCAACACATCATTCAACTAATGCAGGAGTCGGATAGATCATGCGGAAGAGTTCTGCTTTGCTTTTGGCTGTCTTGGTATTGATTCTCCTGAGTGTGGGAGCGTGGACCGCCGGCCTGCGGGCGGCGACAGCGGCGAGTCCAAAGAATAGTTCGACCGCCAACGCTGCGCGCCTGCCCTCGGCAGCCTTTGCGGCCATGGACACCATCAATCCGGAGCACCTACGCGCCCATGTCCGCTTCCTGTCGGACGATCTGCTGGAAGGCCGTGGCACCGGACAACGAGGTGGGGACATCGCCGCGCAATACATTGCTACTCAGTTCGCCCTCTACGGCCTGAAACCAGCAGGCGACAACGGCACCTATATGCAGAAGGTTCCGTTGGTGGGCATTACCCCACTGCCGGATACGAGGTTCTGGCTGGTGCCAGAACAGGGCAGCGCAATGGAGTTGAAGCCGCTCGAGGATTACGTAGCCTACGACGAGACGCAGCAACGCGAGTCTGATGTAGATGCTGAGGTGGTTTACGTTGGCTATGGTATTGAGGCGCCTGAATATAACTGGGATGACTACAAAGGTAAGGACGTTAAAGGGAAAGTGCTGCTAATGCTGGTGAACGAGCCCCCGTCGGACGACGAAAATTTTTTCAAGGGCAAGGCGTTAACCTACTACGGACGCTGGACCTACAAGTTCGAACAAGCCGCGCGCAAGGGCGCCGCCGGCGCAATTTTGATCCACAAGACCGACATGGCCAGTTACCCATGGGAAGTAGTGCGCAATTCTAACTCGGGGGAGAAATCTTACTTGCGCCGCGAGGGCCAGCCCAAACTGAATGTGGCTTCGTGGATCCAATTGCCAGTGGCGCAGAAGTTGGTTTCTTCCGCGGGCATGGACCTGGACAAAATGATGGCCGACGCGCAGTCGCGCGATTTTAAGCCTGTCACGTTGCCGTTCAAGCTGAAGGCGCACATGGTGAGCAAGATTAGGCCATTTGAGTCTAGTAATGTGATCGCCATGCTGCCAGGATCGGACCGCAAGCTGAGGGATGAAGCGGTGATGTACACAGCCCATTATGATCACCTTGGCATTCGTTCAGACATGCCTGGAGACAATATTTACAATGGCGCTCAGGACAACGCCACTGGTTGCGGCATTTTGCTGGAGATTGCTAGAGCGTTCGGCCAGGCGCCACAGAAGCCGCGGCGGTCCATCATTTTCGCGTCTGTAACTGCGGAGGAACAAGGATTACTCGGATCGCAATATCTGGGTCAGCATCCTCCCATGCCGGCGGGAAAGATCACTCTCGATTTGAACTTTGACGATGTAAAGCCATTAGGAGCGCCAGAGGAGGTGGAGGTTTCCGGTGCCGAGCGCACCACGTTCTATCCGGTGGTGGAGGCTACGGCAAAAGAATTCCGCCTGGTGATCCGACCCGATGCGCGTCCTGAAGCCGGACATTACTACCGCTCGGATCACTTCAGCCTGGCGCGAGTTGGAATCCCCTCCTTCTCGATTAACGAGGGTATGAAATTCAAGGGACATGACGAAGCTTGGGGACTCGAGCAGGACAAGGAATATACCGCGAAGCACTATCACCAGCCTAGTGATGAGTACCATCCCACAATGGATTTCACTGGCGATGCCGCTATAGCGCGCTTCGGATTTGCCCTAGGATGGGAAGCCGCAAACACGTCGCATGCGATCGGCTGGCAGAAGGGCGATGAGTTCGAGGCGGCTCGAGCAAAGAGTGCTCAATAATCAAGCAACAAGTCAGCGGGCGCGGCGCCCCTTGGTTTTAGAGTTAAATTCTGCTGCCGCGCATAGGCCTATCGGTCTTGAATCCTAAATATTTTCAATCGCTTACACCCTAACTTAGGTAACGTTTGCCGCGGCCATTGCGAATGTTACGCTCTGAGGAGACGTTGTGTGAAATCAACGGTTTCCGAGGAAATCCATGCGTACTTTCCGGGGCGTCCCAACCGCTGAGCAAGCGCTCGTGGTTCCACGATTCCGCGCCAGCATGGCAAGCCAGACAGGACCATCGAAGAGGTAGCCACCGCGCGCATGCCACGCATACCTATCTTCCGGCTTGGGCAGGCTCCGCCACAGCCCGACCCCCCGCAGCTGGCCAGTTACAAGCCATCTCTTTCCCTCGAAGGCTTGCAAGTTGGCGTAGATAACTTGCGACAAGACGTCTATTTGAGCCAGCGGTTCGTGGACACTGCCCGGTCCCAGATTGCTCATCTGATCGTCCGCTACGGTGAAGTGGAAGGCCTCCTGGCGGCAGAGGGGGCCATCGTTCCCCAGCAAAAGCGGTTTGCCAGCCCCCCGTCGGCCTCCAGCAAGATGTCGCCGGAACCGGCCGATCTCAAGCCGGTATTGACGGAGTTGCAGTTGGCGACCCTTAATCGCGCTAAGGCCGAGGGCAATTTGGCAGTGGACCTTTTGGGGCGCCTAGCGCTGATTAAATTCCTGCGTTTGGAGTTAACCACCCAGTTCGCGCAGGTATTGGAACGCTGCCGGATGATGCTCAGAGGTTTCGAAGGTATCCGCCAGCAGAAAGCATTGGAGTACCGGGAGCGGCTGGCAGGCTTCCAAGTCCGCAAGAAGGTCATTCTGCGGAAGACTGGCCAGGAACTCTTCCAGAAGTTGCGCGAGATCGAGAAAGAAACACTGTCGCGCACGCGACGCTCGCTATTCGGTCAGGAGTGCAGGACGGATTACAGGATTTTCCTGAATCGGCTGATCTTTACCGAAGAAGGGCGCGATGACTATATCTGCGCCGAGCACTATGTAATGTTCGGTAACTTCGATCGCGATCCAGATCGCTTCGCGAATATGCGGAGCATTGCCTGCCAGTTCCTGCGATCTCTGAGTATCGATGCAGAAGCCTCCGATGAAGGCACGTTGGATGGCTGGCTGTGTGTGCCGGAAAATGCAGAAGAACTAGTAGGTGGCGGCCGGCCGGATGAATCTACCCCACAAGGCCCGGCACAGAAGACCCGCTTAGAGATGTGGCTGGCACTGCTGGAAAACGAGAACGTGATGGAGCAAGTCATCGCTTCTTACGAGGTAGTGCCTCTTCTGGCAGAATACGCGCCGCGCATCAATGCCCAGCAGCTAAAAAATGCCCTGGTATCACGTGCCGAGTGCGATCGGGTTGAGAAGCTGATCGAGCAGCACGGCAAGCTTTCGTCGAAAAGCCTCTATGCGGCCGTGGGACGTGTAGTGTCGTGCCGAGGAGCGGAACGGGCCAAAATCGCTGGGCGCTTTCTGCGCGACTTGATGCGCTATCATCGCGACTTGCGCAGGCTAGAAGCATTGAATGCCGCGATGGATAGCGTCAATCTGATCGCCAATGAAAAATTACGAGAGCTTTCAGCCGTTAATGGTACTCTGTACGATTTTCTTTCGACGGATGAACAGAAACCTAGTGAAGCAAAGATTCTGCATCACGTCATCCTGAAAGCTGATATCCGCGATTCCTCACGTCTCACGCGTTCCCTGTTCGAGCGGGGGCTCAATCCTGCGTCGTATTTCAGTCTTAACTTCTATGATCCCGTGAACAAGTTGCTGCCCAAATACGGCGCTTGCAAAGTCTTTCTGGAAGGCGATGCGATAATCTTAGCGATTTTGGAACGTGAAAATGAGCCTTCCCATGCGGTTAGCCGGGCGTGCGTGCTGGCGCGAGAAATTATCGAGATCGTGCAGGGCTACAACGAACTACTCGAGCGTTCAGGTCTGCCAAGCTTGGAACTGGGCATAGGAATTGCGTACCAGGATTCGGCGCCTTTATACCTGATGGATGGGACGCAGCGCATCATGATCTCTGAAGCTTTAAATGAGAGTGACCGGCTGTCCTCATGCAACAAGCGCGCGCGTAAGGTAATGGAGCCGTTGCGTAGCCCCTTTCGGGTATACGCGTTCCAGACTGCGAACAACAAGGATGCAGACGATAATGAAGATTTCGCCATCTGTTACAACGTTGGGGGAATTCGCATGAATGAAGCCGCGTTCCACAAACTCGAAACCGAGATCTCGATCGAGCCTTGCCACATCGAGTATCCCGCCTTGTGGGGCAGCGAGAAGATTAGATTACACAGCGGACTGGTGCCGTTGAATAGTGACATCTTTCGCAGAATTGTGGTTCGTGAGACTGCAAGCCCAGAGATTGATCCAAGCAATTTCTCATTGATTATGTGGACGGAAAAGTTGTACTACGAGGTCTGTACTGACCCGGCCGTCTATACACAACTTGAGGGTGAGAAGGCAGCAAAGCAAGGAAAGTAGATTATCTGAATTGACCTGCGTAGCGGCCACCCGCAGCGAGTAGTATTTACTGGAGCTCTTTTTTCAGAAGGCATTTCGCTTCACACGGAACGGGATCAGTACGACAGCCTCAAGGTCCACAGCGCTACCGTTCTTAGTCGCAGGGCGAAAATGCCAGCGGGACAGTGCGGCGCTGGCATAAGCGTCCAGGCGTTCATCCACACCGCGCAGTACACGCACGCCGCCAACCGTGCCGTCGCTGTGGATGACAGCGTATAGCGTTACCGTTCCCTCCACATTTCCCCGCATTAGCTCGGCCGGGTACGCTGGGTCCACTTTCTGGGTTGCCTCGGGTGCGATCAGTTCGGCTTTATCTTTGTCCTTGTTGTTATTCTGCGGCATTTCCGCGAAGCGAATCACCCAGCTTCCACCGGCGGAATTCAGGTTGGGCATATTAAGCGACATCGAGTAGAATTTGCGGACTCCGAAAACCTCTTTCTCCACGGCGAGCGCACCCGCTTCCGGAACTGGTGCCGCCGAGTGCTTTGGGCCGCTGGTTGCGTGTGAGGAAGCAGTAACCGCGGGCGGCGAAAAGACGGACGCTTGTTGCTTCTGATTCGTTGTTGCCACGTCCTCAGCTAACGGCGACGAGGAGGAATGATTGGTATGCGCTCCCACGAAAATGCCTACCGGAACCCCAAGATTAGTATCGCCGCCCGAACCACGAACACTTCCATTACCGGCGCTGCTTCCATAAGCATCGCCCGTAGAGCGAGTGCCTGTGGAACCGCCTGGAACTCCGGAAGCCGCATGTTTGCCCTCTGGAACGGCCGCGAAAGTCCCACGCCGATTACCGGCGGGTACTTCGATCGGCGCATTAAGGGCCGCTGGATGTATGCTGAGCGCGATAATCCTTCCACCAACATTAGAACGTCCTGTTGACTTGAGTGACGGCGGCGGAGGCACAACCTCTGTTTTCCGTATCGCCAGAACGGTCTGAATCTGCGTTGCTGAGTTGCGCTGTTGAGCAAGGGGTAACTGTGGCGCAGGAGCGATAACGTCGGTGTGGCCAATATTGAGGTCTCCGACCGCCCTGGTGAAAGCGTCGCCTATTTGTGGTGGAGGCTCGATGATCGCTGGAGCAGGTGCTGGTGTGGTTCGGGGCAATGACCGCGTGTCCGTAATTCGTGGCGGTGGAGCGATCACGCGTTGTGAAAGATTGGGAGCGTGGCGATGTTGAACATCGCTCAGCTCTGGAGATGGCGCCACCACAGGAGTCGTAAGATTCGGTAAAACAAGTCGACCGGAAGGAGCTGCCGTCGCCGCAATCGGCACCGGTACCGGAGTTTTCGCCCACGCGACCGCCGGTATCTACAGGGCGCAGATATTCGGAAGCCGTGTAGTAAATCACCGAACTCCGATCAAAGGGTGAGTGGACCTCCGGTCTGGCCTCGCGTGACAAGATTTGCGGAACTCCCCACATTATTACAATCAGCAGACAGTGATAGGTCCCTGATTCAAAGAACCTACGCCAAGGTAGGGGAGCGGCAACAAACACATCGGGCCAGAAGGCCGTTGGAGAATATTCGGAATCCTCCGCCACAGTGCGTCCCAGGAGAAGGTCGCAAAGGTTATTAACGAATGCGACATGCCATGGTTCCAATTGGACCAGCAGGGTTGGCTTACATGCAGAGCGTATCTCCGGCAGAATCGATGAATTTTTGAAGGAGGAACCGTTTTCCATGGAAAATACGCCGGAGGAAGTGGAGGCAAGCCATTATAGCTCGCGTCTACCCGCATGTAACCTTGGCTCCAGCCAGCAATGATTTAATATCTCAGCGAGGCGCAATCAATGAGAGTGGCGCTATACGTCCTTTCTGTTTTTGTGTTATGGCTGGCGATACTTAGTTCGGTTGCACAAGAACCTTCGCTTGATGGGCCAAAGCATATTTTCCACGATGACCTCTTGGAAAATATGTTGGGTAGCTGGCATCTGAACGGCAGAATCGCAGGTCGGCAGGTGGAACATACGGTGGATGCCGACTGGGTGCTCAATCATCAATTTCTCCGGATTCACGAAAAGGAAGTCGTGACAGGAGGCAAGCTTCCTTACGAAGCAATTGTCATGATTGGCTACGATAATGCTAGCGAGCGCTATGTGGCGCACTGGATGGACATTTTTGGGGGACGTTTCTCAGAAACTCTAGGATACGGAAAGCGCTCAGAGAATCAGATTGAGTTTGTGTTTGAATATCCGGACGGCCCGTTTCACACAATCTTTCGCTGGGACGCTGGATCCCAGCATTGGCAGTGGCTAATGCGACAGAAGAACGAAGCGGGGCAATGGACCGAGTTTGCCGATGCCACACTTACGCGCCCAAAGGAATAGTCAGAATCCAGGAGCAAATCAGTCAATGAACAAGCGCATATTCGTTTTCCTGTTGCTGTTGACAGCTTCGCTGGTCGCCGGTCAGACAAATGATAAATCCCCGACGCCGGCGAAAACCGCGCCGGACTGTTCCGGGATGTACACCTTCCTCCGTGAGGGCGAGTTCGTGCAGGTAACGGTCGAGGAGGCGGGGCGGGTGACCGGATTCGTCTCACGCTATGGCGATCTGGAAAGCGATAAGGGAACATTTCTCGATCATTTCTTCAAAGAGGGAAAACTGGATGGAAACAAAATAGGTTTCAGTACTGTGACGGTCCACGGGGTTTGGTTCGAGTTCAACGGTAGTGTCGACCGTGGCCCGGGCAAGAACACGGGAGATGAGGCCTACTTTGTGTTGAAGGGAACACTCACGGAAAGCAGGATGGACGAAAGTAAGAAAGTTTCGTCGAAGACGCGCGATGTGGAATTCAAATCATTTCCTCAAGATTTGGGCGCAACGCCAGGGAAGCAGGATTAGAACGTTACGACACAGTTTATCGATTTCCCACTGCGGAACGGGTGCCAGGGCCTTTGTCTGAATCCGCGACATTGTAATCAATCTCGCGTTCAATAATTGTTAACGGCCGCCTCTTTACCTGCTTGTAAATGCGTCCGAGATATTCGCCGATAATTCCTAAGAACAGGGCGTTCAAACTGAGCGAGCCCAGAATCAGAACGATGATCGTGGCAAAACCTGGTGGCCAATTCCTTGCAAAGAATAAGCGCCCAACTCCATAGCCAACAATTGCCAAAAAAGTGAGACAAGAAATGACAAGACCCAGGTAAGTCGCCATTCTGAGCGGAACGACGGAGTGGTTGAGAATGCCATCGAGGGCCAGTCCAATTAACTCGCGAAAAGAAAACTTGCTTTTTCCTCGTAGTCGCTCCGAGCGGTTGTAGGGAATCCCAATTTGATCAAATCCCAAGGCCGCCACTGTGCCTCGCACGTAAGGTTGGTAGTCGTCGAACTTCACAAGTTCGTCCAGCACGCAGCGATCCAGGAGGCGAAAGTCGCCGGCATCAAGGGGGAGATCGTCCTCGCTGAGGGAGTCAATCAAACGATAGAAAAACTTCCGCACAAAATTCATCAGCGCCCCCTCTTTGCGCGAACCGCGAATGCCGTAGACAACGCGATAGCCTTCCTCCCACTTGCGCACGAAATCGAGAATCAATGAAGGCGGATCCTGCAAGTCGCAATCGATCTGCACCGCCGCCTCCCCGCGTGCGTTGGCGTAAGCGGTGAAGATAGAGCGCTGGAAGCCAAAATTCCTTGAAAAACGAATGATTCGGATGCGCGGATCGCGTAAGGAGAGTCGCTCGAGGATGTTAAATGTCCCGTCGGTCGAGTGATTATCGGTAAAAAGAATCTCAAATTCGTATTGCGAAAGCGACGCCACGACCGGCAGGAGGGCCTCATAGAGCGGCTCGACATTCTGTTCTTCGTTGAATACCGGTACGCAAATGCTGATCAGCTTGCGATTTTCAGACATGCTTCTCACCGATCAATGCGTATTGCGCACCCAATGGCAGCCACGCGAGGCAACGCTCCAGCGGGCGGAACCAAGACAAAAGGCGTGGCATGAAAACGATGTAGTCGTTGCGTACAAGGCGAAGACACGCTTTTCTTAAGTACTGAGAAGTTTCCGAGGGGGCGAGCAAAGTGACATCCTTGTCGAACGGGCAACGGTCTACGACCCGGCGCGTTACCGGATTTGCGGGATTGTGTTCAAAAATTGCCAACTTGCCGTGAGGCGCGAGGTGCCCGGCAATATCCTCAATAACCATTTGCCTTTGTGCGACGACAATGTGGTGCATCACATTCGCCAGAACAATCAGATCGTAATCGCCAGCCAGCAAGTCCGCGTTGGAGGTAAACAGTCCTTGTTCGACAAGTGCCGAATCCACGTGATCGAGGCTCTCACGCGAGACATCAAACCCATCAATCCGCGACTTGGGTAGATGCTGCTTTAGAAAGCCAGACAGCAGGCCGATGCCACAACCAAAATCGAGCACTTTGCCGGAAAAATCGCGTGAAAGTATGCGAGCGAGATAGCGCGCTTTGTATTCGGCGAAATATGCGGAATCTTCACCGGAGATCGCAACCGTTTTATCAAGGACCTGCTTGTAATCTCCGGCAAACTGATCAAAGTGCATGCTACTCATCTGATATTTTCCTGTGATGCCGGCGCCTCGAGACTTAGGGCTTCAATCATGCGTTGGATGCCCCGCTTAAGACTGACCTGTGGACGCCATGACGTTGCTCTTTTGAATTGAGAATTATCGCCGACAAGCCACTCTGGCTCGTCCTCACGGTATGCACGTTTGCCCCAGTGCAGAAGACGTCGCGGCTTTTGCATCGCGTCCGCCACAGCGTCCCCGATTTCTCGCACCCGCACCGGCTGCCCTGAGCAAACATTGTAAGCCCGGCCGGGCTCTAGACCTTCTTCCTGCGCAGCAGCAAGAAACGCGTCGATCACATTGTCTATATAGAGAAAATCCCGTACCTGCTCTCCGGGCGTGAGTTCCGCAGATTCTTCGCGTTGCAAGCGCTGAATCAGATACGGAACAAGCCGCTGCGGGGTTTCCCCCGGACCGAAGACGCCGAACAAACGCAGTGCTACAAATGGGATTCCAAGCGTTGCGGCCAGCGCATTGCCATATACAAATGATGCTGTCTTGGCCGCGCCGTAAAGTGAGACCGGGCGTAGAGGTTCGGCTTCCGAGACTCCCGACTCACTCGGCCGCGGGCTCCCATATTCCGAACAACTACCGGCGTGAATGAACTTTCGCATGGGCCAGCGGGAGGTGGCCTCAAGCAGGTGGGTGAGAATGCCAAGGTTGCCATCGATAATCTGCTGCGGGTCGCGATGCTCCTGGTGCACTCCATAGGAGGCGAGATTAAAGACCACTTCCGCGGAAATACCGGCCAAGGCCGGTTTCAACTCCTCGGTGTGGAATGAAGGGACCGCAATTACTTTTACACTTGAGAGTCCAGCCAGCGCGGTAAGATTTCTGCTGTTGCGGCGAACAAGGCAGGCGACCTCGAATTTCTCCGCAAGCAGTCGCCGCACCAGGGCGGAGCCGATGAAGCCGGTCGCGCCCGTGACTAGAGCTGACGAAAGATTCTTCATGGGAACATCCGCATGTATCGTTGAATTTGTGTCTCGGTAACGGGCAGAGCACATGCTGGATTCTCGTAATACAAGCGATACCACTCCACGCTCCACTCGAGAGCCTGGTCAATGGTAAGCGTTGCTTGCCAACCGAGATGGTTGCGCGCTTTCTCGGAGTTCAGGCGCAGATACTTTGATTCGTGCGGCGCCCCCGAATCAGGCATGATGTTTATTTCACCTTTACCCCAGAGTACAATTGTCCGCTTGGCGAGCTCGGCAACCGGGATAGCGCTCTCGTCAGAGGGACCGAAGTTCCACGCATCGGCATATCGCTGGCCATCTTCCCAGAGGTGCCGTGCTAGCAGGAGATATCCTCGAACAACTTCCAGCACATGCTGCCAAGGCCGGATGGAATCGGGCCGGCGAATCACAATCCGCGTTCCGGAGGAAATTCCACGCACAATGTCGGGCATCAGCCGGTCTTCTGACCAGTCTCCCCCACCAATGACATTGCCGGCGCGCGCCGAAGCGATTGCGGCACTCTCGCTTGCGAAAAAAGAATGGCGGTAAGCGGCTGTCACCAGCTCGGCGCAGCCTTTGCTGGAACTGTAAGGATCATGGCCGCCCATCGCGTCTTCTTCGCGATATCCCCAAAACCATTCGCGATTCTCATAACACTTATCGCTGGTGACGACGACCACAGCGCGCACCGAAGGCGTGTGCCGGGCGGCCTCGAGTACGTGTACGGTGCCCATCACATTGGTTGCGAAGGTCTCGACCGGCTCACGATACGACCGGCGAACGAGGGGTTGCGCCGCGCTATGGATCACGATCTCCGGCGAGCGTTCGGCAAAAGTTCCCGAGAGTTCCTCGAAATTGCGGACATCGCCGAATAGCGAGACCATGTCGCGGTCAATGGTGGCAGCGTCGAACAGGTTGGGGCGAGTGCCGGGTGGCAGAGCAAATCCGATTACGTGTGCGCCAAGGATTTTGAGCCAGGCAGTGAGCCATCCACCTTTGAATCCAGTGTGGCCGGTAACCAAAACCTTCTTTCCGCGATAAAAAGACGCGAGCGAATTCGCCATCAGGAAGTTTTCCAGGGCGCCTTGCCGCTAGCCCACAGCGATTCAAGGTAATGCTTGTCTCGCATAGTGTCCATTGGGTGCCAGAATCCAGTATGGCGATACGCCATCAACTGGCCTCCGGCAGCCAGGGCTTCCAGCGGCTCGCGCTCCAGCGAAGTCTGATCGTTACTTACATATTCCAACATCTTGGGTTCGAAGACGAAAAAGCCGCCGTTGATCCAGCCCTCGCCGGTTTGTGGTTTTTCCACAAAATTCACGACGTGATCACCCTCAAGTTTAAGACTGCCAAAGCGCGCGATGGGAGAAACTGCAGTCACGGTCGCAAGCTTTCCGTGAGAACGATGGAAAGCAACCAGCGACTTTATGTCAATATCAGCCAAACCGTCGCCATAGGTGACCATGAAAGCTTCATTGCCGAGTAGGGATTTCAATCGGCGCAAACGTCCGCCAGTCAAAGTATTGAGGCCAGTATCTGCCACGGCGATCTGCCAATCGGGCGCGGTGGAGTTCAATACCTTACAAGAACCATCTTTCAGGTTGATGAACAGATCACCGCTGTGCACAACAAAGTTGTGGAAGTATTCCTTGATCACCTCGCCCTTATAGCCACAGGCCACGATAAAGTCCTTGAAGCCGTGGCTGGCATAGAGGTTCATGAGGTGCCAGAGCAGAGGCTTGCCCCCGATTTCAATCATGGGTTTGGGACGGGCGGAGGTCTCTTCAGACAGGCGCGTCCCGAACCCACCAGCAAGAATAATTACCTTCATAGAAATAGTCGCCACCGA
>WNFF01005138.1_pt1 | contig 12126 bp, 9 predicted proteins | sample 5400441 | NCBI WGS metagenome assembly WNFF01 (sample SAMN13153345, study PRJNA577476) | soil metagenome | isolation source: 120 cm saprolite under Douglas fir tree site 2 hole 3 replicate 1 | place: USA:California | collected 2015-04-18
CCTCCACACGCTCCAGACTCGATGCAAGTCCAATGTGTCCGGTTCGGACCGCCTCGGAGCGGTCCGTCTCACGAAACCCTCGTCCGTCGTCACGAACGATTACCTCGACAGTCTCGTCGCGGGACTCCGCTCGCACCCACACGTTTGCAGCGTCGGCGTGCCTGCTTGCGTTGACAACGAGTTCCCGAATCAGCGAAAAGAGGAGGTGGTCATTGAGGCCTGACACCTCGGGATCGATCGACACGTGCGATTTGAAATCGGCGCGCCGTGCCTGTTCCTCAGCGACTGCGAAGATCGCCGGCTCTAGACCAGCATGCTCAAGGACGGCTGGGTGAAGCTCGAAGACCGCATCCCTCAGCTTGGTGACGGTCTCGCGGACGGCAGCCTCTGCACGAGTAAGGCTCTCGGCATCTCCGAGGTTTGCGTCCTCCAGATCTTGTCGTGCCGCTAACAGTGCCTGAAGCGCATCATCGTGAAGCTGGGTAGCGAGCTCGCGTCGAGCGCGGTCCTCTGCGTTGACTGCTTCAGCCACGAGACGTCCTCGACTGGTAGAGAGCTGCTCAATCTCTTTGACCCGGTCGCGAGCGTCGACAAATAGGCGCACCACATAGTTGAACACCAGCATTACGACGATGAGAAAGCTCGCAGCTGCAATTCCGACGCGTCGGTACGCCTCGGTGACCGCAACCAAGAGCACGATGTTTGCACCAAGAAATGGGAGCAACCGTCGGTACGCTGCGACGTGCTTGAGAAGAGGGAGATCCTCGTGCAGCGCCATGAGAGACGCCACGATGACGATATTGGCGGCTAGGTCCAGGCATGCGATACCGGCCAAGGCAACATCGAAATCAAGTCCCTCTGTCCCCACGTAGGGCGTTAGTGCGGCAAGCGCCACACCTGCGAGCCAGGTGGGCGCCACCGCTCCGAAACAGTTAGTCGCCAGTGGGGCGAGCGCGTACCTCGCCCACGCCCAAGCGGCGATCTCCGAGCTCAGAGCAATGAATGCCCCGGCGGACGCACCGAGCACCGCCGCGCCAAGCAGACAGCACAGGAAGGACCCGGAGACCCACAATCGTCCGGCGAACCGGACGTCGGTGATATTGGACGCGGCAGCTCCTGCAACGAGCACCAGCGTTAGTGGGTCAAGGATGCGGCCGTCGGCATTGAGCGTCGCAACCGTGAGCACCGGGATCAGCCCTCCAAGGGCGATCGCGGCGGACGCCGTCGGGTGCCGTCGTCTCAGCCCGTCCTCCACGCATGCAAGTTAGCGCGGCGAACGAGTGCTTGATGCACCGTGCGCTACCGTCCTCCCATGCCACCGCTCCTCTGGGACCGCCGCCCCGATGGCCTTCGCGCGCCGGCGCTGGTGTGCGCGTTCAAGGGCTGGAATGACGCGGCGGATGCCGCCTCGACCGCGGTGACGTTCGTCGGGTCGGCGCTCGACGCCGAGCGGTTCGCGCGGATCGATCCCGAGGACTTCTACGACTTCCAGAACACGCGTCCGCGGATCCGACTGACCGAGGGGCGGACGCGCGAGATCACCTGGCCGGAGGTGGAGATCTACGAGGCGCGGGTGCCGCTGGCGCCGCGTGACCTGATCCTGCTCGTCGGCTCCGAGCCGTCGTATCGCTGGCGCACGTTCAGCGGGCTGATCGTCGACCTCGCGGAGGCCATGGGCGTGCAGCTCGTCGTCACGTTGGGGGCGCTCCTGGCGGACGTGCCGCATACGCGGCCGGTGGGCATCACGGGGCTTGCCTCCGACGGCACGCTCGTCGATCGCCTCGGCCTGAACTCCGCGACCTACGAGGGCCCGACCGGGATCACCGGCGTGCTGCACGGCGCGTGTGCCGAGGCGGGGATCCCGTCGGCCAGCCTCTGGGCCACCGTGCCGCACTACATCGCCGCCACTCCCAACCCGAAGGCCTCGCTGGCGCTCGTGCGCAAGCTCGAAGGACTGGTCGGCGTGTCTGTCGACGCGGCCGAGCTGGAGGGCAGCTCGGCGGAGTACGAGCGCCAGGTCAATCTCGCCGTGCAGAGCGATCCCGACGTGCAGGCCTTCGTCGAGCGCCTCGAGCAGGCGGCCGAGGAAGACGAGCCCAACCTCGACCCCGGCGACGTTCCCAGCGGCGACACGATCGCCCGCGAGTTCCAGCGCTTCCTGCGCCAGCGCGGAGGCGACGGCGGCCGCTGAGCAGCCGCTGCGCTACTTCTCCGCCGCCGGGCAGATGATGCGGAAGTCGCAGGTCGAGCAGGCTGCGTAGGACGGCGTCGGCTCGAACCCCTGGGCCAGGATGCCCTCCGCCACCTCGAGCACCGTATCCATGACCCAATCCCGGTCGCGCTCGTCGCGCTCGACCGGGACCTTCTCGTCGTCGAGCAGGTAGTAGTAGGCCTGCTGCGAGGCCTCGAGCTGCCACGCCTCGCGCGCGCCCACCGCATATAGGGACAACTGCACGTCCTCCCGCAGCTGGGCCGCGGTCTTGGGCCGCCCGGTCTTGTAATCGATGAGCTCGTAACCGCCGTCCGGAAGGCGGTCGACGCGATCCACGCGGCCGCGCAGCAGGTGCGGGCCGAGCGGGAACGAGAACGAGCGCTCGAACCACAGCGGCTCGGCCGGCTCGGTCTGGAAGCGCTCGAAGTAACGCGTCAGCGCGCTGCCGGCCTTCTCATGCAGCTGGCGCTCCTCTTCGGAACCCCCGAAGCCGTTGCGGCGCCAGCCCGCGTCCAGCAGGCCGAGCAGCTCGGCGAGCGTCTGCCCCCCGCCCGCGGCGTGGAAGCGCTCGAGCACCTGATGGACGAGGATCCCAAAGCGCTGGTGGATCGTCGGCTCGGTCGGGATCCGGAAGACGCGCGCGAACTTGTAGCGCAGGGGACAGATCCGGTAGGTCTCGACATCGCCGGCCGAGAGCACCAGGCCCTCCCCGCGCCGGGGCAGGAACGCCTCCAGGGACGGCTCTTCGCGCGCCGCCACGGCCGCCGCCCGCCGCCGCTCGCTGCGCTCCGTGTCGAGCACGTAGTCGTCGAGCGCGCTCGTCTGGAAGATCTCGCGCTGCTCGGCCGTCACGGCGCGGCCCAACCGCGCGTTGAGCTCCGGCAGCGCGTCCTCCACGGACTGCCCTGCCGGGCGCTCGATCAGGGCCGCGAGCTTGATGAGCTCCATATAGCGCACCACCGCGTGCGAGACGTCGAGGTCGGTGTCGAAGCGCAGCTCGCCCAGCCGGCCCGCCGTGCGGGCCACGGTCTCCAGCAGCTCCTCGCGCAGCATGCGGAAGGTCGCGTGCAGCGACTCGGCGGGGCCGAACAGCTCCTCCTCGCGCTCCTCCCACTCCGCCCCCAGCGCGGCACGGGCCGCCTCGGCGAACGGTGACGGCGGCTGCTCGTCGCCGCGGTCCGAGCGCGCTGCGTAGGCGAGCACGAGCCGCGTTCGCGCGCGCGTCATCGCCAGCGCGAGCAGGCGCCGCATCTCGGCCACGTGCGCCTCGCGCGAGTCGGGCGGCAGCGGTTCGTGCAGCAGCTCATCGGGAATCGACGCCGGCGCGCGCCGGCGCGCGCCCGGCATGCGCGCCGACTGCAGGCCGAGGACGTAGGCGTGGTCGAACTCCAGGCCCTTGGCGTCGTGCATGGCCATCACGCGCACGCCGGCCGCCTCGCCGTCGCCCGTCGCCTCCTCCTCGCGCAGCCCGGCCTCGGCAACCGCGGCGATGTAGCGCGCGAACTCCCGCGGCGTGGCCTGCGGCGCGCGCCGCACGTACGCCGAGGCCATCTCGCCGAACTTGGCCAGGTTGACGAGCCGTTCGACAACATCGGCCTGCGCGGCGAACAGCTGCTGGCGGCGCAGGCCGAGGCGGTCGATCAGCCGGTGCACGAACAGATCGGGCCGGGTCGTGTCCAACGCGGCCGAGGCCGAGCGGTAGCGCTTCAGGAACTCGAGGATCCGCTCGCGCGCCTCGGGCGGGATCTGCGGCGACTCGGTCGCCGCCACCAGCGCGGAGACCATGTCGAGCTTGCGCCGGCGCGAGATCTGGATGCACCGGGCGAGGTCGATCGAGCGCAGCTCCACGGGCGGGCGCGCGAGCGCCCGCACGACGGCGCCGGCGTCGCCCGGGTCGGCGAGCAGGCGCAGCCAGGCCAGGACGTCGCGGATCTCGGCGCGCTGGAAGAAGGCCGCAGCGCCGACCAGACGATGCGGCACGGCGCGCTCGTCGAGCGCCACGGCGACCGCCTGGCCCTCGCGGCGCACGGAGCGCACGAGCACGCACACCGACTCCGGCGCGGCGCCGCCGGCGAGCAGTGCCTCCACGTCGGCGGCGACGCTCTGCGCCTGGGCGCGCTCGTTGTCGCAGCGCCAGAACGCCAGCTCCCCACCCTCGCTCCCGGTCGGAGCCTGCTCGAGCTCGGCCACGGGCTCGACGACGGCCCGCGCCGCGGTCAGGATCGGCGTGCCGCACCGTAGGCTGCGCTCCAGCCCCACGACCCGTGGAGCCGGCCGCTCGGCGAGCATGGCCTGCACGTTCGCTCCCGCCGCCGCCCGGAAGCGCTGGATCGCCTGGTCCGGGTCGGCCGCCGCGACGAGGGTCGCTCCGCCGCCGGCGAGCGCCCGCGCCACCGACGCCGGGGCCAGGTCGAGCTCCTCGAGCTCGTCCACGAGCACGTGGTCGAACCGGGCGACGAGCCGGGGCCTCGCCTCCGACCCTTCGGCGAGCAGCGCGTGCGCGCGCAGGACGAGGTCGCCGGTGTCGAGCATCCCCATGTCGCTCAGCAGGGTGTCGTGCGCCCGGTAGACCGCCGCGAATTCGCGCTCCTGCTCCGCCGCCTCCCCATCGGCGAGCGCCGCCGCCCATTCCGCGTACTCCTCGACCGTGACGAGCTCGGCCTTGAGCCGGTCGATGCGCTCGATGAACGACGCCAGCAGCGCGGCCGGGTTGCCCTGGAAGTCGTGGCTGCGCAACGGCAGCTCGTCGATGCGCTCGAGGAGCAACGCGAGCCGGTCCGCCCCGCTGGCCGCCGCCGCGAATGGATCGAGTCCGGCGGCCGGCGACTCGCCGCGCAGCAGGCGGGCGCACAGCTCGGGCACGGTGGCCACGGCCAGCTCCTCGTACGCGCGCTCGATGACTCCCTCCACGCGGGTGCGCAGCGCGGCCGCGGTGCCGGCAGTGGAGGCCAGCAGCGCGATCCGCTCGGGCGCGACGCCCTGCTCGACCAGCCACCCGAACCGCGCGATCAGCGCGCGGGTCTTGCCGGTCCCCGCCCCGCCGAGCAGCAGCAAGGCCCCATCGGTGTGCACGGCAGCCTCGCGCTGGGCGTCGGTGAGGCCGTGGAGAGGATCGGACACCACCCTAGGATATGACCGGATGGCGCATTCTGAGACCGGCGGCCCCGCGGGCTCGGACGGCGCCCACGCCGACTGGCTCGATGCCTGCCGGCGGGCGACCGCGGGGCTGCGCGCGATGCTCATCGAGCACCCGACCACGCGCGAGCGCGCCGAGGAGACCGGCAGCCGCGGTGAGGGCGGCGACCGGACGCTCGTCATAGACGAGGCGGCCGAGGACCGTGTGTTCACCGAGCTCGACAGGCTCCACGCGTCCGGGCGGCGCTTCGTCGCGATCTCCGAGGAGCGCGGTGAGGTGGACTACGGCGACGCGGCTGTCCGCGTCGTGATCGATCCGATCGACGGCTCGCTGAACGCCAAACGGGGACTCACCCACCACTGCCTGTCGATCGCGGTCGCGGAGGGCGACACGATGGCCGACGTGGTGTTCGCATACGTCCACGACCTCGGCCCGGAGGAGGAGTGGGTGGCCTCGCGCGGCGCCGGTGCGTACCGCGACGGCCGCGCCCTCGACACCGCCCCGCGCGAGCGCCGAACGGACGGGGGCAAGCTGGAGGTGCTCGGGATCGAGTCGGCCGATCCGCGCTGGGTGGCCGAGGCCGCCGACGACCTGCGCGACAGCGCCCATCGCCTGCGCGCCATCGGCTCGATCGCCATCTCCCTCTGCCAGGTCGCGGCGGCCCGCTTCGACGGCATGGCGACGCTCAAGCGCTGCCGTGCCGTGGACGCCGCCGCCGGCCAGCTGATAGTCCGCGAGGCCGGCGGCCTGGTCGCCTTCACCAGCTACGAGGAGCCGCTCGCGGCTCCGCTGGACCTGGTACCGCGCTCACCCGTCATAGCCGCCCGCACGGAGCGCGCGCTCACCGAGCTGCGCGCGCTCCCGCGGGCCTGAGAGCCCCTCCCCAGGGGCACTGCTCAGCCGTGATGGCCGGCGCAGTAGGCGTCGCGCGAAACCTGGCCGGGAAGGGTCGGCAGGGTCGGCGACAGGATCTTGATGAGCTGGGCCTGGCTGGCGGCGTAGTCCTCGATCTGCTGGGCGACCACCGCGCGAGCCGCCGCATCGGGCGCGCTCACCAGCCGCTCGGCGTTGCGCCATGCGACCTCGCGCCAGGCCTCGACCGCCTGGAAGAAGGTCTGGTAGCCGAGCGACGTCAGCGGCGCCGGCAGCGCGAGGTTGATGCTGGGATCGAAGCGCTGGGCCCCCTCGGTGATGGCCGGCTCGTACGCGCTATAGAGGATCTGGTTGACCTTGTCGTGGTCCGGCTTGCGGCTCGAGCCGTCGGGCTTCACCAGGCCGATCGCCTCGAGCACGAACGGCAGGTCCCGCTGGACGTGCGCGTTGACGCCGAGCAGGAGGTCGCCCTCGCCGGTCACCTGCCTGGTCGTGGCCGCGTTGAGCGCGATCTGCCACGCCTGCGGCACGTGGCCCATATCGCCGCGGTCGTAGGCGTCCATCGGCGTGAAGTAGTACTTGGCGAAGACCGCGTCCTCGTGGTTGACGAAGGCGTTCTCCTCGAAGAAGTTCGGGTCGCTGACCGCCTGGCGGTACTGCTGCGTCACGCGCAGGTAGAGCAGCGAGAACAGGGCGCGGTGATCGCACGACGACGCCAGGGGATTGAAGCGCCGCGTCATCTCGCGGATCGTCGCGTCGACGCACGTGACCTTGCCCGACACGCAGTCGTTGGCGCTGTTCGGGTCGTACTGGTCGGTCAGGCCGGGGAGCAGCGAACTCCAGTCGACGAGGATGCTGTCGTCGGCCATGGCCCGGGCCGGGACGAGCATCAGGGCGCACGCGCACACCAACGCGAGCAGCAGGCGACTACCGCGCATCTCCACCGTCCTTGGTTGGCCCCGCGACCACCGGGGGCGAGTGGGCGCATCGGCAAACTTGAGTCTTGCCTTGAGCAATTGGACAGGTGTATGAGGAATAACCCGTCCGGGGCTCGCTGGCGGGCTGCGTCATCATCTGGAGGGACCATGATCGACTGGGGCCTCGCACGACAGATCGCCGGCGTCGTGGCCGGTGAAGGCGCCAACGGAGCGACGACGCCGGCGCGCCTCGACGGGCTTCCCGCGGCCGCCGCCGAGAGCGAGCGCCTGGTGACCGCCTACACCGGCCTGCGGCCGCCGGGCTCGCTGCCGCGGCCCGAGGCGCTGGACCGGCGGGGTTGGATCGACGCCAACGTCCGCAGCCTTCGGCCCCTGCTCCAACCGCTGGGCGACCGCCTGGGCACCGAGCTGGGGCCGCTGGCCGGGCCGGTGCGCGCGGTGGCCGGTGTGGTGGTGGCCGCCGAGGTCGGAGCGCTCTTCGGCTACATGTCGCGCCACGTACTCGGCCAGTACGAGCTGATGCTGCTCGACTCCACCGCGCCGGCGCGCCTGCTCTTCGTGGCCCCCAACCTCGACGAGGCTCGTTCCAATCTCGATGCCGACGCCGGTGAGCTGCTGCGCTGGGTCGCGCTACACGAGACCACGCACGCGCTGCAGTTCGAAGGCGTGCCGTGGCTACGGGAGCACCTGTCGGGGCTCGTGCGCGAGCTGCTTCGAACGGCCGAGGTCTCGGTCGACGCCGGGAAGCTGCTGCGGCTGCCCTCGGGCGCCGACCTTCGGGCGCTCGTGGACGCGGTCCGCGAGGGTGACCTGCTCTCGCTCGTGACGGGTCCGGAGCAGCGCGCCCTGCTCGATCGCGCACAGGCGACGATGGCCGTGCTGGAGGGCTACGCCGAGCACGTCATGGACGCGGTCGGGGCCGGCCTGCTCCCCTCCCTGCCGCAGCTCCGCGCCGGCCTGGAGCGCCGCCGCTCGACGCGCTCGGCGGCGTCGCGCTGGCTCGCCCGGCTGCTCGGCCTCGAGCTCAAGCTGCGGCAATACCGCCTCGGCAAGGACTTCTCCGACCGCGTGGTCGCCGCCGGCGGAATCGAGGCGCTCAACCGCGTCTGGACCGGGCCGGAGGCCCTGCCGACGCTCCCGGAGCTCGAGGATCCGCGGGCCTGGATGGAACGAACACGCGTTCCTCTTGTTACAAAGTCGTGACCTTTACGCCTTGTTTCCTGGGGGAATTTCCCAGTACCGTGTAACAAGCTCTCGGAGGCGGGGTTTACAAACACGTGTTCGGTGGGACTGGTAAGGTCACTCCGAGCCGCCAGATAACAACCGCCGCGACCTCGGAACCGCCCGAGAGGAGTGAGGAAGTACATGGCTACAACCACCAAGACCCAGCGCAGCGCCGCCGCCAAGCGCCGCAGCGCCGCCGCCAAGCGCGCCGCCGCGACCCGCGAGGCGACCCAGCGCACCCCCGTCGAGCAGGTCCAGTACGCCGCCGAGCGTGCCGTCCTGATCCCCGTGGGCGCCGCCCTGACCGCCACCGATCGTGTCGCCGAGACCGTTGCCGACCTGGCGCGCACGTACAGCACGCCCGACACCGCTCAGAAGCGCGTCGAGCGGGACCTGCGCCGTTTCGAGCGCCGGGGCACCACCGCCCGCAACCGCGCCGAGCGTCGCATCAAGCGCACGCGCACGCGCGTCGAGCGTGAGCTGCGCCAGCGCCGGACCCGCGCGGTCCGCGTCGTCAAGCGCAACCGCACCCAGTTCGAGCGTCAGGCGAAGAACGTTCGCCGCGACCTCGAGAAGGCCGTCAGCCAGGCCCAGGAGCGCGTTACGAGCACGAACGCCGCTTAGCTCGATGACTTCCCCCGCCCGGCGTGGAGAGGCGCCGGAGCGGGAGAGCGTGCCGGCACACATATCCTCGCCGGCACATGCAGCACCCTCTCCTCCCTCAACCGTCGGGACGCCCTTGTGGCGTCCCGTCGGTCTTTAAGCGGCCGGCTGGAGACCCGACCGGCCCAACCCGTCTGCTTGAATGAAGTCGATGCCTTCCAAGGACGAGGTCCGCGAGGCCCTTCGGGCCGTTATCGATCCTGAGCTGCGCCGCTCGATCGTCGAGCTCGACATGGTGCGCTCGATCGAGGTCCACGACTCCACCGGCGTGGTGGACGTGACCGTCTCGCTTACCACCGCCGGCTGCCCGATCCGAAACCACTTCGAGGACGGCGTCGCCAAGGCGGTCCGCACGCTGGACGGCGTCACCGGCGTGAACGTCGACTTCGACGTCCTGAGCGACCAGCAGAAGTCGAGCCTCCAGCAGAAGCTCGGGCGCGGCTCTCTCCCCGAGGGCGCGCTCGCCGAGGTGAGCAACATCATCTGCGTCGCCTCGGGCAAGGGCGGCGTGGGCAAGTCCACGCTCACCGCAAACCTCGCGGCGGCACTCGCCGCCGAGGGCAAGCGGGTCGGGGTGCTCGACGCCGACGTGTGGGGCTACTCGATTCCGCGGATGCTCGGCCTGGGCGCGCAGCGCCCGAAGGTGTCGGCCGAGCGCAAGATCCTGCCGCTGGACGCGCACTCGACCTCCGTCATGTCGATCGGCTTCTTCGTCGAGGAGGACTCGCCGGTGGTGTGGCGCGGGCCGATGCTGCACAAGGCCCTGACCCAGTTTCTCGAGGACGTCGCCTGGGGTGAGCAGGACTTCCTGCTCATCGACCTGCCGCCGGGCACCGGGGACGTCTCGATGACGCTCTCGCAGCTGCTGCCGCAGGCGCGCTTCGTGATCGTCACAACCCCACAGCCGGCCGCGCAGAAGGTCGCGCGGCGCGCGGCGGAGATGGCCGGCAAGTTCAAGCTCGAGATCGCCGGCGTGATCGAGAACATGGCCGGCTTCACCACGCCCGGCGGCGAGCGCTTCCCGATCTTCGGCGAGGGCGGAGGCCAGCTGCTGGCCGACGAGCTCGACGTTCCGCTGCTCGCCAAGGTGCCACTCACGATGCCGCTGCGCGAGCAGGCCGACGCCGGCACGCCGCTCGTCCTCGCCGATCCCGACGATCCGGCCGCCCAGGCCATCCGCCAGGCGGCGAGCGGGCTGATCGCGTCCTCGCCGATCGAGCTGCCGGTCATGCAGGCTCCCGCACCCGCCGCGGCGCCGAAGCCCGCGGGCGCCTCGCTGCCGATGGCCTAGGGCCAGGCGCGGCCGGGCCTCGTTACTAGTCCCGCAGCCCCACCGCTTCGCGCGCTGCTTGCCATGAGAGAAAGGCTTGGACCCTGATGAACTTGCCGTCGCGCACCACGCTGTGGATCGCGAACTCCTGGTCGAGCTCAACCTGACTGGCGCCGCCGCGCATCTTGACCCGCCCGAGCCACAGCACCGAGTCTCCGAGGTCGCTCACCTGGCTCTCCTCGAACTGGAACAGGTCCCAGGTCTCCCACACCGCCGCGAAACCACTCGTCACCTCGTCGTAGCCGCGATAGACGGCGCGCTCGACCGCCGCGGGACCCGCAGGCAGCCACTCGATCTCCGGCGCGGCATAGCCGCCGTTGCCGGCGTAGTACTCGAGGTTGATCTGCGTGTACTTCGTCCACTCCTCCGGGAGCTGGTCCTCGGCGAAGCAGGCGTCGACGGGACAGGCCTCGACGCAGGCGTCGCAGTCGATGCACTCCTCCGGGTCGATGTAGAGCATCTCGACCTTGTCGTAGTCGGGCTCGTCGGGGGTCGGGTGGATGCAGTCGACCGGGCACACCTCGACGCACGAGTTGTCCTTGGTCCCGATGCAGGGCTCGGCGATGACGTAGGCCATGTTTGCGGGTTCGTCCTTGTGGGGGGTTCGACGCTGGGCCGCGCATTCTAGGCGTTCCACGCGCCCGGCCCTGTGGCGGGGAGGCCTAGACTCCGGCGCCGATGATCCTGCTCACCGGTGCGACCGGCCTCGTGGGGACCGCGCTGCTGCGCCGGCTGACCGCCGAGGGCGAGTCGGTGCGCTGCCTCGTGCGGGATCCCCGGCGGCTCGGGGCCGAGCGCGTGCGCGTGCAGATCGCGCTCGGCGACCTCGCCGACCCGCTCTCGTTCCGGCATGCGCTGCGCGGCGTGAGCACCGTCGTGCATCTCGCCGCCTCGATCCGGGACCAGCCCGCCGGCTCGATCGAGGAGCTCAACGGCGTGGCGACCTGGCGCATGGTGCGGGCCGCCGAGCGCGCCGGGGTCGAGAAGTTCGTGTTCTTCTCGGCGCTGCAGGCGTCCACGCGCAGTCGCGCGCGCTTCTTCCGGGCCAAGGCCCTGGCCGAGCGGGCGGTCGCCGAGTCGAGCCTGCGGCATACGGTCTTCGCCCCGTCGATCGTGTACTCGCCCGGCGACCCGTGGCTGCGCCTGCTCGAGCGGATGTCGCTCCTGCCCGTCATGCCGATCGCCGGTCCGGGCCGTGCGGCGTTCCAGCCGATCTGGGCCGAGGACGTCGCCGACTGCGTGGTGGGGGAGCTCCACGGCAAGGGCGACGGGCGCGAGCGCTACGAGCTGGCCGGTCCGGACACGCTCACCTACGACGGCATTGTCGAGCTCGTGCTGCGGTCGCTGGGACGCCGCCGCCCGCTGGTCCACGTGCCGCTGCCCATCGTGCGCGCCTCCCTGCGCGCAATCGAGGCGCTGTTCGGGCAGGCGGCCTTTGCCACCTGGGACGAGGCGGAGCTGATGGAGGTGCCGATGACGACGCCCAGCGGCACCGCCGACGCCGAACGCCTCGGCGTGGTGCCCAAGCCGATGCAGGCGGTGCTGGGAGTCGCCTAGAACTCGAGCGTGGGCCGGCGGTCCGCCCACGGCCGCGCGACCTCGAGCTGGTTCGCGAGACCGAGCAGCGGGCCCTCGGCCGCCGGCCGGCCCACCAGCTGGACGCCGAGGGGCAGGCCGTCGTCGCCGTGGTAGAGGGGCAGCGAGATCGCCGGGACCCCGGTGACGTTGGCCGTCGCCGTGAACGGCGTGA
>WNFF01007535.1_pt1 | contig 12125 bp, 9 predicted proteins | sample 5400441 | NCBI WGS metagenome assembly WNFF01 (sample SAMN13153345, study PRJNA577476) | soil metagenome | isolation source: 120 cm saprolite under Douglas fir tree site 2 hole 3 replicate 1 | place: USA:California | collected 2015-04-18
AGTGTTCTGGTTGCGGATGTTCGCGGTGAAGAACTCGACGAAGCGTTCGCTGGTGTGGGCCGCCGTCGCGATCGCGACCGGCAGCGTCTCGAGGCCCGCGTGAACAAGCGCGGGTGGTGCCGCGACCACATCGGCATCGGTCAACATTATGGGTCTCTTTGGCTCTTTAAGCATCGAATCCGCAGCCTCCTCGCCTACCCCCTTTTATCTATCATAACAGATGTTATATGTAGCATTGTTATGCTATTCAATACAATTCGAGGCCACTGCTTGCATTTAGTTCATAAACGCCCAACTATGAACTAAATTGGGTATTCACACATACTTTCATAATTTCGTCTAACATAGCGTTTTCATTTAGTTTTCCTTGGATCCATGTGCTAGATTTGAAGATACTATATCTAGAACGAAGCGAGAACCTGTTCCATAATGCTTCCGAAGTCATGGAGGCTCCACGAATGCCGGACATATCGAAGATCATCGATAACTTGGCAAAGTTGCCGACCGAAAATTTGCTGATTCTCGTTGCTCTAGCCGCAATGGCACTGGCCGCTTTTGCAATCTACGCGGTGCATTCAATCGCGAGCAAAAAAGGGAGACGTTTGATGCCGTTAACTGAATGGGTGAGATTGCCCACGGCTTGGATTGAAAATAATGGTCTCAGGCATTTCCGCTGGGGAGCCTCAGGCTCCGATCACATTGCGGCCTTAATGTCTCTGATGGCCATTGCTCATCATGCCAATCAGGATGATGGCGTATCTAAACTAACTTACGACGAGCTGACTAAGTTCACTGCTTTGAGTCGAGCAAAAGTATCAGCAGGCCTGAAGAAACTTGAGGAAGAGAAACTGATTGAACGAAATTCCCTTTTACAGAGCGTCTACAAGCTTTCAAATTATGATTCAGCGAGAGGTTGGGGAAAATTACCGGCAAAGGGTTTATACAGTGCCGATCGAGAGATATCGGCGTTTTCCGAATTCGGCTTAAGGAAGGCAGGCGAACTCAATGCGCTAAAATTATTTTTCTTGTTTGTTTCGCGTAGGGATAACAATACGAATATGGCAAATATTAGTTACGATAAAATTCAGATTTACACCGGAATTGAGCGTAACAATATTAAGAGGGGACTAAGTATTTTGGTGCTAAATGGACTAATCCACGTCGAAGCTATTCCAATTCAGAATAAGGAGTATGGAGTAGCACACGCGTATAGATTTCCTCACATACAGCCATATATTCATGCGGCCACGAGAGGCCGCGGCACGCTTGGATCTGATCTCGGAAACTCGACCGGATTGGTCGTCGAGGAATTATAGTAGGGTACGATTTCCGATTTGATTGCTGCATCCATACTTCAGATCGAAAAATTCTTACCTCGTCCAGCGAAATCTCATCCTGACGTCGGTCGTAGAGCTTGGTCGTCCGGGGCGACTCGCGGTTGGCGATGTGCTGCGCGGTCTCGAGCGTGCCCTTGTTTTTTAGGTATGCGGTGAATCCGGTCGCGCGGAAGGTGTGATTGCCGATCCGGGTTTTGATGCCGGCGACCTCGGCGCGCCGCTGAATCATCCGGTAGGCGTTCCCACATGGCGTTGCTGGTCAGCGCGCCGGTCTTGCCGGCCGCCGTGCGGAACAAAGGCCCGTCCGGGTCGCCGGCGATGCCGGCGGCGGCGATGTACTCGTCGAGGTAGAGTTCTAGGTTGTGGTGACGGGGAACCTCGTGCTCCTTGCCGCCTTTCTCGTGCCGGCGCACCCATCCGCGACGGCCCTGCACAAAATAGTCACGCACCTTCATCTCGAGCACGGCGTTGATGCGTGCGAAGCTGTAGACCATCACCGCGATGAGCGCGCGGTCGCGCAAGCCGACGAGTGCGGGTTCGCTGTGTTTCGGCTGGCCCCCGCGCGCCGTGTTCCTCGCAATCGGGATGCTGTCGAGCAGTTCGCGCGCCTCCTCGGCCGTCAGCACGGGCGTTTTGCCTTTTTTCACGACGTATTTGGGACCGCGCACGGCGTGGGCCGGATTCACGTCGATGACGTGGCCGATCACCAACCAGTCGAACAGCATCCGGAGCGCGGCCAGGTGCTGCTTGACCGTGGGCGGTGAAAACGGTTTTTTCTGGACATCCTTGTCCTGCAGGTCCTTGACGAATGCGGCGACATGGAAGGGCTCGACGCTGGTGAGCTCTCCGATCCCGTGGGCTTTGCACCAATCGGCGAAGCGACGCGTGGCATTGAAGTACGCCTTGCGCGTGTGGTCGTTCTCGATCTGAGTGGTGAAAAATTCGAGCACGCGCTTGGCGGCTTTGGGCGTTGGCGCGAAGAGTGGCGCGGGAAGCACGGCGGGGGCAGGGGAGAGGATGAGCTCGTTCATTCCACCTTCCCCCTCAAAAGCAATTTGGCGACGACCGCAGAGACCTGGTTCTCATATCCTTGCTGCGCCATGCGCTGCAGGCGCTCGCGCAGCCAAGGCCTGGCGCAGCGCAACTCCTTCGGGATGGGGGATTTTTCATCGGCATGTACCCTTTTTGCAGCTTGCGGCGGGGAATTGCCACGGGAGGCTAAGAACGTAGCTACAAGGATACAGGCTTGACCTTGATTTGGCCTTCGTGCAGGCGTGCCTGGGCGAGGTCGTAGGCCATTTGAAGCATGGTTATGAGATCGCGCAAGCTGCGGCCCAATCGGTCGAGCTTCCACACTATGAGCGTGTCGCCGGGTCCGAGTTTCTTGAGACAGCGGCGCAGGGCAGGGCGCTCGGTGGTCGCGCCTGACAGCGCGTCGTCCTTAAATACCGTTTTGCATCCGGACTTCTTCAGGGCCGCGAGTTGCAGGGCAGGGGTCTGCTCGTCGGTCGAAACGCGGGCATATCCGTAGTTCATCGTTCGCGCTCCTGCCGGTGGGCGCTCGCGTTGGTAGCTTTCGCGTTCCGCCTCAACGTGGCGGAGTTGCTGCTCGTCGATCTCGGCGCGGTACGCCTCGTCCGCTCGGTAGCGCTTCCAATCAATCGCGTCCTGGGCGGATTCTTCCTGGGCCTCGCGCCGCGATTGAATCATTTCCGGCGTCGGTGCGGTGGGAGTAGGGAGGTCGGTTACATCCTCGCCTTTGTCGCTGTTTTTCAGGGTTCCATTTTGCAACTAACACTTGCAACATACAATCCCCTTTATTTACGGGGCTTTCGGCAATGGTGCAAATCTTACCCTTTTTGAAACGTAGCGCTGGTGACTGTCAGCAGGGCGGCGTGAACGCGTTTCTCCATGGCGGACGCCACGCTGGTGGTATCGTCGGGTCCAGACGGTCGCTGCCCCCATGTCCTAGCTCTTTCTTTTATCTGTTTAACGGATTGATCTTGCCCACGCAGTTGAGTATGAAGATAGGCTAATCCGCTCTGCAGGGTTGGGGGCTTATGATGGCGGGAAACCGAGGTTGGTATCAGAGTTGGATTTTGCGCTATACCGTCCAGCTAAACGGACCGGTCGCGATCCATACCTTCGGAGGGCGCGGCTCTCCCATCCTTTCAAGCGCTGCCGCTTGAGTAACCATTAAACATCAGATTGGGTTTTGCCTTTATTTCCGGCCTTTCCCAGGCTGGACGCACTCCAGGTGGGCGAAAAGCTACCGGACGGCGGTGGTAGGCGGTTATCTAGCGGCCATTATCCATAAATCTTTGCGCTGTCGTTGTGCGATGATGGCGACAAATAGTATCGCTGTCGCCAGACCGTTCAATCTGCACGGGCTCGAAACGATAAAAATGCCGACCATTAGGGGATCGGCCATTCGAACGAACGGTCGCTTTACGCTCCGATGCCCATACAAGCGTGTCTACGTCGAGGCAGTATGAAAAGAATCGTAGTGGCTCCTCGCGAGGGGCGCCAAATTGGATGCGAACTGGGCGAGTGCATGGCGTGTTTGGAGAACGCAGGAATTCGCGATTATAGCGCTCGTTTAGAACGCTATGGTGTGTTCTGGGTGGCGGACCGACTGTTCGCAATTGCCGTGAAGGCGTTGGCGGATGCCGGTTTCGAAGTCGCGTCCGTGGCAACGTTCGCACCGAATTTCGACCGCTATGAAACGCTCGGAGCACCTCCCAATTCTCCTAACGACATAGCACCATGACCGACAGTCGGAAGGCACCGAAAGACATCAATTTCCGACGCGGGTGAGGCGGTCAAGCTATCGCTTCCCGCCTCTTGGCTGCACAGAGGTATTTTCTCGTGCATTCAATTCTGATCGTAGAGGATGATATCGGTCTGCGTGACGCCCTAAGTGATGTCCTGGAACTTGCCGGGTATCCAACAAGGTGTGCTCAGAACGGAAGAGAGGCGCTCGACCTTTTGCGCACCCCGCCTTGGCCGGCCATTATTCTGCTGGATCTTAACTTGCCGGTCATGAACGGGTGGCAATTCCTCGTCCAAAAGCGTAACGATCCGGCTTTGGTAAGAGTGCCTGTAGTTGTAATGAGTGGCACCAGCACAGAGCGGCCGCAGGGCGCTGCGGGGTTTCTGCGGAAGCCGATAAGCGCGCCCGCTTTGCTGAGGGTGATTAACAGCTATTGCTAGGACATGCGCCGGCCTCTGCGAAAACGTTACCTCGAAACCGATACCTGTTGATACTGCACGACGTGCGCGGGCAGGATTTCGAGACTTGGCTGCAATCGGCTAGCCGCTCGCCGGCGGACATCAGCCTATCACCAGGAATTCACACGCACCCACGCGAGGCCTGCACACTCAGCCCGATCGCGCGACCAATCGCCCGGTCACCTGGTCGTCGAAGTAAGGCGGGCATTCGGCACCCGCTGCACGCGACAGAACGCCCGACTCTTTACCGCCCCCCCCCGCGCGGCGTAAATCGCGCCGGCAAGCGGCGCGGGCCATCGGCAGATGATGGGAAGGGTGAGCAGGGCAGAGTGGGGACGCGTGTATTCTGCAGCTTCGCCGCTGGAAGCTTATGTCAACTTCGGGGTATAGCGTAGCTAATAGATGTGTGCCGACATCGATGAAATTGCGCAGAACTCTTCGCTGAGGCTGACTGCGCGGGCGCGTCAGCTCAAACTGATCGACGTAATCGCCGGCCTCTTCGAGGCTAAACACGCCTCGAATCCCATCACGGAAACGCGGGAGTTCCGCGCGAACTCGGCATGGCGGCCGGCGGCCTCAACTGGTGGTGGGTGCCCTCCGCCGCAGATTCGGGCCGTCTGGAGTTTGGCGCTCCAGCGGCCCCCACAATGATGGGTAGTGGGCGGCCGCCCACTACCCAATGATGGCCATAGTTGACATTTGGTGGCGGTCTCTGACAAGCATCAGGAATGAAACCGCACATCGCATACGCGATGAACATGGACTCCCCGTGTTGGTTTCAAGGGCCAGCGGAGTCGCCACCCCGACTGGCCCAAAGCGTATGTTCCCGTGGTCATCGTCTCGGCGAAAGGCAAATTACCGGGAGAGTCTGTCATAAGCCTCGCAAAGCCTTTAGACGTGGAGCATCTTCGGTAGTGAAGTGCTACTGCGGCGCGGGGAGCCGGGTCGCGACCCGGCAATAGCCCTGAGTGCGAGGTTGACATGCACCAGTTGGACTCTTGTGATTGAGCGCCGGCTGTTCAAGCATGCGCAAACATCGGCAGCACGACAGTGAAGGTTGCTCCGCGCCCAGTGCCTTCGCTACACGCTTTTATTGTGCCGCCATGCAGTTCGACGATATTCTTGGCAATCCACAGTCCCAGACCGAGCCCGCCCTTGCGACCGATATACTCGTTGCCCTTCCGAAACTTCTTGAAAATGTGCGGCAAAAGTTGAGGGTCGATTCCCTCACCGGTATCGCTAATCCGCACCTCGATAGCTTCGGCAACGATGCGCACGCTAAGCTTCAACCGCCCGCCGGCTGCAGTAAATTTGATCGCGTTCCCGAATAAATTGTCGAGAGCTTGGTGAAGCCGCTGTTGATCGCCTTCAATTTGGATGTCGCCGAGCTCAAGATCTGAGACAAGCGAGATTTGTTTCGCCTCGGCCGCAAGTCTTGCGCTGTCAAGCACATCGCGCAGCAGGGGCAGCAATGCAAACCGCCGTCGGTCCAAGCTAAACTGTCCCGACGAGACTCTGGTTGAGTCGATCAGATCGTCAATCATCCGCGTAAGCGTCTGCACCGCGCTATCAATCCGGTCGAGCGTTTTCGTGGTACATTCAGTTTGGCCTCGCAGAGTGGTTGCGGAAATTCTGATTACGTTGAGCGGCGAACGCAGTTCGTGCGAGACCAGGCTCAGCCACTCATCTCGCGCGACGGCAGCTCGTTCCGCTTCCTGCTGAGCCTCTTGGGCTCGCTTTATTGCCCGCTCGGCATCGCGTTGGGCAGCCTCAGCTTCTCGTAATGCCGAACTTAGTTTTTCATTCAGGTCCCGGATCGCGGTAATCTCATTGTTGACCTCAACGATGTACCACCGATCGCCTTCAGGATAGAGCGTCCAGTGGCTAGCGACCATCTTGACCTCGCCGGTCTTAGTCGTGTGCAGGAGCGGTCCGTGCCATTCGCGATTGGCGTAAATGCTTACCTCGATTGATTCTAGGGATCGAGGATATATGGTTCTCAGCAGCTCATGGCTCACGTGGCCCTCTGCCTCCTCGGCGGAGTAGCCGTAGAGGTCTTGTGCCCCCGGACTCCAATAGACGATCTTCGACTGGTGATCGCGCACAAACGCGTGCGTGGCCCGCAGAATGGGGTCGAATTCCGGAAATGCTCCAAACGCCTCCCGAACTCTTAAGGCTTTCATGATCATGTACGCGCACATCGGCGCTCCTGCCTGGGTTATGGCCCATAAGACTGATCGAGATCCGATTGAATGCCGCTGACGCCCAAAAGTGCCGATTGGGTAGCATATACGTCGATATCATTGCACTCACGCGATTAGCAGCTAATATTTAATGCTAAAGTGATAAAAAAGTGACAAATTCTCACGTTTATGTGTTGGCATCTCATGACGGATGGAAATAATCCAAGGCTCAATGCTGCCGCATGGAAAATCGCTGTGCTCGGATTCCCGCTGATCCGGGGCTTGCGCTCCGGCGGCAGAAACGGCTCCAATTCGCGTACGTTGTCCCTACTTTCGAGCGCGACACCTTACCGGCTCGACGGCACATTCGGCGGGCGAGGCCGGATGCATGGTTGAGCAGCTTTCTGACCCGCTCGCTTCTGGGGCATCTCTTCGCTAAGGAATTCTCGACGATAGGTAGCTCCGGCCCCTTAGCGCTCGAAGAGTCGGGCAGGCGCAGCGAGTAATGCGGCATTCTTCTCACCGCTCACGTTTTGCACACCCCAGCCAACCAGGAAGTCCGCTGCTTCGAATACACATAATCGAATCCGCGCTGATGGGATCGACCTCTAGCAGGCTGCGGAAAAAGGCCTTCCGCACCCTGCTAGGACACATTTTGCCACCGGCCTCGTAAGTTGGAATCAACGTCGGCGGGCAGTCACTTATCAGGATGTAGATGAGCCTCGACTCAGCCCACGCTTAGCCCGCTCGTCGCGTTAATAGCGCCGTGGGCCAGCGATCGTCGAGTAGACCATTCGGTCAAACGGGAACTCGTTTTGAATTGCCTTTGCCGTTAAGGGTAGCAGCGATGGCTGGCTGGCCCTCTCTTTGCCGCGCTGAAAGCTTGAACGTTAGGTTGCGGGCCATGGGCGGCGACGGCGCTTCGCGACCATTTTTCGGCGGCTCTTTAAGCTGGCCCGAACCGTCGGCTATATATTCGGTCGAAGACTCAAGCAGGATGAGCTGCTTGCCTCGGCGGAGAATAAGGCCCGCTTTCACCATCTCTGCGAACAGGCGGCTGACCATTGGCCTTGAGCTTCCAATCATGTCCGCAAAATCACTGTGCGACAACTCCAGCATGATGAGAATCCCGCGGCTGTCTCGCACCCCGAACTTCTCGCCCAACTCCTTAAGTTCAAGCTCAAGCCTCTCCTTGAACGACATGCTCAGGAAAGTACCAAACCGCTGTGCCATCGCGGACCAAGCAGTGTTGAGGCGCTCGATTACCTGCAATTGGGTTTTGTGGTCGAGAGATTGCAGCAGTTTCAGGACATAGTCGCGGGTGAAGAGTGCGACCGAGCTTTTGGTCAGTGCCTTGACCTCGAACACTTGCGCCCGCCGACCTCGAGAGTCGAGGTAATCTGCGTAACCGACAATATCTCCGGGGCCGGCGAGCTTGACCATTATGCGGCTACCGTTGGCGCGCGGACAGTATACCTTGAGCATGCCCATGAAGACGTAGAATAGAACATCGGCTGGTGAGCCCTGAAGGAACACCGTCGAACCCTTGTTATAATTCAGCAACGTGGAGTGACCGACGATTTCATCTACAAGGTCGGCGGCAAGCCCAAGCTCGCAAAGTTGCTTCTCTAGGCGGCTCTTCACCTCGGATGTTGCTTGCGCGACATTCATGCCATTCCTCAAGCGCCCTCTGGTTGAACCGCAACATTTCCACTCCTCCCCACAGCGTTTAAGGCAAATTGCCCTTCGCAAATGTCCATACCCATACAGCTCCGCGCACAAAGAAGCGACACGTCACGTCACCTAAGACCGGAACTGATTAGGTCTGAACGGACTCAACCAGTATCACACATCTAAGAGGTAGAGAGGGTGAAATTGATGGTCCTTACGTCGCCTAAAAATAACCATGATGTCTCATAATTCTGTTTATAAGTAACCGATTTCTTGGTTCATGGATTATCGTCCGTTTGGGGATCTGCTTCACTCTTGCTTTAAATATTTAGGTAAAAATTTGTCTAACAGCCGCTTATTCTAAGTCTACCCAAGGATACTTGAAATCTTAGAGGTGGGAGCTTTCAGCACTCAGCGGTCAGCGCTCAGCTTTTGGAGGAGCGCGGACAGCATGCGCTTTACCTCAGTAGTCCGCTGAGCCAGTTCCTCGTAGTTGCGGGGCTTGAGCGCTCAGCTTTTGGAGGAGCGCGGACAGCATGCGCTTTACCTCAGTAGTCCGCTGAGCCAGTTCCTCGTAGTTGCGGGGCTTGATCAGCTCCAGATCTTTGGCGAGCAGGAGCTGGTACTCCAATTCGCTTGCCGAACCCGCGGCAATTGAACAAAAACGGGCGAACTCGGCATCCCCATTGCGCCCGCATCCCTCCGCCAAATTCGCGGGGATGGACGAACACGAGCGCCGGAGTTGGCTCGTCAGCCCATACAACTCCTCGCGCGGAAAGCTACCCGTGATGTGGTAAACCGCAAGTGCCAACTGGTGCGCCTTCTGCCAAACTTGCAGTTCGTGAAAATCCTTCACGGTCGTATCCTGAGCTGGATATACGCTGATCGCTGACGAGAGAAGCCCCCAGCTTGGCCGCGCGATTTCACCTTGACGTTCGGAAAATCAACCCAGTTGGGCGATTCGGTCCGTGGGATAGCCAACAATGGTGATGACGCGACCGGAGGTGCGCTCGTTATAAATGAAAGCCGCACCGCTGATGCGGTAATCCCCGGTCCAGGCGACAGCGAAGTTGGTATCGGTCTCCTCGATATGGACTGGCTCGGGATCGCCATTGCGCGCCAGTCGAACCGCAAGCCGCTCGGAGGGGTCCAGCAACCACGCGTCGCCGGTGTCGGTGGAAAACATTACCAACGAAGCGACCCTCACAAAACACCCGTCGTGTAGGGCGGCACGGCGCTGGATGTAACGCACCTCATCGGCCAGACGCCAACTCTTGCCATCAACCCAGGCGCTGCCCGCCGCGCGCTTGATCGTTTTGCGCCCCACCGTTTCTCTCTCGACTCAGCTACAGTGAAGTTCCCATGGAACAGTTCACCAAGCTCTTTGGCGGCCTGCTGGCATTGGTATACCACTGTTTCGACCGCATCGTCATCCTCGGTCACTTGCCACTGCTCACCCGGCCGGAGAACATCGTGCACTTCTTCCGCGACGTCCACGGCGCTCCAGCCATCACCAAGGAGCTCTTGCGTGAGCGCACCACCGAGTACAACCAATGGGTGGAGGCGTTTGCCCGCAATCACAAGATTCCCATCGAATGGGCCGAGAAGGGTGTGCGCAAGGAAGACTACGTACGGCCCCGCTTGCGGCAGATGGAGCGGCACCAGCGCTTCGGCGTCTATTTCATCCTCAAGAGCATGGAGGTGGGCACCAACTTCCGCGTGGCGATGCCCAAGTATCCGACCGCCGATCCTAGCTACCGCATCCTCAGCCGCCAGCGCTCGCGTTACACCCATTACTACTTCTACATCCGCGACCAGGTGCTGGGACCGATCGCGCTTTGCGTCGGCTCGTTCTTGCCGTTCTCGATCACCTACTACCTCAACGGCCATCATTTCATCGAACAGCAACTGCGCAGGGCAGGGATCCAGTTCCGCAAAAACGATAACGCTTTTCTGTGGGTGGCGGACGCCCCAGCACTCCAAGCGGCTGCCGACGCCCTCAGCGCCAAGCTGATTCGCGCCCAGCTCGATTACTGGACCCTGATCGTCGGCCCCAAGTTCTCCAAAAAGGACCGCCAGGCGATCAATCTCGGCCGCTACTACTCACTGCAACAGGTCGAGTACTGCCGCAATCTGATCTTCCGGCGCAACTTCCCCATCCACAAACTGTTCGAGCGCTCCTGCGATCTGGGGCTGTTGCGTCTCAGCGCTGACCGCATCTCCCAAGTCTTCGGCTGGCGACTGCACAAGCGGCTGCCCGGCAAACTGAGCAGCGTGCTGGAGCGTACCGAACACGGCCATCACGTGCTACGCGCCTACGCCAAGAACGCGGTGATGCGGATGTACGAGAAGTTCTCCACCTTTCTGCGGCTGGAGGCACTTAGCAACAATCTCAAGGATTTCGGCCTCAACAAAGGTCTCGACAATCTCGATAAGGTGCGCCGTATGCTCGGCGCAGTCACCGACCGCTTTGCCGCATTTGAGGCCCAGGCGCTCGACGTCCACGTCGATTTCCCCCTGTTTCAACGCCTCGCACTGCCCATCCCGCGCGGCGGCGGCAAAATCCCTGGCATCAAACTCCACGACACCCGCATGCTCCGCCTGATGGAGGTGCTACTGCACGCGGGCACCAAGGTCTTGGGCTGGCGGACCATCGACATCCATCAAGCGATTCTTTCAAGCTTCGGCCTCACCCCCGACAATTACACCGTCACCCAACTGCGCTACGACCTGCGCAAGATGAGAGGCCACGGCCTGCTCGAACGTGATGGCCGACGCTATGCCTATCGCCTCACTGACAAGGGAACCCGCGCGGCCTTACTCTTCGTGCTCTTCCATCAACGCGTCTGCGGCCCTCTGGCCAACAGCCTCTTCCAACCACGCCCCACTCAAACCGCCGCGCCAATGTCCAAACTCGAAGCTGCCTATCGAAAAGCCAACCACTCCCTCGACCAAGTCATCCAACTGTTGGCTGCTTGAACACGTCACAATCTAAGACGAAAATCCTCAGACTCATTGCCCAAGAATCTAAGTCTAAGCCGAAGGTTAAGGTTTAGGCGGGAGTCAGCGCCGTGGCCTAAGCGGGGCGACCGCGGGCTACCTCACAGGGAGATTGGCGCGGCAATAAAGGGTCGCTGTCAGATAGCCGTAAAGCGCCCAAGGATTCGCAGCCACGCGGGGCGGATAGGGTCAACAAGTCGGCCTGCTAGCTTTTCCGCCACTCAAACCATGGACGGGGCTGGCAAAGTAAGACAGGGGAAGGACGTTGCGCCGGTTCGGCATCGGCTTCACGGAGTAACAAAAAGCAGGACCCGGCCTGGTCCTCAGGCGATTTTCCGGTCTAACACACTGCTTGCCACCAGAAGCTCAGCGGGTGTGTTTAATCTACCCGGCCTTGAGGGGCTGAAGCGGGCGGTTGAATTGTTCGAGTCCCAACGGTCTGCGATCAAGACAGTGAGGCCGACTCAAACGCCTGTGATCGCCTCGGCCGGAATCGCGCTCTCGCCGTATCAACCCTCCGCGAACTACTCCTCTACCGCTACACGCGCGCGCGTGTTGTGGATCGAGTTCGCCGAACCCTTGGCCGACCCGGCCGATGCGTACTTCGGCCGCGTTCTTGGCTATGGTCCCGATCCGCTCCTCGCCTTCGGACCCTTCATCCCGCCGGATGCACTCACGGCAGATATGACAGAACCGCCGATTT
>WNFF01013913.1_pt1 | contig 12124 bp, 12 predicted proteins | sample 5400441 | NCBI WGS metagenome assembly WNFF01 (sample SAMN13153345, study PRJNA577476) | soil metagenome | isolation source: 120 cm saprolite under Douglas fir tree site 2 hole 3 replicate 1 | place: USA:California | collected 2015-04-18
TCGAGGTCATGCACGCTCGACGACCTCGACCTCGGTGCAGTCGGGCACGCAGAGGTTTACCTTGACGACGACGCCGTCGCGCTCGAAGACGATTCGGTCCCCATCTACGTGCGCCTTGACTTCCTGCGCAACCGCGGGCATCCGGCGTCGCACCGCGATCAAGTCGCGGTACCAACCGAGCATGCGTCGATGGTAAGGCTCGTCCAGCTCGTCCCATTTCAGCTTCGACTGCTCGAAGGTGCCCGGGTCTTGCGGGTCCGGCACCTCGTCTGGGTTCCAGCCGAAAGCGGCGAACTCGCGCCGCCGTCCTTCCGACACCGCATTGCCCAACGCCGGGTCGGCGTGGGCGGTGAAGTAAAGGAACGGCGTGCTCGCCGCCCATTCCTCTCCCTGGAACAACAGCGGCGTGAAGGGCGAGGTCAGGAGCAGCGCGGCCGCTGCTTTTACCTTGCCTTCGTCCACCAGCGCCGCGAGCCGATCACCCGCGGCCCGGTTCCCCACCTGATCGTGGTTTTGAGCCGCGACCACGAAAGCCTTGGGAGGAATACCGGCCGTTTTCGCGCCGCGTATCTTCTGCCGGTGGTGTGACCACACGCCGTCGTAGACCCATGCCTGGCGGAGCGCCTTCGCGAGCATCCCGGGAGACGTGAAGTCCTCGTAATAGCCTGTGCGCTCGCCGGTCAACACGACATGAAGCGCGTGATGCCAGTCGTCCGCCCACGCCGCGTCGAGTCCGTACCCGCCCGCATCGCGAGCGCGCACCAGGCGAGGGTCGTTGGCGTCAGTTTCGGCGAACACCAGCACCGACCTGTGCAGCGCCGCCGACGCCGCATGCACTTCGGTGGCCAGCTGCTCGAGGATGTTCACCGGCGAATCGTCGACGATCGCGTGCACAGCATCCAGACGTAGGCCGTCGATGTGGTAATCGCGAATCCACATCAAAGCGTTTTCCACGACGAAGCGACGCACCTCGTCGCTGCCGTTTCCGTCGAAATTGAAAGGAGCCCCCCAGGCGGTCCGATGTCGTTCGGTGAAGTAAGGGCCGAAATCGCCCAGGTAGTTGCCCGCTGGGCCCGCGTGGTTATAGACGACGTCGAGAACGACGCCGAGACCGGAAGCATGACAGTTGTCGACCAGCCGCTTGAGACCGGCCGGACCCCCATATGCGTGGTGCGGAGCGAAGAAATCCACACCGTCATACCCCCACCCGCGATTGCCCGAGAACTCGGCAACTGGCATAAGCTCGATGGCGTCGACCCCGAGCGCGACGAGGTGGGGAAGATGGTCGATCACGCCGTCGAATGTGCCCGCCGGCGAGAAGGTCCCGACGTGCAGCTCATAAAGGATGAGGCGAGAGGGTGACAGGCCGTTCCATCTCGCGTCAGTCCAGGAGTGCAGCTTATGATCGACCACCTCGGACAGGCCGAGCACACCGTCGGGTTGCGAAGCGGAGCGTGGGTCGGGCCGCGTCTCACCGCCCTCGACCGCAAAGCCATAACGCGTCCCTGGACCGGCCGCCGCATCGGCGCCTTCCCACCAGCCACTTTCGAGCTCGCTCATTGAAGCGCGACTCCCGCCGGATACAAGGTCGACGCGTTGTTTGCCGGGCGCCCAGACCCTGAACTGATGCATCGAGCCTAACGGGATGCGGCGCGCCGCGCCAGGACGGCCACCGGAAACCGGCGCGTCAGCTCGGCGACCGGAGCGCCAGGTCCGCCCTGCTGTTCCTCGCCCGTGAGCAGATTTCCCCAGCCGCCGTCAGGAATATCGATCGCGGTGTCGGCCCAATCGCCGCCCAGCCCAACCACGAGCCGAGGCACCACGACCAGTAGGCGATCGCGGACAAAGCCGACAGCATGCCGTCCTTTGGCTCCGTACGCGATGAGTGGCGTGTAGCTCGAGCTGCCAAAAAGGTCGGGTTCAGCCCTGCGCCTCTCGAGCAGGCGGTTGATGAGCCACAGCTTCGGTGCGCCCTCGTCCGCCCGCGCGATGACGTCACTCAATTCGGCGCCACGAATCTCAGACAGCAGGTTCGCGAGATGCTCAAAGTCCACCGGACGCCGATTGTCCGGGTCGACGAGGCTCAGGTTCCACACTTCCGTGCCCTGGTACAGGTCGGGCACTCCTGGCGAGGTCAGCAGGAGGGTGGTCTGGGCGAGTGAGGCAAGCCGCCCCAGGGCCACGAGCTGGTGACGGCCGATGAACGACTCGAGGTCGCTCTTGAACTCAGCGTCCGCCATCACGCTGCCGGTGAATTGAGTCAGCGCGTCCTCGAAGGCCTGGACCGGGTTGATCCATGAGGTGTGGACCTTGGCTTCGCGGGCGGCTTTCTGGAGGAATGCCACCAGCCGATGCTCAGCGACCGGCCAGGCTCCGACCATCGTCTGGTACATGAGGTATTCGAGGTTTCTGTCAGGGAACCCCTGCACCCGATGGCGCTCGTTGTGCTCGGCCCACCGCCGGACCGCTGACTCCCACTCGGCCGGGATCTGCGACAACAGGTTTGTCCTCGCCCGCACGTCGCCGCTGCGCTTTGTGTCGTGCGTGGACAGGGTGATCATGGTGGCTGGCCACGTCTCGGCCGTTCTGAGGCACTGCGCGTGGAATGCCTCGGCAGACCGGCCGAACAGGCCGGGATCACCGCCGACCTCGTTGAGTGAGACGAGGCGGTTGTAGCGATAGAACGCGGTGTCCTCGACTCCTTTGGCCATCACCGCGGGCGTGACCTGCTGGAATCTCGCGGAGAACTCGGCCTCGTTGGCGCCTTCATGCTGCATGAGCAACAGGTCGCCCACAAACGTAAGGAGTTCGGCGTCAATGTCCGGTCGGCGGCGCGTGGCTTCCTGAACGGCGATCGAAACCTGACGCCGGTCTTGTTCAGAGGGCGGCGAACCGCGACGGACGTAGGTTCTGTATACGCCCAGGCAAGCGGCGATTTCGCGGACAGCCTCCCGCAGCTCGCGGCGTGTGCGATCGCGGTGGCGGCGGTTGCCATCGCAGACGTCGACCAGCAGGTTAGTCAGGCGTTCAAAGTCGGGCGCGAGCTCGGTGGCTATGATCTCGTGCTTACACGTGCGAACCACCTCGGAGAAAAGCTGCGACTCGCCGGTAAACGCGTGATAGAGGGCGGTCAAAGACTCTTCGTTGGCAGAGTCGACGAATAGGCCGTCGACATACGCGACGAAGTCATAGCCGGTAGTGCCCTGCACCGGAAAGGTGTCCGGCACCTCTTCACCGGTAGCCAGGATGTCTTCGACCACCATGTACGTGTCGGGAGCTGCCGACCGCAACCGTCCCAGGTAGCCGACCGGGTCTCTCAAGCCGTCGACGTGATCGATGCGGAGGCCGGCCAGGCTGTCGTCTGCGACCAGTCGGAGGATCACGGCGTGACTGTCGTCGAAAACTTGTTGGTCCTCGACGCGCAGGCCGATGAGGCTGTCAATGGTGAAGAAACGCCGGTAGTTGAGCTGCTCTTGCGCGCTGCGCCAGTAGGCGAGGCGATAGTGCTGGCGCTCGAGGACCGCGTCGAGCGTGTCGAAGTCTCGGTTCACCGAGTCCAGTTCCAGACCGTCGAGGCTCTCAGGCGAGACCGGAAACACGAGATCGTGGTAGCGGACCACTGTCTCGGAGCCGTGCCTTTCGAGTGTCAAAGAGCCATTTTCGAGCTCTCGACCGTAACGATCCCGCAGCACGCCAAGCAGCACCTTGCCCTTCATGGCCGAGATCGGAGATGCCCAGTCGACGTCGAAGTAGTTTGCGTACCGGCTCGATGGACCGTTCCGCAGCAGGTCCCACCACCATGGGTTCTCGCGTCCGGTGGTGGCCATGTGGTTGGGCACGATGTCTACCACCAGCTGCAGCCCGTGCTTGCGCAGTGCAGCGACGAGCCGCCGGAACGCGACCTCGCCCCCGAGATCCTCATTGACCCGCGTCGGGTCGACAACGTCGTACCCGTGACTGCTGCCACGTGCGGCTTGAAGGATTGGTGAGCAGTAAACGCGCGCCACTCCGAGGGAAGCAAGATAGCCGGCGCAGGAGGCCGCGTCGTCAAACGTGAAGTGTTTCGAGAGTTGAAGCCGGTAGGTGGAAGCGATCTGCACCCGAAAGCTTCCCACAAGCGCGCTCTCAGCCACGGTCTTAAAAACCGTCTGCGGGCTCAGTGAATCCAAGCCCCTCGCGGACGAAATCGACCAGAAATGAGTGGTGGCTCCAGGGGAGTTGTCGATAACTTGCTATCGGGTGCAGGGACCAGGCCGGAGTCAGCGGCTAAAGCTCGGAAGGTCCGATGACCTCGACGATCTTTGAAGCCGACGCCTTCAGCTTGGCGTCGGTCGTCAGCAGTCGACACCTCAACAAGGACGCGAGCGCTAGATACTCGGCGTCGTAGGTCTTAGCCCAGCCCAGTCGGTCGGCGATTCTCCAGGCCTCGTCGATTAGTCCCTTCGGGCGACGCGGGCTCACTTCGGCTCTAGCCAGTCGCTCCAAACCGATTACGGCTAGCCCGGCAGAGATCTCCTTTCGCCAGCGGAGTTCGTGCATCACAGACGATGCTTCAGACCACATCAAATGAGGCGCGACCAACTCCTCTCGACCCAGAGACTTCAAGCCGGCCTCCGATAGACAGGCGGTGATCACGACCGCAGCATCGACAACCAGCACGTCAGCGGGCGGCGCGAGATGAACGAATCGCGGCCACCACGTCAGGCATGCGCTCGCCTGTGGCGGTCCGCCTCCACAATGTCGGAAGGGGCAGCGTGGAATCGCTCTCTAGGCGGGCCAGGTCTTCCTCATCGATCAGATGCTGGGTGCCTATTCTGGTCGCCTTCAGCCGACCAGAACGGATCCAACGGCGCACGGTTTCGGGGTCACGTTTAGTCCGTCGAGCAGCCTCGGGCACGGTGAGCATTGTTGCCTAATACTACAACAATCAGAGAGTCACCGTACAGCAACGCCGGCGATAAACCATGGCAAATGGCGGCACTCAGCGGCACTCAGCGAGATCAGAGCCGTATTTCTGAATGGGGCGCGGCGATCTGTTAACCGCAAGGTTCAGGGTTCGAATCCCTGGTCCGGAGCCAAGTCTGAATTCAAAATGACCGCCGTCTACGGGGTGCTTGTCGGTTCAGTGCAGCAACAGTGCAGCAACAGTGCAGCAAGTCACGACCGCCTACGCTGATCTGTGGTGATTCTCTGGCTGACTTGGACTGTCGAGTCGCCGCAACCCGGACAAACGACCATTCGCTACCAACTCCTTGCTTATTGATTACACAGGAACGGCTGGCGCTCAAGCGGGCCTCGTTTCGCGCATCCGGACGAACACGATGATTCCTGAGGCGCCTGTCAGCCCGGCGACGGTGACGATCGCGGCCGAGAAGCCGGCGGCGTCGGCGATGACGCCGGCCACGATCGCCCCGACCGCGTAGCCTGTGTCGCGCCACAGCCGATAGATCCCAACCGATGTCGCCCGGTCGGCAGTCCGGGCAACGTCGCCGATAACGGCGAGCAGTGTCGGGTAAACGAGGGCAGTGCCCGCTGGTCGCTCAGCCAGCCGGTGACCAGTTGCCCGACGCCCCATACGGCGGGGTAGGCGCCCGCCAACAGACCGATCTCGCGAAGCCCAAGTCCATGAGCGGCGAAAAAGAGCGGTAGCAGTGCCCAGGCCATGCCGTCATTGAGGTTGTTCACCAGACCCGCCTGGCATGCGCTCGACATCGTCCGCTCACGAAAACTGACGTCGAGGAAGAGCCTGCCGGCCGACTGGGTCGGCTTTGCGCCCGCAGATTCGAGCGCCACATGCCCGGAGGTCTCTTGCGCAAATAGCGATAGCGCAAGGCCGCACAGGGCGAGACCCTCGGCGAGATAAAAGGGAACTGGTCGGATGCCGAAACTCGCGGCCAGGAACCCGGCGGCTGCCGCCGCGGCCGCCACGGCCAGGTAGCCCGACGCTTCGTTCAGACCAAGGGCCAGACCTCGGCGTCGCGGTCCGACCAGGTCGATCTTCATGTTCACCGTCGTGGACCAAGCCAAGCCTTGATTGATGCCAAGAAGCACGTTCGCGAAAACCACCCAGCCCCAGGAGGGCGCGAGGATGATGAGAACCGGCACGGGCAACGCTGCCGCCCAGCCCGCGAGCAAAACTGCGCGCCGGCCAAGACGATCGGCCAGTCGGCCCGCGACGAGGTTGCTGGCGGCCTTGACCAAGCCGAAGCTGATGAGGAACGAGAGGATCGCTGCCCGGCTGGCGAGATGAAAGTCTTGTTGGGCCAGTGGCGCCAGGGTGGAGCGCTCGACGCCAACCACGCTCCCCACGAACGCGTTGATCGCCACCAGGAGCACGAACTGGCGCCAGTTTTCGCGGAGCCCAAGCTTGATCGCCCGCACGGTCTCGGCTCCCGCGCTCACGCTCAGGCGATTGCGCAGCGGTTGGCTCCAGCCTCCAGCTCGCTCGTATCGTCGGGGAGTTCGCCGCGCTCATTCAGCTCGACGATCTTGGAGTGGTTGGGTGGGGTGGGTGGAATACGAGCGAGAACGGCTTCGACAAATGCGGCTTGCTCAAGGTTGGCGAGCGCCACCGTGTCTCGGATCGCCCCCACCGTCGATGCCAGCAGCCGCCCATCGAAAGGAATCGGCTCCGAAACATGGCCGGGGAGTACAAGAGCTGCCTCGGGCAGTTCGAGGAGGCGGCAGATTGATCGATGTAATAGACGCGCGCGAGAGGCCGATTCCATGCCGGTGCCATCTTCGAGGTCGGGCCGGCCCACGCCGGCAAGAAAGAGGGTGTCACCTGTGAAAGCGGCGGCATTGTCGAGCAGGTAGGTGGTGCTCTCCGCGGTATGACCGGGTGTAGCCAATGCCACGAGCTCTACCGAACCGATTGGCAGCCGGTCGCCATCCGCGACGGGCCGGAACGGGAATAGCGTGCGACCCTGGGCCGGCAGCAGGAGGTCAACGCCTTGCTGTTGGGCGAGCCGTCTTGACCGGGAGAGATGGTCCGCATGGATGTGCGTATCCAAGACCGCGACAAGGCTCCAGCCGCGGTCGCGAAGCAACTGGAGATAGACGTCGGGCTCTAACGAGGCGTCGATTACAACCGCCTCGGAGTCTGATTCAACAATGTAGGACAGGCATCCCTTTCCCGTTCTCCGGACCTGAACTAGTACGCAGCCGGAGATCGTCGCCTGGGCAGCGTTCCAGGCGAGCGACCAAGCGCGCATCCCTCCCTCGAGCGTCATTGCTTGCACTCCCTTCGCCCTCAGTAGGTCCGTTGCTTTGGCGGCGGTTGAGCCCATTCCACAGACGGTCACCACCGGACCGGGTGGAAAATCGATGTTAGTAAGCGGGCCCAAGCTGCCGGATTTGACGGCGTCATAGGCCTCGACTTGGAGGCTGCCAGGGATCGACCACTCGCGGTCGGCTGGCGACCGGATGTCTACGACGGTTACTGGCTGCCCAGCAGCAAGAAGCTCCTGCAGTTCTCCGGCCGAAATGTGGCCAGCCCTGATCATCCAGGCCGACGGCCGCAGATGAGGACATAGCCAAGGAATGGGACCGCCTTCGAGATCCGCGGCATCATCCAGGCCATCCGCTGGCGGACGGAGCCACTCATCATTGCGCGCGCCATGACGCGGATTGCGTTGGCGATGCCCTCGTCGGCGAGGAATCCGCGCGCAGTCATCATCTCGAACGGACCGGTTCTAACCTGGAGGTCAATCAAGCCGGCAGAGCCGTAGCGGGCGAGCCAATCATCGACCGTCTCGAACAGCATGCCTGGGCAGACTTCGCCTAGGAAGGCATGCCGAGCTTCCCGCGTCGGTGTCCGCCGCCACTGGAACTCGGTCGCGAGCACCAGGCCGCCAGGCCGGCACACTCGGACCAGTTCACTTATCGCGCGGTCGCGGTCGACGAACATCGTCACCGCCTCGGCCACCACGCGATCGAAGTGGCCATCGGGGTACGGCAGGGCGCAGATGTCAGCCGCCTCAACCGATACTCGCTTGCGGAGGCCAGCGGCCTCGACATTCGCGGTGGCCCGATCCAGCATGTCGGCCGAGACGTCGGCAGCAGTGACAGTCACCATGACTTGATTTGCCATCGCGATAGCGGTGGTCCCCACCCCGCAGCCGATGTCAAGCACCATCTGGCCAGGCGCCAGAGCTCCAAGTCTGAGCAGCTCCTCCGTTGCCTTACGGCCGCCTGGATGGATCACTTGTTTTCCAAGGAGCCCGAAGAGGAGGTAAGGGTCTGCCTCCGCGATCGGAACGCGCCGCACCTCGACCATTGCCTGCCACCTCCAGGAGTCTTGCAGCGATTGTCGACCATCCTCCTCAAATTGTCAAGATATCAATTGAGTACATGACAATGACGTTCGGAAGGTGCATAATTCCGCCGATGCACCGAGCCGTCAAGACTGAGCTCTTCGATCAATTCGCCAAAGTCGCTCAGGCCCTGGCAAGCGGGCGCCGGGTTGAAATCGTCGATGTTCTAGCGAACGGCCAGCGAACCGTCGAGGAACTTGCTCGCCAGGTCGCCATGTCGGTCGCCAATACGAGCCGGCATCTCCAGGTCCTTAAGGAGGCCGGACTCGTGGCCGCCACCCGGGACGGCACGCGGGTCCGGTACCGGCTGGCCTCGCCGGTCGTCTATCAATCCTGGGTGACCCTCCGCTCCTTAGCGGCCGACAGGCTGCCTGGTGTCAAGGGCCTCGTGGAGGCGTATCTCGGCTCTCGTGAAGGCCTCGAATCGATCACGGCTGACGAGTTGCTTGCCAGGCTCAAGGCTGGCGAGCCGTTGCTCATGCTCGATGTGCGTCCTACCGAGGAGTATCAGGCGGCGCACGTCGCAGGGGCGGTTTCGATTCCTCTTGAGGAACTTGAGCACAGGCTGCGCGAACTGCCGCGCGACCGCGAGATCGTCGCGTACTGCCGCGGCCCGTACTGCGCGTTCGCGCCAGAGGCGGTCCGCACCCTCCGCGCTCGCGGCTACAGTGCGCGGCATCTTGCCGACGGGTTGCCGGAATGGGTCGCTGCGGGGAACGGTGTCGAGTCCGACGGAGCCGGTGTCCCGACTGCGGATCGATGAAGCAGGCAGACCCGACCGCTGATCAGCAGACGGCGACGCTGGCCGACCGATACACGCAGCGTGCCGAGGTCTATGACGCGTTGTGGAGTCCGATCATCCGGCCGGTTGGCGAGCGGCTCGTTGCGCGTCTTCCTCTAACCCGCAGCACCAGGAGCGTCGTCGACATCGGTACCGGCGCAGGGGCGCTTTTGCCGGCGCTTCAGCGTGCGGCTCCGAACGCCGTGATTGTCGGCATCGATCGTTCACCGGGCATGCTTCGCCTGGCCCAAGCGAAGCACTCGAACCCTCTGGCACTCATGGATGTTCAGAAGCTGGCCCTACCCGCCAACCGTTTCGAGGTGGCGGTAGCCGCCTTCGTTCTCTTTCACCTGCCAAACCCGGAACAGTGTCTCGCGGAGGTAAACCGGGTGTTGAAGCCGGGAGGAGCAGTCGGCACGGTTACGTGGGGGTATGAGAACATGCCGCCGGTTAACGCAATTTGGGATGACGAGCTGCAATCAGCCGGCGCCCAGATCTTTGAGCTGCCCGCGGTCGACAATCGGGCCTGCTGCGACGGCATTCAGAAGATGACGGCGCTGCTAGAGCAAGCAGGCCTCGTCTCTATCAATGTTTGGACCGAGACGATTGAGCACAGGTGGCAACCGAAAGATCATTTCGACTACCAGGTAGGCAGCTATTCGCGACTGCGTCTTCAGTCATTGGACGTCGAGGATCGTCAGGCTTGCTTGCGCCGGGTTGGGGATCGCCTGGCTGGTGCCGACCAAGAGCAGTACGCCTACCGCGGTGAGGTGTTCATTGCGACGGCGTTCAAGGCAGATCAACCAGCGGGCAACCACTAGGAGGGGACGATGGCTGAAATACTCGAGGTGGTCGATCTGGAAGCGCTGCGCAAGGAGGTGCGAGAGAAGTACCGCGAAGTCGCCGAAGATCCCACGGCCGAGTATCACTTCCATACCGGTCGCGCCCACGCGATTCGACTCGGTTATCCGTCGACGCCGCTGGACCAGCTTCCCGATTACGCCTGCGAAGCTTTTGCGGGCGTAGGCAATCCCTTCTATTGGGGCGGGCCGAAGCCTGGTGACAGGGTTGTCGATCTCGGCTCCGGAGCCGGTATGGACTCCTTCCTGGCGGCACTCTGGGTGGGCAACGAAGGAAGAGTAATTGGAGTCGACATGACTCCTGAGATGCTGGATCGCAGCCGGTCGATGGCCGCCAAGTTGGGACTCAGCAATGTCGAGTTTCGCGAGGGCCTGATCGAAGACTTGCCCATCGACGGTGGCTGGGCGGACGTCGTGATCTCCAATGGCGTGATCAATCTCTGTCCTGACAAGATTGGCGTCTATCGTCAGGTCTTTCGGGTACTAAAGCCGGGAGGCCGGATGACGGTGGCGGACATCTGCCTGGAGCGCCCCGTCCCGGAGGAAGCGCTTCGTGACATCGATCTCTGGACGGGTTGAATCGCGGGCGCCCTGCCGTGCGCAGGGTGGGAAACGGTTATCGGCGCCGCTGGGCTCGTTGACATTGAGCTCGCCAATCCACTCGATACGTTCGCGGGTGCTCGGGGAGAGGAAAGCGCTCGCGAATTCGGCACCCTCGGCTACTCGATTCGCGCCCGCCGTTCCACATAGCAACTGCTGCACGCCGAAGGGCTATCGGCAGATCTTCAGCGAGAAGAATGCGGCCGGAGAAGCAAAGCGCTACCGGCGCAAGGGCCTGGATGGGACTTCTAAGCGAATCCTTGATTTCATCAGGGAAGGACGTGTCGAAGGCAAGACGCTTCTCGAGGTTGGAGGTGGCATAGGAGCTGTCGAGATCGAGCTGCTCAAGGCCGGGATGGCACGGGCCGTCAATGTTGAGCTGACACCCACCTACGAGGAGGCTGCTACGAAACTCGTAGTCGAGGCCGGCCTGAGTGATCGCGTCGAGCGAAGGGTCATGGACTTTGCCGACGCGGGGAGCGAGGTTCAGACTGCCGATGTTGTCGTAATGAACCGGGTCATCTGCTGCTATCCGGACATGCCCAAGTTGGCCGGCGCGGCGGCCGATCGCGCTAGAGGCATGCTGGTTATGAGCTTTCCCAACCGCCGGTGGTGGACCCGCCTTGGTCTGACCCTTGCCAACTTTGGGTTTCGAGTCATCCGATTGCAGTTCCGAGTTTTCCCGCACCCGCCAGCGCTCATTTTGGCTGCCGTGGAGCAGCGCGGATTCAAAACCAGGCTCAACCAGCCCGGCCTGCTGTGGCAGGTGGTCGCGCTCGAGAGGATCGGCTGAAGCAGCTAATGACTCGCTGGTTGGATCGATTTTCGCGGGCGCCCAGGTCGGGCGCCCGCCGATAAAAGGTCAGCTGGAGATGGCCCCGACGGTACCGGTTCCGGGGTGTCCGGGATCGGTGAAAACAGGGACGTCCCTTCTCAGTCCCCTCAACAATCTAATCCGCCTCCGCACTCATCGACGCGCCGCGGTGGACGTAAAGACGACGCATCGACTTCAGGAGCGCCTCGGTCAGACACCTGTCGCAGATCGGCGGCGGGCAATTCCGCTCATCGCAGCATGCGCATGACTCGATGGTTCGACCGCAGACGGTGCATTTCAGACTCGCCGGCTCCGCTGTCATGCGCTCTTCTCTCTCACTGCGTCCACAACGTCCTTTTGCAAAAGCAGGCCGACCAGCCTTCCGTCAGATGTCGTGATCGGCGAGCTTTCGAGCTTGTGATCGACCATGGAGCGGGCCATCTCCTCCGCCAGCACATACGGGCGAAAAGTGCTCGGCCCCGGCCGCATTGCCTGCGAAATCAGCTGATCCCCATCGCCGGCCAGCTCCTTGGCGCGCAGCAGGCCGAAGACGACCCGTTCCTCGTTGACGACAACCGCCGCCTCCCAGCCCTGGCTGCGAACTCGATCGCGCACGGCGCTCAACCGCTCATCCAATCCGCAAGTGGGCACGTCCTTGCGAGCCAGGGCACCTGCGCGCGGGCGGTTCGCATTCGTGCCCTCGGTCGGCAGTCCCGCCGCCAACCAGTCGAGTTTCCCCACCGTGTAGTCATAA
>WNFF01006906.1_pt1 | contig 12120 bp, 16 predicted proteins | sample 5400441 | NCBI WGS metagenome assembly WNFF01 (sample SAMN13153345, study PRJNA577476) | soil metagenome | isolation source: 120 cm saprolite under Douglas fir tree site 2 hole 3 replicate 1 | place: USA:California | collected 2015-04-18
TGCTCGGTGAGATGGGCACGCAGCATCCTGACGGCCTCGTCGTAGGCGGATCGGGCAAACGCGGTATCCTCGTTGACCCGTACGATCCGTCCGTCGGCGACCAGGTACTGCAGGAGTGCCGGCGTCAACGCGTGCCGGCGCAGCACGTCCGCGAGCGGCGGCGGGTTGAACGGCTGCGATTCGAGCTCGGCGAGAAAGGAGCCGACGACCCTTTCCTGGTCGCTGCTGAGGAGCTGCTTGTGGCTGGCCACGGCGACCTCGCCGCCGCGTTCCACGATGCGGCCCTCGTCCGCCAGCACCCCGAGCACTTCGGCAAAGACATCCGCCGGAATGCTGGTGCGGCTGCGCAGCTCTTCCTTGGGCATCCCGCGCCGCAGCGGTTGCGCCTCGTGGTAGGCCTCGAGCGAGCTGGTGACGCGCGATTGCACGCCGTCCCATTGATCCCGCGCCAGCCAGCCGGAGGGAAGGCGACGCACGGCGCCTTGCTCGGCGAGCGGCACCAGGACCTCGACCACCTTTCCGTTGGGGAGGCCGAGGAAGCGCGCCAGCTCACTATCCCGCAGACCCCAGGGATGCTTGCCGAGCTCGAGGACAGCTGCGGTCGCGGGATCGGCGCGCTCGCGCGCGGCGAGATTGTCGATCAGCGCGGGGTCGCGACGGCGATGGCGCCGCGGTGCATGATCGACGATCACGCCACCGGCGACCGTGGCCGCCGGGGAGGGGACGCGAAGGATGAACCGGTCACCGTCCAGCGCGACCAATGGTTCCGCTGCAAATAGCTGCGCCCATCCCGTCGCTCCAGGCGCGAGCTCATCGCGCTCGAGCAGACTGATCTCTACCATCACCTCGACCGTCTCGTGATACATCAACAGACGCTGCCGATGACGCAGTGGTTGGGCGGCCCCGGGCAGCACGTGCAGGCGCGCGTCGAGACGCCGGCTCGGCGGCAGGGTGCCGGGTAACGCCAGCACGTCACCGCGGCGGACCTCCGAATGGTCGAGGCCGCTGAGATTCACCGCGGTGCGACTGCCCGGGCGGGCTTCTTCGACCGGCTGGTTGTGCTGCTGCAGGCCCCGGATCCGCACGCGGCGTCCAGCGGGCAGCAACGAGATCTCTGTTCCCTGCCGCAACGCCCCGCCCACCAGGGTTCCCGTCACCACGGTGCCGAAGCCCGGCATGGCAAACGACCGGTCGACCGGCAGGCGCGGGCGACCGACATCGGGTCGCGCCGCCGTGTTGGCAAGCTCGGCGTCGAGCGCCGTCTGTAGTTCCGTCAGCCCCGCGCCGGAAACGCTCGAGGCGGCGACGATCGGCGCCCGTTGAAGCGAGGTTCCGGCGATCAGGCCGGCCGCCTCCTCGCGAACCAGCGCGAGCCAGGCGTCGTCCACCAGGTCCGCTTTGGTGAGGACCACCAGCCCGTGCTCGATGCCGAGGAGGTCGATAATCGCCAGGTGCTCGCGCGTCTGTGGTCGCGGACCCTCGTCCGCCGCGATCACCAGTAGCACCGCATCCATGCCATGCACGCCGGCCAGCATGTTTTTGAGAAAGCGCTGATGACCCGGCACGTCGATGAACCCCACCCGGCGGCCGCTGGGCAGCGTCATATAAGCGAAACCGAGGTCGATGGTCATGCCACGGCGCTTCTCTTCCTCCAACCGGTCGGGGTCGATCTGGGTCAACGCCTTGACGAGCGCCGACTTCCCATGATCGATGTGGCCGGCGGTCCCGACGACGAAGGACGCGCCGCGGGACTCGGTCATGCGAGCGCGGCAACCACCGCGTCGAGGAGGGCGTCGTCTTCGTCGGGCAGCACGGTTCGCGGGTCGAGCAGCACATGCTCCTGTTCGATCCGGCCGATGACCGGCGGCTCGTGCTCACGCAACCGGCGAAGCAGGTCGGCGGCTCGACCGGGCCGCGGGGTGAGGGCGAGTGCGCTCGTGGGCAGCCGCTCCCCGGGCAGCGAACCACCGCCGACCGTCGACTCCGCGGGGACGACCTCCACCTCGATGCCGCGCTCCAGCAGCCGGCGTTGCCAGGTCAAGGCGCGGGCCGCGATCGCGTCGGCGGATGCTCCGAGCATGCTCCAGACAGCTCGGCGCGCCCGAGCAGCAACCCGGCCTGTGGGCCACCAAGCAATTTGTCTCCGCTGCACGCCAGTAGGTCGGTTCCGGCTCGCAGGCTGTCCTGGATCTTCGGTTCGGCAGCCAGGCCGTAGGCCGCGGTGTCGAGCAGCGAACCACTGCCCAGGTCATGGAGCAGGAGCACGCCATGCTGGCGTGCGACTCGAGCCAGGGCCTCGACCTCGACGCTCTCCGTGAAGCCGACCACCTGGAAGTTGCTCGCGTGGACCTTCAAGATGGCGGCCGTCTTTGGCGTGATGGCGGCGGCGTAATCCTCGGGTCGCGTGCGGTTGGTGGTGCCCACCTCGACCAGGCGCGCACCCGAGAGGCGCATGACGTCGGGCATCCGGAATCCACCGCCGATCTCGACCAGCTCTCCACGCCCGACGATGACCTCCTTACCCTTGGCGAGGGCCGTCAACATCAAGAGCACCGCCGCGGCGCAGTTGTTGACAACCGCCGCCGCTTCGGCGCCGGTCAGGTAGCGGAGGAGGTCGGCCACCAGGTCGTGACGGCGTCCCCGCCGCCCCGTCCGGGGGTCGAACTCCAGCGTGGAGTAGCGACCGGCAATCAGGGCGGCGGCCTGCGCCGCCGGGGCCGACAGCGGAGCGCGGCCCAGGTTGGTATGAAGAACCACCCCGGTGGCATTGATCACGGGACGCAGGCGCGGTTGACGCAACTCGCGAACGAGCGTGTCGATTCGAGCCATCCTGGCAGCAGGCTGCGCGATCGTGCCGCCCTGGCGCTCCTCATCAAGGGCTCGTTGCACCGCGAACAAAACCAGCGCCCGGCCATGGACGTTGATCAGGGCCTGCGCCTCCACCTGCTCGAGGACCTGATGGACGCTGGGCAGGGCGCGTAGCGCATCCATGATCAGGACCCTACCCCGAATGGCGGGACACGGAGGAGGAAGCGCGCCACCGGCAGATAGAGGAAACCCAGGATCCCGGTCAGCAGCACGAGGAGAACGAACACCAACTGGATCAATTGCCGCTGCGCGTCGATCCGGGCAAACAACCTGCCGTAGCGTCGCCGGAAGAGTCGTTCTACGAAAACGTAGCCGTCCAGCGGGGGAATCGGCACCAGGCTGATGACCGCGAGCGCGACGTTGAAATAGAAGGCGACCAGCAGCACGCGCCAGGGCGGCCACTCGAGATCGAACAAGCCGGCCGTCAGCGCCAGTTTGATCGGGATCGACAGCGCGATGGCGATCAGCAGATTGGCCGCGGGTCCGGCCAGGGCGACGAGCGCCGGATCCAACCTGCCCCGCATCCGATAGGGGTTGATCCGGACCTCCCTGGCCCAGCCGAAGTTGATGAAGAAGGCGGCAATCGTACCGAGCGGATCGAGATGACGACTCGGGTCCAGTGAGAGACGACCGTCAATGCGTGGCGTCTGATCGCCGCGGGCGACGGCAAAGGCGGCCTGCGCCAGCCCGTGTCCGATCAGGCCGATGAGGAGGCCTGGCACGAGATAGATCGCGTTGATGACGAACTGCACGGGGTCGCTGAACACGCGTTAAGTATCGGCAAAAAACAAGGCCCCGATTGCTCGGAGCCTTTGAATGAATGAAACCCGACGCTTACGCGGCGACGGCCTCGGGGCGCATACCGACCGAGACCGTGGAAGAGGCCGACTCTTCGCCGTGCACCCCGCTCTTCCCGCGGAGGATGCCGCCCTCGTCGATGATCAGCGAGCCGACCACGATGTCGCCGAAGACTTTGCCGGTGGCAAGGATCTCCAGGCGACCCGTGGTGTTCACGTTGCCCTGGATGCTGCCTCCGACGACGACGTTTCGACCGCTGACGTTGCCCTTGACCCGGCCGCCCTCTCCCACTGAGAGGTCGCCTTCGGTCTTCAGATCGCCGAGCATTTCACCGTCAAATCGGATGTTGGACGTCGATTGCAGCCGACCTTCGAGCTTGATCTGATTGCTGAGTACGGTTTCGGCAACGATTGGACCGGCTGTTTCACGCGGTGATCTTTTATCGAACACGCAAACCTCCTGGCAAGTTGTTGGACCTTTGTGCCAGAACGGTTACGCGATCGGCTTTCTTGCGTGTCCTCTAAAAGATCACGCCTGGAGCAAACCGCGCAGCACGATCGACCCCACGATCAGTAGCACGAACATGAGCCCGGCCGTGATCGCGATCCGCCGCAGGTCCGATCGGAAGTAAGGCACCCGGTCGAGCGGGATCGAGGCGTCCTGCGCGGGTAGTGGACCGGCCAGCTGGCGACCGCGGGCGGCGCGCGGAAGCGGACGAGGGACGGGGGAGGCGGGGCTGGTGGGCTGCGCGCTCGGGACGACCTGAGCCCCCTCGACGGGCGTCGCCGGCGGGATACCGGCCGGTCGGGCCGCCCGCCCGCCGCCGGACGATCCACGCTGGGGCTTCCTGAGCTGGTTGCGCTTGTTCTTTCGCGACATCGGGATTCCTGAGCGAGTGGAGTTTACAGCGAACGTGGAAAAGCGCTTGACACGTCCAACGGGCTGTGGTACAAACTCACCCGGGTACAACATATAGCGTGTACCCGAAGCCGCGAGCCAACAAGGGCCAGATCCCTGCAGCCGTCCTGCCATCGCCGCTGCAATGCCCCTCCTCATCTGGTCCTTGTTGTATTTGTGGCCAACATCGGGGGCGGCCGTTCGGTCCAGGCGGGGGCCCGATACTTCGAGTCCACCAGGTCGTCAGCCGCCTGCCGCTCGTCGGGCCGGAGGCGACCGGGAACCAGCCTGACGCCGAACTCCTCGGCGAACGCGTCGGCCAGTGCACCGGCGATTCTCGTTGGGTCAAAATTGCCCACCTCGGCCAGCCCGGCGACGCCGTCCTCGATCCGCGCCTCGGGACCGTCCGGGAGCCAAAGGCACGCGAACAATCGGTCGATCCGGGGCTCGATCAAGATGCTGCCGTGCTGCAGGATAGCCGTCGCCCGGCGTACCTGGGCACTCCCGACCAGCTTGCGGCCGTCGAGCAAGATCTCGTGCGCGGACGGCCGATCGACGCCCAGCAGCCCGCGCGGCAGCGCCACACTATAGGTCAGTTCACGATCGTGCAGGATGGCGCGACCGCCCGTCGGCCGGCGGACCACGTCGACGCCGAGGCGTAGACAACCCGCGACGTCGACCACGTCGAAGGGTTGAAAGTAGCCCAGCGAAAGACAGGGTGGCGCCCACTGGTAGAAGCGAAGCGTCGGTGGCGCGATGCCGGCGGCCACGCCATCGAGCAGCGCCTCATCAACGGCCATGTTCCAGGCGCCCGTCGCCGGCGGGTCGGTCAGCAGACGCCAGGCGGAATCAGACGTTGAAGCGGAAGAGGGAGACATCCCCATCCTTCATCACGTAATCGCGCCCTTCCAGCCGAACCTTGCCCCGTTCCCGGGCCGCCGCGTAGGATCCGGCCGCGACCAGGTCATCGTAGGCGACGATCTCCGCCTTGATGAAGCCACGCTCGATGTCGCTGTGGATCACGCCGGCAGCCTCGGGCGCCTTCGCTCCCTGCCGGACCGTCCAGGCCCGCACCTCCGGGTCGCCTGCCGTGAGGAAGGTGACGAGGTTTAGCAGCCGATAGGCGGCATGGATGAAGGTCGGGAGCGCCGCCTCTTTTAGCCCGGCATCTTCGAGGAAGACCGCGGCCTCATCGTCCGGTAGCTCCCGGATCTCGGCCTCCAGCCGCGCCGAAAGCGCGATGACGTCGGCATCCTCGGCTGTGGCTTCGGTTCGCAGCGCCTGCAGCTCGGGGGTCTCCTTGCCGATCTGGTCCTCTCCGATGTTGGCGACGTAGAGGACCGGCTTGGCGGTGAGGAATGAAAAGCTCTTGAGGAGTTTCGCCTGCTCCGGCTCGAAGTTCAGGGTGCGAATCGGCTTTCCCTCGTCGAGGTGAGCTGCCAGCCGGTCGAGGAGCTCGAGCTCCTCCTTTTCCTTGGCGCCGGGTTTGAGCCGTGCGGTGGAACCAATCCTCTCCCGCCGCTTGTTGACCACGTCGAGGTCGGCCAGCGCCAGCTCGAGGTTCACCATTCCCATATCCCGGCGTGGGTCCAGCTTGCTATCGACGTGTTGAACGTTGGGGTCCTGGAACGAGCGGACCACCATGGCCAGCGCGTCGAGATCGCGAATGGTCGACAGAAACTGGTTGCCCATACCCTCGCCGCGACTGGCTCCAGCCACCAGTCCTGCAACGTCGACAAATTTCATCACCGTCGGCGTGACTTTCTTGGGCTTGTACATTTGCGCCAGCACGCCGAGCCGCTTGTCCGGCACTTCCACCATGGCGGTATTCGGTTCGACCGTGCTGAAGGCGTAGGAGGCAACCCCGGCGCCCGCGCGGGTGAGCGCGTTGAACAGTGTGGTCTTGCCGACGTTGGGCAGCCCAACGATGCCGACGCCGAGGGTAATCAGCCACCTCCTGGAACTTGAGCAGACGCCCACGCCGGAGCGTCCGGTATGGGCAAATGCTATCGGGTCGCGAGCGGTGAACCGCGACGATCAATAGTTGGATGGATCGTCGAGGCTCACGAGGTCGTAGGGGTTGGAGCGGTCCGGGAACAAATAGGCGAGATCATCCGTGGCGTCGTCATAGGTGGGGTCGTCCGGGTCGTAGGGGTTAGGTTCGGGAATCATCGCGTGTTCCTCCTTATGCGCCGACCGGTTCCGCTACCGGCTGGCCGTTCTCAACCACGGGGCTCTCGGTCTTCGGGCTCAGCATCTTCATCTGGTCCATCACGACCTCGGTCGTGTAGCGTCGCAAGCCGTCCTTGCCATCCCACTCGTGGCTGCGCAGCCTGCCCTCGGCGTAGATCAACTTGCCGCGGGTCAGAAATTCCTGGCAGATCGAGGCCAGCCGGTCGAAAGCCACCAGCGAGTGATACTGAACGTCCTCCTGGCGGTTGCCGTCATCGTCCTTCGAGTAGCTATTGGTCGCCAGCCGCAGCTTGGCGATCGTCAGCCCCTTGGGACTCGTCACGATCTCCGGATCACGAGTGAGGCGACCGACCAATATGACTCTGTTCACCATGTCGTTCTCCCTTCCAGCTTGAGTTTCATGAGCCCCCACCCTGCCCTCCCCAGAGGGGGAGGGGTTTCGTTAGCGCCTCCCCCTGGGGGGAGGGGTCTTGATGTCGCTAGCTACCACCTCCTACTACCGAATGTCGAAGGAGCGGGAGAGGGTCGATCGGGATGCCCGCAATGCGCACTTCGAAATGGAGGTGCGGTCCGGTGCTATTGCCAGTCGATCCCATCAGCGCGATCGCCTGTCCCGCCGTAACCACGTCGCCCGGCTGGACCAGCGGCCAATCGAGGTGTGCGTAGAGCGTGCTCAGCTGTGGGTCGTGCATCACCACGATGTAGAGGCCGTATCCGCCGCGCTCCCGGTGCATCGCGACCAACCCGCCGGTCGCGGCGTGGACTGGGGTGTCAAGCGGCGCCGCCAGGTCGATGCCACTGTGGAAGTGACCGCCCGGGCACGCCGACGACGATGGCTCGATCTCGAGGGTCGTACATCCGAACGGCTGCGTCAGGACGGCGTGGCTCACCGGCATGAGCAACGAGCCCACCTGTCCCTGTTGCGCCTGCACCACCATGCCGGCCATCAGTAGCGGCACCCCGAGGAGCGTCGCGCCGGTGGCGAGCAGCGGCCGTCGCCAGGACCAGGCGAAGAGCGCGACGCGAGCCGTGGTCAGCACGGCTATGCGCTCGAAGCGTGGGTGGTGGCTCCCATTGCGCCCTTGACGGCCTTTTTGCCGAACCCCTCGGCCAGGTGCTGGGCCCTTGTCTCGAGGTGTGAGGAGGCGTTCATCAGCCCCGGTACCTTGATCAAGAGGTAGAGCACGGCAACCCCGTAAAGCGCCTCAAGCGGGCGTGCACCCATCTGGTCTGCGAAGAGGCTGGCGAAGCGCAGCACTAGCACCTGTCCAAACTGCATGAACACGGTAAGCAGGAAGAGTCGGAGCCACGACTGCGCGTATCGCTTGGTTTCCGGCAGGATCATGCAGATCGATGCCAGCGGCGCCACCGCCAGCAGCACGGCCAGGAGCGCGAAGCGAACCACGTAGGTGAAGGCGACGATCACCAGCATCACGACGATGGCCAAGCGGATCGCGATCTCGAAAAGCGGGAGCCCAAAGCCGTTGTTCAACGCGAACGTCCAGGGCATCCGCGGGGCCCCTCCTGGGAGTGGCTGCGTCCAGATCGCGTGGATCATCGCGTTGTTCAGGTCGATCGCCATCTGGCCGAAGAGGAGCGCGAAGTGGCCCATCGCGAGGGCCGCCATCGCCCGCGGCAAGATCACCTTCAAGGTGTAGTGGGCGCGGAAGCTCCGTTCCCACTGGCTCCGTAGAAACGCCCAGGTGAAAATCACGACCAATAAGAGGTCGGCCATCGCGAGCGTGAGATGGAACATGCCTTGCAGGGCGGGTTCGCTGGTCAGCGGTCGCGGCGTCAGGCTGGAAAGGTCGTGGGTGCTCAGCAGATAGGTCTCGACACCGCCCGCGATCGAATCGCGAACGTCGCTGATGAAGTTGTTGAAGAAGCCGGTGAGCAGCCCGGAAAAGATCTCTAGCACCACTCACCATCCGGAGCGCGGCCTTCAACCCGCCTAGTGATTGACCGAATCCACCAGCACGCGCACCAGCAGACCTGCCATCTCGACGCCGATGGTGCCGAAGACAATCCGACCGATCCAGCGCTTGGCCTCCATCACGCTCCGCGGCTCGATCGCGATCATCTTCCAAATAAACGCACACACAAAGGCCAGCGCCCCGATGCTGCCGGTCAATCCCTGCGCCAATCCGGTCCAGACGTCGATCACGTGCTTCAGCTGATCCATCAGCGCTTCGTTCCCAGCTGCTCGTGCACCCGCGCTTCCACATAGGACTCGATCGCGACGGCGAGTCGCTGAAGGACGGCCCACTGTTCGAGCATCAGGCCGCGGTCCTCGCGGCCAAATTTTTGAAAGAGCTCGGGCCCGAGCCCCGGCTTAGTGGATGAGGGCGCCGCGGTCGCGGCCGGTCGAAGCGGCGTCACCAGTGTGGGGATGATCGGCGCTCGGAGGCTCGGCAGCACGAGCGGCGGCGGACGAAAGGCGGTCCGATGGGGCTGGATCGCCAGGTGGATGCCAAGGCCGGTGAAGGCGGCCAGCACGGTGACCTCGCCTCCGATGAGGGCGAGCTTCCAGGATGGGCGCATGGAGGACTCCTCAAGAGGGTCGTCGGGCGGCAACGCTGCCCATCCTTACACAATTCCGTGTATTTGTCAAGACGAGTATTGGCGCGGTCTCAGCGGCTTCGGAGCGCCTCCTCCAGGGCTGGGGGGAGCCCGCCGAACTTGAACTCATACCCGGCCGCCTTGGCCTTTTCCGGCACCGCTTTTCTGCCGTCGAGCAGTAACTCGGACATGGCACCGAGGGCCACACGAAGCAGAGGAGCCGGGGCGGGAAACCACGTCGGACGATGCAGGATCCGGCCGATCTCTTTCGCTACCTCGACCTGCCGGCGGACATCGGTAGCGACCGCGTTGACCGCTCCACGCAGCCGATCGTTTTCGAGCCCGAATCGGTAGAGTCCCACGATGTCGTCGATGTGAATCCAGGTGAACCACTGACGGCCGCTCCCCAGCGGACCGCCGACGAATAACCGAACGGGAAGCGTTAGAAGATTGAACGCCGGGGCACCCCGACCGAAGACCATTGACGTTCGCATCCGAACGACGCGGAGACCAAGCAGCTCCGCTTTTACGGCAGCCGCTTCCCATTGCTGGCTCAGTCGCGCCAGAAAGGAATCGCCCGACTGACCCTGCTCGGTGATGATCTCGTCGCCACGATCACCGTAATAATCGATGCCCGATGCATTGACGAGCACCGACGGGCGACGTTCGGCGGGCGTGCGCTCGAGCGCCTGCACCAGGGCGGCGGTCGCGGACAGACGGCTGGAAAGCATCTCTGCCATCCGGCGCCGCGTCCATGGCCAGCTGCCGATGGTGGCGCCGGCGAGGTTGACGATGCCCTGCGCGTCCACAAGCTCCTTCACCCAGTCGCCGTTCGGGGTGCGGGCGTCCCAGTTAACGTAGCGCAGGCCCCCACCCTGACCCTCCCCCGCAAGCGCGGGAGGGACAGTGCTTGGCTGGCCCCGAGTGAGGACAACCACGTTGTGTCCGTCCTTGACCAGGTTCGTCGAAAGCCGGCGGCCGATATAGCCCGATCCGCCCGCGATCAGGACTTTCATCCTCTAACTATCTTCCCTATTGCGCGTCAGGGGTTGAAGCTGCGCGTTCGCCGTTCGCTGCGCGACTGCGCCAGGCTCTGCATCGCCTGAGCGAGCAATGCGGCCCGGTCGTCCTTGCCGTGCTCACTGGAGGCGACCCCGGTATCGACCGCGAGCCGCACGATGTCGCCATTGGGCCCCGCCGCGTAGGGGTGCTCCTCGAGCGCGGGTCGGAGGCGATCGGCCTGCCGCACCGCAACCGCCCGGTCGGCTTCCGGGATCACCAGGCAGAACTGCCCATCGCGGATGCGGGAGAGCGTGTTCACGCGGCGCGTCTTGGCGCGGATAACGGCGACGAATTCACGCAGGATGCGGCCGAGACCCGCTTCCCCATACTTGCCACGAAGCACCTCAAACGCCTCGATCTCGAAGGTGACCGCGGCGAGGTCATTGCTGTAGCGCGAGGCGCGGCTGATCTCCTTGTCGAGCAAGTCGTCCAGGTAGCGGCTGCTGTACGCGCCCGACTGGAGGTCGAGGAGGGCGAGCTGCTCCGCCTGCATCAGCTTGCGGCCCATCACCAGGGCGTACAGGCCCTCGGCGACGAAGCTCTCCAGCGCCGCCAGCGGTTCCTCGAGGTCCTCGCGCGCGCGGTCGAAGCCGACGACGATCGCGCCGAACGTCGACCCGTTCTTCTTCTCCGGAATCGGCACACCGACAACGCTCCCCACCTTGACGGTGTCCTCGGTGAGGTAGCGCGACCAGGCGCTCTTGGAAATGTCCGGAACGGTCACCGTGCGGTCGGCGTGCTTGACCCATTCCGCGATGCCCTCCACCAGGCGACGCTTCGCCCCCACCAGCTGATCGGGCGCCGGCTGGTCGTACGCCGATGCCAGGTCCGACCCACTGTCATCGATCATCAACACCAGCGCGTAATCGGCGCGCGTGAGGTAGAGCAGCGCGTCGACGACATGCTGGGTCAGCATTTGCGCGTTCGACTCGGCGATCTCGGCCTGCAAGCGGCGCAGCGCATGACCAACGCGCTCCTTCGCCTGCATTTCAGCCAGCAGGTTCAGACCCACCGAGACCAACTCTCCCGCGCCGAGTAGGTTCTCGGCGTCGTGCTCCTGGACGGCGTCGGCTGCCTGGATCAAGTCGTCTGGAAAGATCTTGAGTTGGAAGGCGAGCTCGGCAAATGCTTCGACCGAGTTGGGACCGTATCGGACGGCCGGACTCAGGACCGCCCCGATCTGCACCTCTTTTTCATTGCGGATCGGCGCGATGAAGTGCCCCACGCCGGATTTGCAAACGCCGATGGTTTCCTCGCCGCGCTTGAGGAAGGCAGGATCGTTGTAGAGCGGGCAGGCCTTGCGCTCCTGCAACAGGCGGCAGTAGCGAGGGTAGTCCTCAACCGCCGTCAACGGATGGGCGTCGAGGTCGAAGACCTGCAACCGCATTCCGGTCGTCGCCGCAAAGCGGTCGACCATCCGGGCGAACTCCGGACTGCCGACCAGGACGCCGAGCTCCCCTTCCTGCGGTTCTACCTCCATCAATGCTGTCCAGCCTTAGAAGGCATGGCTCGACCTTCAAGGCAACAACGCTGTAACGGCGGAAAACCTGTCGCGGTGACCGCGCGACCGGCTGAATTCGGGTTGTATTCGCGCTCGACCCCCGCCAAGAGCCCATTCTAGGGCCCGGTTTTGGCGCCCCATCGGTACACTGGGCACGGTGCTGTCCACCCGCCTCCTGACCAAGCGCTACGGCAGCCTCACGGCGGTGGAGGACCTGGACCTGGAGGTGGGCGCCGGAGAAC
>WNFF01004490.1_pt1 | contig 12115 bp, 10 predicted proteins | sample 5400441 | NCBI WGS metagenome assembly WNFF01 (sample SAMN13153345, study PRJNA577476) | soil metagenome | isolation source: 120 cm saprolite under Douglas fir tree site 2 hole 3 replicate 1 | place: USA:California | collected 2015-04-18
GCGCGCTTCGCGGCGAATCCCAGAGCGTAATGCCCGATGAACACCGTGAGCCCCCTTAGCCTCTTAGTGCCTTAGCCTCTTTAGCAACTGTATTTGTCCGGCGTGGTAAAGATCGTGCGACGCGATGCCGTAGATTTCAGCCTTCACGCGCCATCGGGAATGCCAGCCGTGTCGCTCGAGCTGCCGCGGATCGAGACCGACGATGGCGCGGCGCAACAACGCATGCTGTTCGTCGAGCAGCGCACGGTCGCGCCGCCACGCGGCCTCATTGGCGCGGGGAGGAAGCTGCGGCCAATTCGGCCTGCTGCGCGGAAACGAGATCTCCGCATCGCGTAACAGGCGGCGCCGCACCAGGCATTTCCAGTACGCGGTGTGGAGCACCAGCTCCCAGATGCAGTGACGCTTGGAGCCCGGTCGCCACAGCGCGTCGCGCGCGCTCACGCCGCGCAGCGCGCCTTTCAGCGGCGTGCCGTGCCATGACGGGGCGCGATAGGCCTGATCGAAGACTTCGACCAGCAGCTGCAGGCGCTTGTCCAGCGTCAGCCTGCTTTTCTCAGCAGCGCGTATTCCTTCTTGCCTTTGCGTAGCAGGGCGTTACGGCCGGCAATCCAGTCTCCCGGTCCTAGCGTCCGCGCGACGTCGTCGATCCGCTGCTGATTCAGATAAATGCCGCCCTGCTCGATCGCCCGGCGCGCTTCATTTTTGGACTTGGCGAGCCCGGCCTGAATCACGGCATCGACAATCGTGGTGACCGCAGCTTCCGCCATCGCCGTGGGAATTTCCTGCGCCAGGATGTCGAACACGCGCGCGTCCGCGTTGCGGGACTCTTCCTCGCCGAACAGGATTGCGGACGCGCGGACGACGCCGTGGAGCACGTCGGTGCCGTGCACCCGCGTCGTCACATCGACCGCAAGCGCGCGCTGCGCGGGCCTCCCGGCGGGATCGCGCGTCTGCTGCGCCGCCCAGTCCTCGATTTCGCTGCGCGCCTTCAGCGTGAACAGTTTCAGATATTTCTCGACGTCGCGATCGTCGACGTTGATCCAAAACTGGTAGAATTTGTAGGGCGACGTCAGCTGCGGATCGAGGTAAATCGCGCCCGCGTCCGTCTTTCCGAACTTCTGCCCCGACGCCATCGTGACGAGCGGCGCGACGAGGGCGTGCACCTCGGCGTTTGCGACCCGGCGAATCAGCTCGCAGCCGGCAGTGATGTTGCCCCACTGATCGCTGCCGCCCACTTGCAGGGTGCACTGCCGTTCGCGGAACAGATGCAGGAAGTCATACGCTTGCAGCAGCATGTAGCTGAATTCGGTGAACGAGAGCCCGCTCTCGAGACGCGCCTTCACCGATTCCTTTTGCAGCATGACGTTCACCGTAAAGTGCTTGCCGACGTCGCGCAGGAAATCAATCAGCTTCTGATCGCCGAGCCACTTGGCGTTGTCGAGCAGTAATGCCGCCGTCGGTCCCGCACCGAATTCGAGAAAGCGCGCCATCTGATCGCGCTGGCGTTGGAGATTCTCGCGGATCTGCTCCTTTGAGAGCAGCGGCCGCTCGCCGGCTTTCCCCGACGGATCGCCGATCAATCCCGTGCCGCCGCCCATCAGCACGATCGGACGGTTGCCCGCTCGTTGCAGGTTGGCGAGCAACATGAGCGGCATCAGGTTGCCGAGTTGCAATGACGGAGCAGTCGGATCGAAGCCGCAGTACGCGGTGACCGGGCCCTTGGCGAAATGCGCGGCCAGGCCCGGCGTTGCCTGCTGGACAAAGCCGCGCCATTCAAGCTCGCGCAGTACGTCTGGGGAGGACATGGCGGCGAATCGTAGGGCGAACGTGCGACGCTGGCAAGCGGACTTCGAGGTCACTAACTTTTGATGCAGATGGCCTCTCTGACACCGCCTCCGAAGCCGACTCCGCCCGCCGCCCAGGTACCTCGCCGCCCGTTTTTCATCCGGTGGTGGTACGAGCCGGTGCAGCGCAAGCGCGTCTTGGCCGCCACGGCGCTCGCACTGCTGTACGGAAGCGGCGTCGCCTACGGCTCGTGGACACGCGTCTGCGCCGCTGAGCGGTGTCCCAGCATCATGCGGATCAGCCCCGAGCGGAATCCGCAAATCCAGTCATCCAAAGTCTACGCCGCCGATGGCCGGCTCATCAGCGAGTACGGCATCGAGCACCGCACGGTACTGCCGCTCGACAAGATTCCGGTGTACGTGCGGCAGGCGTTCATCGCCGTCGAGGACAAGCGCTTCTACGATCACAACGGTATCGACTACTGGCGGATCTTCGGCGCGCTCAAGGCCAACGTGACGTCGCTGCATTACACGCAGGGGTTCTCGACGATCACGATGCAGCTCGCGCGCAATGTGTTCCCCGAACATCTCGGCCGTGAGAAGAAGATCGCCCGCAAGCTTCGCGAAGCGCGGGTAGCGGTCGAGCTCGAGCGCGCCTTCCCCAAGGACACGATCCTCGAGCTGTACCTGAATCAGATCAGCCTCGGCCCCAACGTTTCCGGTGTCGAGGCGGCGGCGCAGGTGTTCTTCGGCAAATCGGCGCGCGATCTGAACGTCGCCGAAGCAGCGACACTCGCGGCTCTCCCGAAAGCGCCGGGGACATACAATCCTCGCACGCATCCCGACCGGGCCATCCGCCGTCGCAACGCGGTGCTGAACCTGATGCGCGATCAGGGATTCCTGAGTCCCGAAGACGACGAGTTCTGGAAGGCGTATCCGCTGGTCCTGACGACCCGACGGACCAGCTACGGCGACGTGGCGCCCTATTTCGTCGAGTGGTTGCGTTCGACCTTCCTCGAACCGCGCTTCGGCCGCGATCTCTACGAGAAGGGACTGCGGATCTACACGACGCTCGACCTCGACTTGCAGGTGGCGGCTGAGCAGGCGCTCGAGTCGCAGCTCGACGAGATAGAGTCGGGCGTGTACTCGAACGGGAAATTCGAGGGCAAGCCATATCGCGAATACGTCGAAGCCGGTCGCGCAACGCCCGACGATCAGGGACCATTCGCCCCATACCTCCAGGGCGCGCTGCTCGCGCTCGATGCGCGCACCGGCAACATCCTGGCGATGGTCGGCGGCCGCGATTTCGTCGACTCGAAATGGAATCGCGTGACGCAGTCGGCGCGGCCGCCCGGCTCCACGTTCAAGCCGTTCGTCTATTCGGCCGCGGTGCGCGCCGGACATCCCGTCACGGAGATGCTCGACGACACGCCGCTGAACCCGCCGGTGATCCAGCTCGACAGCTCGCTCTGGCAGCCGAAGGACTATGACGACACGACGCTCGGCCCCGTGCCAATGCGCCAGTCGCTCTACCTGTCGCGCAACCTCTCGACGATCAAGCTCGGCATGGCGCTGGGTGAGCAGACGGTGATCGGTGAGGCGCGGCGCTACGGAATCACGACGCCGCTGCCGCCCTATCCGTCGATTCACATCGGCGCGCGCGAAGCGAAGCCGATCGAGCTGATCGCCGCGTATACGGCGTTCGCCAACGGCGGCGTGCGCGTCGATCCGATCGGCATCCAGCGGATCGAGGATCGACAAGGCAACATCCTGTACCAGTCGACGGTCAAGCGCGAGCAGGTGCTCGATCCCGAGCACAATTGGCTCATGCTCGACATGATGCGCGACGTGATGCGCTGCCAGCCGGGGACGGGGCCGCACCGCTGCGGCACCGCGGCCGGCGCCGTCGGCGGCCTGCACATCCCGATGGCCGGCAAGACGGGAACGACGGATGATTACACCGACGCCTGGTTCGTCGGATTCACGCCGGAAATCGTGACCGGTATCTGGGTCGGATACGACCTGCAGCGGCGGATCATGAACAACGCCGGCGGCGGCCGCATCGTCGCGCCGGCGTGGACGAAGTTCATGCGCGACGTGTACGAGCGCCGGCCCGCACCCGCCGATTGGGCACGGCCCGATAATCTCGTGACTCGGGAGGTCGACTGGTCAAACGGGTTCTTGGCGACGCCATTCTGCCCACTCGAGGTGCGGCGTTGGGAGTGGTTCTATCCGGGCACGGAGCCGACACAGGTGTGCCAGGTGCACACGCCGTTTGGCGTGGGCGTCACGCCCTAAGTCTTGCTCCGGATCCGAGCTGGTCGGGTGCATCCCGTCACGGCGCCGCCCATCGAGGACGGCGCCGTTCTCGTGAATGCGAGCGGGCGGATTTCCGCCGTGGACCACCATTCCCGTGTCCCCATTCCCCCAGACTGTGACGCGCTTGAATTTCCAGATCACGTATTGGTGCCGGGTCTCGTCAATTGCCACACGCATCTCGAGCTGACGCACCTGGGTGGTGGTGCCCGGCACGACGAGCCGGAGTTCGTCAAATGGATCCGCCGCGTTCGCGAGCTCAAGGACGCAACGAGCGCCGAAGCGTTCTACGAGGCGGCGGTCGCGGGAGTGCGCGACTGCTGGACGCGGGGTGTCACGTGCATCGCGGAAACGGGCAGCACGGGCGCGGTGATGCACGCGCTGCACGACCTGGCGGGACGGGGAATCGTGTACCAGGAGGTCTTCGGCCCCGATCCGGCCAAGCGTGACGCGAGCCTGCTCGAGCTCGAGACGGCCGTCCGAGCGCTGAACGGTTTGATGACGTCACAGCTGCGGCTCGGAGTCTCGCCGCACGCTCCGTACACGGTCAGTGCCCCGTTGTACGAGGCCGTAACCGCCTTCGCGAAGGTGGAACGCTTGCCACTCGCGGTGCACGTCGCCGAATCACGGGACGAAACCGCGCTCGTCTGCGATGGAGCCGGCCCCTTTGCCGACGCGTTGCGTGCGCGCGGCATCGCGATCGCGGCACAGCGCTCTTCACCGGTCAGCTACCTCATGCGACTGGGCGTCCTGCAGCGGGGAACGTTGTGCATTCATTGCGTGCAGATTGATCCGTCGGACGTGCGGTTGCTCCGTGCAGCCGCCGCGTCGGTCGCGCACTGCCCACGATCGAATACCGCGCACCGTCACGGCAGTGCACCGCTGCGGCTGCTGCTCGAAGCGGGTGTTCCCGTCGGCCTGGGCACGGACTCCGTGATCAGCGTCGGCGACCTGGATCTCTGGAAGGAAGCGGAGGCTGCCGGTTTCACCCGTGACGACGCATTGCGCATGCTGACGATAGAAGGCGCGCGAGCGCTAGACTGGGACTCGGAAATCGGCTCCCTAGAGGTCGGAAAGGCTGCAGATCTTGCCGTGCTAACCGCCCAACCGCCCAACCGCCCAACCGCGATTCTTACAGTAGTCAGCGGTCGCATCGTACATCAGATTTCGGGCTCATGAAAACCCAGCGGCACGCGGCCATTCTGCGGATCATCCGGCAGGACATGGTGGGTAGCCAGGAGCAGCTCCGCGAACGATTGAAGGCCGAAGGCTACACCGTGACACAGGCGACGTTGTCGCGCGACATCCGTGAGTTGGGACTTGCCAAGGTCGCCGCACCCGACGGGGGCTCGCATTACGCGGCGTCACCGGAAAGCAATCCCGGCGTGCGGCCGCATCTCGAGCAGCTCTTGCCCACGATGCTCGTGTCCGCGGAAGGCGTCGGTCCGTTGCTGGTGTTGAAGACCACGACGGGCGGCGCGCAGGCATTGGGGCTCGCGCTGGACGGCGCGGGCTGGAGCGAAATCATCGGCACGATCGCCGGTGACGACGCCATTCTCGTCATCACTCGCAGCGAGCGAGGCCGTCGCGCCGTGCAGGTGCGGCTGCAGGAGCTCGCAGGACTCCCCGCATGAACGTGATTCGGATTCGCACGTCGCTCGTGTCCGCGGTGTTGCTCATCAGCGCGAGTTGCTCGACGCCGCAGCAGCCCGCGCAGCCGGCCCCCACTGCCTCTTCCGGCAGCACGACGCCGAACACCCTCACCGACAGTGAGCGCGCCGCCGGATGGAAACTCCTCTTCGACGGAAAGACCGGGGCGGGGTGGAGAGGATACCGCCAACACACGCTGCCAGCGGGTTGGCAGGTCAAGGACGGCGCGTTGACCCGCGTCGCGGAGGCCGGGGACATCATCACCGACGCGCAGTTCAAGAATTTCGAGCTGGCGCTCGAGTGGAAGATTTCACCGGGTGGCAACAGCGGCATCTTCTATCGCGCGAGTGAAGATAGCGATGCGATCTACTGGAATGCGCCCGAGATGCAGGTGCTGGACGATGCGAGGCACCCCGACGGCCAATCGCGGATGACGGCAGCCGGCGCGGCCTACGATCTCTATCCTTCGCCTGCCGGCATCGTCAAACCGGCGAACGAGTGGAATGCCGTCCGCCTTGTCGTGAACGGCAATCACGTCGAGCAATGGCTCAATGGCGTGAAAGTGGTCGAGTACGAATTCGGTAGTCCCGATTTTCAGGCGAAGGTGAAGGAGAGCAAATTCGCGCCGCATCCGAACTTTGGCCGCAACTCGGAAGGACACATCGGGCTTCAGGACCACGGTGACGTCGTAGCCTTCCGCAACATCAAGATCCGGGTACTGCCATGAGAAAAAAGGGCATTTCGCGGCGTCGCTTCGTCCAACAGGCGGCGAGCGGTGTCGCGTTCACGATCGTACCGGCCCACGTTCTGGGCCGCGGCCACGTGCCGCCAAGTGACAAGCTCAACATCGCGTGCATCGGCGTCGGCGGAATGGGGGCGAACGACGTCCGCGGCGTCGGGAAGACGGAGAACATCTACGCGCTGTGCGACGTCGACGAGCGCCAGGGCGCGCCGTCGTTCGCGGCATTTCCCAAGGCGAAGCGCTACAAGGATTTTCGCGCGCTGCTCGATAAAGAAGGAAAGAGTATCGATGCCGTCACCGTCTCGACGCCCGACCACACGCACACCGTCGCCGGCATGATGGCGATGAAGCTGGGGAAGCACACGCGCATTCAGAAACCGCTGGCGCGCACGCTGTGGGAGGTGAAGCAGCTCGAAGAGGCGGCGACGAAGTACAAGGTCGCGACACAGATGGGGAATCAGGGCCACGCCGAAGAAGGCACGCGCCAAATCCGCGAATGGGTCGAGGCCGGCGCGATCGGGACGGTCCGCGAGATCCAGCTCTGGACCAATCGTCCCATCTGGCCGCAGGCGCTGGACCGGCCGCTCGAGGAGTACTACACGCCGCCCTGGATCGACTGGGACCTGTGGCTCGGCCCCGCTCCCGAGCGGCCGTACAACCCCGCCTACGCGCCGTTCAAATGGCGCGGCTGGTGGGACTTCGGAACGGGCGCGCTTGGCGACATCGCGTGTCACTCGATGGACGCGTCGTTCTGGGCGCTCGATCTCGGATATCCCACGCGCATCGAGCCCGAGTCGACGAAGCTGTACGCCGAAACCGCGCCGGCGTGCTCGCGGATCACGTATTCCTTCGCGGCGAAGGGGAATCGGCCCGAGATCAAAGTCGTGTGGCGCGACGGCAGCCTGTACCCACCGCGGCCCAAGGAGGTTACCGATCCGCTCGCCTGGCCATTCGATAGCAGCGGCCAGCTCTGGATCGGCGATTCGGGTAAGCTCTTCGCCGGGATCTATGGGGAGAACCCGCGGCTGCTGGATGACGCGAAACAGGCGGAGATCACGGCCCATCCGCCGGCGCAGAAATATCCGCGCACCGAAGGCGTCTACGCCGAGTGGATCGCGGCGTGCAAGGGCGGCACGCCCGCCGGGTCGAACATTCCCGGCCACTCCGGCCCGCTCACGGAAATGGTGTTGCTCGGCAACCTGGCGGTGCGCACGGCCCAGGTGCTCGATGTGAATCCGCAGACGGGGGCCGTGCTCAACGCGACCATCCCGGAGGATTACATCAAGCCCCGCTATAGACCGGGTTGGGGGTGGTGACTACTCAATGGCCTCCTTGCGCGGGATCCCAGTCCCCCTGTATTTTTATGCACCAATATGCATAAACAACCCAACGGGAAACCGGGCCCCCTCGTGGTGCTCGCCTATTCGGGCGGGCTCGATACCTCGGCCATCGTTCCCTGGCTGCGTGAGACCTACGGCGCGCGCGTCGTCTGCTTCGCCGCCGACGTGGGGCAGGGCGCCGGCGAGTTGCAGGGGCTGGTTCAGAAAGCCAAGCGCTCGGGCGCGGACGACTGCTTCGTCGAAGATCTGCGCGAACCGTTCGTCCGCGATTTCGTTTTCCCGACATTGCGCGCGGGCGCCGTCTACGCACGCACCTATCTGCTCGGCACGTCGATGGCGCGGCCGCTCACGGCGGCACATCAGGTTGCGGTCGCGCAGCGCATCGGCGCCGACGCGCTCGCGCACGGCTGCACCGGCAAGGGGAACGACCAGGTCCGCTTCGAGCTGACCTACGCGGCGCTCGCGCCCGACCTGCAAGTGATCGCGCCATGGCGCGAATGGAAATTCCAGAGTCGCGAAGATCTCATCGCGTACGTGCACGCGAAGGGGGTGCCGGTCCAGGCGACCGCCGAGAAGCCGTACTCGACCGATCGCAACCTGTGGCACTGCTCGCACGAGGGCGGCATCCTCGAGGACCCGTCGCAGGAAGCGCCCGAACACATCTTCGTGATGACGAAGAATCCGCTCGAGGCGCCGGACGAGCCGGTCGTCGTGACGATCGGGTTTGAAGAAGGCAATCCCGTCAGTCTCGATGCGGTCCCGCTCGGCCCGGTCGAGCTGCTCGAGCAGTTGAACGAGATCGCGGGCGAGCACGGCGTCGGCCGTGCGGACATCGTCGAGGACCGGTTGGTCGGCATGAAGTCGCGCGGCGTGTACGAGACGCCGGGCGGAACGGTGCTGTACGCGGCGCACCGCGAGCTCGAGCAGATGGTGCTCGATCGCCGCACACTTCGCATGAAAGATGAGCTCGCTCTCCGCTACGCCGACCTCGTCTACGACGGCCGTTGGTGGACGCCCGAGCGCGAAGCGATCGATGCGCTGGTCACCGCGACGCAGCAGCACGTCACGGGCACCGTCAAGTTGAAGCTCTTCAAGGGAAACGTGATCGTCGCGGGCCGCGAGAGTCCGTTCGCGCTCTACCAGCCGTCGTACGCGACGTTCGGTAAAGACAACGTATACAACCAGAAGGACGCCGAAGGCTTCATTCGGCTGTATGGCCTCGCGATTCGGATCGGCGCCGGATTGTCGGCCGAACGCAGTGATGTCCCAACAAGCTGACACTCACCAGATGTGGGGCGGGCGCTTCGCTCTCGGGCCGAGCGAAGCGCTCGACGCGCTGAATCGCAGCCTCCCCGTCGATCATCGCCTCTGGCCGCAGGACGTCGCCGCGAGCAAAGCGTGGGTGCACGCACTCTGTCAGGCCGGGGTTGTCACTGCCAATGAAGAAGCGCAGCTGCTGGGCGGCCTCGATCGCGTAGCCGATCAGCTCGCGGACGGCGCCGCGGTCGGCGCACCGGACGAAGACATACACACCCTCGTGGAGCGCCTGCTCTACAACGAGGTCGGTGGTCTCGCCGGCAAGCTGCACACCGGCCGCTCGCGCAACGATCAGGTCGCGACCGACCTGCGCCTGTGGACGCTCGACGCGATCGATCACCTCGATGCCGGCGTCGCCGCCCTCGGCAAGACACTCGTCGGAAAAGCGAAAGACGGCATCAACGCGATTCTTCCCGGCTACACCCACGGCCAGCGCGCGCAGCCCGTGCGCTGGGCCTACGTCCTGCTCGCGCACGCCTGGCCGCTCGTGCGCGATCGCCAGCGGCTGGCGGACGCGCGCCGGCGCACCGCCGAGCTGCCGCTCGGCTCCGGTGCGCTCGCCGGCTCCGGCTTTCCCGTCGACCGCGTGCTCCTCAAGGAGGCACTTGGCTTCCGCGTCGTTTCACCCAACGCGCTCGACGCCACGGGTGATCGCGACTTCGTCGCCGATGTGCTCTTCGCGATCGCGCTGATCGGCACGCATCTCTCGCGGCTCGGCGCCGAGCTGATCACCTACGCCAGCGGCGAGTTCGGATTCGTCACGCTCGCCGACGATTTCAGTACCGGCTCGAGCCTCATGCCGCAGAAACGGAATCCTGATGTCTTCGAGCTCGCGCGCGGCAAAGCCGGCCGCATGCTCGGCGACCTCGTTGCGCTGCTCACCACGCTCAAGGGCATTCCCGCCGGCTATCAGAAGGATCTCCAGGAGGACAAGGCGCTGTTGTTCGACGCCTGCGATACGCTCGCGACGGTGCTGCCGGCGGTCACGGGAGCGATCGAGACCCTGACGATCAACGCCGATCGCATGGCGGCGGCGCTCGATCCCGCGATGCGCGCGACCGATCTCGCGGATCTGCTCGTCGAGGCGGGGGTGCCGTTCCGGGAAAGTCACGGACTGATCGGCCGGCTGGTGCGCGCCGCCGAACATGAGCATGTGCCGCTCGATCGCGTGCCCCAGAGCATCGCTAACGCCATCCATCCTGCCCTCGGGTCCGCGCTCGCGCAGCTCGGCACCTGGGAGCAAAGCGTCGAGAGCCGTGCAACGCCAGGCGGCGCGTCACGGGCGTCGGTGGAGTCGCAAATCGAGGAGTTACGGCGCGCGTTCATGCCCGCAACTACTGCATAAAGCGTCTTCCCTTGCCGCATGTTGTAGGCCGGTATTAGCATATGCCGATGCGCTGCCTAGCCCTCAATGCCTCGTTCGAACCGCTGACAATGGTGCCCGTGCGCCGGGCGCTGCGGCTGGTCATTGATGGCAAGGCCGAGGTCGTCGAGGCCGAGGGGACGCCGGTCCACTCCGAGCGAATGGCGGTGCCACGACCTGCCGTCATTCGGCTGGTTCGCTTCGTCCACGTCCCTCGCCGCTTCCGCCGCCAAGTCACCAACACATTCCTGTTCGCCCGCGACAACTACCGTTGCCAGTTCTGTGGTCGCGCGCAGCAGGAGCTGCGGCAGCGCGAGTGCCTCACGCGCGATCATCTCGTGCCATTGTCGCGCGGCGGCACGAACGCCTGGACCAACGTCCTCACGGCGTGCTCGAGCTGCAACACGCGCAAGGGCAATCTCCTGCCGGAAGAAGTGGGCATGCATCCGCTGCGCGCGCCGCACGAGCCGCACTTCGTGCACCTCTCGTGGGCGGTTCGCCGCCTCACGCGCACGCAGGCGAAGTACATCCGTCTCTTCTACGGGGCGGACGTGCTGGCGACTCTCGAGGCCATGTGACGAGGGGCCCATGGGTGGTGGCGGGCGCGGCAGTCGTCGCGCTCGCCGGGGTCGTGTTTCTCACCCGTCCCGCCCGGGGCTCGACGCATCCCCAACCGCGGTCCGGCATTACGGCGGCGAAGGTGCTCCCCGATTTCGCGATCCCGAAGAATCCCGGGGCGCTCGAGGCGTACGCGGCGGCCCGGCGCTCCGCCGCGACCCTCGACGGTCTCTATTGCCACTGCGATTGCTCGAAGCACTCCGGACATAGCTCGCTGCTGACCTGCTTCGAGTCAGAGCACGCAGCCTACTGCGACATCGGGAAGTCGCTGACGGAAATTCGTGCCGCTATCGACCGTCAATTCGGATCGTAGGACTCCGCGCCTCGAGCTGCAGGCGCGGGAGGCCGGCCAGTCGCACCAGCACACGCTGCGCCCCCCGCGCTAACGCTGCGCCGAAACTCCCTTCGCCCGAAACCGCAGGCCCGACGTCGCCCGACAACCAGCTCGACAGCTCTCGCAGATCGGTGTCGTTGAGCGTCGTCACCTCGAGTCGCGCGACGAAGTAGTAGCGGCCGGAGCCGGCGCCGCTCGCTTCGGGCCGCATCGTGACCGTGTAAGGAATCTCGAGCGCGGCCGCCAGCTCTTCCGGCGTCGCGTAGCGCGTGAGGGTGCGGCCACCCGCGGGGCGGAGCAGCACGAAGTCGTCCGCCAACGGATCGTTGCGGGCGACGACGTCCCACGATGCCTCGCGCACGAATTGATCGAACCAGCTCGTGCGCACCTTCCAGAGCTCGAGCCGGTAGTGGAGCCGCAGTGGAAATCCCGAGCGCATGAGCCCGACGAATTTCCCGTCCGCCAGGAGTCCCGTGCTGCGGACGCGGGGCGTCGTCGTTTGCAGCGTGACCGTCAGGGTCGGCGACTGCGCCGTCAGCCCCGCGGGCAGGGCCAGCGAGAGGACGATCACGTGGCGGAGGAGCACTCGCGCCACTCTAGAAGCGATGATCGAGCCTAAACAGGAAGCGCAGTCGTTCGCCGGTCGTCACC
>WNFF01006952.1_pt1 | contig 12108 bp, 13 predicted proteins | sample 5400441 | NCBI WGS metagenome assembly WNFF01 (sample SAMN13153345, study PRJNA577476) | soil metagenome | isolation source: 120 cm saprolite under Douglas fir tree site 2 hole 3 replicate 1 | place: USA:California | collected 2015-04-18
CGCCGTGCTGGCTTTTCTCCTGGCCGAATCCCGGGACATCCTGGCCTTTGCCTTTCTTGTACTCAACGATGCCCCAGATCAAGAACGGCAGGATGACCGCCGCGACCCATAGCTTGGCTGACGCACGTATTTTTTCTTCCTTTTCCCATCGGAACAGCTTGAAACCCACCGTGAGACCGACCGCCGCAGCGACAAGGAGTATCAACACGAAGCTCCACATATCCTGAATGCCCTTACCAGAGGCCATCATCGCTCCGATCCCTTTTACCAGATAAGTGGACGGAACGAAGCTAGAGATCGCTCGCAAAATCGGGGGAAACACTTCCACGGGAATCGTGGCGCCGCTGAGGAAAATCAAGGGGAAGTAACAGAGTTGGATCAGGATCTGTCCTTCCTGCATGGAGTTCGCAGTGGCGGCAATCACCATGCCCAAGGAGCGGAAAGCCACCAGGCCGAGAGTAATGAAAATCAGGAGCGAGCCCCAATTGGAAGGCCACGGCAGATGATAGTAAAAATGGGAAAGCGACAATACCACCAGAATGTACGGTATGAACACAAACCATGCCGTCACCATGGAAGCCACCAGCAGAGGCGCCGGACTGATGGGCGTGACCTTATAGCGGCGCAGTATGCCCATCTCTCGTTCCTGAATGGCGCGCATGCCGGCTCCAAATAGCCCATTGCCTACCACGCCAAGCGGAATGACCATGGAAAGGACCTTAATTATGGCCCCGGGAGCCTTTCGCGCCCCGAAGAGCGAGGCAAAGATGAAGAAGAACATGAGCGGGAAGAGGTAATTGAAAAAGATCACGGAGCGCATGCGCAGCGCCAGCTTCAGGTCAATTTTTATCAATGCCAGATAGGTCTTCATGTGACTAGTCCCGCAACGCCTTTCCCGTGAGTTCCACGAACACATCTTCGAGTGTCGGCTTTTTGAGATGGACGTCCTCAATCTGCATGTTCTGCTGATCAAGCCAGCGCATGATCTCGAACAACGTACGCGCGGGACGGCTGGAATGCACGGTCAATGTGCGCCCTGCCTTGTCCAGCGTAGTCTCCATGGCGTCCGCCCACTGCGGCCACGATTGCGTGATGGGTTCGGCACAAACGATCTGTATGCGCGACTGCGTACGGCTCTTCTGCTGGAGTTCGCGTGGAGTGCCTATGGCCACGATCTTGCCTTCGTCGATGATTGCCACGCGATCGCACAGGCGCTCGGCTTCTTCTATATAGTGCGTGGTCAAGACCACGGTGCGGTTCTCCGAGCGCATTTCTTCAATAAGGCTATGTATCTCCAGGCGAATCTGGGGATCGAGCCCGGTCGTCGGCTCATCGAGAAAAAGCAGTTGCGGATCGTTGACCAATGCCAGGGCCAGAGCCAGCCTCTGCTTCTGACCGCCAGACAGGGTTTCGTAAAACGCAGAGTGCTTCTCCCACAGTTGCAGCCGGTGCAGCAGCTTCTCCGAGCTGACGCTGCGCGAGTAAAAAGACCCGAACAAATCCAGCGCTTCCTGCACGCGAATCCTCGCCGGCAGGTTGGTCGCCTGCAAACACACGCCGATCCTGTCCTTAAGCTGCTGCTTCTGGCGCTCGGGGTCAAAGCCCAGGACAGTTGCGTTGCCGCCGCTTCGCGGGCGCAGACCTTCCAGGATTTCGACTGTGCTGGTTTTGCCCGCGCCGTTGGGACCCAGCAGGCCAAACACTTCGCCCTTTTGGACCTGGAAATCAATGCCCTTCACGGCCTCAACCTTGTCGTAGTTCTTCTTCAGTTCTTGGACGGAGATCACGGAATCTGTGTTCATGAAAGTGCGTATAGAGTAGCGATGGAAACTGTAAATGGCAAATTGCGGAGCAGTAATAATGAAGGGCTTGACCGTTGGCTTTTGGCTCTTGCCATCAGGTTACATCTCCGGCACACTGTTCGCGTGTTTAAGAGACTCCTTGTCGCGCTCTTTCTGTTACTGGCTTTTCGGCTGCTGCGTGCGCAGAATGCCGACCCGCAGCTCTTGGTCGAGATCAACAAGATCAAAGCTATTGATAACCACTCGCATCCTCCCAAAGTCGTAAGTCCCGGCGAAAAAGACGACGACTTTGACGCGCTGCCCTGTGATCCGCTCGAACCGACTGATGCCACCACAATCTCGCGTCCGGAAAATCCCAAATATCTGGCGGCATGGAAAGCTCTTTATAACTACCCCTACAACGACGCCACTCCCGAGCACGTGAAAGAGCTGCTGAAGACCAAGCAGAAGATCATGCAGGAGCAGGGCGACAATTTCCCTAACTGGGTGCTCGATCAAATTGGGATCGAAACCGAGTTCGCCAACCGCGTGGCCATGGGACGCGGCCTGAAGCCTCCGCATTTTCGCTGGGTCCCATTCGACGATGCGCTGTTGTTGCCGCTGAACAACTCCAGCGTCGCGAATGAAACGCCGGACCGCAAATTTTTCTACTCGCGGGAAGAGATGCTGATCAAGAAGTATCTGAAAGCACTCAATCTCAGCGAAGTTCCGGCAACGTTGCAAGAATTCACGGCCAAAGTTGTGACTCCGACCATTGAAGCGCAGAAGCGCGAAGGAGCAGTGGCGATCAAGTTCGAGGCTGCGTATCTGCGCTCGCTCGACTTTGGTCCGATTCCGCAGGACCAGGCGGCCTATCTCGCCCAAGCGCAGCAGATTTATGCGCACTACGTCAAAAGCGGCGTGCCGTCGAAAGAGGACTATCTTAAGCTGCAGGATTATCTCTTTCGCTATATCGCACGCGAAGCCGGACGGCTCGGCCTTCCCGTCCACCTGCACACCGGCGGCGGTTGTGGCGGCTATTTCATGCTGGCGGGGTCGAATCCCGTGCTGCTCGACTCCGTGCTGAATGATGCTTCGTTGCGCAAGACAACGTTTGTGCTCCTGCACGGCGGCGCTGGTGCGTTCACCAAGTACGTCTCGTATCAGCTAATGAAGCCGAACGTCTATACCGATTTTTCCGAACAGACCTGGCTCATTTCAACCCGCAAGCTGAGTGAAGTCATCAGGGACTTCCTGGAGTGGTATCCGGAGAAGACGCTGTTCGGTACAGACCTTTATCCCAATACTCCGGAGATCAACTGGGAAGAGATCGGCTGGCAGACGTCGCAATCCGCGCGCGAGGCGCTGGCCATTGCCCTGACCGGAATGCTGCAAGATGGAGAAATCACACGCGAGCGCGCACTTGAGTTGGCGCATATGGTACTCCACGATAACGCGGCCAGGCTCTATGAACTTCAGTGATACGTTCCGGCCGCTGCAGGAGAACGACGGAATTTTTGACTGGATTCCGCTCTACGAAGAGCACCTCCGGAATGAACCCCATCCAAGTCGGTTCGCGACTAGGCCGACAAGCTGTCTCAAAATAAGACAGTACGCCAAAGTACGACTTTTGTTGACTTTATCCTTGACTTGCACCGCATAGACTGCAAAACTCTGCTTGTCCAACAAGGTAGGTTGGGAGGTGCAGTTCTATTGGCCGAGGTTAGATTACAAGAGGCAGAACCTCTTGAAAACGCCTTACGCCGGTTCAAACGTAAAGTCCAGACAGAGGACATTATCAAAGAAGCGAGGCGACACTCCTTCTATTTGAAACCCGGTGAGAAACGCCGGGTGAAAGAAGCTCTGGCGCGCAAACGCAATCGCAAGAAAGCCCGCAAAGAGCAAGATTAGGTTTCACGCAAAGGGCCGTCGCCTTCACCGGCCGACGGCCCGGTTTATAGATGTTGGGATTCATAGCTGCTCGGCAGTTGTTGAAAGTTTAGCTGTAAGCCGCGGGAAGGTTCGCGGTGGGCCGAACCTGGTGGGTAGGACTCACTCTGTAATCCGTTTTCGAGTGAAAAGCGGTGTATTGGGGCCTGGATTCCGGGGTGAGCAGAAAAGGGGGCGTCTCTCAATGGAGTTCCAGGACAAAGTTCTGAAATGCGTTGACTGCGGTTCAGACTTTATATTCACTGCCGGTGAGCAACTCTTCTTCCACGACAAACAATTCAAGAATGAGCCCAAACGTTGCAAGAACTGCAAAGGCAAACGGGCGCAGGCGCTAGGTCTGCCGCAAGGCGGAGGCAATTACCAGAGAGTGGAAACAAAAGCCATTTGCTCGGGATGCCAGCGCGAAACCACGGTCCCATTCAAACCAACGCAAGGCCGTCCGGTGTATTGTCGCGAGTGCTTCCAACAGCGGAAGACCTCGGCCGCCGCGTCGGCGTAATACCCCCGGGAGGACAACTCCCCTTCGGAGCGTCCCCAATCAGCATTTGTGTGCCTTGAGATACGCCTGCGAATCCTACGCGGGCTTTCTGGCTGCCTGGCTTTTGGCTTTGCTGGGTGACCTGGACTCAACGCGATGGTGCTGGCGGTGGTCTTCATGCTGGATCAGCAGGACTTCAATCTGGCGCAGCAGATCGTCAGTATTCATCGGCTTGACGAGCATGGATTGCGCGCCTTCCGACCTCCAGTCGCCGCCAAGCAGTGGATAGGCGGTAAGGATAGCCACTGCCGGATCATAGCCGGTCTTCTTCGCCGCGCGAATGACATCATAGCCCGCGCGCTCGTGCTCCATCTTCATGTCCGTGATGACCATGTGGTAGCTGTTGGTTTTAAGCTTGGTGATGGCTTCCTTGCCGGAGGCGGCAGTTTCGACGTCAAAACCGTGGATTTCCAAAACAGCCTTCAACGTCAACAAAATAGCTAATTCATCGTCGACCAGCAGGATTCGGCGTTTCATGTCAGCTCCGGTGGGGGATTTTCGAAACTTGCTAGCGCTAGTAGATGCCGGTGGGGGCTCACTGGGTTGTGAGTGCCCGCAGATGCATTCAACCTAATTGCTATAATAGCTCGGTGCCGGCCTTTTATGTGCAGAACTTTGGCTGCCGCGCCACTCAGGCCGATGGCGCCGCCATTGAGCGGCAGCTTGCCGACAAGGGCCTGCACCAGGCGCAGTCCGCGGCCGACGCCGATGTTGTTGTCCTGAACACTTGCACCGTTACCGCAGCCGCTGATCAAGACGCGCGTGCCGCTATTCGCCGCGTCCATCGAGCAAACCCCAATGCCAAAATCATGGTGACTGGCTGCTATGCTCAGCGCGCGCCTGAAGAAGTGGCTGGATTGCCGGGTGTGACCTGGGTGGTGGGCAATTCACACAAGCATCAGGTCGCTGAAATCGCTGCCAGCAGCAACGCCTTCGTATCGTTGGAAACGCTGGCTCTCTCCGCTCCAGCCTTCACTCTCGTCGGCGACATTTTTGCCCACACGGAGTTGATTGCGGCGCCAGTATTCGGCTCCGACGATATCTCATCCAGAACGCGGCCGAACCTGAAAGTCCAGGATGGCTGTAACAATCGTTGCTCCTTCTGCATTATTCCCAGCGTCCGCGGACAAAGCCGCTCCATGAAACTGGAGCGCGCGCTCGAAGAATCCAACGCGCTGGCGGCCGCGGGATATCGTGAGATCGTGCTCAGTGGCATCAACCTGGGCCGCTGGGGACGAGACTTTGCTCCCCAATCGCGCTTTGAATATCTTCTGCGCGCCCTGCTTGAACATACAGAGATCGAGAAGCTCCGCATTAGCTCCGTGGAGCCCATGGACTGGAGCGATGAGCTAATTGATCTGGTCGCCACGTCACCGCGCATCGCCAAACATGCCCACGTTCCTCTGCAGTCCGGCAGTGACCGAATTCTGCGCGCAATGCATCGCAAGTACCGGCCTTGGCACTACGCGGAGAAGATCAGAAAGATTCGCGAAGCCATGCCGGAAGCAGCGATTGGCGCGGACGTAATGGTCGGATTTGCCGGAGAGACGGACGAACTGTTCGAAGAGAGTCGCAGATTTATCGAGCAGCTGCCGTTTACTTATCTGCACGTCTTTACCTACTCTTCGCGTCCGGGTACGCCGTCCGCAGCGATGCCGAACCAAGTACCCGTGGAAATCGCGCGTGAACGAAATCGAATTCTGCGAGAACTGGCCGCGCATAAGAACCGGCAATTCCGGCAAAGTTTTGTAGGCCATACGCTGGACGTCATCACACTTCAAGCTGGCGGTCCGGAATGGACTGAGGCCCTGAGCGACAACTACCTGAAAGTCCGAGTGTCCGGACAGCATGCCCCAAACCAATTGTTGCGGGCCGACGTAACAGCGATCGGCGGCGAAGATGTGGTGGCGGTGACACAAACAGAACATTCGTCAGTCACTGCCACTGTGAACCAATAAGATTCGGCCCTAGGCCAACAAAGCCAATGGAGGACCGATGCTCGAGAGAATTGCCGATGGACGCACCGACCTGGTGTTCGACTATGTGGCGCAAGGCCATGCCGCTACCGAGAAAGACACGAATAGAATTTCGCTGATTCAACGCTGCGCATACTACGGCGACGTCAGCGCGATCCGTTTTCTTCTCGCAAATGGGGAATCGCTCCGCTCGCTGGGCGAAGACTCAGGCCTGGGCGATGCTGCCTTTCACGGGCACTGGCGTCTCTGCGAATTTCTAATCGAGAGCGGCGGTGACGTGAACCGCGCTTCGCCGGAAACCGGAGAAACTCCGCTCCATGTCGCGCTATGCAGCAATCAGCGGCCCGCCAGCGATCTGGTGGTCAAGGTCCTGCTGGCCCATGGCGCTGACCCGAATTGCCGGACCAAGCCATCCGTGGAAACGAGTGGCTTCATGCGGGACGCGAGAACCCGAGCAGAGACTCCCCTGCATCGTGCCGCCGCCTTTGCTGACGAGAAGACCATCCAGCTACTTCTCGATGCGGGCGCAAGCATTACCGCGAAAGACATGAACGGAGATTCCCCGCTGACTTGGGCAAGCTGGTACGTGCGTCCTACTGCCATTCTCAGGAGGCTTTGCTACGGCGAATTTCGCATCAACCCAGAAAGGCAGTCCATGGAACGCTACTTGCTCGGGTATCCACATGATGCGAGATGAAATGGCACACCGGTCTCTTCATGCCACCATGCTATAATTTTCAAGTCTCGCCGCTCGTCCTGCTTTCCCATTTTTTATGTGATCGAGCGCGTGCTGTCTTCAGGAGGATCGCATCGATAAACGTTTTATTCGCATGAATGAGCGCATCCGCGCCAAAGAAATACGGGTGATCGACGCGGACGGCAACCAGCTCGGCGTCATTGCACCGTTCGAAGCGCTTAAGAGGGCCCGCGAGCAGAACCTTGATCTGGTAGAGATCTCACCCAACGCAGTCCCGCCGGTTTGCCGCATCATGGATTACGGCAAGTTTCTCTACGAACAGGAAAAGAAAGAGCGGGCGGCGAAGAAGAACCAGAAGCAGATTGTCCTGAAGGAAGTTAAGTTCAGCGTGAACGTGGACGAGCACGATTACGTCACCAAACGCAACCACGTGCTGCGCTTCCTCTCTGAGGGCGACAAGGTGAAAGCCAGCCTGCGTTTTCGTGGCCGGGAAATGGCGCACCAGAACCTGGGACGCAACGTGCTCGAGCGGTTGATCAAGGAAGTCGGCGAAAAGGGGATTGTCGAGTTCAGGCCGCGCATGGAGGGCAATACCATGCATGCGATCCTGGCTCCGCCGAAGCAGGTGCCCGGCGCAAGGAAGCCGGAAAAACCGCGGCCGCCGCAAGGGACTCCGGCAAGCGGAAGCGCGGCGCCGGCATCGGGAAGTTAATTTTCCTGAAAGTTTGAGCGAGAGATTTTTAAACAGACTGCACCAGTGTGCAGCCGGTAGATAATAACTATGCCAAAAATGAAGACCCATAAAGGCGCTGCCAAACGCTTCAAGAAGACTGGCACGGGCAAGATCAAGCGCAGCAAAGCGTTCAAGCGCCATATCCTTACCTCGAAACCGACCAAGCGCAAACGTCACCTCGACAGTGAGACCCTGGTGAGTGATGCCGATGCGCGCAAAGTCAAGAGGATGATCCCGTACTAGCTTGTGATCGGGACGGAGTCTGGCCCGCCTGAAAATCAGTGCTGAGGCCGGACCTGAAACAACAGCGTGCGAACAGGAACACCTTCCTGCAGCCGCGTAAACCGCCGGAGAATCCGGCATGAAAGAAAAAGGAGCAACACATGCCTCGGGTAAAACGTGGTACAAAACGCCGTCAGCGCCGCAAAAAGATATTAGAGCGCGCGAGTGGCTACTTCCTCACAAAATCCAAACTCTACCGCGCCGCCAAAGAATCGGTGGAGCGCGGACTGAAGTTTGCCTATTCCGGCCGCAAGCAAAAGAAGCGCCAGTATCGCGCCATCTGGATTGTGCGCATCGGCGCAGCTTCGCGCGCGCTCGGCGTCAGCTACAACCAGTTCATCAGCGGCCTGAAAAAAGCCGGAATAGAACTGGACCGCAAGGTGTTGGCCGATATCGCAACGAATGATCCGGCAGGCTTTGCGGCACTCGCGGAAACGGCGAAGAAGGCCAACGCGAAAGCGGCGTGAGTCTGAGCAATAGCAATTAGCCCATAAGAGCTTCAACCACAAAGGACACGAAGTTTCACGAAGGTATTGGTCGGCTTGCCCCTTTGTGTTCCTTCGTGTCCTTTGTGGTTAGATAGCAAGCAGAGAACTTCGATTGGCTTACAGCGTTCCCAAACTCGACGACTATTCTCCCTCTGCGCTCGACAGCGCAGTGCGTGCGCTGCTCACTGCTGTCCGGCAGGAAGCCGACGCGGTCAGATCTGAGAACGCGTGGAAAGAATTCCGTGACCGCTGGATGGCCCGCAAGAACGGCATCCTCACGCAAGTCAACGATCTTTGGTTGAAGGCTGCTCCCGGTCCAGCGAAGCGCGAGGTCGGCGCGCGCGTCAATCAACTCAAAACTGAAGTTGAGCAGATCGTCGATGCCGCACAACAGCGAGCAACAGGCGCGGCATCGAACGCGCGTCTCGAATCCGAGCGCCTGGACATTACGCTTCCGGGGATCCGTCGTTCGCTGGGCGCCGAGCATCCGGTCATTCGCACGATGCACGAGATCGTGAGTGTCTTCCGTGCCATGGGCTATTCGGTGGCCGAAGGGCCGGAGGTCGAGACCGATTACTACAATTTCGAGTCTCTAAATTTCCCGCCGAACCATCCGGCACGCGACACGCAGGACACGATCTTCATCGCCGATCAGGAAAAGAAGCAGCAACGCGATCGCCTGCTGCTGCGCACACACACGTCGCCGGTGCAGATTCATTCCATGGAGAAGCAGCCTCCGCCGATCCGTGTGGTGGTCCCGGGCAAAGTACATCGCGCGGACACGGCAGACGCCACGCACTCGCCTATCTTTCATTGCCATGAAGGCGCTGTTCGGCTCCAGCGTGAAGACGCGCTTCTATCCGTCGTTCTTCCCTTTCACCGAGCCGAGCGCTGACGTGCAGGTCACATGCTTCAAGTGCGGCGGCAAGGGATGCCGCCTGTGCAAGCTGAGCGGATGGATCGAGTTGCTGGGATGCGGCATGGTGGACCCAAACGTCTTTGGCTTTATCGAAAAGAACGGCTACGACGCGGAAAAGATCAGCGGCTTCGCCTTCGGAATGGGCGTGGAGCGAATCGCCATGCTGAAGTACGGCATTGACGACATTCAGTTGTTTTATCAGGGAGATGTGAGGTTCCTGGAGCAATTCGCGTAAGGAGCAAATAGCAATTAGCAAATAGCAATTAGCCTGAGCGTCTTTGGCTAATTGCTGATTGCTAGCTGCTAATTGCTGATTCATGCGTATCTCACCAACATGGCTCCGCGAGTTCGTTGACATCAAAGTCAACGACCGTAAACTTGCCGACGACCTTACTCTCGCCGGGGTTGCGGTGGAGTCTGTTCGCGAGATGGATGGCCAGACGCTCTTTGAGATGGAGATCGGCACCAACCGGCCGGACGCGATGTGCCACTACGGGGTTGCGCGTGAGTGCTCCGCGATCTATGACATTGCCCTGAAGCCGGTTGCTCCTAAGTTGGCGAAGGCCAAACCTGCGGCAGCGCCGTTCCCTATCGAGATTCAAGATGCCAAGGGCTGTGCCCGATACACCGCGCGCGTAATTCGCAACGTGAAGATTGCGCCTTCGCCGGTAAAGACGGTGGCAAGATCATCGTTCGCCGCGCACGTGCCGGCGAGTCGCTGAAGACACTCGATGGCATCGAACGCAAACTCGGCCCTGAAGACCTGATCATCGCCGACGCGGTGCGCCCCGTCGCGCTTGCTGGAATCATGGGCGGGTTGGACTCGGCCATCTCCGCATCTACCAAAAGCATTTTGATTGAGTCTGCGTGGTTCGATCCCGCAGCTGTCCGCAAGACGGCGCGGCGGTTGGGTATGCACACTGATGCGTCTCACATCTTCGAGCGTGGCGCCGACTGGGGCGCAACCCTACTTGCCTGCAATCGCGTAGCTGAACTGGTTCTGCAAACCGCCGGCGGCGAACTGGAAGGCGAGCCCGTCGACGCGGTTGCGCGCAATCTGGTTCGCTACTCCATCTGGCTGCGGCGCAGCGAGATTCTGCGCCACCTGGGTCAGGAGATTCCCGACGACACGGTCACACGCATCCTTGAGCGGCTTGGTTTCACACTCACTTCGGTGAAGCCGGCGTCTCAGGAGATGCTCGACAAAATCAGAGCAGCACAAACCCCGGGACAGAAGCAGGCTCTGGCGCTTGAGATAGCAAAGATAGCGAAAGTGACTGGAGTAGCTGCGGAGACAATTCTGCCGATGGTCGCAGCATCCAGAGACTGGGGCCCAAGCTGGCTGATCGACCTGCCGACCTGGCGGCTCGATATTGAGCGCGAGATTGATCTCATTGAGGAGATCGCGCGCATCTACGGCTATAACAAGTTTCCCAACACGCTGCCGGCGTTTTCAGGCGGAGTGATCGAGCTTCCGCACGCCGAAGCGGAAAACAAGCTGCGCTCGGAAATGCTGGCCCTGGGTTACAACGAAGCGCTTTCCCCTACGTTCATTTCGGCGGCGGACGCGGGCGCATTCTCCAAAACCGCACCCGTGATGCTGGCGAACCCACTGAGCGAAGAGCAGTCTGTCATGCGGACGTCTCTGGTTCCCGGAATGCTGGGCATGCTGGGCTGGAACCTGAATCGCGGGGCTACCGACGTACGTCTGTTCGAGAGCGGTCACGTATTCTCGCTGGCCGGCGAACGCTCAGAGGAGCGGAAGACCATCTGCATCGGCGCAACGGGAAATGCGAACCAGCCCAACGTGCATGAGAAGGGCCGCGCATACTCGTTCTTTGATCTCAAGGGAGACGTGGGGTCGTTACTCTCGGCGTTTGATCTTCCTGGCCTGCGAACTGACGATCAGACGCCGGACTACTACCATCCCGGACGCTCCGCCCGCGTAATTGCAGGCGACAAAACGCTGGCCTATTTCGGCCAGTTGCATCCCGACGTTGCAGCGGCACGCAAGCTCAAACAGGAAATCTACGTCGCCGAAATCTATCTTGAGACGTTGTTCGAATTCCCGCTGCGTACGCCGCGCTATCAGCCGCTCTCCAGGTTCCCGGCTGTGGACCGTGACTTTTCGTTCGTGTTCGCCGATTCGGTGCGCTTTGAGCGTATTGCATCTGCTGTCAGCGCGCTAAACATCGCGGAATTGAAGAGCTTTAAGCCCGCCGAGATCTTCCGCGGTGGCAGTGTTCTCGCGGGTAAATACTCAGTCCTGTTGCGGGCCCAGTTCCAATCCGCCGAGCGCACGCTGCGCGACGACGAAGTTGTGCAGTGGTCCGCGCAAATTATCAAGGCGCTGGAAAGAATCGGCGGAACGCTGCGCAGCTGAGTCGCGGATCTCTTTCCCACGAACTCTCAATCTGAATTAGAATCCTCCCGTCCGGAGGGTTTCCTATGTTGTCTCGCAGAACATTCTTCAAAGCTGCCGGAATCGGCGCCGCAGCCGCTGCAGCGACCGCGAGTTTTCCCAAGGATCTGCTGCTGTGGGCCGAGCCTTCGCGCGCTCCCCAGCCCGGCGGTCCCATACTGCTGAATGGCAATGAGAACGCTTACGGGCCCTTTGCCAGCGTCGTGGCCATGGGCAATCCGTTTCTTGATGCCAACCGCTATCCCGACCATCACAGCGACCGCATCGCTGAGCGGCTGGCCGCGCTCTCGAAGGTCAGTCCGGAATGCGTTGTGGCCGGCTG
>WNFF01008692.1_pt1 | contig 12103 bp, 11 predicted proteins | sample 5400441 | NCBI WGS metagenome assembly WNFF01 (sample SAMN13153345, study PRJNA577476) | soil metagenome | isolation source: 120 cm saprolite under Douglas fir tree site 2 hole 3 replicate 1 | place: USA:California | collected 2015-04-18
CCGAAGAAATCGGAGCAAAAGAAGTGAATCGCGCACAGACTTATCCCCTATCTCAATCGGTAAACCCTATCGTACTCGATACGCCTGAACAGTTTGAACAAAAGCATCGCTTCGCGCGTGACTTGAAAAGACGCCAACGTTCAGAGACAGTGCGGAAGATGCTGCTGGCTATGGCAGAGGACCCGCGTGTAGTAGTACTCAAATTAGCAGACCGTTTACACAACATGCGAACCCTCAGTGTGATGAATCAGGCACAGCAGCAAAATAAGGCCCGTGAGACACGAGAAATTTATGCTCCGCTTGCCAGACGTCTCGGCATGGCGTTAGTGCAGGCAGAATTGGAAGACCTGGCTTTCAGTTACCTGGAACCAGAAAAATATACCAGGCTTGCGCGTGAAGTGGCAAAAGAGCTTGAAAAGCACCAACCTACAATCGAGCAGATTTGCCAGGCCTTACAAGAAGAGATGCACAAAGCCGATATTCACGCGGAGGTGCATGCCTGGCAGAAACATCTGGCCAGTATCAATCGTAAATTAGAGCAGAGCGGAGATGAACTCAGCCAGATTCATGATCTTGTCTCTTACCGTATCCTGGTAGACACTGTTCAGGATTGTTACCTGGCTTTGGGACATATCCACGCATTATGGCGTCCTAAAGATGGAAGAATAAAAGACTTTATCGCTACGCCCAAGTTAAATGGGTACCAGTCGCTGCATACGACGGTGTTTTGTCTGGATAATCAGCTTGCGGAAATACAGATTCGCACTCATGAAATGCAACGTATTGCTGATTATGGCATTGCCAGCTATTGGTACCTGAAAGAACGTGGAGCAGCACGCCTCTCAACCCGTGAAATGATTGCCTGGATAGAACAATTGCGTGAGTGGCAACGTGAATTGCCACAAAATGCGGATGAGTTTGTGGAAGCAGTCAAAGGTGATATCTTTCAGGAGCAGATTTTTGTGTTTACTCCCAAAGGTGAAGTGAAAGATCTTCCACGAGGTTCAACGCCACTGGATATGGCGTACCGGATTCATACCGATATTGGCGATCACTGTGTAGGCGCGCGCATCATTACCAATATGGATGAAGGCGGGCGCCTGGTGACACGTATTGTGCCCCTCGATTATGAACTGAAAGGTGGCGAGATTGTCGACATATTGGTGAGTGAGGAGGCACATCCCACCCGCGATTGGCTCTCATTCGCTCGAACCACAACAGCTCGCACAAAGATACGCCGCTACCTGAAGACATACGAGCGTGAAGTAAACCTGCAATTGGGCCGTGAACGGTTGGATCTGGCACTGAAGGCTGTCGGAGCATCGGGATTACGAGTGGTGCACGACGAGGATCTCTTACGGTTTAACTCCGCAAAAAAATACAACTCGCCAGATGATCTTTATGTAGCATTGGGTCGTGAAGACATAGCGGTAGGAGAAGTGATCGAGTATCTTACACCACTTATGCAGACGCGTGGCGAGATAAAGCCAGAGACAGAAACTGTAAAAAATGGACATCACCATAGTAGCATTGGCGAACACGAGACGTCACAGGCATTCGTTAAATTGGCAAATTGTTGCTGTCCTCTCCCTGGTGATCCAATTGTGGGTTTTCTGAATCCAAATAAAGGTATCGTAGTACATCGCAGTGACTGCCGAACGTTGCGTCGTTACCGGGGACATGAGGCAGAGCGGTTGATTGAGGTCAATTGGTTGCAAATTGAGCCTCAGCATTACCTGGCGCCAATCATCATTATTGCTCATGATCGTGCAGGTCTTTTACGTGATGTGACCGCGGTCGTTGCTGACGCTGGTATCAATTTGACTGCAGTAGCCTCAACTACCAATGCTTCATTGCAAAAAGCTGTGAGTACCGCTACGTTGGAGATTACTGCTATGGATCAAATCGAGCCAATCTTTGAACGACTGCAACAGATTAAGAATGTAGTAAGCGTTAGCCGCGAACTTGGCCGGAGAGTCGGATAGATGATTATTCTATACGCATAATACATTGGAAACTTTTATGATAAATACGTACTTCGATAAACAATTAGCAGGAGATGGGCCCACTAATAAGCAGGCACAACAGTTACTCGACATTGTACAGTATATGCCTCCTGCTGAAGTTGAACAGGTTTCGCGAGCGCTTCAGCTTGCGCGAGAAACCTGTGAGGGTGTAAAGGGTGAGCGCGCTATCCCCCCATTAGAGCACGCCCTGGCTGTAGCAACCATTCTAGCGCAAATAATGCATATTGACGCAGTTGGTGTAGCATCCGGGCTGGTCTTTGAAGCCGTTGATTCCGATCTTCTGCCGCTTGAACGTGTGGAGACTACATTAGGAACTCCTGTCGCGCGCGTGGTAGGCAGTATGTTACGCATGAACATACTGGAGCGCAAAAAGCGTGTTGGAGCCCAATTGATTACTCCTGAGAAGGCCGGCGTGACTAATAGTGTGGCTTCAAGTGAGGGCGAAAGTAACCGCGAGCAGAAAAAGCAGCGCATACGCGAAGCCTTGCGTCGTCAGCAAGCTGAGACTGTCAGGAAGATGTTTTTCGCCATGTCAGAGGATCCCCGCGTGGTCTTGCTCAAGCTGGCGTATCGGCTTCATGCGATGCGTTTGATATCTGCTCATACATATTCTGTGAGTCAACAGGAGATGTTGACGATGGCCCAGGAGACACGCGAGATTTACGCACCTCTGGCGGGACGACTGGGAATGTCGCTTGTGGAGAGCGAGTTGGAGGATCTGGCGTTTGAAATCCTTGAGCCGGATAAGTATGAGTGGGTGCGCAGCGAGGTGGAGGCGGAGAGCAAACAATGGCGTTCGTATGTAGACCGGGTCTGTACCGTCCTACGTGAGGAAATGCAGAAGCTTGGTTTGCATGCTAAGGTATCCGGGCGGGTTAAGCACCTGTATAGTTTCTATAAGAAACTTCAGCGCAATGCTGGAGATGTTGAACGGTTGGAAGACCTCAAAGCTGCCGCTGATTTTAGTCAGATCCACGATATCATAGCTTTCCGTATTCTGGTAGATTCGACGCCTGATTGTTATATAGCCCTGGGTCATGTACATAGCCTGTGGAAACCAAAAGACGGACGTATCAAAGATTTTATTGCCAATCCTAAACCGAACGGCTATCAGACATTACATACTACTGTTTTCTGCCTGGAAGATCAGCTTGTAGAAATTCAGATCCGCACTGTTGCTATGCATGAGATGGCAGAATATGGTGTAGCGATGCATTGGCACTATAAGGATGTCGGCGACCATGCTACTGCTTCTGCTAAAGAATTGCTGGCCTGGTTGCATCAACTTGCGGACTGGCAGCGGGAGTTACGATCTGCCACTGCCAATGATACCGAATTTGTCGAAGCTGTCAGGGATGAAATTTTCCAGGAGCAGATCTTTGTGTTTACGCCTAAAGGTGAGGTCAAGGATTTGCCCGTCGGCTCAACCCCGCTTGATTTTGCTTACCGCATCCATACGAAGGTGGGAGACAAGTGCGCGGGAGCTCGTATTATCACCGAGAGCGGTAGTGGAAATAATGAGCGGCTTGTAACGCGCATGGTGCCCCTGGACTACGAGTTGAAAAGTGGCGAGATTGTAGATATCGTAACCAGCCGTACGGCTCACCCAACTCGTGACTGGCTGAATTTTACCCGTACTGCTGCGGCCCGCAGTAAAATTCGACGTTACCTTAAAATACACGAGCGGGATATTAATATTCAGATTGGACGAGAGCGGTTGGACCGCGAGCTGAAGGTGATGGGAGTTCGTGGTGTCGACGTGCTTACTGAAGAAGCGCAAAACTGGTTGATCAATGAGTACCACAAAGAGTCATTTGAAGACGTACTGGCAGCCATTGGATGGGATGACATTCGGCAGCATGCCGTTGCGGTGAAACTCATCGATTTCTGGCAGCAACGTGAGCAAAGGGACGGCAAAGAGGTAAAAGAGGAAGATGAGCCACTGACACTCCCTGGTATTACCAAACAGATGCCCTCGGCTCATTTACAGGTGGCTGGTGTCAGTGGATTGTTAACCAGCCTGGCGAATTGCTGTTGCCCATTACCCGGAGATGAGATTGTTGGGTTCATTAGTCGCGGTAAAGGCGCCATTATTCATCGTGCCGACTGCAAAAATATTGGTCGCTATCGCGAACGTGATCGCGAACGGTTGGTAAACGTGAGTTGGACAACGATGGGCTACCAACATTACCTGGCTCCTGTTGTGATTACGGCACGCGACCGTTCAGGGCTGATTCGTGATATCGCCGCAGTTGTAGCTGAAATTGGGGTCAATATGGCTTCAGTAAGCTCAAATGTCAGTATGGGCAAGGAGATGGCAGTTATCAACGCCACGCTGGAGATCGATGGGCTGGAACAGATGCAACGTGTGTTCGCACGGCTTGAGAAAGTCAAGGGTGTAATTCATGTCGAACGCGATTTAGGAAAGAGTAAGAAACGATAAAAAACCAGGGCATGTATGCACTCGTCACACATGCCCTGATTTTTTATCGTTATTAGCCGCGTAGTCGCTCTAAGACAGGTGGCTGGCGCAGTTTTGCCAATGCTCCTGCCTCAATCTGTCGCACGCGTTCACGCGTAATGCCTAGCTCACGTCCAACCTGTTCCAGTGGATGTGCCTGGCTATTGCCAAGGCCAAAGCGTAACTGTAACACAAGGCGCTCGCGAGGAGTCAACACGGATTCGAGCACGCGCTGCACTTCATCTTTTAGCGTCTGAGTGGTAGCTATATCCTCAGGTGAAGCAGACTCGGTATCGGCAAGCACATCTCCCAATTCTTGCTCCTCGTCCTCGCCAACAGGTAACTCTAACGAGATAGGAGCGCCGGGAGCCGCTTGTAATTCAACCATGCGAATAGGATCTAAACCTGTCGCTTCTGCCAACTCCTCTTCTGTAGGTTCGCGACCAAGCTCCTGTAAAAGACGCTGACGTTCCCTACGGATGCGGTTCAATGCGGTGTTGACGTAGACAGGAAGACGAATAGTTCGACCTTTATCAGCAACAGCCCGGCTAATCGCCTGGCGGATCCACCATGTAGCATGGGTGGAGAAACGATGCCCACGCCGCCAATCATAGCGCTGTACGGCACGAATCAAGCCGATGTTCCCCTCTTGAATCAGGTCGAGCAGGGTAAGCCCACGTCCAACATAGCGCTTGGCAATGCTCACGACCAATCGCAGATTCGCCAGAATGAACTGTTTCATTGCCTCGCGGTCACCCATTTCGATGCGTTGGGCAAGCTCGATTTCGCGTTCGTGTGTAATCATAGGCACACGCCCAATTTCACGAAGGTATGTCATCACCGCATCTGATTCACCTGCATCGGTTGAATTAACAGCATTCTCATCTTGATCTTCAGAACGACGCCGACGCATTGGAACACGCCTTGCAGGGGGCACATCATCCGCTACGATTCTTGGTAAAGCCTGAATAGTGGGATTTTCAAGCTCTGGTGAGGCTGGCAATTGAGTGAGATCTTCAGGCGCCTCTGACAATTCTTCTAATCCGAGAGGAGTTGTGTCCATATTCGCGATATCCTCTTCAAACTCCTGTTCATCCTTGCCAGCATTCTCTACCTCTTCCTCATTATACTCAAGATCTTTTGTTAGCAAACGATCGACAATTTCGTCACATTGCTTTGTAAGATCGGTATTCACTGTGTTTGCATCATCCAAGGCAAGTGGGGTTCTTGTCGTGGCATTCTCCAATTCAATCATTTTGCGCCCTCCATGAACAGTAGCATCTTAAGCAGCAAGATAGCAATCTCCTCTGTCGGTTCGGTCCTATACTCAGGGAAAGTAAACCTTTGATTTGGACACTGTGTCTGAGTACCGAGTGGGAGGAAGTTATAGACGCACATAATTCTGTCTCTCTATCCTCTAGAGTAAACACAGAAAGAACAGAAAATATTCCTTCGATACTCTAATTATAACGCAAATACCTCCTTTCATCAACTGATGACCGATGGAGGCGCTTCATATCTGTGATGAGAGTAAGCATGCCGTCCTTCCTGTCCCTGGTGCCAGTAGCATTACTTCTACTAATTAATACGTTTCAGACTTACAAAAGTGGCAAATTGCCAGTTGATTTGGTTGAAGTCTCCGCTGTTGCAACTGTAGAGACTCCTGCCAGGTTACTCTGATTCTCTTCTATCTGGCTGATATTTGTTGTATTCACCTGTTTCAGGTTTCCCACATTTCTTATCACACGGGTCACTAATAATATGACAACTAACAGACTCAAAATTAAAAACGAGGAATAACCAAGCACATCTCCTATGGCTTCCCAACTCGCTCCAAAGATATAACCAAGCATTAGTGGAATAATTGCACCCAGCGCCTCTCCAGAGGTATCAAAAAGAAGAAAGTAACGATAAGGATAGAGTTCTGAACCTGAAAGCAAGTTAACGACACCACCTAATGCCGAGAACAGAAAACGGCTCAGAAAGATCGCCCACCCCCCACGACGCCGGAAATACTGGCGAGATTGCACAATCCTCCTCGGTGGGATAAGGCGGTTCCACCTTTTCGAACGCTCGATCCAGTCCAGCACTTTACTGCCCCAAATGCGGCCAACCAAATAGCCGGTGTTATCCCCACAAACCAGGGCGCTGAAGGAGATGATGAAAAGAAGTACAATATTGAAATCGCCAAGTGCAGCAAATGCTCCTGCGGCAAGTAATAATAGCGTGACGGGAATTGGTATTCCAACGGCTGCCACAAAAACTGCGATCCAGAGCGCAAGATAACCATAGTTCCGCAGGAAAGTGAGTAAAAGAGAAAGGAGATTACTCATGTCATTCTCCTTTCCAATGCGAACAACTCTTTGGCTTGCAGGTTGATGAAGGAATGGCTATGAGGATGTTGTTTTCGATACGTCTTGATAGCTGTTTGAATATCCCTGATGAGCCCGTCGATTGATCGATTGTAGCGAACAGCTAGAGAACGCAAGGGAACATGACTTATTGATCTGGGATCAGTGATATTTAACTGCTCGTTCAGGTAACTTTCGGGAACATAATAGACACGGGAAATGTAGTGGATGGTCATCCAAGGTTGGATGGTACTGACGTCCCCTTCCGCAGTAAGGGTGCGAGCTTGCTGAAAGTACTGGATCGCCTTTACGGTTTGCACAGCACAGAAAATTGTTGCAGCTATTGCCAGGCACAAAAGAATGCTTGTGACAAAGAGTCTCGAGCGTGTGCTCAACAGATGAGATACTCCCTCCTCAAGGAATCACTTGACGTTGCGCGGCCTCTCCTCTAGAATAACAGACATGGATATTTCCGCGCAACTGTTACACATTGCAATCAAACGCATAGATACTGATTTACCGCTGCCCACCTATGCTACACCTGGTTCAGTGGGTTTTGACTTGCTCTGTCGTGAAGAAACAGAGATCGCCCCTCGAACAGTTGAGCTTATTCCCAGCAACGTGATTGTACGTATACCTGCTGGCTATATGTTGTTGCTGACATTGAGAAGCAGCACCCCTTTACGCAAAGGTTTGCTTATTCCGAATGGTGTTGGCGTCATCGATCAAGATTATTGCGGTGAGGGCGATGAGCTGAAGGTACAGGTCTTTAATTTCCGAGAGGAAGCGGTGACGGTCATGCGTGGCGAACGTATCGCCCAGGGTATTTTTATTCCTGTCATGCATGTAAATTGGGATGAGGTGGATGAAATGGGTCGGGGGAGAGGCGGATTTGGAAGTACGGGTGTGTAATGATGGATTATTACGCTATTCTCGAAGTCTCACCCTCCGCGACAACTGCTGAAATCAAACGCTCCTATCGTCGCCTTGCCCGCTTACATCATCCTGACCTGAATCAAGATGCCCTGGATACGCATATCAAACGCCTGAATGCAGCCTACGAAGTGTTGCGTGACCCGCTAAAGCGCGCTGTCTATGATGAGCAACGTGCTGAAGAGAAGCGACACGCTGCCCCTCAAGCAGAGTATCAACCTCGACAGGAGCGGACCAAACGCGAGCCTGAAATGACATGGGCCGAGGGTCTTGTGGGCTTCGTGAAGGAACTCAAAAAGGGTTTGAAAGACGAGTAATTTAAAATGGCTGCCATACATGCACTGTCTCATCACTCGCAGAAGCTATGTACTGTCCACGAGGCGACCACGCAACTGTTCGTACCCATGTAGTGTGACCTTCATACAACATAAAAATCTTGCCAGAAGTGGCCTCCCAGACCTGTACTGAGTTATCATCGCCTCCGGAGGCAACATACTTGCTATCGGGGGACCAGGCTAATGATTTCACCGCGTTGGTATGGCCTTTGTAGATACATACACTCTTCCCCGTAGTAGCTTCCCACAATTGGACTGGAATAATCACGATAGTTCATAATGTCGCTCCCGTTGAAAGCATCCCAGGTTTGTACTGATCCATCAAAGCTGCCAGAGGCAATCCGATCTCCACCAGAAGACCACGCTATGCCAAGTATTCTATATTGCTGCTTGTGAGTATATACCAGGTTACCGCTAATTGCCGCCCATGTCTGTACCGTGCTATCGCCAAAATCCCCACCAGATGCGATGTGCGAGCTATCAGGAGACCAGGCAATACAGCGTACGAAACGGGTGTGACCATGATAGGTGACAAGACTTCTACCTGTATTAGCTTCCCATACCTGTACAATTCCACCGGTATCGCCGGAGGCGATGTATTTACCATCGGGTGACCAGGCTACGGAAAGAAGGTAAGATGCATGGCCCCTGTAAGTGCGGCTATCCTCTCCAGTATGGGCGTTCCAGATTCGTACAGTTTTATCACGCGATCCTGAAGCAATTAAGGTACCGCCGGGAGACCATGCAAAAGCAAATACATTGTCACTGTGGCCATGGTACATGAAAACGGGAGTGTCAATAGGCATCATTTAGTGTTCTCGAGGTCCATCGACAAGAAGATTGATAGCGTGGGGCAACACAGGTAGAATGCATTCCAGGCATTCTCTCACAGCTTTAGGACTGCCGGGAAGATTGATAATGAGGGTGCGACCGCGCGTGCCAGCGATCCCTCGAGAAAGCATGCCGAACGGCGTATGTTGCAGGCTGACGGCACGCATAGCTTCGGCAATTCCGGGAGCTTCGCGGTCGATGACAGCCTTTGTTGCCTCTGGTGTGACATCACGCGGAGCCATCCCCGTACCACCTGTAGTGAGAATGAGGTTGAGATGTTTGTCATCACTCCATTCACGCAGTGTTGCCTCAATCAGTTCGCGTTCATCAGGGATAATTGCGCCTGCACTAATGACAGCTTCTGGGAGTTGTGAGAGCATTGAACGGATGTTTTCGCCGCTGCTATCCTGCCGTGCACCCTTCGCGCCGCTGTCGCTGATGGTGAGCACTCCAATCGTAATCACAATCTCATCCTCCCTGATCTATCCTCTCGCAGCCAATTCTCGCATTATGGCTCCAATCTGGCGACGTGAACCGAAAAGCCAGACAGTATATTCATCGTGCAGGTCTTCCACTTCGATCTGGCATTGCATATCCTGAGCCAGCTTACGCGCTATGTGCATCAGTTGTCCGCGTTCGGCGCTGTCACGGCTGTGTGTATTCAATGCAATTCTGCCAAGGCGCTCTTCCTGGCTTAACACAGCATTGATAAGTCCATGCAATTGATCTGCGCCGAAGACAACCTGCAATGGAGGAAGCTCTTGCTCCTGGTTCGCCAGCGATATAGCCGATTTGGAGCCATTGTTAACTCCGCCATTCTCCTGGTCAGAGTGCTGTTCGGTATCACCAACAATAGATGTATACACATTGCTCAATTTATCCAAAATCAATAGCTGTGCTTCTTCAGGCACATCATTGCGCGGGTGAACATAGGCAAGCAGATTATGGGCAGAATCAGAGTAGATGAAAGGTCTTGAGATGGCTGAACGTCGCCCGCATGCCGGACAGGAAGAGACATTCAACAGACCAGCCAGCACAGTGTATTGCAACGACGGGTCTGTGACAACGTTGACATATTCATAAATCGGACTGTTAAACACCTCACCGCAAGGGCAGGTAAAGGTGCGATTGGTTGAACGTGACATACTACATTTTCTCTAGGGTGAAAGATGATACAGTAAAGAGATATACTGAGGAAAGTATATCATATGAGATGATAGAGAGAGGACCACCATAGAGTAGTTTGCCATAGTTATTTGGAGCGAGGATACAAGCGAGTATCACTAAGAGTCTTACTAAACCGTCAACAAGAGTTGGTAACAAGCCTCTTGTGCAAGTTATGCTGGAGGTCTGCTCCCTTATCAGGCCGTGAGTTCATGGAACAAAGGAACCTGGACAGTGCAATTACTTTTCGGCTGAGATGTTTCGACATCAGAGTAGTTTGCCAGAGTTATTTGGAGCGAGGATACAAGCGATGGACAAAGTAGAAATTAAAAGTAAGAGACTAATTTTTAATGATTTTTTTAAAATCCATGAGGCTATTCTTCGTTATTTGCGGTTTGATGGAAAAATGAGCGAACCGGTTCGTCGCCTCGTCTTCGAAAGAGGGGATGCAGTTGCAGCAATCATCTTAAATAGAGATACGCAAAAGGTCGTATTGATCAACCAGTTCAGGTATCCTACGTATGAAAAAGGACCTGGCTGGATGCTTGAGGTTGTGGCTGGCATATTAGAACAAAATGAGACTCCAGAAGATGCTTTGAGACGAGAATTGATAGAGGAAATTGGTTATAGAGCAGGCGATCTGACTCATATTGCAACTTTTTATGTTTCACCAGGTGGTACTTCCGAGCGGATCATGCTCTACTACGCTGAGGTAGGTAACACTGATAGAATTGCTGCTGGAGGCGGGCTTGTCTCTGAGGGTGAAGATATACAACTCATTGAGGTTGCTCTGCCCGAACTATGGAGGGCATTGGATGCCGGTGAAATAATGGATGCTAAGACTATTATTGGTGTAATGTGGCTTCGCAGGAAATTGGAGGGGGAAAAATGAACTTTACACCTTTGATACTCATAACAGCTTTGTTTGTTCTCTTGATAGGTTTATTACTCTTCTGGTTTAGTTCTCGCAAAGGGTATGAAAGACCTCATACCGCTATAGAGATAAGTTTGAATTAATAACTGCATTTCAGTCCCACACAAAATATGCTATACTCAGCAAGGAAATATTCATCAGCCTGGCGAGGCGAGATAAGACACGCCAGCTTCATTTTGAAGAATATTACTACAGGAGGGAATATCGATGGCCCGTGATGCAACAAACATGCCCTTTCCACGACCCACATCCTATCAGAATAGCGACTCCACTCAACAAGGTATCGGCTCCAATAATAAATTTGAAACGTCACTCAAAATGGAGAATATGCTACTCGAGGAGTTTAACTATGCAGGTGTCACTGCTTATCAAGCGATGGAGGATCGAGCGCGTATCTCTAGTTTTTACTATCTGCTGCTCGGTGTTCTGGCATCCGGGCTGGCAGCGATCTATCAATTAGGTGGAGGTACCCACAACGTTCCACCTCTCTTAGTCGCTACTTTGCTTCTGATCGCTACCCTTATAAGCATCTGCTTTTTTGTCACTCTCATTCGCCTTCGTCAAGCCCATAAAGAGAGTCTCATCTCAATGAATGTGATCAAGGAATTCTACATTGAGCAATTTAAACAGCAGATGCCCGCAGTTGAGCAAGCGTTCCACTGGCGTTTTCAAACCATGCCTAAAGGCGAACGTATTGGTAGTGTGACCTTCATGATCGCCTCCCTGAATGCTTTCATTGGCAGTCTTTGTCTAGCGGGAGCAGTATTCATTGGGACTGAGCAACCGCTTTCTGGCCCCGGAGCATTCATCCTGGGTTTTGTAGTTTTCGCCATTGCTTTGACGTTGCACATCCTCTATTATCGCAAATCGCTAAGCAAGAAGATCGATGCGGCAGTCATCCGCAAGCAGGAAAAGGATTTAGAGAGTGCTCTAGAAAAGAAGCCTGGGTAGCTTCACATGTATTGCTTCATCTTAAACTTCGAGGCGAGTAAGCAAGGGCGCGGCATACTTCTGGTAAAAATCAGGCCTGTCTTGCTCAACCCATCGCATTGGGGATAATAGGATTG
>WNFF01003972.1_pt1 | contig 12099 bp, 9 predicted proteins | sample 5400441 | NCBI WGS metagenome assembly WNFF01 (sample SAMN13153345, study PRJNA577476) | soil metagenome | isolation source: 120 cm saprolite under Douglas fir tree site 2 hole 3 replicate 1 | place: USA:California | collected 2015-04-18
TGGGTACCCGGGACATCTCGAAGGGCGTGTCCGTTGGCTTTGCCCGGCGGGGTGAGTCCAAGGGCTCGTACGACCGGATGAAGTCCAAGGTGCAGGAGGAGTTGAAGCAGCATTTCAGGCCCGAGTTCCTGAACCGCGTGGACGACACGATCGTCTTCCATCAGCTCACCCAGGAGGAGATCGTCACGATTGTCGACCTGATGATCGCCAAGGTGGACGAGCGGCTCAGGGATCGCGACATGGGCCTGGAACTGCGGCCCGCGGCCAAGAAACTGCTCTCCGAGCGTGGTTACGATCCGGTGCTGGGCGCGCGGCCTCTGCGGCGCACGATCCAGCGGTCGATCGAGGACAGCCTGTCGGAGAAGATCCTCTTCGGTGAGCTGAAGGCCGGCCAGATCGTGATGGTCGATGTGCAGGGCACCGGGCCGGATGCGCAGTTCACGTTCAAGGGCGTGCCCAAGCCCGGCGAGCTGCCGGACGCGCCGCCCGCCGAGGTCGACAGCAAGGCGGCCGCCGGCGGGACCGAGGGGCACCTGACCAACGGCGAGTAGCACCTGTCCGTGCCGAATACTCCATCCGGGGTTGTTGACCAGCTGGGAGGTGGGATCCGTGACGCCACCTGCGATGATCACAGGTCATATGCCTGCAGTTCGTCTTCCTGCTGGTGACGCGGCTGGCTGCGTGGCTGTGGCTGTGCCGGCGCGAGGAATCCTGGAAGAACGCGGAGACACTGCTGTTACGTCACCAGCGCCCCGAACGGCGGTTCTTGCGCTCTGTTTGCTGAAGGAGATGGCCACGGTCTGTGAAGGCGCGCGGTCCCGTGACAGGTGGGTCCGGTGCTGCCGTGCGGGGTGGTTCCGCTGGCGCGGTCGTGGGCCGCTAGCGGCGGGTAGGAGTCCGATGCTCGGTCTGCGCGTAACTGAACGCTGTCTGGGTCTGCCGGTTTCCGGTGTCGGCGACTATGGCTTCCTGGCGATGCCGCAGTAGCAGCTCAGGCCGGAGCCGGCTACCGTGCCGCGGCTGGATCCCGACCACCGGGCGAGCGGCAGCAGGCCCGGGCCAGTCATCTGCAGGCCATCGAAGAACCGGGCCACCTGTGCACGGTCCCGCGGCGTGATCGTCAGCGACGAGGAGGCGTTGTAGCTGCGGGCCATTGCCGCAGCGGTCCCGGGCTCGATGTCGCTGGCGGCGTGCGCGATGACCAGGTAGCTGCCGGGTGCCAGGTCAGCCATCATCCGGGCGACTATCCGGTGCGGGTCCTCCGCGTCGAAAATGAAATGCAGCACCGCGATCAGCAGAACCGCGACCGGGCGGCTGAAGTCCAGGGCCTGCCGTGCGCCGGCTGAAATCGTCGCCCAGTCGCGCAGGTCAGCCTGGATGAAGTCGGTCTTTCCTGCCGGGCTGCTGGTGAGTAGTGCCTGGGCATGGCTGATCACCACCGGGTCATGATCCACATAGACGATCCGTGACTCGGGCGCGGCGCGCTGCGCCACGTCGTGCGTGTTGTCGGCCGTGGGCAGCCCGGTTCCGATGTCCAGGAACTGGCGGACGCCCGCGGCGGCCAGCTCGTCCACCGTGTTGATCAGGAAGCGGCGCAGCATCCTGGCGATGAGCGGCAGCGCGGGCATCGCCTTCAGCACCTTCTCCGCGGCCTCACGGTCAGCGCTGAAGTTGTCCTTGCCGCCGATCCAGTAGTTCCACATGCGTGCCGCGTTCGCAACGCTCGCGTCGAAGCCGGGGACACCGCCAACAGAGGCCATGGCCTGCGGAGAGTCCTGTGTCACGACAAGCTCCTTCCGGGCCATGTCCCGGGCGCCGCGTATATTCCGGATGCTCCCGGAATAGCTTAGCTTGCACCAGGGGCCACGGTTCGCCGCAGCCATCGGCCGTAGTGAGCGCGGTCCGTCCGCTCTAAGATCGCTGTCCCGGCCATCCGCGGCGGCGTGACCGTCATGGACACAGTCTTTGGCGGCAAGGCCTGCGAAGTCTAATACGTGACGAGTCGCTGCCTTCAAAACATGTGTTCGCGCAGCTCAGGTGCTGGTGGTGCGCTGAGGCCCTCAGTGCTCGCCGGCCTGGGCACTGGGCTGATGCCTGTCGGGCCCGCTGAGGAACCCGGCGGTCAACTCGGTCAGCCCGGCGATCTGGGGGTCGGCCAGCCGCTCGGTGAGTATCTCCCGAAGCGCGCTGAAGTACGCCTTGCGGGTCGTGGCCAGGGCTTTCACGCCCTCGTCAGTCAGCCGCGCGTGCATCACCCGGCGGTTGCCGGGTGGTTGCTCGCGCATCACCCAGCCGCGTCCGATCAGGCGGTCCACCAGGCGGGTAATCCCGCCTTGGGTCATGCCGAGCAGTTCGGCCAGGTCGAGCATGCGCGGCCGCGTGCGGCCGTCCACCTCCAGCCAGCTCATCAGGTCGTGCTCGAGCAGCGAGCAGCCGCCCTCGGCGTCGAGCCGTTCGCTCAGCGCTGCGCGGATGGCGGCGTTGACGTGGTGGATGTTGCGCCACAGCGCCAGCAACTGCTGATCGGTAGCCACCGCTAGAGCCTATCAACTTACATTTGACTCATCAAGACTTGACGAGTCAAGCATTGTGAGCGAGGCTGTCGCTGCACGATCCACAACGACACCGATGGAGTGCTGGCGATGAGAGAACGGAAGGTTGTGCTGGTCACCGGCGCGACCGGCAACGAAGGTGGGGCGGTGGCGCGGGCGCTGCTGGGGCGTGGGCATCGCGTGCTGGCGTTGACCCGCCGTCCGCAGTCCGAGGCCGGGCGGCAGCTCGCCCAGGCCGGCGCGCTGCTGGTCGCCGGCGACTTCGAGGACGCCGCGGCGCTGCTGGGAGCGTTGGCCGGGGCCGGTGGCCCGGCCGATGGCGTGTTCGTCGTGAGCACGCCGTTCGAGGCCGGCACGCAGGCCGAGGTCAGGCAAGGGATCGCCGTGCTGGAGGCGGCCGCAGCCGCCGGCGCGGGCCACGTGGTGTACTCCTCGGTGGCAAGCGCCGATCGCGGTACCGGCGTCTCGCACTTCGAGAGCAAGTTCCGCGTCGAAGAACGGCTGCGCTCGTTCGGGGTCTCCTGGACCGTTCTTGGCCCGGTCTCGTTCCTGGATGGCTTCGCCAGCGGATGGACCCGCCACAGCGTGGCCGAGGGGAAATTCGTGTTCCCGATGGACGGCGCGAAGGCACTGCAGGTCGTCGTCCTGGACGACGTGGGCATGCTGGCCGCTCTCGTCTTCGAACAGCTCGGCCGGCTGCGTGGCCGCCGCATTGAGGTCGCCGGCGACGAGCTAGGCCCGGCCCGGATGGCCGCCATATTGACCGAGGTGACCGGACGGGAGGTCGTCCACATAGCACGGGATCTGGCTGACGTGGGCGTGGACACCGGGGGTAGTGACATGGCGGTCATGATGCGGTGGCTCGCCGAGGTCGGCTACCAGGTGGACCTGGCCGGCCTGCACGCGGAGTTCCCGAGGCCAACGTGCTCACCCTGGCCGTCCTGATCGCGCTGATGACCATCGCCAACGCGGTGAGCCTGGCCGTCCACAAGCGGACACGCGAACTCGGGCTGCTGCGGGCGGTCGGTCAGACCCGGGCACAGCTGCGCTCGATGATCCGCTGGGACGCCACGATCGTGGCTGCGTTCGGCTGCCTGCTGGGGCTCGCCCTCGGGACGTTCACCGGATGGTCGGTGGTCCGCGCCGCCGCCGGCGCCAGCCAGAGCCTGGGGCCGGTGGCAATCACCGCCGTCACCGTCCCGGCCGCTCAGCTGGCCATCGTCCTGGTGGCCGGGATCGCCGCCGGGGTACTCGCCGCCCGCCGCCCGGCCCGGCGGGCCGCCCGGCTAGACGTGCTGGCCGCTATCACCACCGAATAGGAAGACCAACGCCCATGTCGAACCCGGCTGCCAACCACCGGTTGCCCGCCATCCTGGTCGCAGGCGCCACCGGCAACCAGGGCGGCGCCGTCATCGACGCCCTGGCGCAGAACCGGCAACGCTGGGAAATCAGAGCCCTGACCCGCAATCCGCAGAGCCGGAAGGCCAGGGCCCTGAACGCTCGGGGGATCGAGGTGTTCGCCGGGGACATGGCTGACGCCGATTCCCTCAAGGCCGCGCTGACCGGCGTCTACGGCGTGTTCAGCGTGCAGAATTCGATGACCGCGGGCCTGGAGAAGGAAGTCCTGCAGGGCGTCACGCTCGCCGACGCGGCCCAGGCCGCCGGCGTCAAGCACCTCGTCTACACCTCGGCCGGCGGCGCAGACCGTGAATCCGGCATACCGCACTTCGAGACCAAATGGCGGATCGAGCAGCACATCCGGGCCACCGGCCTGCCCGCTACCATCCTGCGGCCTGCCTCCTTCATGGAAGGCTTCGGGGCCCCGGGAATCCAGCGCGCCTTCGGCCTCGGCATCTTCGGCAGCGCCGTTCCCGCGGACAAGCCCATGCAGATGATCGCCGTACCGGACATCGGGATCTTCGCCCGGCTCGCCTGGGAGAGCCCCGACCGGTATATAGGCGCCGCACTCGAGCTGGCCGGCGACGAACTCACCGTCGCGCAGATCCTGGCCACCATCCGGCGGGCCACCGGCAAACGCTTCGTGCCGCGCGTACCCATCCCCGCGGCGCTGACCCGCCGGATGGGCGACCCCGGCAAGATGATCACCTGGATCGCCAGAGACGGGTACCACGCCAACATCAGCGCGCTGCGCGCCCTGCACCCCGGGCTGCTCGGGTTCGAAGACTGGCTACGGCAGCACAACGACTGACGTGCCAGGCTCCGAGCAGGATTTCCCGGCCTCGCGGGCTGTTGCCACACGAGCGTGGTCTTGCCGATTGCCGACTGCGGTGACGGAGTGAAAATGGCAGCGGCCTGAAGCACCCACGGTTCAGGCCAGCGAAACCGGCTAGCTCGGCCGCATCCACCCCGGCAAGGACCGGACGGCATCCCGCCCAGGGGCAGATCCTCCATGTCACACCAGCACCACGCACACGATGGCCACGACACCGAATATCTTGATGGCCATGGGCACCGACACGGGAATGGCGCAGCTCGGGGGAGGCTGGCCCGGCAGTGGGCGCGGCTGGGGCACACGCTGACCCGCAGAGCCATGGGTTATTTGGTGAATGCGGGCGGGGCCGGCTGGGGCGCGGCGGTTGTGTTGTCCGCGGTTTCGCTGATGCCGTATCGGCGGTAGAAGGCGGCGAGGGGGGCGGGGGCCCACCAGTTCCAGCGGCCGAGCAGCCGCATAGTCGCGGGGACGAGGAGGGTCCGTACGAGGGCCGCGTCTACCGTGATGGCGGTGAGCATGCCGATCCCGATGATTTTGGCGAAGACGACCTGGCCGGTGGCGAAGGCGCCCAGGACGACGATCAGCAGCAGTGCGGCGGAGGTGATGATCTGGCCCGTGCGCTGCAGCCCGGTGGCGACTGCTGTGGTGTTGTCGCCGGTGGCGTCGTATTCCTCGCGTACCCGGGCCAGCAGGAACACCTCGTAGTCGGTGGCCAGGCCGAACAGCGCGGCCAGCAGGAAGACCGGCGTGGAGGGTTCCAGGAACCCGGTCGCGGTGAAGCCGAGCAGGTGGGAGAGGTGGCCGTCCTGGAAGACCCAGACCACGACGCCGAATGATGCGCCGATCGACACCAGGTTCATCACGACCGCCTTGACCGGCAGCAGGACCGACCCGAACGCGAGGAACAACAGGACCAGGGTGACCGTGGCCATGATCGCGGTCATCCATGGGAGGTAGACGGCGAGGCTGTGGATGCGGTCCATGTCCTGGGCGGTACGGCCGCCGACGAGCATCGTCACCCCGGCGGGTGTGGCGAGGCTGCGGATGGCGTGTACCGCGTCGTCGGCGTGGTACCCGGTGGGCGCACCGGCATAGCCGGCCGCCAGCAGGGTCGTGTCATTGCGGCTCACGGTCAGCCGCACACCGGAGATCCCGGGTTGGGCCTGGATCCGGGTGGCCAGTTGCTGTGCCTGTACGGGGGTGGCGCCGCGCAGCACGACCTGGATCGGGTCGGTGGTGCCGCCGGGGAACTCGGTTTGGATCCGGGCGGCGACCACGCGGGGCTGGCTGCCCGGGGGCAGGATCCGTTCGTCGAGGCCGCCGAAGTGGACGTGGCCGAACGGTATGGCCAGGATGGCGAGTACCGCGGCCACGGCGACCAGGTAGTGCACCGGGCGGAGCATCACAGCCCGCGCCAGGGCCGCCCACACCCCCGGGCCGGGATCGGCTCCCTGGCGGGTCCGGCGATTGCGGCCCGCAAGCGGTATGCGCAGCGCGTTGATGCGCGGGCCGGCGAGAGCGAGCAGGGCGGGCAACACGGTGAGCGCGCCCGTCATGGCCAGGAGAACCGCGGCGATCCCGCCCAGCCCCATGGACCGCAGGAACACCTGCGGGAAGATCAGCAGGCTGGCGAGCGACAGGCAGATGATCGTCCCGGAGGCCAGTACCGTACGCCCGGCGGTGGCCATGGTCGCGGCGACCGCGGCCGGGGTGTCTTTGCCCATGCGAAGGTGTTCACGGAACCGGCTGATGATCAGCAGCGAGTAGTCGATGGCCATGCCCAGGCTGAGCACGGTGATGATGTTGACCGCGAAGGTCGACACATCGGTGATCTCGGTGAGCAGCCGGGTGAGGGTCAGCGAGCCGAGGATGGCCAGTACACCAATCAGCAGCGGCATCCCGGCCGCCACCAGCCCTCCGAAGATGAAGACCAGCAGCACCAGCACGACCGGCATGGCCAGCATCTCCCCTTTGGTGACGTCTTGTTTGGTCAGGTCGTCGGTGACGACGTTGAACGCGGTGAGACCTCCCACCTGTGTCCGCACGCCCTGCACGCCGAGTGCCGGGCGCAGTGACTGGTAAGCGGCGCGCTTGCCGGTGTCGCCGGGGGCTGTGAGCGTGATCTCCGCGTAGGTGGCATGCCGGTCCCTGGACACCAGCCCACCTGCCCCCTGGTAGTAGCTCACCACGTGCGCCACCCCGCGGCGACGCTCCAGCGCGTGCAGAGCCGCAGCGACCGGGCCCCGGAACGCAGGGTCGCCGGCCGTGGCGCCGCGGCTGGAATACAGCACCACCACGTCCGGGGTCTGGGTGCCCAGCCGGGCAGCGATCTGCTGCACCTTCGCCGAGTCGCTGGCCGGGTCGTCGAATCCGCCGTTGGTCAGGGACGCGAACACCCCGCTTCCCCATACGGCACCGGCTACGGCGAGTACCAGGCCGGCGGCCAGCATCAGCCACCGCGCTCTGATCACCGTTGAACTCCACCACGCGAACATGGTTGCCTCCTGATCGGTGCCCGGCCCGTTGCCTGGTTTCGATACCCATACCAGGTACGGGTATAACTAAGATCTGATGCGGCGGCAGGCCAGCTGCGGGTGCTCCCGGCCGCGCGTAGCGCGGCCGGGCTATCTCTCGTCGACGATCTCGGCGAAATCGGCGGTAACGTCCTTGATAAGCGAGAAGGCCGCCCCTGCCTCAGGGAGGGCGGGCGCGGCCTCGATGGCCGCCTGGGCGCTGGCGCGGGAGTCCCAGCGCCAGATGTCGATCCACGTCTCGTCGTCGACCTTCGAGAGCCGGGCTTCGGTGAGCCCGGGGAACGCATCCCTGGTCACCGTGACCAAGGCGGCGCGTGTGGCGAGCATCTCGCCGGTGTCGGCAGGGTCGATCGTGAAGCGGACGAGCCGGTAAACGGCCATGGGTTTCTCCCATCGTGACCTGGCTGTAGCTCGACACTAGAGTTTGCCACTAGTGATGAACTCTAGATGTACACTACGGCCATGATGCGGGTCAAGAGCGAAAGCAAACGAGCCGAGAAGGCCAGGCACACACGGCAGCGGATGCTCGGCGCCGCACGTGAGCTGCTCATCGAGCAGGGCTACGGCGCGACGGCGATACAGGACATCGCGGACCGGGCCGGCGTGGCGGTGCAGACCATCTACTTCACCTTCGGCAACAAGCGATCCCTGCTGAAGGAGCTGGTCGACGTCTCGATCGCCGGCGATCAGGAGCCGGTCGCGACGATGGACCGGCCCTGGTTCCGCGACGTCCTGGCCACCGGCACCGCCGACGCCCAGCTGCGGGCGCATGTACACGGCTCCCGGCAGGTCCTGGACCGGGTCGCCGCGATCACTGAAGTACTACGCGCCGCCGCGAAGACGGATCCCGAGATCGCCGAATTCTGGCCCCAAGACCCCGACCCGCGCTTCACCGTCCTGTCGGCCGCCGCGAAAGCCCTCGCGGCCAAGCCGGGCGCCCGCCAGGGACTCACCGCCGAACACGCCGCCGACGTGCTGTTCGGCCTGCTCAGCCCCGAGCTCTACCTGTTGCTGGTCCGCGATCGCGGCTGGACACCCGGCCAGTGGGAACAGTGGACCTACAACACCCTGCGCTCCCAGCTCTGCACTGGCTGACCCACCCGCCTGCCCTTCCTCCGCAGGTGCCGATTCAGCCCTCCGCTGGAGTGTGCCGGGGCGGCGCCCGCAGGCCGCTGGACCCGTTCCGGGGCGATGTGGCGCCTGGCGGCGGCGCCGCGCCGCCGCCCAGCGTGGCATTGCCGCCGCGGGTCAGGTGATGAGCCGGCCGGTGATGAGGGGGAGGATGGCGCCGCTGGCGATGCCGAGTGCGAGGGATGCGGCGCCGGGCTAGCCTTGCGGAGCGAGCGACAGGAGCGTGCCCAGCGATTTGCTGTCCTTGCCCGAGGTCACCGATTAACCGCAATCGACATGTCATCGTTCCAGGTGCGCCGCAAGATCTTCGCCACTGCGGCTCCTGATGAGGCCCACCTGTGAGTGTTCGTCGATGAACTAGAGGTTGTAGCGCCGTCGCTCAAACCCTGCGGTGTTCGAGGCCCCTACACCACCTACCCACTTCTGAACACGCTGCTTAGGCCCTGGCACTCATCAAGACGCTGGGGTCCCCGGCCGCGGGGGGTGCCCCGGCCAGCTGGGTCAGATCCCCGTGCGCTGCCGAAAGGCGCGCGATCGGGAGCGCAGCTGCTATGGCCAGCGGCGCTCCAGATGCTTCGTTACGGGGCCCGCGAGATCGAGGGTAGGCACCCCGGCGACCGGCCGATCTGGTGAATTTGGGCGCTAAGTCTGGGCCGCAGCCGTTGACATGGATTGCGAAGGAGCGGAGCATCCAGAGGCGGGGAGTCCGTTGGCGGAGGGGGGCGCCATGGCGCACCGCGAGTATTTCCTGCAGATCGAGCCGGTTTCGGCTTACAGCCCGCTGGCGCCGATCAGGTGCGCACGGCACTACGGCCGCGACTGCATGCGAAGCCCTGGTCATGAGATCGGCCGGGTGACGCCGGAGGAGATCTTCGGCTCGACGTTCGACGCGATGGTGTACCGCCGATACCACGACGCTGCGTACACGATGCCGGTCACCGATCCGCTGGTCGCGGCGGACGTGAACGAGCCGCCCTGGGACCGGCGGGTGCCTGCCTCGGTTCTGTTCGCCGATGTGGGCGATACCGTCGCCATCCACGTCCGCAACGCGGACATGGGCAACTGCCACAGCCTGCACATGCACGGGCTGCGCTATGGGATCGACTCCGACGGCGCGTGGCCGCTCGGCGTGCAAGCTAAGAACGGCGCGCGCAGTGACGACATACATCCGGGCGGTAGCTGGACCTACCGGTTCCGGGTAACGGGGGAAACCGTCGGGGTGTGGGCGTTCCACGACCACCACCAGATGGTGCAGCGCTGGATCAACCGCGGCCTGTTCGGTGCCCTGATCGTCCGGGATCCGGACGCGCCGCGCGTGGATCATGAAATCCCGATGTTCGTCCATCAGCTGGCCGGCGATGTGGCCGTTGATGGCTTCGAGAGCCCGGCGCTGGCCAACGGCGCGAGCTACTCACATACCTTCGGCACTGTCCAGCAGAGCTACCCGTACCACTGCAAGATCCACGGCGTGACGATGGCTGGCACCATCACCGTGCAGAACGGCGCACTGGCTGCGACCAGCGTGATCATCGGGGACAACTTCTTCTCGCCATCGGCCCAGACGGTGGCGCCTGGCGGGACGGTGACGTGGTTTAACAGCGGGCAGCATGAGCACATCGTGTTCGCCGGCGGTGGCGGCGCGGCGTCGTTCTGCCTCAACGGCCGCAGCTATGTCGGCAACACCCCGACCATCGTGGCTGAGCCGGGCCAGCGGCTGCGCTGGTACCTGCTCAACATGGACGTCAATGACACCTGGCACAACTTCCACCCGCACTCAGCACGCTGGCGGCTGCCTGCACCTCCCGGCGGCGCGATCGATGTGCATCCGCTCAGCCCGGTGGAGTCGTTCACCATCGACACCGAGGTCCCGCCCGCGCTCTGGCTTCCCGACGTGCTGGAGGATCTGCAAGAGCGCAGGCGCAAACCGAGGGGTGCCTGTCAGGTCCCCATCCGCGGTGACTTCTTGTTCCACTGTCACCTGGAAGAGCACATGATGCTCGGCCTGGCCGGGCTGGTCCGTTCCCGTGCGCGGATCTGGGTGACCGAGAAGGTACTGGCGGCGCTGGATATCGAGCTGCCATACGACGACGGCAATTGCTGCGCCGACGTGGACGGGACGCTGCCCTGCGCCACCACCCAGCAAAACCCGGAGATGCCAGGCATGGCGGGGATGGATGGCGGCGGGATGGCCGGCATGCCCATGCCCGGAACGGGCTCCGGCATGGCGAGCGTCGACGAGATCCTCGCCGAGGCGGCGGCCAAGGGCGCATGGGAGATGCTCGCCTGCGACTCCGTGACCCTGGCGGTGCATTTCGCCCTGCTCCACACCGGCAAAGTGCTGATCTTCTCGGGATCCGGCAACTACCCGCCACGTCACGATGCCCACACCTACGGGTCGGTGCTGTGGGACTACGAGCAGGGCAGCTTTACGCCGGTGCCGATCTCCTACGACGTGTTCTGTGCTGGCCAGGCGACGCTGCCAAGTGGCGGCCTGCTCGCGGCGGGAGGTACCAAGAACTACGACAATCCGTGGCAGGGTGCGCCGGAGGCGGCGCTGTTCAGCCCCGCCACCGAGAGCTGGGCCAACACCGCCGGCATGGCCGACGGCCGGTGGTACCCCACCCTCGTCTCGATCGGCGACGGCACGGTCATGGCTTTCTCCGGAACCAACCAGGCCGGGACCGGCCTGAACACGGTGCCCGAAATCTTCGACGAGGGCACCGGCACCTGGAACGCGACACCGCATCTGCGCACACCCGGCTGGCCGCTTTACCCGCACCTGTTCCTGCTGCGTGACGGGCGCCTGTTCTTCACCGGGGCCTCGCTTGGCAACACCGTGATGGGTGGTCAGAATCTCGACCTCGGCACCGGCGCTGCCACCCCGGTCCCGGGCCTGAGCTTGGCTGGCAACCGCGATCAGGCCGCGAGTGTGCTGCTGCCGCCCGCGCAGGATCAGCGGGTGATGGTGATGGGCGGGTGGGGCGGTGCCGGGGCGATCGCCAACGCTGACATCGCCGACCTCACCGTGCCGAACCCGGCCTACACGCCGGCCAGCCCGATGATCCACGGCCGGACCCGGCTCAACGCCGTTCTTCTCCCCGACCGCACCATCTTCGTCAGTGGCGGCGGGTCCAGCCCCGAGTCCGGGCCCGTGCTCGAGGCCGAAATCTATGACCCGCAGGCCGGCGCCTGGTCGGCCGCTGCGATCGCGACGGTGCCGCGGTTTTACCACTCGGTCGCCCTGCTGCTGCCCGACGGCCGGGTCGCGACCGCGGGCTCGAACCCGGACCGGGGCGACGACGAACTACGGATCGAGATCTTCCACCCGCCGTACCTGTTCCGTGGCCAGCGGCCATTCATCGAGGACGCCCCCACTGAAGTCAGCTACGGGGGTCACTACGAACTGCGGACACCGAGCGCTGGCACCCTCCAATGGGTACAGCTGATCCGCCCGATGGCCACCACCCATTCCTGCGACACCGAGCAACGCATCGTCGATCTCGCCTTCACCATCGTTGGGCCGTGTACGGTCCGGATCAGCATCCCCGGCGAGCCCAGCCTGGCACCTCCCGGCTGGTGGATGCTCAACGTGGTCGACACCGAACGCAGGCCGTCGGAGTCGCGGTGGGTGCACCTCACCGAACCCTGA
>WNFF01003975.1_pt1 | contig 12098 bp, 11 predicted proteins | sample 5400441 | NCBI WGS metagenome assembly WNFF01 (sample SAMN13153345, study PRJNA577476) | soil metagenome | isolation source: 120 cm saprolite under Douglas fir tree site 2 hole 3 replicate 1 | place: USA:California | collected 2015-04-18
CGCGTGGCTTCCAGGGCGCTCAGGTCGTTCGCACGACGTCTGGCCACAGCGGCCGCTGACGGAGCTCTCGCTTCATGATCTTGCCGCTCGGGTTGACCGGGATCTGATCCAGCGGGACGAACAGGATTCGCTTTGGCACCTTGTAGCCGGCGATGACAGTGCGGCAGTGATCCTGGAGCCCCCGCTCGTCCAGGTGCCGGCCCGGCTTCAGGGCCACCACCGCGCGAACCTCCTCGTCCCACTCGTCGCTGGCGACTCCGAGGACCGCAGCCTCGGCAACGGCTGGATGCGAATAGAGGGCCTGCTCGACCTCAGCGGAGTAGACGTTCTCGCCGCCGCTCTTGATCATGTCCTTGAGGCGGTCGTGGAACATGAAGTAGCCGCGCGGGAGCCGCGAAGCGAGGTCACCAGTGCGCAGCCAGCCGTCGCGGAACACCGCAGCGGTGGCATCGGGGCGATTGAAATAGCCGAGCATCACATTTGGGCCGCGGACGCAGATCTCTCCAGCGATTCCGTCCCCAACCTGGCGGCCATCCTCGTCCTGGATCGACACGTCGTTGAGCAGCATCTCCTGGCCGATCGAGCCGTCGAGCTCGGGATCGAACATGTCCTCCGGTCGCAGCCTGGTCACGATCGGCCCGGCCTCGGTGAGCCCGTACTGGTAGTAGATCCGCGCGGTGGGTAGCACGTCGCGGACGGCCTCCTTGTCCGGCATCCGGAAGATCGCGCCTCCAACGTACAGGCGCCGAAAGGAATCCGTCCGGAATCTCTCCCATGACCCGCTGATCAGCATGCGGCGAACCATGTTCGGAATGAAGAAACCGTTGGTCACTCGCTCCTGCTCGACCAGCTGAGCGGCATGCTCTTCGTCGAAATGACGCATGAAGACGCTGCAGGCTCCGATGACAAGATGGGGCAGGAACCAGCACAGGAGCGACGCCGAGTGATACATCGGCGCGATCAGAAGCGTGATGTCGTCCGGCACCATGTCGGTGTCGACGATCTCGTCGATCGCGTTGGCCATCACGTTGCGGTGTGACAGGACCACGCCCTTCGAAGCGCCGGTCGTTCCTCCTGTGTAGAGGATCACCGCCGGAGCATCCTGCCCAACTGAAACGTCCGGCATGGTCGGCGGGCCCAGGAATCTCTCGTAGTCGTCGCCTTCGACGATGACTCGGCTGGCCGTCGTGGCGCCTCCACCAGACGCCAGCTCTGAGATCAAAGGGCCGAATTCCCGGTCTGCAAGAACCACCCGCGCCCGACTGTCGCTCAGGCCGTGCTCCAGCTCCGGGCGCGCCCAGCGCCAGTTCAATGGCACCGCGATCGCACCGGCGGCCATCGCGCCAAGGATTGTTTCCGCGCTGAAGACCCCGTTGCCGCAGAGGATGGCGACGGTATCGCCCGGTTGGACACCGGCCCTGGTCAATCCCTGGGCGACCGACCAGGCCCGCGCAGTAAGCTGCCCGTGCGTCAGCCGCACGTTCTCGTCGACGACCGCGGGCGCCAGTGGCCGGCGTGCCTGATTGCGCCGCAGAACATCGAGGACGGTGACCACCCACGAGCCAGAATAAACAAACTAGCGATCGCTCATCAAACAGACAGTTGACAGCGGCAGGCGTCCCAACTAAGGTCAAGCTCGTGCTCGTGAGCGCCGCCAAAACCGGACCCGGGCACTCCACCTGATGGCCGTAACCCGCCGCCGCGGCCGCTCTGTCGGCGAGAACACTGCCGACGAGATCCGCCAGGTCGCCCTGGATCTGTTCTACAAACGTGGGTTCCAGGCCACCACGCTCAGGCACATCGCATCCCGCGTCGGCATACAGGTGGGCAGCCTGTACAACCACATCACGTCGAAAGGCGACCTCCTCTTCGACATCATGGAGACCGTGATGCTGGACCTGCTGGAAGATCAGCGGCAGGTCGCACAGACCAGGGACGTTGTAGAGCGGATGCGCCTGCTCGTATACCACCACGTCAAGTTCCATGGCGAGCGCGCCGACGAGGTCTTCATCGGCAACAGCGAGCTGAGGAGCTTGAGCCGCGCCCAGCGAACCCGAATCGTCGGGCTGCGCCATGAATACGAGCAGATGTTTCAGAACGAGCTCGAGGACGGCATCCGGCAGGGCAAGTTCTTGCCAGTGGATGTACAGATCACCGCCTACGGGATCCTCGCCATGGCCACGTGGGTGTCGGCATGGTACTCATCACGTGGACGACTCTCCCTCGAGGAGATCGCGGAAATCTACACGGCCATGGTGCTGCGGGGAATCTGGAACCCTGCCGCGGGCCAGCTCGAAACCCATCTGCGGCGGGTCGGACGGGACACCGCCAAGAGGTCATTGGCGGCAAGCGCAGCGGCGAAGTAGCACCGGCTCCTCCAGTGCGTCCCGCGAAAGTCGGCGTGACCTTGAAGATGTACGACTACGCCACCTACCGCCCCAAGCCGCTTGCGGACATAGCAAGGCAGGCCCATGTGGCGGAAAAAGTCGGTTTCGACTCCGTGTGGGTGATGGACCACGTCTTCATCCAGAGGCGTCCTGCCCGCGTCGTGTCGCACGAGCCCATGATCTGTCTCGCTCGGGCGGCTGCGTCGACGACCCGCATCAAGCTCGGGTCGCTGGTGTTGAATCACGCCTTTCGTCACCCAGGTCATCTCGCGCGCGAGGCGTCGGCGCTCGCGGACATGAGCGGCGGCCGTTTCATTCTTGGGGTTGGAGCCGGATGGCATCGACCCGAGTTCGAAGCCCTCGGGCTGCCCTTCGACCATCGCGTGAGCCGTCTCGAAGAGGCGGTCGGTCCGCTGCAGCGGCTGCTCGAGGGCGAGCGTGTGACTGTGAACGGCAGGTGGTTGCGCATGTCCGAGGCGTCTATAGCCGTGACCGCCCCACCGCCTCCCGTGTGGGTCGCGGCTGAAGGGCCGCGCATGCTGGCCCTCGCCGCGACGGCGGCAGGATGGAACCATGCGTACTGGGGTGGCGATGACACGACGCGGTTCAGGACGGCTAGAGACAGGCTTCAACGCGAGCTCAAACGAATCGGTCGAGACAGCCGCGAGGTCGAAGCCAGCGCAAGCATCGCCTGCGTCCTGGAGGGCTGGCAGCCGATCAAGGATGGCTTTCGCGAGCCCGAAGTGGCCGTTGGACCGCCGGAAAGAATCGCCGAGGTGATCCGCGACTACGTCCTGGCGGGTGCGCAGCACGTGATCCTCTCGCTTTCGCCGGATCCGTACGGAGAGATCGATCCTGACGGCATCGAGAAGGGGGCGGCGATTCTGGACCTCTTGTAGGAACGCCGCTTCCTTCTAGGCGGGCAGCTCAGCCTCCAGCTCCACTTCGACCAGGAAGTCTTCTCCGATGAGGCCTGCCACGAGAAGAGTTGTATTCGCTGGGGCCACCTGACCGAAGATCTCGGCGTGGGCCCGAGCCGCTTCTCTCCAATCCGCCGCCGGCGCGAGGTACAGCCGGGTACGGGTGACGTCTTCGCGCCGGCCGCCAAGAGCTCGCACCGCGGCGAGGCCCTGCTCGATGGCAGCATGGGTTTGGCCGTAGCTGTCGCCCGGGTGGAGAGCGCTCCCGTCAGGGGCGGTGGCGGTGGTGCCACTCACTGCGATATGGCCGAAACGGCGCACCGCGCGAGAGTAACCGGCCGCTTCCTCCCAGCCCCGGCCATCTCGGTAGCGCTGGGTGTTATCGGCCACGCGTCAACACTACCAACGGTGGGACCGGCTTGAGGATCAGCCTCCGAGTCAACAACGACCTTCCAGCCGAGCGCTTCGTCCGGCTGGCTGTTCTCGCTGAAGAGGTTGGCTTTGAACAAATCTGGGTCTCCAACGACCTGTTTTGGCGCTCCGCGCCCGTCCTGCTTGCTGCCGCTGCCGCGGCGACCAGCCGGATTGGCTTGGGAGTGGGGGTCTTCAACCCGGTATCGATGCACGTTTCCGAGATAGCGATGGCGGCGGCGTCGCTGCACGAGATCTCGAAAGGGCGCTTCATGCTCGGTATCGGCGCGGGAGCGGATGAGTTCCTGCAGTGGGCGGGCCTGGCCGCGGGAACGCCGGTCGCCAGGACTCGGCGGGCTCTCATCGAGCTTCGCGCCCTGCTCTCTGGCGTGCCGCCTGCCGGCTGGGCGCCAGAGGCATGGCTGCGGATGGGGCCGGCGCGCATACCTATATATGTCGGCGGGATGGGCCCACGAATGCTGGCCCTGGCGGGCGAGCTGGCAGACGGCGCGCTGCCTCTACTGTTCCCGCCAGAGCATTACCACACGGCTGCCCAGCAGATAGGCGATGCGGCTCGTCGGGCCGGCCGCGATCCGGACTCTCTCGACATTGCCGCCTGTGTCTGGTGTTCTCTCGATACCGATCGAGCGAGAGCCCGGCGAGCCCTGGCGGAAAAGATCGCTTACTACGGAGCCAGCTTCTCGCCGTATTTGCTCGCGCGCGCAACCGTTGCGTCGGACGAGTTCCACCCAATTCAGAGCGCGATGTCGCGTAGAGACGTCGAGCGGGCGATCGAATTGGTGACACCCAAGATGCTGAACCTGGGAATCGCCGGCAACGCCGAGGAGCTGGCCGAGAGGTGCACCACGCTGATCGCGGCGGGAGCGCGTCACATCTCGTTCGGGCCGCCCATTGGTCCGGACCCAGAGCGAGCGGTAACCGCGCTCGGCCTTGAGGTGCTGCCCATCCTGCACGCAGCTTGGCAGCGTCGGACAAGGGACTCAGGGCGTTCCGATGTGCCTGTTTGATCCTGGTGACTTGCTGCTGTTGACCCCTAACGTGACCACATGGCCACAGGTCTCGTACAGCAACGCCGGCGATAAACCGTGGCAAATGACGGTACTCGGCGGCACCCAGCGAATTCGAGCCACGTTTTCTGAACGGGGCGCAGCGATCTGTTAACCGCAAGGTTCAGGGTTCGAATCCCTGGTCCGGAGCCATTGTCCTCTCTCAGGACATAGTTCCCGCCTGTTGCAAGACATTGTGCGCTGGCCAGCGGCCGCCGAGCGGTTGGTAGTTGCGCGTGGGGTCGAGAGTCAGAGCACGGATCAACTGTCCGTCGTCGGTGACAATTCGAACGTCGGGTCCGGCGACAAGTAATCGGACCCTGCGGTTCTTGTGGGCGGTTCCGACCGGAATGTGGCGCAACCTGCCGAGGTAGCGCAGGGTCACATGGCCGAAGGAGTCGATTTTGTCGCGACGGACGCGGTGGTCTGGGGCGGCTGGTTGCACAGTGGGTCGCGCCTTGATGAGAGAGTTGAAGACGGCAATTGGGGTCTGCCGGTTGAGTGCTCGGTGTGGCCGGCGGCTGTTGTAGTAGTCGCGAAAGGTATCGAGTTGAAACTGCAGTTCGGCGAGGGACCCTGCTGGCGGCTGCTTGTCTAGAAAGCGCTTGAGAGTTTGGTGGAAGCGCTCGACCTTGCCGCAGGTCTGAGGGTGGTAGGGCGTGGAGTGTTTGAAGACGATGCCCAAACGCTCCAGCTCGAGTTCCAGCAAGACCTTGCCGCCTCTGGACCTGGCGGTGAAGACGGCAGCGTTGTCGCTGAGCAAGGAAGCCGGAAAGCCGAGCTCTTTTGAAGCTGAATGAAAGACGTGGACGGGGTCGGCTGCCTTGACTGTGACGAATGTTTTGCAGGCCACGGCGAGCCTCGACTTGTCGTCGAGGAAATTCAAGATCTCGACCGGGCTGGCGTCGGCGAGATGCCATGGAGTCGAGTCCAGCTGCCAGGTCTCATTGGGCAGCGTGGCCTCGAAGCGGATGAACGATGAGCGCGGGCGTTTGTGCGGCTGTGGGGAGATGAGCCCGTGGCGCTTGAGGATGCGCCAGACCGTCGCCACCGAGGGCACCTTGTCGACCTGGCCGATGAGGTGATGGGCGATGGTGTCGGCCCCGGCATCATGGCCGGCAGCAGTCAGCTCGCCGCGAAGCTTGACGATGAGCTCCTGGACTTTGGTCTCGACCTGGTGCCGACAGGACCTGGGTCTCCGGGAGCGCGGCTCTAAGGACGCGTAGCCGCCTTCCTTGAATCGCTTGACAAGCTTGTGAATCCACCTCCGGGTGATGCCGTGATCGCGGGCTAGCTCAGTCGGACTGCGACGTTCCAAGACAACTGCGTCGACGATGTAGCGAGCGAGAGCCGACATGCGCCACCTCCGAGCTTGGTGGCGAGAACTATGTCTTGCGACATCAGAGAACTATGTGGTGAACTCAGACACCCTGGTCCGGAGCCAAACGAGTTGACCCAATTCGATGTACAAGCTCGCCTGACGTGCAACAAAAGGCCTTCGGCTGATGTGCTACACACCCACGGCTGACGCGCTACAGCTACTTCGGTACCTACGCCACACTCCCCGGCCATGAGGGACATGAGCATGACTGAGCAACGGGACATGGCGAGCTGAATTGCGTCTGTAAACGCGACTGATCCCGATCAGCCTGCGCTGGACTCCGCCCACAGGTTGATCCCGCTCTCGGTCGCGTAGCGATCGATCTCCTCGAGCTCGGCGGGTGAGAACTCGAGCTTGTTTAGGGCGACCACATTCTGTTCGAGCTGCCCGACGCTGCTCGCCCCAACCAGCGCCGAAGTAACGACCGCGTCACGCAGCGTCCACGCGATCGCCATCTGGGCCAGCGACTGGCCCCGCCGCTGGGCGATCTCGTTAAGGGCTCGAATCTTTGCCAGGTTCGCCTCGGTCAGCATTTCAGTCGAGAATGTGCCCGGATGGCTGGCCCGCGAGCCGGCCGGGACGCCATCTAGATAACGGTCGGTGAGCAGGCCTTGGGCAAGAGGGGAGAAGACGATGCAACCGATCCCTTCCTCCGCCAGCACTTGTATCAGCCCCTGCTCGACCCAGCGGTTGAGCATCGAGTACGACGGCTGGTGAATGAGCAACGGTGTTCCCAGGGCGCGGAGGATGACGACTGCCTCGCGGGTACGCTTCGCCGAATACGAGGAGATGCCCACATAGAGCGCCTTGCCCTGTCGCACCGCAGTGTCGAGGGCTCCCATCGTCTCCTCCATGGGAGTCTCGGGGTCGAAGCGATGGGAGTAAAAGATGTCGACGTACTCGAGTCCCATGCGCTTCAGGCTCTGGTCAAGGCTGGCCAAAACGTACTTGCGCGAGCCCCACTCGCCATAAGGACCCGGCCACATGTTGTAACCCGCCTTGGTCGAGATGACGAGCTCGTCTCGGTGACCGGCCAGGTCGGTCGCCAGGATGCGGCCGACGTTTTCCTCCGCGGCACCTGGCGGCGGTCCGTAGTTGTTGGCCAGGTCGAAGTGCGTGATCCCCAAATCGAACGCCCGGCGGACGATAGCGCTCTGGCGCTCGCGTGGCGTGTCGCTACCGAAGTTTTGCCACAGCCCGAGTGAGATCGCCGGCAGTTTGAGGCCACTGCGCCCGCTGCGGCGGTACTGCATGCTCGCATTTCGGTCGCTCATCTGCCCCTCCTCTCCCTCGTTCCTAGCCGTCGGTCTCGAACGACGTGGCGCCTGTCATCAGCGACACAGCCTCAGCCATCGTGTGCGATTTCGGCGTGATGGTGGCCACTCGGCGCCCCAAGCGCATGATGTGCACCCGGTCGGCGATCTCGAAGACCTGCGGCATGTTGTGGCTGATCAAGACCACCGGGACCCCGTGCTCGCGCACCTCCCTGATCAGGTCGAGAACCTGCCCCGACTCTTTAACGCCGAGCGCGGCCGTCGGCTCGTCCATGATCACAACCCGGCTGGCAAACGCGGCGGCGCGCGCCACGGCGACGCCCTGGCGCTGGCCACCGGAAAGCGTTTCCACTGGCTGGGTGAGCGACCCCACCCTGATCTTCAGATTGGCGATGTGCGTGCGGGCCTCGCGGAGCATTCGCTGCCGGTCGGCCATGCGAAAGACGATCCCGAGGATGCCGCGGCGGCGCAGCTCCCTGCCCAAGAACAGGTTCTCCGCGATGTCGAGGGCCGGGGCCAGTGCAAGGTCCTGATATACCGTCTCGATGCCATGGCGGCGGGCATCGAGCGGCGCGCGAAAGTGCATCTGCGCACCATTGAGGAGGATCTGGCCTGCGTCTGGGGCGATGGCTCCCGATAGTGCCTTGATCAGCGTCGACTTGCCCGCGCCGTTGTCGCCGATCACGGCGAGGATCTCGCGCGGACGGAGGTCGAAGTCGGCGCCGTCCAGCGCGGTCACGCTGCCATATCGCTTGACGAGCCCTCTAGCTTCGAGCACCGCGATGCTGACATCGACAGCACTCATGCCCGCCTCCGGCGCGAGAGCTGGTCGACCGCGACCGCAACGATGACGAGCACGCCCGTGATCAGGTACTGGTAGATCGCGGCAACGCCCATCAACTGCAGGCCATTGCGAAAGACGCCGACGATGAGCGTGCCGATCAGGGTGCCGACGACTCCGCCGCGGCCCCCGAAAAGGCTCGTCCCTCCGACGACGACGGCGGTGATGCTGTTGAGGTTGTCGCTCTGGCCGGCCTGCGGGTCGCCAACGCCGGTTCGACCGATCAGCACCAAGGCGGCTATGCCATAAAGAAGGCCCGCGCTGGTGTACACGGCGATCAGGACGCGTCGCGTTCGTACGCCCGCCAGGCGCGCGGCGTCGGGGTTGTTTCCGGTGGCGTAGATATGCCGTCCGCCAACCGTCTGCGCGAGCGCGAACCACGTCACCAGTGCCAGGCCAAGGGCGAGTACCGATCCATAGGTGATCGCCGTCGTGCCAATTTGAAGTGTCTCACCGAAGAATGTGAGCGGGCGTGGCAGGTTGGCGATCGTCTCCTCGTTAGAAACGATGTGCGTCAGCGCAAAGGCGATGTTCAATGTGCCGAGGGTGACGATGAACGGCGGCAGCCTCAGGCCTGTGACCAGCAGACCGTTGAGAAGTCCAAAACCGGTGCAGGCGGCCAGGCCCAGGGCGATGGACTCGAACGGGTTGAGCCCGTGCGTCACCGCCAGGCGCGTCATCACGATGGTGCCGAACGCCATCACGGCGCCGGCTGATAGATCGATGCCCGCGGTCAGGATGACCAGCGTCTGCCCGATGGCGATGATGCCGACCACCGCCACTTGCTGCACGACCAACGACAGGTTGTCGCTGGTCAGGAAGCGGTCGGTCCGGGTGGTGAAGAAGATCGACGCGAGGATGAGCGCCAGCAGCGGCCCCAGGGTCGAGATCGCCCTTGCCCGCGCAAGGGCGGACCGACCTTCTCCTTCCCCTGCCCGGTTGATCCGCGCCAACACCGCGTGGAGCACGGGGCCTATCGTCGCGGGTCAGGAGCGGGACCGGGTGGCCGGCTCGTGTGAGTCACAACGAGCCGGCCGTTGGCATCAAGGCCGTGCTGCTAGCCCCAGCAGTTGGCGAGGCCGAACTTGGTGTCTTTCGAGTCGACGCCCGTTTGCGGTTTATCGGTTATCAATGTCACGCCGGTGTCCGTGTAGCCAGACACACGCTTGCCGGTAGTGGCGAAGTCGACGCCCGCGTCGACGCCAAGCGACGCCATCTTCAGAGGGTACTGCTGCGAGGTGGCCGCGATCCGGCCGTCAACGACGCCCCCGACGCCGGCGCACCCACCGTCGACAGAGACGATGAGCACCTGGCCCTGCTTGCCGCGGTTCTGCAAGGCTTTGTAGGCGCCGAACGCGGACGGCTCATTGATCGTGTACAGGACGTTGATGCCAGGATCCTTGGTCAGGCAGTTCTCCATCGCCGTCTGGCTGTCCGGCTGATTGCCGCCGCCGTTGCCGACGCACACGACCTGTGGATCGGTTCCTGGGATTCCGTAACCCGCCAGGAAGCCATCGTGGCGGAGCTTGCCGACCGTGCTGCCGGGCGCCTCGTCCAGCATCGCGATCTTGACCGTCTTACCTGCCATGGCCGCCTTGGCGTACTGGCCGATCAGCTTGCCGGCGACCGAGTTGTCCGTGGCGAATAGAGCATCAGCCGCGTCGACCGGGTCCGTCGGGCTGTCGAGGGCGATGACGAGCACTCCCTGCGAACGAGCCTTCTTGATCGCTGCGGTGACTCCAGCCGAAACCGGCGTGATCAGGATCGCCTTCGCGCCGATGCTGACCATGTTCTCGAGCGCCGTGATCTGGCCGGCAGCGTCGTCGCTTGCATTGCCGGCGCCGGTCACGAGCACCGCGCCCTTCGCGCGGGCTTCACTCTGGGCGCCCTCTCGCATCTTGACGAAGAAAGGGTTGGCGTCGGTCTTGGTGATCAACCCGATGATGACCGGCTTCGGCGTCGAAGAAGCGGTCGTTCCCGAGCTCCCGCCGCAGCCAACCACGGCCAGCATGGCCGCGGCGCCCGCCGCCAGCGCGGACCACCGCCACCCGCCTCGACGCGTCCCGAGCGCGCGCCCCCCTCCTGCGGCACTCCCCGTAGCTTCCGACCCCATGTCCTACCTCCGTATGCAAGCTGGGCCCAACGTTGAGCTCGAGCGGTTCTGGTAACGTTTCCAACGCTAGCATATCGACTGTCAACGCGCAATATGTATTCAAAACCGCTTAGGATCTAGCCAACAGTGCGAACGTTTACAAGCCGCGGCAAGAGGAGCGAGGGCTTGCGGCCGAGGCCGACCATGCGCGACGTGGCGGCCCTGGCGCGGGTCAGCGTGACGACCGTTTCGCGAGTGATCAACGGAGAGCCAGGGGTCTCGCCTCCCCTGGCCATCCGCGTCGGCGCCGCCATCGAGCAGCTCAACTACCGGCACAACCTCACGGCGAGCAGCCTTCGGCGCGCGGACGGACGAGGCGGCACGATCGGGGTCGTACTCGAGTACATCGCCGACCCATTTGATGCCTTGATGCACCGCGCGATCGAGGAGTACGCATTGACCCGCGGCGTCCTCGTCCTCGCCGGCAGCCTGTTAGAGGACGAGGCTCGCGAACGGGAGCTGATCGCCGCGCTGGCCGCCAGGAGGGTGGATGGGCTCGTGATCATGCCTGCCGGCCACGACCAGAGCTACCTGTTAAATGAGCGCAGGTCAGGCACGCCGATGGTGTTTGTCGACCGGCCACCCGCCTTTTTCGACGCTGACGATGTCCTCACCGACAACCTGGATGGTGCGCGCCGCGGCGTCGGCCATCTGCTTGGGCACGGCCACAGGCGGGTCGGCTATCTCGGCGACCTGCAGACCATCACCACTGCCGCGCTTCGCCATCAGGGATACAGGGAGGAGCTCGCAGCCCACGGGATTACCGTCGATGACCGCCTGGTCCGAACCGATGTGCGTGGAAGCGAGCGAGCCAAAGCCGCGACGCTCGAGATCCTGTCGAACAATCCGGCGCCGACTGCACTGTTCGCTGGGCAGGGCCCGCTGACGACCGGCGCTTATCGCGCGCTCCGACATCTGGGTCTGCACCACAAGGTGGCGCTGGTCGGCTTCGACGACATCCCGCTTGCGGATTTGCTCGAGCCTGGCATCACCGTCATGGCGCAGGACCCGGCCGCAATGGGCCGCGCGGCCGCCGAGCTGCTGTTCCGCCGGATGGATGGCGACCGCTCCCCATCTGTTCATCAGGTGATTCCGACGCGCCTCATCGCCAGGGGCTCAGGTGAGATTCGGCCGTGATCGTCGTCTGTGGCGAAGCGCTGATCGACATCGTCGCCGCCGGCGACGGAACCATTCGGCCGGTGCCCGGCGGTGGGCCTTTCAACACTGCCCTTGCTCTTGCCCGTCTCGATGTTCCGACGTCGTTCTTGGGTCGAATCTCGACCGATCCTTTCGGTCAGATGCTCGCCCGGCGGCTGGCTGAATCTGGGGTCGACCTGTCGCTGACCAGCCGCGGCGCCGAGCCCACGACGCTTGCGGTCGCGGAGGTGGACAGCGATGGACTTGCCGACTATCAGTTCTACGTCGAGCTGACGTCCGCTCCCAATCTCACGCCCGCGATGGTGCCTTCTCGGCTGGATGAAAGCGTGACCGCGCTGCACGTGGGCACTCTCGGGCTGATGCTCGAACCTATGGCGTCAACTCTCTTCGACCTTGTCTCACGAGAAAGCGCGCAGCGGCTTGTGATGCTCGATCCGAATGTGCGTCCAGCGCTGGTCACGGACGCTGCCGCCTACTGTGCGCGGATCAAAACGCTGATAGGTCAAA
>WNFF01007473.1_pt1 | contig 12098 bp, 10 predicted proteins | sample 5400441 | NCBI WGS metagenome assembly WNFF01 (sample SAMN13153345, study PRJNA577476) | soil metagenome | isolation source: 120 cm saprolite under Douglas fir tree site 2 hole 3 replicate 1 | place: USA:California | collected 2015-04-18
GCCCTCTGGTCTGGGCTGTCCATACAGCGCAAGAACTCCGTCCTTATTGGCGGGCTCGTGCTCGTCGTCGCCGCCACCTACTCCTCGGCGGCCTACGACGGGATGCGACGGACCATGCTCGCGACGGCCGGCGAGCGACTCCGCAGCGTCACGGACCAGCTCGCCGGTCTCCTGCAGAACAGCTCAAAACAGCTCATCACGCTGACGCGTACCACGGCCGCCGACACCGCCGTTCGCGCGTTCTTGCGCTCGCCCGGGACGCGCACTCGGGAGCGCGCAACGGCGGCCCTGCGGCGCATCGCTGACCAAACGAAGCAAGTCGCCGAGGTGCGTCTGTGGGATGCGCACAGGCGGCGCGTGTTCAACGTGGTGCTGAACGGTCCCGGCGCGGGCGAGCTGGCCGACACGACCGTCCTGCTGGGGGCCAGCGGGCCGGATTCCGGCGCCATCGGGCGCTTCCGGGCGGTGGGCGACTCGGTGCTGTTTCCCGTCGCGGTGCTCGTCGTCGACCGAGGGGGGGGGCGGCTCCTGGGGTACATGACGGAGTGGCGCCGGGTCAACTCCACCCCGCGGGCGCGTGACCAGACCAACCGGCTGATTGGCTCCAAGAGCACCTTGTACATGGGCAATCTGGCGGGCGACGTGTGGACCGACCTCACCCGCGCCGTGCCGCGACCGCCCGTCGATGTGCAGGAGGCTCACACCCTCCAGCGCTACGAGCGCGCGGGGGTCGGGACGATGCTGGTCGCCGCAAGTCCAGTGGCGGGCACACCCTGGGCGGTCGTCGTGGAGTTCCCAAGGAGTGAGGTGCTCGCTCCCGCCCGTGCGTTCCTGCGGCGGCTGGCGCTGATCGCGCCTGGCCTACTCCTCGTCGGACTGTTCGGGGCGTGGCTGCTGAGTCGCGGCATCACCGCGCCGCTCTCGCGCCTGACAGGCGCGGCCGAAGCGATCGCCGCCGGCGACTACTCCCGACGCATCGAGTTGGACCGGCGGGACGAGCTGGGGCGTCTGGAGCAAGCCTTCACGACCATGGCAGCGAACGTGCGCGAGGCACAGCGCAAGCTTGAGGACAAGGTTCGCGAGCGCACGGTGGAGCTGGAGGACCGCAACGAGGAGCTCGAGGCGTTCGGCTACACCATCTCCCACGACCTGCGCGCCCCACTGCGCGCGATGTTCGGGTTCAGCCAGGCCTTGCTGGAGGACTACGGCGACCGGCTCGACGACAAAGGACGTGAGTACGCCCAGCGCGTCGTCACCGGGGCCCAGTCCATGGACCAGCTCATCCGCGACCTGCTCGCGTACAGCAGGGTCAGCCGCGCGGAATTGAAACTCGGACGCGTCGATCTGTCGCGGGTGTTGCGTGAGGCGACGACGCAACTGCAAGTCGAGGTTCGGAACCGAGGCGCACGGGTTCGCGTGGAGGAACCACTCCCGGCGGTCTTGGGTCACGAAGCTACCCTCGGTCAGGTCGTGGCGAACCTCCTGTCCAACGGCATCAAGTTTGTCCCTCCGGATCGCACCCCCGAGCTACGGATCCGCGCCGAGCTGCGCGAGGGCAAGGCGGGTGGCGGCGATGCAGGGGGAGGGACAGATGGCGGGTGGCACTTGCGCCTCTGGGTCGAGGACAACGGTATAGGTATTGCCACGGAGCACCACGAGCGCATCTTCCGTGTCTTCGAGCGTCTGCACAGCACCGAGGCGTACCCGGGGACGGGCATCGGGCTGGCCATTGTGCGCAAGGGTATGGAGCGGATGGGTGGTCGCGCCGGCGTGGAGTCGCGGCCAGGCGAGGGCAGCAGGTTCTGGATCGAACTTCCCGCAGCGGAGCAGACTCATGATCAGGAACGGCAGTACGATTCTGCTGGTTGAAGACAGTCCCGACGACGTGCTCCTCGTCCGCCGCGCCTTTCAGAAGGCCGGCATCGAGAACCCGATCGTCGCCGTGGAGAATGGCGACGAGGCTCTTGCCTACCTCAACGGCACCGGGGTCTACGCCGACCGTCAGAAGTATCCGCTACCGACGCTGACGCTGCTCGACCTCAAGCTCCCGCGCCGCTCGGGCCTCGAGGTGCTGGCATGGGTGCGGCAGCACTCCGGCATCAAGCGCATGCCCATCATTGTCCTCACCTCGTCGCGGGATGAGGACGATATCAATCGGGCCTACGACCTCGGCGCCAATTCCTACCTCGTGAAGCCGGTGGCGTTCGACGACTTGCTGCGGCTGGTGCGGTCGCTCGAGGGATACTGGCTGAGTCTGAATGTCCGGCCGGACGTCTCGGCCGCCTAAGGAGTCGCGCTGAGCCAGCGGGCGCGCCGGGCCCGCTGTCGCTGCGTGGCCTCCGGGACCTCCTCGATCCGCACCGACGGCCGGTCGTAGCCAGGGACGACCACGCTGGTGCGTGGCCGGCGGGTTTGCAGGTCAGTCCGCGTCGCCGCCCGATGCCCCGCGGACCCCGACCTCGTCCAAGTGCCGCAGCAGGTCCTCAGGGTCCTCGTAGACACGGTATGCCCCAGCCCGCTCCAGCTCTTCTTGCCCGTAGCCGCCCGACAGCAGGCCCACGGCGAGTGCGCGGGCGCGGCGGGCGGCGAGGAGATCCCACACGCTGTCGCCCACGACGACCGCGCCGTCGATCGCGGCTCCGAGACGCTCGGCAGCCGCCAGGAACAGGTCGGGATCGGGCTTGGCGTGCGCCACCTGGTCTCGCGTGATCACCGGGACCTTCGCGGGGACCCCCAGCATCTCCAGCATCGGGCGCGCACTGGCGAGACGGCCGCTCGTCGCGATGGCCCACGGCACGGTGGCACGTGTGAGCGCGACGAGCAGCTCCCGCGCACCTGGCAGCGGACGCACTTGGTCCACTTGGCGCGCGAATGCCTCCGCGTGGACGCGCTGTACCCGCGCCGTGTCGTCCGGGGTCATGGTGCGGCCCGTCTCGCGCAGCAGCGCGTTGAGGAACAGGCCGCCGCTCATGCCGATCCGCCGGTGGATGCGCCAGACCGAGAGCTCGATCCCCGCGCTCTCGAGGGCCTCGCGCCACGCCAGCACGTGCTGATAGACACTATCCACCAGCGTGCCGTCGAGGTCGAAGAGGAAGGCAGGGTCGCTCACAGAGAAACACCTCCCGTTCGGGGTTGCGCGAGACTCGATGAATGGTAATCGTCCGCCCACGATCCATCGACACGAAACCTCCAGCGGGAGAGGGCGGGGGACAGCCTATGAGCGCAGAGCAGCCCGAAGGCCTGGCTGGTGTGGGGCGGATTGAGGCCTTCAGCGACGGCGTGTTCCCTCAGTTTTCTCGTTATCGGCATCATGTGGGCGAACCACCACAACATCTTCCGCTACATCGGCCGCGCCAATCATCTCTTCGTCATGCTCAACCTGGCGCTGATGTTCTGGGTGGCGGTCCTACCGTTCCCGACGGCGGTGTTGGCGACGTACCTGCGGCAGCCGGAGCATCGCACCGCGGCGACGGTGCTGTACGGCGCCACGCTGACGCTCACGGCCCTGTGCTATAACCTGCTGTGGCGCTACGCGGCCACGCGGCGCCGGCTGCTGCGCCCCGACGCGGGCCAGGATCTGGTGGACGGCGTCACGCGGGAGTACCGGTTCGGACCAGTGTACTACCTCCTCGCCACGCTGGTCGCGTTCGTCAACGTGTGGGCGAGCCTCGCCATTCACGCGGGACTCGCGGCAATGTTCGTCGTGCCCACCAAGTCGCGGCCGTAGGAGGCGCGAGGGCTCGCGGCTCGGCATCTGCCACACAAGCGGCTCGAGCAGTTCCTCTTGACGCATCAATATTCATTGATATATTGCGAGCAATGACGACCGCCACGCTTCCTGCCACGACCCGCGCTGCGCGCTGGTTCCACGCCCTGTCGGACGAGACACGCTTAGAGATCGTGCGCCTGCTCTCGCACGGGGAGCGCTGCGTGTGCGAGCTCCAGAAGACCATTGGCGCGGCGCAGTCGCGACTGTCGTTCCACCTCCGAGCCCTGAAAGTCGCAGGACTCGTCACCGACCGCCGCGAAGGACGCTGGGTTTATTACTCCGTGAACCGCGAGGCGCTAAAGCAGATCGCCGCGTTCGCGGGCGCCGTGAAGCCGGGCAAGCACGCGGGGAGCTGCCGCATGGCCTGTTGCCCATGAAGACATTGCTGGTGACCGGAGGCCCCCCCCCGATGAGCGGTGACGCGATCAAGGACACGGTGCGCGACAAGTACGGCCAGGCCGCGCTGAAGGTGTTGACCGGGAATAGGGACGGCTGCTGCGGCGATGGGAGAGGAGGGGGGGAGGGGGGAGACTGCGGTCTGGTTTCGAGCAACCTGTACGACGCAGCCGAGACCGCGGCGCTTCCTCCCCAGGCGGTGCTCGCCTCCCTCGGTTGCGGCAACCCGACCGCGCTCGCCGACCTGCACGCCGGTGAAGTGGTGCTCGACCTCGGCTCGGGGGGCGGCATCGATGTGCTCCTCTCGGCACGGCGTGTGGGGCCGAGCGGCAAGGCCTATGGACTCGATATGACCGAGGAGATGCTCACGCTCGCCCGGGAAAACCAGCGCGCGGCGGGGATCACCAATGTCGAGTTCTTGCAGGGCGACATCGAGCGCATCCCGCTCCCCGACGCCACGGTGGATGTCATCATCTCCAACTGCGTTATCAATCTTTCGGCCGACAAGCGGAAGGTCCTCGCCGAGGCGTTCCGGGTGCTGAAGCCCGGCGGCCGATTCGCCGTGTCGGACGTGGTGGTGCGGGGCAAAATCCCGGCGGCCGTGCGCCGCAGCATGGAGCTGTGGGTCGGCTGCGTCGCGGGCGCGCTCGAAGAGAAGGAGTTCGAGGCCCTCCTCGCGCAACAGGGCTTCGCTGGCATAAGCATTGAGCCGACCCGGATCTACCAGTTCGATGACGCCCGGGAGTTGCTCGCCGGTGCGGGGAGGGGGGAGGCGGGCGAGGGGGGGGGACTCGACACCGAAGTGCTGGCCCGCGATGTGGGAGGTCGAGTGATGGGGGCGTTCGTGCGAGCCCACAAGCCGGTGGCCTAGTGCTCCGGGTTCTCTTCCTCTGTACGGGCAATTCCGCCCGCAGCCAGATGGCGGAGGCGCTCCTCAACGCGAAAGGGAACGGCCGCTTCCACGCCGAAAGCGCGGGATCGCGGCCGGGGCCCAGAGTCAATCCGCTGGCCATCGAAGCGTTGCGCGAGCACGGCATCGCGTGGACGGGCCACCCTCCTCGCGGCACGAACGGTCTCGAGCGGGAACGCTGGGATCTCGTGATCACGGTGTGCGACCGCGCGAAGGAGTCCTGTCCGTATTTCCCTGGCCAGCCACGGATGGAGCATTGGGGGATCCCCGACCCGGCGGAAGCCCAAGGCGATCAGGCTGCCAAACGCGAAGCGTTTCGGCAGGCGCTCCGGACGCTCGAGCGCTGCATCGAGCAGTTGCTGGTGCAGCCGCCTTCCTGACACGCGGTTTGGGCTGCAGTTTCAACCGCAGTCCCGTCGTCCGGAGGCTTTCAGGTGTTCTCAACGTACATGCGGCCGCTTCGCTGGCCGGCCGCGGTCGCGCTCCTCGCGTCAGCGCTCGCCGCCCAATCGCCCGCACCCAAACCGCCAGACACCCGCCGGGACAGCGTGGTCGACACGCTCTTCGGCGTCCCCCTGCCGGATCCGTACCGCTGGCTCGAAGACCAGCGGGCACCGGAGACGCGAGGATGGATCGACGCCGAGAACGCCTATACGCAGGCGGTGATCGGGCCGCTCCCCGGACGCGAGCGGATCCAGCGCCGGCTGCTCGAGCTCTTTAAGGTCGAGACGATCAGCATGCCCACGAACCGCGGCGGGCGGTACTTCTTCACACGCCGCGCGGCGGACCAGGACCTCTCGGTCCTCTACGTGCGCAAGGGGCTGCACGCGCCCGATGAAGTGCTGGTGGACCCCCATCCGATGAGCCCCGACCACACTACCTCGGTACAGTTCGTGGACGTCACTCCGGACGGAAAGGTCCTTGCGTACGGTGTGCGGCAGGGCGGGGAGGACGAGGTCACGGTGCACCTGATGGACGTCGACGCGCGGCGCCAGTTGGCCGACACGCTGCCACGCGCCCGCTACTCCGGTGTGAACATCACGCCGGACAAGGGCGGCCTCTACTATGCGAAGCAGACCGGCGCTGGACCCCGGGTCTATTACCATCCAATGGGCAGCGATCCCGCTAGCGACAACGAGATCTTCGGCCGGGGCTACGGACCCGGCGTCGGGATCGGCGTGTTCCTGACCGACGACGGCAAATACATGGTGATCTCGGTCTCGTTCGGGTCGGCCGCGCGGAAGGTCGAGCTCTACGTCCAGAACCTCCAGGCGAAGACGCCGCTCGCGCCCCTCGTCAACGACATCGAAGCGCAGTTCGGCGGCCCGGTGGCGGGCGACCACATGTACCTGCGCACCAACTGGAACGCCCCCAACGGAAAAGTGCTTGACGTGGATCTCCGGAGCCCCGCGCGCGCGAACTGGCGCGAGCTGATTCCGGAAGGCGCCTTCCCCCTGAGCGGTGTTTCTGCCGTCGGGGGCAGGCTCCTCGTCAGCTATTTAGAGAACGTCCAGACCCACGTGAAGATCTTCGACCCCGCGGGCAAGCCGCAGGGCGAGATCGCGTTCCCCACAATCGGGGCCGTGGGCGGGCTCAGCGGAGACTGGGACCGGTCGGAGACGTTCTACAGTTTCAGCTCGGTCGCCCAACCCACCACCATTTACCGCTACGAAGTGGCAACGGGGAAGCAGGAGGTGTGGGCTAAGCTCGCCGTTCCAGTGTCGGACCGGGCGGTCGAGGTTACGCAGGTGTGGTACCCGTCGAGGGACGGGACGAAGATCCCGATGTTCATCGCGCATCGGCGCGGCCTCAAGCTCGACGGCGCCAACCCGACGTTGCTGACTGGCTACGGCGGGTTCCAGTTGAGTCAGCTGCCCGGCTTCTCCCAACGCGCGGCGTTCTGGATCGAGAACGGCGGCGTCTACGCCCTTCCCAACCTGCGCGGCGGGGGCGAGTTCGGCGAGTCCTGGCACCAGGCGGGGATGCTGGGCAAGAAACAGAACGTGTTCGACGACTTCATCGCCGCCGCAGAGTGGCTCATCGCCAACGAGTACACGAGCCCCGCCCGGCTCGCGATCTCGGGCGGATCCAACGGCGGCCTCCTGGTAGGCGCGGCGATGACCCAACGGCCCGACCTCTTCCAGGCGGTTGTGTGCTCGTTCCCCCTGCTCGACATGGTGCGCTACCAGCGGTTTCTGGTGGCCCGCTTCTGGGTGCCCGAGTACGGCTCCGCTGAGGATTCGACCCAGTTCAGATGGATCCTCGCGTACTCGCCCTACCAGCACGTCAGGGCGAGAGAGCAATACCCCGCCGTGCTGTTCATCACGGGGGACGCCGATACGCGCGTGGCGCCGTTGCACGCCCGCAAGATGGCCGCCCTGATGCAGGCCGCGTCCGCTTCCGGGAAGCCGGTTCTCCTCCGCTACAACACCAAGGCGGGGCACTCGGGCGGGCTGCCCGTGAGCCAGATCGTGGACGACCTCACGGACGAGATGCGGTTCCTGTTCTGGCAGCTCAACGTGACGGCCGGCGGGGCGACGGCGGCGGGCAGCCGGTGAAACCGTTGGCGATGGCGATCGTGTGCACCGCCGCGCTGCCAGCGGTGGCGGCGGCCCAGGCGACAGCCACCACCGAGTGGCCGACCTACGGCGGGGACGCCGGCGGGAAGCGCTACGCGCCGCTCACCCAGATCACCGTAGCCAATGTCTCGAGCCTGCGGCTCGCCTGGGTCTACCGCACCGGCGACCTGTTAGATGGACGTGGCCGCTTCGAGGCCACGCCGCTCCTCGTGGACGGAACGCTGTACCTGGCGACACCCCTCGGACGGGTGATCGCGCTCGATCCAGCAACCGGCACTGAGCACTGGAACTTCGATCCCCACATCGACCTGCACGGCGACTACGGGGACTTTGCCAATCGCGGCGTCTCTACGTGGGTGGACGGAGTCGCCCTGTCGGGAGCGTCATGCCGGCGTCGCATCTACGTGGCGACCGTGGACGCGCGGCTGATCGCCCTCGACGGCGTTACCGGGAAGTCGTGCGAGGATTTCGGCGCCCGAGGAAGCGTCGACCTGACGCGCGGCCTCCTCAACGCGCCGATGTATGCGAGCGAGTACGGGGTCACGTCTCCGCCCGCCGTGGTGGGCGACCTCGTGATCGTGGGGTCGGCGGTGTCGGACAACAAACGCACCGATGCCCCGAGCGGTGTGGTGCGGGCCTACGACGCCCGCACGGGTCGCGAGCGCTGGAGTTGGGATCCCGTGCCGCGCGACAGCGCCACTCCCGGCTACGATACGTGGCGCGGCCGGTGGGCCCATGCCACGGGCGGGGCCAACGCCTGGAGCGTACTCTCGGCCGATCCCGCAGCCGATCTCGTGTTCGTGCCGACCGGCAGCGCCAGCCCCGACTACTTCGGAGGTGAGCGGCTGGGACAGAACCTGTACGCCAACTCGGTCGTGGCACTGCGCGCTTCGACGGGCGCGCTCGTGTGGCACTTCCAGGTGGTGCACCACGATCTGTGGGATTATGACGTCCCCGCACAGCCGGTCGTCTTCACGCTGCGCCGCGACGGCCGCGAGACTCCTGCGATCGCCGTGGCAACCAAGATGGGGCATATCTTCATCCTTGACCGGCGCACCGGCGCGCCGCTCTTCCCGGTGGAGGAGCGCCCCGTGCCTCACACCGACGTGCCCGGTGAGGAGAGCTGGCCCACGCAGCCGTTCCCACCCCCGGCGTTCCGGCTGGTGCCCGAGAGCCTCCCGGCCTCCGATGCGTTCGGCATCACGCCCGCAGCCCGCGAACAGTGCCGTCAGTACATCGCCGCGCGGCGCTCGGAGGGAATCTTCACCCCGCCCTCGCTCCGCGGGATGGTGGTGTTTCCCGGCAACCTCGGCGGATCGAACTGGTCGGGGATCGCGATCGATGAGCGACGCGGGCTGATCGTCGCGCCGACGAACCGGCTGGCGATGGTCGTGACGCTGATCCCGCGTGACTCGTTGCGTGCCGCGAGGATGGCGCACCCCGACATCGAGACCGGACGCATGCGCGGCACGCCGTTCGGCATGACGCGGCAACTCCTCTGGACCGGGGAGCGGGACCGCGGCCTCTGCAACCCGCCGCCCTGGGGCCAGCTGGCCGCGCTGGACCTTGCCGCGGGCCGGGTGAAGTGGCAGGTGCCGGTCGGGTTCCTGCCCTGGCTGGCCGACAAGCCTGAGGCGAGGCATTGGGGATCGCCCGGCGTAGGCGGAGCCCTCGTCACGGCCGGTGGTCTCGTCTTCATCGCTGGCACCCTCGACCAACACCTGCGCGCCTTCGATCTCGAGACCGGGCGTGAGCTGTGGAGCATGCCGCTCCCCGCCGGGGGGCACGCCTTGCCGATGACTTACGCCACAGGCGGCCGCCAGTACGTGGTCCTCGCCGCAGGAGGGCACGACCGGCTCCGCACTACATTCGGCGACCACGTGCTGGCGTTCACACTCCCCGGTCCTGGCGCGCCGACGCCGGACACGGTGGCCCGACCGCTCGCGGGCCGGTGGACCGGCGAGTTGCGCATCGAGGAGGACCGGCACCCAGCGACCTTCGCGCTGCGCGCCAGCGGCGACTCGTTGCTTGGCGAGATGCGGCTCGATGACGTCGGAATGACGGGCACCGTCACCGCCAGGCCCCGTGGCAACGCACTGACCTACACCGTGGCGTTCCTCTACCCGGCCAAGCATTGCCAGGGAACGATCGGAGGCACGGGCGAGCAGGCGAACGGGGGACGGCTGCTGGTCGGGACGCTGAGCCTGATCAGTACCTGCGGCGAGCACCCCGAGCCCGGCACCTTCGCGCTGCGGCGGTCGGAGTGACCATGGCGCGCGATCGGCGGACCAAGCTGCTGCTGGACGTGTTCAACCAGGCGTTCTCGGGCCACTCCTGGCATGGCACGCCGCTGTGGGGAGCGTTGCGCGGCGTGAGTCCGTCCCTGGCGCTGTGGCGCCCGGGGCGGGGAAGGCACAACATCTGGGAGTTGGTACTCCACACGGCTTACTGGAAGTGCATCGTGCGGCGCCGTTTGCTGGCTGACCCGGCGATCACATTCCCCCGCCCGGGCAGCAACTGGCCTTCGCTTCCCAAGCCCGCTGACGCCGCGGCCTGGGCCAGGGATCGCGCGCTCTTGAAGCACGAGCACTTGTTGCTGCGGAGTGTCATCGCCCGTTTCCACCCCGCTCAGCTCCGGCACCGGGGCTGGCGTTCGCAGTGGAGCAACGCCGCACACATCTACGGGATCGCCTCCCACGACCTCTATCACGCAGGACAGATCCAGCTGCTCAAGCGATTGGCCCGGAAGGAGTGAGGAAGCCATGCAGCAACGTCGACTGGGCACCGAAGGTCTCACGGTCTCCGCGCTGGGGCTCGGGTGCATGGGCATGTCCGACTTCTACAGCGGCCGTGACGACGCCGAGTCGGTCGCCACGATCCACCGCGCGCTCGAGCTCGGCGTCACGCTGCTCGACACCGCCGACATCTACGGCCCGTTTACCAACGAGCAGCTCGTGGGCGAGGCGATCCGGGACCGGCGCGACGGGGTCGTGCTGGCCACCAAGTTCGGCAACGTCCGCGGCGCGGACGGCAGCTTCCTGGGCGTGAATGGCCGCCCCGAGTACGTGCGGCAGTGTTGCGACGCGTCCCTGAAGCGACTCGGCGTGGACCACATCGACCTCTATTACCAGCATCGGGTGGACCGCACCGTGCCAATTGAGGAGACGGTCGGCGCGATGGGGGAGCTAGTGCGCCAGGGCAAGGTCCTCTACCTCGGTCTGTCCGAGGCGTCCCCCGCAACAATCCGCCGGGCCCACGCCGCGTACCCGATCAGCGCCCTGCAGACCGAATACTCGCTGTGGAGCCGCGATCCGGAGGACGAGATCCTGCCGACGTGCCGGGAGCTGGGGATCGGGTTCGTGCCCTACAGCCCCATCGGGCGCGGATTCCTTTCGGGGCGGTTCAAGTCGTTCGACGACCTGCCGCCCGACGACTGGCGTCGTCAGAACCCACGCTTCCAGGGCGCGAACTTCACGAAGAACCTCGACCTCGTCGCGCGGGTGGAGCAGCTGGCACGGGAGAAGGGATGCACGCCGTCGCAGCTCGCGCTAGCGTGGCTGTTGGCGCAGGGCGAAGACATCGTGCCGATTCCCGGCACCAAGCGGCGGCCTTACCTGGAGGAGAACCTCGGGGCCGAACGCGTAAAGCTCGGCGCGAAGGATCTGCGAGGCATCGAGCAGGTCGCACCGAAGGGCGTGGCCGCCGGCGCCCGCTATCAGGAAGGGGGAATGCGGGCGGTCAACGGGTAGGGACTGGGGGAAACCAATGAAAGCGATCCGTGTGAATGCCCCGGGCGGCGTCGAGGCGCTGCGGCTCGAGGACCTCCCCCAGCCGTCACCGGCGGCCGGTCAGGCGGTGGTCAAGATCGCCGCGGCCGGCGTCAACTTCATGGACGTCTACCAGCGCACCGGCCAGTACAAGACCCCGCTGCCGCTCACGCTGGGGCAGGAGGCGGCCGGCGTCGTGACCGCCGTCGGCCCGGGGGTGAAGGACGTTCGAGTGGGCGACCGTGTCGCCTACACCAGCGTGCAGGGCGCTTACGCCGAGTACGCCGCGGTGCCGGCCGATCGCCTGGTCGCGCTGCCCGACGGGGTGAGCGCCCAGCAGGGCGCGGCAGCGATGCTGCAGGGGATCACGGCGCACTACCTGGCGACATCCACTTATCCATTGAAAGCCGGCGACACGTGCCTCGTGCACGCGGCGGCGGGCGGCCTCGGATTGCTGCTGGTGCAGATCGCCAAGCGGTGCGGGGCGCGCGTGATCGGGACCGTGTCGACCAAAGAGAAGGCCGCGCTCGCCCGCGACGCGGGCGCCGACGAAGTGATCCCGTACACCGAGCGGGACTTCGAGGCCGAAGTGCGACAGCTGACCGACGGGGCGGGCGTGCAGGTCGTGTACGACTCGGTGGGGAAGACGACGTTTGACAAGGGGCTGAATGTCCTCG
>WNFF01015745.1_pt1 | contig 12097 bp, 14 predicted proteins | sample 5400441 | NCBI WGS metagenome assembly WNFF01 (sample SAMN13153345, study PRJNA577476) | soil metagenome | isolation source: 120 cm saprolite under Douglas fir tree site 2 hole 3 replicate 1 | place: USA:California | collected 2015-04-18
ACTTCTTGCCGAGCCGCTCCTTTCCGGTCAGCGACGGCGGCGTATTCGAAGGCAAGCTTGCTGCGTTCGACGTCGGCAGGTCAAGCGGCCTGTCTTGGGCGAATGCCGGCAACGCAAGCCAGATCGCGAACAACGAAACCAATGATGGTCTGAACAAAGGTGCCATGCACGGCCTCTCCAAAGCCTGGGTGCGACGCAAAAGGCGAAGCGTTTGATTGAACGATGTCGGGATCGACCTTTCCACCCGAAACCTGCCATGCACCCGGCCGCTTCTCATCCGTCCTGGTACGCCAGGGGCGCACTCCAGGGCGCCAAGCCCGCAGCGCAGGCGGCCGATGACGACCGTTGAATACATGGAGCATGACGTTCGCCGACTGGGTCCGGCGGGCGTCTTGGCGCTGCCGGCCTATCGGCGGTGACGTCGGACAGCCGTTCGCTACTTCGGATCGAGGTGCCACCGGGCGTTGATCTGAATGCTGTGACCGTCTCGAACCGCATTTGCGCCGAATGCGGTTGCCGCCTCCAGCGCCGCCTCGCTCGAAACAAAGCCGCCAATGCGTTCGCGGTCGCAAAACAGCGCCCACCCGATCGGGGCCTTGACGACGTTATAAACGTGACTTCCCATAGGCCACCCTCACTTCAGCCATACGCAAATGGTAACCATTCGACCGTACCACGATATCATCGTGCTGGTTGAGCCATACGAAAGTCGGCGACCGCGCGCCGCATTTCGCACTCGATCTTGGCTGAGAGAAAACGGGAGATCAACATGATATCGCGACGACCTGTTCTGTTGACATTAGCAATCGCGACGTTGTCCGTTGCAAGCTTGCCGGTCCTGGCGGCTTCGCGGGCCGCCAATCCGGTCCGAATGTTCGACACCGATAACGACGGAACGCTCGATCTCGCGGAGGTGAAGAAGGCGGCGTCAGCCTTGTTCGCGAAGCTGGACCGCGATCATGACGGCACTCTCGACAAGCGCGAATTGGCCGGAAGATTGAGTGCCAAGGAATTGGCCGCCGCCGATCCTGATCGCGATGGAACGCTGACGGCAGACGAATATCTCGCCGTCGTCGAGCAACGTTTCAATGCGGCAAATCCGGATAAGGATGGAACCTTGGACGCCAAGGAACTGAACACCGCCGCGGGACGGGCGCTGTTGCGGCTAATGAGATAGTCCGCGATCCGAACATTTCATGGTCCCTTGGAACGAGGGGGCCGATCGATCCTTGGGCCGCAGCCCAACGTATCGGACCCTTGCCAGAGGTATTCCGCAACGTTCAAACAGTCGCGGGTCTGTGCAGCGCACGCCTCAATGTGAACACTTGCGCTACGTTCGACCTGCCCTTAACCTTCGCTACGGCGCCATATCGCGCCTAATATCCTTGGGAGAAACGAATGGCCTGGAAAGCTCCGAAGATTGTCGAAGTACCGGTGGGCATGGAAATCAACATGTACGCCTGCGCAGCGCGCAAATAGACCGCATCGCGGCGATCTGCCCGGCTTCACAAGCAATCCGTTTGCTTCGAGCCGTGGCAGGCGTCCGCCGGCCCCGGATGCCAGCCAACATCGTCCGAGGCCCGCGTATTGAGTACGCCCGCGTTCAGACATCCTTTGTATCGAAAACTAGAGCTCCGCGCCCCCGTCCGCAAAGTTGGCAAGATCGCCGGCGGCTGCCCCCCTGGGGCGATGCCAAGCCGGCTTTGATGGCATCAAGCGAGTCAAAATATAGCGTGGCCACCAGGTGAATCCGGCTCGGCCCGGCGGGTGCTCCGACCTCGCCTGTGCTGATGTCATATTTCTTGAGGCCAGGAATTGGCGAGCCGAATGACCCGGTATTGTGTGCCGCGGATCAAGCGTTTCCGGCGTCTCGCCACAGATCGTCGCGTTGTGATAGGCTCCTTGTCGGTCAGTCATGCTGTCGTTTTCCATTCGTCGACAATTTTCGGAATGTGAATGCCTATCGATGCAAAAGCGTTTCGAACGGCGATCGTGTGCTTTTCAACGCTGCTCCCAAATTGCGTGCAAGCCGAAGGCATCGATACCGAGCATCTTTTTGGCTTTATGATCGGAACCGATGTCGGCAGCCCCGGTGAGCGCGAATTCCAGAGCCAGACGACCGGGCGATTTTCCAAGAGCGGCAGTCGCTACCGGGCGGTCGGTCAGGAATTCGAACTGGAATTCGTCCCCGCCAAGGATTTTCGTATCGAGATAGGAAGCGCCTTCGCGGCTCATGACATCAACGGCGTTCCGGATTTCGAGGACCGCCGCCAATTGGCCTGGCAAGGTGTCTCCGTGGATTTGCGCTATCGGTTTTTGGACCGGGATACCGCTCCTCTCGGTCTGACATTCGCCCTGGAGAGCCACGCCGACCGCATCGACGAAACCACGGCGGCGGCCGTCCGGAACTACGGTACCTCATTCACGCTGGCGCTCGATCGGGAGCTGATTCCAAACTTCGCCGTCGCGGCTCTCAATCTGATTTATCAGCCGGAATGGACTCGCCTCGTCGGCACCGGCGCAGCGGAGCAGGAATCCACCATCGGTGCCGCGTTCGGGGTGATGGCGCAAATGCGTCCGGGCTTCCTGGTCGGCGGGGAGGCGCGCTATCTGCGAAAATACGAAGGCATCGCTCTGCAGGAGTTCAACGGCGAGGCGTTGTTTGTCGGTCCTACCGCGTATTTCAAGCTGTCGGAAAGCTCCCGGCTGACCTTGGCCTGGAGCTTTCAGGCATGGGGGCGTTCGGCTCGATCGAGTGCCGCCCTCGATCTTGCCGATTTCGAGCGCCACCAGGCGCGGCTTGTGTTCGGTGTCAATTTCTAGAGCATGATCCGGAAAAGTGGGAACCGGTTTTTCCGAAGAGATCATGCTCAAACAAAGGATGAGATCATGACCCGATTCAATCTAATCGGATCATGATCTAGGCTGAAGGGCGTCTCATAAGCACGATTGCGTTCACCGAAGGCCGGTTTGTCAGGGTGTATTGAAACTTGGTGCTGCCGGTTTCGTACCTTTTTGTGCTATCTATTGGACGATTCCAAGGATGTCAGGCATGAATCCTGTAGATTTGATCGTGACGGTGTGCGCCGTGCTGTCGCCGGCCACCTGCGAAGAGGCCCACCTGGTTTTTAACTGGAGCGGTTCGCTGCAGCAGTGTGCCATGGGTGCGCCGCCCTACATCGCCCAGTGGGTCGGTGAGCATCCGAAATGGAACGCGGTGCGGTGGCGCTGCGAATATCCGCATCCCCATGACAAGGCGGATGCGAACGGAGCGACGTCCGCGGGCTGATCCATGATCTGAGGACGCCGCGACAAGGTTACTTGTTGCAGTCCTTCAAATCCTTGTCGGCGATTGAAAACACCGCATCGGCCTTGATCTCGATATCCCGGACAAAGCATTGCTTTGAATCTCGATAGCCGACTTTGGCGTCGTAGCGCCCCGGCTCTACGCTTGTGATGCGCAGGCGCTCATCGTGGTCGACCTCCTTGTCCTTGTCGTTCAGGGTCTGGTTGGCACCCCAGGTGTTCTTGCCGGCAGGTGAAAGTTGAAAGCTGGAGATGGTCGCGGCGGTCAGGTTCCATAACCGGATACCCTTGCCCTGGGCGGCAAGTTCGCCGGCGCTCGCCAACAACAACGCGACCGAAGCCAGAATCCATCGCATCAGGCCATCCTCCTAAGTGGTACGCCGGGCGCCGTCATTCCTTGATCAGACGGTCGCGATTTTTCGCCTTGTCGAAATTTTTTGCCCGGTCGAGGCCGATTGGAGCGATCAACTTCGCCGATACGAGATCGGCGCCGTCGAAATCGGTGTCGATGACCGTGACGCCGGTCAAGTCGGCTCCCCCGAGCTGGGCGTTCTTGAGGGAAGCACCCGTGAGGTCGGCGCCCACCAGTGAAGCAAATTCGAGATCGACGCGAGACAGGTCGGCGCCGCGTGCGTTCAGCCGTTCCAGATTCGCGGATTTCAACACCGCGCGCATCAGGCCCATTGACTGGTTGCGCATGTCGGCACTCAAGTTCGCGCCCGCGATCGAGGCTCCGACGAGGCTCGCGCCGGTCAAGTCAGCCGCAACGCGGGCCTGCGAGAGATCGGCGCCGTCGAGCCGGGCGCGAAGCATTTGCGAGGCGAACAGGTTTGCGCCCTTCAGGCTCACGCCCGTGAGATCCGCTTCGAGCAGCCATGCCTGGTCGAGGACGGCGAGATCGAGCTTCGCGCCGACAAGCTTGGTCTTGTTGAGCCGTGCGGCGCGAAAAATCGCGCCGGACAGGTTGAGCCCGGAGAGGTCGAGGCCGGACAATCTCTTCCCGGTGAAATCGGCGGGCGCGGCAGCGGTCGCGGCGGCAAGCCCGGCTTCGACGTCCTCGCGGGTCATTTCCGCCGTGACCATGTCGGGCGACGACAGGTCAACGTGGCGCATCATGTCCTGCGCCGTCGCCGTCACGGCGAGAAGACCGAGGCCGAGCGTTGCAATTCCGATCGTGCGTTTCATCGTCAACTCCGCCGATGAGGTATTTTAGCACGCGCCTCAAGCACTGCCTATGAGGCATCTCGCTCGATGCGATCGCCATTGGTCCGCCGCGCGATGTCTGCCTTGATCGCAGCGATCTCGGCTTCACCACGCGCGCTGCGCGGTGTGCGGATTGTCAGGTCGGCGAGAATCCGTGCCGGTCGCGGTGACAAGAGGAACAGGCGGTCACCGAGACGAACCGCATCGTCGACGTTGTGGGTGACAAGCAGTGTCATCACCGGACGGCTGTCCACCAGGATGGCGATCTGGTCGCGCAGGCGGGCGGCAAGGGCATCGTCGAGCGATGCCAGCGGTTCGTCGAGAATGAGGAAATCCGGATCGACCGCGAACGCGCGGGCGAGCGCGACGCGCCGGGCGAGGCCGAGCGATAGTTCGCCAGGAAAATGGCTGCGATGTGCGTTCAATTCCAGAACTGCGAACAGCGCGGAAAGCTTTGCTTCATCCGCCTGCGGCGCGGCAAGCCGCACGTTTGCTTCGACCGACCGCCAAGGCAGCAGCCGCGGCTCTTGAAACACCATGCCGATCCGTGCGCCTGCCGGACGCGTCACGCGGCCCTGATAGTCATGGTCGAGACCGGCGAGAATCTTCAGCATGGTGCTCTTGCCGCACCCGGACGGACCGACGAACACGCCAACCTCGCCGGCGCCGAGCGCAAAGCTAAAATCGGAGAGCACGTCGAGCCGCTCGCCGGCCGCGTTCGTGAATGCTTTGCGTGCGATATCGACCTCAAGCTGCACGGGGCCGCCACCGAGATAGCCGGATCTCAAACGGCTGCACCAGGACGATTTCGATGGCGAGCACCACCGCCACGAAACTCAGCGAATAGGCGAGCAAAAGAGGAATGTCGAACAGCTGGAAGGCGACGCCGATCTCAAAGCCAACGCCGTTTGAACGTCCGAGCAATTCGGCGACCAGGACGATCTTCCAAACCAGCGAAAGACCAGATCGCGCGGCGGCCGCGATATAGGGCGCCAACTGCGGCAATATAACGTGCCGCAACGCCCTCCAGCGCGGTATGGCAAACACCGTCGCCATTTCGTCAAGCGCCGCGTCGAGCGCACGGGTTCCCTCGCGCACCGTCACGACAGCGGTGGGCAGCTTGTTAATGGCGATTGCCGCGATCGCGGCGACCTCCGTCAATCCGGCCCAGATATACGCAAGCACGATAACGACGAGCGCCGGCAGGTTGAGCAGCAGGATCAGCCAGGGATCGCCGAGCCGGTTGGCAAGTCGCACCCGGCCCATGAGATAACCGATGGAGGCCCCGAGAGTCATCGCCAATGTGAAGGCGAGGGCAACGCGCGCCAGTGTCACGCCGAGGTTGAAGAACAGCGCCCCCGAATGGGCTTCGGTAATAATCGCCGTCAGCACGGCGGGAGGAGGCGGCAGCTTGTCCGCGCCGGCGAGCAGGGCCGCGATCCACCAGGTGGCAAGAAATACGGTGAATGACACGAGACGGAGCATCTCAGTCTCCGGGGATCGCGCGGTAGAATGTGCCGGGGTCGAGCTCTTGCGCCGCCCCCACAATTTCGCGACCGCCGATCGCCGCCAGCACGCGATAGAGAAATAGAGCACGCGCGCGTCGGCTTCTTCATCGGCGATCGGCCGGCGCGGAATTCCTTCCCGATAGCGATCGCGGTAGGCGCGCAAGGTTGCAGCGTCGGTGGCACCCGTCAGCGGCGCGATCTTTTCCCACTCCGCATCCGAGGCCGCCAGAATCTCCTTCGCCCCGCGCGTCATGGCGACAAAGCGGGAAACCGCGCCGCGGTTCGCGCTCTCCCATCCTTCGTCGAAGACGTAGCCGATCATCGCCGTGCGGCCCTTTGCTCCAAGCTTCGGCAGCAGATCCTCGATACCAACAAGACGACGGAGGCCCTTCGCCTCCAGCGCGGCGCAGAAATTCCAATAATTGACGGTGGCGTCCATTTCGCCGCTGAGTATCTTCGCCGCCAGCAGCGGTGGCGCACCGTAAACGATCGTGGACTCTGACTTCAGGTCGATGCCGTCCTGTTTCATCAATGCCCGCAGCAGCAGCCAGTTTTTATCGATCGGGCCTCCGGCGACCGCGAGCTTGCGGCCTTTGAGATCCGCCAACGTCCGGATCGAAGATGAATTCGGTACCATCACTGCGCCGAGCGCGCTTGAATACGGATAGAACGTCAGTTTGGCGCCAAGTCCGCGCTCGCGCGACACCCACAGCCAGTCGGAGACGATAATATCGGCGCTGCCGGCGCGGAGCGCGATCTTGCCTGCTTCGGGGCTCGCAAGTTCGCTGACCTCGATCGCAAGGTTCGCTTGGCTATCGAGGCCGTGAGCGCGGATCACCGCAAGCTCCCATGCGAATGTTCCGGTCTTTTGCACTGCAATACGGATGGTTTCGGCGGCGCGGGACGGAGCGCCCGGCGTCCCAGCGAAAACGACTGTGGCCAGCAGAATGCGGATGAAAAGTTTCATGATGCTCTTATTGCCGGAGCCCCGATGCCCCACGGGCATTTCTTGGTCCGACAAGATTTAGGATTGAGTCGTTTCTCATCGGGTTTGTTTTCCATATAGTAGCACGGCTCCGACCCGCATCAGCAGGAAGAACGCGATGACATTTGCCGGATTGATGCGACTTAATGTCTGGGCGCTGGTCGTGCTGGGCGCGACGGCGATTGCCGCACGTGCTGCCGACGACGTCAACGATTATCCCACGGCGGCCAGAGCGGAGTATGTGTTTGGCTGCATCAAGGCGAACGGCGAAACACGGCAGGCGATCGAGCAATGCTCCTGCTCGATCGATGTTGTCGCTTCCCTGCTGCCCTATGGCCGGTACATCACGGCCGAAACCGTGCTGAGCATGGCGCAGGTACAGGGAAATCTGGGCGGACAATTCCGCTCTTCGGAGCAGGCCAACACCGCGCTCAACGACCTGCGACGAGCCCAGGCGGAAGCCGAAGTGAGATGCTTCTGAGCCGCGCCGATGTTCGCGACCGCGCCCGCCGCCGGGCCGATATCGCGCCGCATCAAATCCCGGAACCGTCGGCCTTCCATTCGTTCTGGAACACGTGGCCCGCCGTGTCCTTGGCCTCGACGCGGAAACGCTTCGCGCCATCGGGAACATAGGTGAATCGAATATTGGGATCTTCCGAAATCGAAATACCGCCTTCCATCGCCAGAACCAGGCTGTCGTCCTGCCATAGCCGCAATTCATTGACGAAGAAGGCAGGAACATAGAGCATTGTGACCTGATCCATCTGCAGGCCGGAATTGTTCGGGTGACCGATCATGATCTGGGCTTCGCCGGCGCCGCTCGTTGGACCCTCGCTCGGCCGTACGAACTGCCTGAAACGCATCTGGCCGAGTTTGTCTTTCGCTTCGTCGGCGTTCTTGGCGGCGGGAGCCGAGCAGCCGCCGGAAGCCTTCACATAGGTTTTCGTCACGTAGAGCTTGCCGTCGCTCAGTTCGGCGACCGCGTGAACGTCGGTGTAGTTGTTGACGCGTACACGCGTCGAGATTTCCGACACCGAAGAATCCGGCCCCAGTTCAAACCGCGCCGCCATCGGGGCGGGATTCTGGTCGATCACCAGTGTGATCGCCAGGACGCGCCTGATGTCGCCGGGTGGAAGCGTCGCGCGCAACGTGACGGGAACGATGGCCGCGTCCTCGGCGCGGTACGGCATCTCGATCGCGATCACGCCCGCGCCGTCGTTCATCGCACGATTGTTGAAGATGTCCTGGACGAGGCCGGGCCATGGATCATAAGGCTCGGGCGTCGCAGCAGGTGCGAGGCGCGCCCCGAACTGCATGGCGGCCAGCAGACCTGCGATGCAGAGCAGACGGGAATGATGTCCCAACATGGTCGCGCTCCTGACGACGGCGGAAAGGCAACTCAACATAACGCAGTGAGGGAGCTATTCCCATTCAATTTCCGAAAATGCGGCGGTTGCGTTACGCGCATTGAAGTCGTCGAATAGTGCCCAGTGCGATCGTTCGGAGGCTGCGGCGGTCTCGGCCGCGACCGTTATGGACTTGCCGCCGGCGACCAGCCCGCGAACATCGGCCGCCAGCTTTTCCAGATAGCGGCGTTCGTCGACAAGGGCGCCCGGCCAGTCGCTCACGGATCCGTGACCGGGGACCATGCGTTGCGCAGGGATGGCGCTGAGCTCGTCGATCACGGTTAGCCAGCCACGAATGCTGCCGTCGAGCACAGGTATGTGGGTGCGGAACACCAAGTCACCCCCGAACAAGGTGCCGGTTTGCTCGTCGAGCACGGTGAGGTCGTTGTCGCTGTGCGCTGCCGGCCACGCTCGCAGGACGACGTTCCTATGCCCGAGATCGAGTTTGAGGGTGCCATCCACCAAAAGCGTAGGCGCTATAATGCGCACCTCACCGATCAATTCATCGCCCATGATCCGGCGAAATGCATCGATGTAGAATTGTCCGCGCGCGGCCAAGGCTCGCGGCAGATTCCTGTGACCGACGAAAGTTGTTCCGTCGCCCAGGAATGCCGCATTTCCAAATACATGATCCGGGTGACCGTGAGTGTTTATGACGTATCGGATGGGCTTTTCCGTGCGAGCGCGAATGGCCGCGAGCAGCTGCCGTCCTTCGCGGACACTGCCTCCGGTATCGATCACCGCGACCGCGCTGTCGCCGACGATGAATCCGATATTGGCGATAGCTCCTTCATTCTCACGTGTCATGAGCGCGGCGAGGCCGTCGTGCACGAATATCCCCGGTGCGATTTCGCTGACTGGCAGCGGGCTTTGCTGCGCCTGCGAGAGCGTCGATGCAGCCAGCATTGCGAACGCGACCAAAGTAGCAGTGCGATGAATCATAATTCGGCCTCCGTCGCGCACGAAGCTGAGTCGACTGCTTTGCGCCTTGCCGCTCGAAGCATGTTTGCGTCGCAGCACGCAAGGCGAATGAGCCGCAAGGATTGTTTTCTGTTGCGTGCTCGAATTGAGGAGAATAGCATTTGATCGTTTCCGGCTTCAAATTGACCTCGGTTCATACGGAACGCCGATGTCTTGATGGAAGTTGAGCGACGCGCGGACTGACGTATCGAAAGCGCAACGGCTTTCGGACGTGCATTCGGCAGCAAAAAGTCGACGCTGGGTGCATGCCCACCGGATAAACATAAAATAAAAACTGGAAACAACCTGGGAGGGTTCAACATGCGCAAGGTGCTACTCGCAACCTGTCTAGGCGCCGTGGCGGCATTCGCCGCAGGTGCCGCCACCGCCAACGACGAACTGATCAAGCTGTCGCAGAACCCCAAGGAGTGGGTGATGCCGGCCGGCGACTACGCCAATCAGCGATACTCGAAACTCAATCAGATCACCGCAGCCAATGTCGGCAAGTTGCAGGTGGCCTGGACGTTCTCGACCGGGGTGCTGCGCGGGCACGAAGGCGGACCGTTGATCGTCGGCAACACGATGTACGTTCACACGCCGTTTCCCAACAAGGTTTATGCCCTCGATCTTGCCAACGAAAACAAGATCATCTGGAAATATGAGCCGACCCAGGATCCCAACGTCATCCCGGTGATGTGCTGCGACACCGTCAACCGCGGCGTGGCGTACGGCGACGGCAAGATCTTCCTGCATCAGGCCGACACCACCCTGGTCGCGCTCGACGCCAAGACCGGCAAGGTTGCGTGGAGCGCGAAGAACGGCGATCCCAGCAAGGGCTCGACCGGAACCTCGGCACCGCTGGTGGTGAAGGACAAGGTTCTGGTCGGCATTTCCGGCGGTGAATTCGGCGTGCAGTGTCACGTTACCGCCTACGATCTCAAGAGCGGCAAGCAGGTCTGGCGGGCGTTCTCCGAAGGGCCGGACGACCAGATCATGGTCGACGCTGAGAAGACCACCGAACTCGGCAAGCCGGTCGGCAAGGACTCCAGCATCAAGACCTGGCAGGGCGATCAGTGGAAGATCGGCGGCGGCTGCACATGGGGCTGGATGTCCTATGATCCGGCGCTGAACCTCGTCTACTACGGCTCGGGCAATCCCTCGACCTGGAACCCGAAACAGCGTCCGGGCGACAACAAGTGGTCGATGACCATCTGGGCGCGCAATCCGGATACCGGGCTGGCGCGCTGGGTCTACCAGATGACGCCCCATGATGAATGGGACTATGACGGCGTCAACGAAATGATCCTCAGCGACCAGCAGGTCGGCGGCGCCGAGCGCAAGCTTCTGACCCATTTCGACCGCAACGGGCTCGGCTACACGCTCGACCGCGGCACCGGCGAATTGCTGGTGGCCGACAAGTACGATCCGAAGGTCAACTGGACCTCTGGCGTCGACATGAACAAGAGCTCGCCGACCTACGGCCGGCCCAAGGTTCTCGATCAATACTCGACCGACAAGCAGGGCGAGGACCACAACAACAAGGGGATCTGCCCGGCGGCGCTCGGCACCAAGGACGAACAGCCGGCGGCCTATTCGCCGGACACCCAGCTGTTCTATGTGCCGACCAACCACGTCTGCATGGACTACGAGCCGTTCAAGGTGAGCTACACCGCGGGCCAGCCCTATGTCGGGGCGACGCTGTCGATGTATCCGCCTTCCGGCGAGACCCACATGGGTAACTTCATCGCCTGGGACGGCAAGACCGGCAAGATCGCCTGGTCGAACAAGGAGCAGTTCTCGGTGTGGTCGGGTGCGCTCGCCACTGCCGGTGGCGTGGTGTTCTACGGAACGCTGGAGGGCTATCTGAAGGCGGTCGATGCCAAGACCGGCAAGGAGCTCTACAAGTTCAAGACACCCTCCGGCATCATCGGCAACGTCACGACCTATGAGCAGGGCGGCAGGCAGTACGTGGCGGTACTGTCCGGCGTCGGCGGCTGGGCGGGCATCGGGCTTGCGGCCGGTCTGACCGATCCGACCGCGGGCCTCGGCGCTGTCGGCGGCTACGCTGCGCTGAGCAACTACACCGCGCTCGGCGGCAACCTCACGGTGTTCGCGCTGCCGCAGTGAGCTGATCAGAAAAATGTTCCGGCACGTGGAGTTGCTCCACGTGCCGGAACGTCTGTCATCGAACGCTCAAGGACAATTGCCTTGCACAAGAACTGGTTGGTGGTTGCCACGATCGCCCTCGTGGCATCTGGAGGGTTCGCTTTCGCCGAAGACGCGGTCGATCCAGCCGCGGTTAAATCCGAGGACGGCAAGTATCTGGACAAGGAGGGCAGTCCGACGTTCAAGGTCGCATCCGATGGGACGGTCGACTGGTACACCTATTCCGGATACCGCCGCTATCACTCGGAGTGCCATGTCTGCCACGGCCCCGACGGCATGGGCTCCTCCTACGCACCGGCGCTAAAGGACTCGCTCAAGACGATGAGCTACGCAGATTTCCTCGGAGTGGTCGCCAGCGGTCGCAAGAATGTCAGCGCGTCGCAGCAGAATGTCATGCCGGCATTCGGCGACAACCCGAACGTCGCCTGCTACATGGACGACCTTTACGTCTATCTGCGTGCCCGCTCCTATGACGCGGCGGGGCGGGTGCGGCCGGCGAAACACGAAGACAAGCCTCCCGCCGCCCAGCAGGCGGAGGACTCCTGCATGGGCAAGCGATGATC
>WNFF01006421.1_pt1 | contig 12096 bp, 12 predicted proteins | sample 5400441 | NCBI WGS metagenome assembly WNFF01 (sample SAMN13153345, study PRJNA577476) | soil metagenome | isolation source: 120 cm saprolite under Douglas fir tree site 2 hole 3 replicate 1 | place: USA:California | collected 2015-04-18
CCCGCGTTTGGATGGCGCCGCCCTTCTCGCCGCGATGTCCGATTGCCGCTACGTCTTGAAAGGGCGCGGCTTCAGCCGCGCCGTAAGAGGCGCACAGTCACGGGCGGCTTTAGCCGCTGAGGGTCGACCTGGCCCTCAATTTACATGCCAATGCATCTGCCAGCCCAGATAGCGAACCGCAGCTTCATGCACCGCACTCGCAGTCGTCGAGAAATTCGCCGCCACGTGATGTTCAAATCCGTTCTCGCAGATGTAATGCAGCAACTTCTGCAACTCCGGAATCTGCACCACGCCCACGCCGCCAAACGTATTCAGTGAATCGCTGGTGAACGCACCCTCGCCAACATACCCGCGAATCACTCCCGCGGTGTCATCGGTCGAGAAGCGGGCATAGCTCATCGCCCCCGGTTTCACCCGGCCGACAACCGTGCCGAAAGTGTTCTCCTTACCCACCGTCCCGGCAATGATTTCCTGGAAGTCCATCCGCACATCCTGGAAAAAGTGCTTGGGAAGATTGCTGCAATGAAAACAGACAGCCTTGTCGGGATCGTCCCCGTAATTGTTATTCCAGTCGAGCAGCGCGCTCGGCGTCTCGGAAGCCAGCGCCAGCGCATGCATACTCAAGGTTCCACAAACATCGACCTCGCATGCAGCGGGAAACAGGTTGTTGCTCATCATGCTCATGATGGTGCAGGGAACGACGCCGAAGTACTCTTCCATCGACGTCCAGCATTGCACAGCGCTGATCCTCACGTCAGTCTGCTTCATCCAGTCGTCGATCACGAAACCAAGCTTCGCCATCTTGATCAGGGCTGCCTCAGGGACTCCGCTCGTAGTGACGTACTTGCGAATGTCGGCAAGCTTACCCTGTACTCCGGCGTGATCATCTTTCAGCTTGGCGATGCGGCCAAAGACCTCCGACAGGTCAAGCGTCTCGGTCGAAATGCCGGATGACTCAAGGAGTTTCTCGCTATAACGCACTGTATTGAAAGCCGTCGGCCGGGCCCCGATGCTGCCCACCCGCAGGTTACGCATGCCATTGGCCACACGGCACACCGCCCCAAACCACGCCAGGCACCAGCACCGGGACATCCAGTCTCGCCAGCCGTAGCGTGTCCGCAATCGCTCGCTCGTCCCCAAAGTTGGGCAGCGCAACTACCACGCCATCGATCCGCTCGCGATTCTTCTGGAACAGCGCAGCACACCGCTTCGCCTCCTCGTGGGTCTCGACCGCTCCGTGCTTGCTCTCCTCCGGACCAAGCACCACGGAATCCATGCCGGCCTTTGCCAGCGCCTGGATAATCTCTTCACGCCCCGCCTTCGCCAGTTGGTCCGGGAAAAATCCCCGGTTCCCAACAATGACGCCCATTGTCATCTTCTTAACAGACATAATCTCTCCCGAGAGAATCCCGCACGTGCCTATTCCTTCGCCCGCGACGGAGCGTACTGCCAGCAGTAAAAGCCGCCAAGCAGCGCCAGCACCGCTCCCCACCACACGCTGGCATGGAGTTGGAACAGCGCCACCGGAAACTCTGGCACGTGGGCAAATTCATACAATCCTGCTCCCAGGATGAGTACGCCATTGACCAGCAGGGATAAGCCGATGAAAAACCAGATCGAAACTGAACGTTTTGCCATAAGGGTCGCCTACCAGAAAATGATGTTGAGAACTACAAATACTGCTGCAACTACACCCGCCCAGAAAAGGGGCTTCTGGTAGAAAGGTACGTTTTCTATTGGCGGAATGTCCGTCTGTCCGTACACCAACCCCGTCAATTCGCTGTCGGGCTTGGGCTTCGTCGCCAAACTTACCGCCACGGTCACGATCACGCAAACTACGAATGACCACAGTGCCTGATACATATCCTGCGCGAGAGCCTTGGCATGAGGCGACAGCGCTACATAGCGCAACGCCGTCGGATCGAGCTTTACCCAGGCCCACATGCCGATCGAAGAAAGCGTCCCGCACAACAATCCCCAAAATCCGCCAGGGCCGGTCGCCCGCTTCCACAGCATCCCCAGTACGACCGTGCCGAACAAGGGAGCGATGAAGAAGCTGAACAACGCCTGCACATAATCCATGATGCTGGCCGACCGCATGACCAGATACGCCGTGCCAACGCTGATGAGCACGCCGATCACCGTGGTCCAACGGCCCATGTTCACATAATGATGGTCGCTGCCCTTGCTGTTGATCAGCGGGCGATAAATGTCATAGGTCCAGACGGTGGTGAACGCGCTCACATTCCCCGCCATTCCAGACATGAAGCCGGCAATCAGCGCCGTAATCCCCAGGCCAAGCAAACCGGGACCGCAATAGCGCGCCAGCATGAGCGGAAGAACGTCGTTGTAGCTATAACCATGCGTGACTGTAGCCACGGATTCCGGAACCAGCTTCATCGGCAGCAAACCCAGGCCCAGCAGTCCGGGAAGGATCACGATAAGCGGCACCAGCATCTTGAATCCCGCTCCAATAATCGGCGCAGAATGCGTTGGACCACCAGAAAGTCAGTCGTCCAGTAGCCCATCGAGATAATCGCGCCCAGCCCAAACACAATGCCGGTCCAGTGGATTCCCATGGGATTGTCCGTGAACGAGCCCAGACCAGACCACATATGGACGTACTGTTCCGACGCTCTCTGCGCAATCAGTCCTTTGAGATTGGTCCAGCCGCCCGCTTCGTACAATCCAAGAATCGGAATCAGTAAAGCGCCCGCCCAGATGAGAAAGAACTGCAGCACTTCGTTGAAGATTGCCGAACGCAACCCGCCAAGCGTCACATAAACCGCCACCGTCAGAGACGAAACCCAGATACTGAAGTTGATGTCCCATCCCAGTACGATCTGCATGACCTTGGCCATGGCAAACATGTTGACGCCGCTCATGAGCACGGTCATGAATGCGAACGAGACCGCGGAAAGAGCGCGGGCGGGTTCGCCGAAGCGCAGTTTCAAATATCCCGGGACCGAGTGCGTCTTCGAGATGTAATAAAAAGGCATCATCACCAGCGCCAGGAAAAGCATCGCCGGAATGGCGCCGATCCAATACCAATGCGTTGCCAGAATGCCGTACTGGTAGGTCGAACCCGCCCAGCCCATCAATTCGAGCGCGCCCAGATTGGCCGAAAGAAAACTCAATCCGGCCACCCACGCCGTCATCTCCCGGCCGGCCATAAAAAAGTCTTCGCCCGTGTTCGCTCGCCCCTTGAGGTAGAACCCAATGGCTAGCACCAGGGCAAAATAGAAGGCGATGATGACCATGTCTACGGGCGCAAGATGAACCAGGCTGGAAGAATTCGAGACGACGAGGGCTAGAGTCATTGCGTCTTTACCTGTCCGTAATAGGCATTGCGGCCGTGCTTGCGCAGAAAATGTTTGTCGTGCAATTCGCGCCCCAGCGGCCGGCACTCGGCACTGATTGTAAGCGTATGAATCGCCATCCGCGCCACGTACTCAAGAATTACGGCGTTATGCGCAGCCTCGGCGGCAGTGCGCCCCCAGCAGAAGGGAGCATGTCCCGCCACCAGCACGGCAGGAATGGCATCGGGATCGATCTCGGCAAACGTCCGGCAGATGATCTCGCCGGTAGCCTGCTCATAATCTCCAGCAATTTCCCTTGCCCCGAGTCTGGGAGTAACGGGAACGGGTCCGTGGAAATAATCCGCATGAGTCGTGCCGAAGCAGGGAATCGGTTTCTCGGCCTGCGCCCAGGCAGTCGCAAATTCTGAATGGGTGTGCGCGACTCCACCGATATTCGGAAAGCGTTTGTACAACTCGATGTGGGTCGCCAAATCGGACGAGGGGCGAAGCTTTCCATCGACAATCTTGCCGTTCAGATCGGAGATAACGATGTGCTCCGCAGTCAGTTCTTCATAAGGTACGCCGCTGGGCTTGATGGCGACCAACCCCTCTTTGCGATCGATGCCGCTGGCATTGCCGAACGTATACAGTACGAGTCCGCGGCGCACCAGCTCGAGGTTGGCCTCAAGCACCTCGTCACGCAGTGTCTTCAGCAACATAGTGAAGTCGCGTTCTCCGGGCGGGTAAACGTTTGCGTTACCGTTAACGATAACCGCCCATTTAACCGGACGTTTCCCCTTTTGTCAAAAGCGCTTCCGCACTTTTTCGGCAGCTTCACCAAGACCCTGGTGCTGGATACCGACACAACACGGTAAGGCTTCACTCGTGGGTCAAGACGTCCCAAACATGTCGGCATCATGCCGAGAGCAGCCGTCTTCTCACGCGGTGGATATTGCCCAAGATGCCCTGCAGAATCTCTCGCGGAAGCGCCCAGATTCTAGCATGACATTTTGTCTGCGTCTTTCGCGTCCCACTTCGTCCAGCTCCCAGGCCCTACTCAACCGATTCCTGCCGATTCCTGCAAAGATCGTCTTCTCCAACCGAGGAGTTAGGGATTCTCGCGGACGCTTCTTACGCGTTTGAACGAAATACGGCTTCGCCGTCGACGCATCCGACGCAGCATCTCAATCGATCGAGGTTTTAGCGATGAAGTTTCGCGACACGGGCGTTCGCAGAGGCTGCTGCGAGGGGGTGTTTACCACTCACGGAGAAGATTGGACCTTCGTGCCGGAGACGTTTGGGCTGCGCTGGTAGACGGCCTCTAAGCCGTCCACCAGCCTCAGCTCCAATAATACTCAGTGACCCGCGTTCGCCGCTCGCGCCAGTTGAGGAGTGTGCGAAGGTTGCGCCAGCCCTGCAAAATATACCCGGTAGGAGCGATGAATACCGTACATCACAGGGAAGACCGCCAGCGCGACTTGCCAGCCGATGTGATGGCTGACACTCTGCATCAGCGAGGTTACACCCGCGCTGACCACGTAGTACGGAAACGAGAGTTGCGCCAGGTTCCACCAGTTGTGCGCGATGCTGCTGCCTTCACTCAGTCCAATCACCGTGGCGACCGGTGCAGTCTGACCCAGAAATAGAGCTGCCGTTGCCAGAATCAGCCCGGCCACTGCGGGAGACCATCCGGTGGAGCGCAACCACGCTGAGTGAAATACCAGGCTTGCGATGGAACTTGCCAGTGTCATCATGCTGACGTTGAACAGGAGTTGTTGTGGCTTGAATTTCGCGTCGCGCTTGGGCCAGCACTGCACCACCGTACACGCGCCCGCAATCGCCACGGTTTCTACTGTGCTCAGGCTCACGGCAGCCGTAAGCAGGAACGGCAGGTTGACCGACATGTTCCCGTCGATCCCCGGCAGCTTCACTTTCATCCTCGAAGTTGCCGCCGCCAACACCAGCACCGCCAGACCGTAGTACAGATGCAGACCGTGACTCAGGAATCCCGCGTACCCCGCACTTGCCGCCGCCGCCAGAACCATCGCGCCGATGATTGTCTGAGTTTGCCGTGTGTTGTTCATGAGCCTCCTTCCTTATCGATTCACACGGCTGATTACTCTTCGTCGTCAGTAGCGGAGAACGCACCGTTGCCAGCGAGCAACGACGAGCCCCAGACTACGCTTGTGGCAGTATCTGCCGACGAACCCCAAACCACACTGAACCCGCTCGTGAGGCTGCTACCCCAGACGACCGAGGTCCCCCACACCACGGAGTTCCCCGAAACGCTAGATCCCCAGACCACCGAGGAGCCCCACACCACCGACGAACCCCAGACCACAGACGAACCGTCGACCGAGCTGTTCCCGTTAGACAGCTCAACTGTGCCCGTCAGTGGGTTGTAAACCGCAGTCGGCGACAACGCCGATCCCACGGTCGCGGATGCCAAATCGTTGTTGCCCAGCGCCGCGGCAACATCCATGTAGCCCGCTCCTATGGTGAACAGGTCGTAGTAAGAAGTATAGGTTTGTCCCGTCGTCGTGTCGGTTGCAGTCGAGGACGTTGGGAAGGTCTTGTAGGCTGTCTTCATCAAACGCGCCTTGACCTGATCGGCCGTCAATGAAGGATGTTGCTGCAGCAACAACGCTACGGCTCCTGCCACCGCCGGCGTCGCCATGCTGGTTCCGCTCAGCACAAAATAGTCACTCGAATAAGGGTTAGTTCCCGACCTCTTGTTTCCCGGGTACGCTGCTTCCAGCGTGCTGTAACGGTCATTTAGTGAGACCACTTGGTTGCCAGGAGCAACGATGTCCGGCTTCACCACGTGATCGTACGTGGTGGGCCCCTTCGAACTGTAGCTGGCAATCTGATCGTCCGTCCGCGAGTACGTATTCATGGCCTTCATACCACCCACGGTCAGCACTAGGGGATCGTTTCCCGGTGCGGCTACCGTGCCATAGCCATTGCTCCCATTGACGCTCACCCGGCCGAAGTTGCCGGCCGCAACGACCACCACAATGCCGTCCCTCCACGCCGACTCCACCGCCTGGCACAGAGGGTCTTGCGCATATCCCACCGAGATTCCGCGGCCTAACGACAGATTGATCACGCGGATGTTGTAGGTGTTCTTCAGCGCAATCGCGCGCTGGATGGCCGCGATCACCATGCTGTCGTTGCCACCGCCGTTCTGGTCGAGCACCTTGAGGTCAATCAGATTCACCTTCGGGGCCACTCCGGCGAAACGGCCGCCGCTTGACAGCCCTCCATTTCCACCAAGAATCCCAGCCACGTGTGTCCCGTGTCCGTAGACGTCGTATACCAGCCAGCCTCGGGAGTTGTAGCTGGTCGTTCCAGTGAAGTCCTGGTGATAGACGACCCGCGAATTGATTCCTTGTGCATCGTCAAAATCGGAACTGTAGTCGTTGATGCCGCTGTCAATGACCGCTACACCGATGCCGGAGCCGTCGTAGCCCGAACTCCACGCCGTGCTGACACCGACCGCCGCGGCCGTGTAGTCATCCATTGCCCTCAGCGGGTGGTCGACGTTCACGGAAACCACCTCAGGATCGGCTTCGAGTGCGGATAAAGCGTTCACGGGAATCGTGAAGGCGGCGCTATTGATGAAGTGGAGCTTGGACTGCAGACGCCCGCCCAGATTCTGCATCCGCGAGTAATGTGCCGTCACCGGCTGCTGCCTGTACCGCACGATCACCTTCACGGTCTCGTTGGCGGCAGTGGTGCCCGGACGCGAAACCATGCGCGTGAGCTCTGGCGACAGTCGCCTGCGAGAAAACCCCTCGCTGTCCGCCCCACTTTTCCAGCGCTGCTGAGCGAACGCGACTTCGGCGACCAGAACCAGCAACAGGACGCTTAGTCGTTTTCCCCACGCGGCGCTGTGGCGCTCATTGCGCCCAGCCGGCCTGCGGGATTTTTGTTTACTTACCATGAAATTCACCCTTTCTTTCTTCTCCAGGGGAAATCGTGCCGTTTGAATCCACTGACTCAGTTGCACGGGTACTTCCAATCGGACTCCTGTAACTCATTGAGGCTATTGGGGATCACTGACACACCCGGGGGGGGATTTTGAGCCACTCTGTCCCATGCCAGCGGGCGCGGGACACTTTGTCCTACTTGTCGCCGCCGATAGCGATCGCCGTGGCGTTAGAGTTGGTTTTGGCTCCCCAAACCACGCTGCTGCCCCAGACGACGCTGAAGCCGCTAGTGGTACTGCTGCCCCATACCACCGAGCTGCCCCACAGGACCGACTGGCCGGAAGTGTTTGTACCCCAGACAACTGAAGTTCCCCAGACCACCGAAGTACCCCAAACGACTGAGGTACCCCAAACCACTGAGCTGCCGTTGACGAGATAAACGGTACCGCTGGTGGAATCGTAGACAGCGGTGGGAGATAAGGCGCTCCCCGCTGTCGTAGGGGCAATGTCCGTATTCCCCAACGCTGCCGCTGTGTCGAGATAGCCCGCACCGACGGTAAAGATGTCGTATTGGTCGTTATAGGTGATTCCCGTCGATGGATCTGTGTATGAGCTATAGGTTGGAAATACCTTGTACGCAGTTTTCATCAGCCGCGCCTTCACTTGATCGGGCGTCAGAGCTGGATTCTGCTGCAACAGCAGTGCCGCCGCTCCGCTCACCATTGGAGCAGCCATGCTGGTACCACTCAGCTGGTAGTAAGTGGACGAAACGTTGCTGGTGTTTGAAGCCACGTACTCCGAGACTGGAACCAGGTTCGCGGGAAATTGGCTGTAGAGTGTGTCGTTGGTTGATGCCAAATCTGAGATGATCAGGTTGCCGGGAGCGACCAGGTCAGGCTTGACCACGTGGTCCAGAATGGTGGGACCCTTCGAGCTATACGTCGCGATAAGATCATCGGCGCGCGACGGTGTGCCCATGGTCCTCATCGCCCCGACAGTGATCACATATGGGTCGTTGCCGGGGGCGGTGATCGTTCCGTAGCCGTTGTTATTGTTGGAATTGTCCCGGCCATAGTTACCAGCGGCGACCACTACTACGATGCCAGCATTCCACGCCTGTTCCACAGCCTGGCACAGAGGATCGAGAGCGTAGCTTTCGAAAATGCCGCGTCCCAAAGAAAGATTGATGACCCGGATGTTGTACAGGCTCTTCAGCGTGATGGCCTGCTGAATGGCTGCTATAACGGTGCTATCAGTGGCCGAACCATTCTGGTCGAGAGCCCGCAGGTTGATGATGTTGGCATTCGGCGCGATACCGCGGAAGGTTACGTCACAATTTCCGCAACTTGAACTGCCTCCGTTGCCCGCGATGATGCCGGCAACATGCGTGCCGTGGCCATACAGGTCATTTGTGGTATTAGCAGAGGGGTCGAAGTTCTGGTTATAGACGATCCGGGTGGTCTTGCTGCTGCCACTGGCCTGCGTCAGGTCAAAAACGTTATTCACTCCGCTGTCGATAACGGCAACCCCCACCCCCGTGCCATCGTATCCCAGGCTGTGGGCAATATCGGCTCCCACGGCGGGCACTGCATTGTTCATCGCGCCCTGCAGCGGGCGGTCAAGCGAGATGTACTTGATGTTGGAATCTTTGTTGATCAGGCTCGATACCTGTCCCCGGGGTAGCGTCCAGCGATATCCCTTGACCAGTCCAAGGCCCTTGCCATTGCTGGCTCCGGCACCCGTGGCAGCGTTCAGCTCGGCGATCGTCGGCGAATTGTAATACTGCACTATCACGCTGACGGTCGCGCTCGAAGGCAGCGCTTGCAGATCCCGCGACAACTTCGAAGACTGCGCCACGCTCCATGACGCCGTGAGCACCACGAGAAGGGCCCCGAAGCGTTTTCCCCACGCGGCGCTGTGGCGCTCATTGCGGCCCGCCGGCTTGTGGGATCTTTGTGTTCGCATGAACCTCAGCCTTTCGTGTCGTTCAGGGGAAATCGTGCTGTCAAGTCCACTACTCTGCTGCACGGACCCTTCCAATCGCCGGCCTGTAACCCATTGATAATATTGAGGATGATAGCCGTCGATGTTGGGGATTTTGAGCCACCCTGTCCCATGCCAGCGGGCGCGGGACACTTTGTCCTCGGTTGCAGCGAAATTCAGTGACTTCAGTGACCGCGGAAAGAGTTACCTCAGCGACAATTCAGAGTTGATGCAAACAGGAGAGAAGAAGCTCAGGAATGCGGCGGCCGCCGCACCGAATTTCAGTTAGGCAGAACCGGTTGCCTTGGCCGCTGTAGCCGCCGTCCTGGTGTTTGGCATTCGCGGCAGCGCCGCCATCAGGCGCCGGGTGTACTCGTGCTGAGGGCGCGACAAGACCTCTTCCGTTGGCCCGCACTCCACGATCTCCCCTTTGTGGAGGATGGCGATGCGATCGCAAATGTCGGCCACCGATGCCAGATCGTGCGAGATGTAGAGGATGGCCATTCCCGTCTGCCGGTTCAGGTCGCGAAACAGCGCGAGAATCTCGGCCTGGGTGATGACGTCCAGCGCGCTGGTCGCTTCGTCCGCGATCAAGAGCGCGGGACGGTGCAGGATCGCCATCGCAATCAGCACCCGCTGCGCCTGGCCAACGCTCATCTGTGATGGATACTTGCGCAAGAACTCATCCGTGGAAGGCAGACTAACGTTCTCCAGTCCCGCGCGAATCGCCTGCTCACACTCTGCGCCGTTTCCAACAGCATGGGCCCGCCAGGCTTCCCTCAATTGAGTTCTGATTCTCAGCGCCGGGTTCAGCGAAGACAGCGGACTCTGCAGAACCAATGCCAGTTTCCGCCCGCGCAAACCGCGTAACTCACGTTCGCCAAGCTTCAGCAGATCGCAATCCTGAAACTGAATTGTGCCCTCTGCATGAGCCCGTCTGCGATCGAGCAACCCCAGAATAGTCATCGCCAAAGTGCTCTTTCCCGAGCCACTCTGGCCCACCAACCCCAGGACTTCACCCTGAAAAATGTCCAGTTCCACGCCCCGCAGAGTGGGAGGCCCCGCGCCGTAGCGCACAGAAAAACGCCCCGACAGCAGCACTCCGCGTTGTGATCCCTGAGACATTTCCTTCTGTACCTTAGTGTCCTTGGTGGTTAATGCCTTTGATCTTTGCTACGGCCACTACTTCACCCCAACCGTCATCCGTTCCGCATTCCAGAACGTCTGCGGATGCAAAATCACAGGGCTCGACCCTTGCACGCGGCCCGAAACCGCCGACAACGCATTCCTATTCACCAGAAAAATAAACGGCGCCTGCTCAACGACGATTTCCTGAACGCGATCAAAACTTTCCTTGCGCTTCTTAGCGTCCACGCCCGAGGCTTGCGCGCGCATCAACCGGTCAATCTCCGCCTCCCAAGCCGTCTCCGGAGTCTTCTGCTGCGGATTCCACTGGTGATTCTCCGAAGAACTCAGCCACACATTCATCTCTTCGTTAGGATCGAGACCCACATTGGTGAGTCCCAGCAGAATGGCCTCGTAGTCGAAGGTCTGGGTCATGCGCTCGATCAGAGAAGGGAAGTCGAGCGTCACCACATTCACGTGAATGCCAATTTTCTGCAGGTCCTCCTGGATGAGCACTGCCATGCGTTCCCGATATTTGTTCCCCGAATTCGTGATGATCGAGAACACAACGTCATTTCCATCCCGATCTTTCAACGCCCCATTCTCCAGGCGGAAGCCTTCAGCCTGAAGCCCCTTCAACGATGCCTCCGGACTGTAAACCGCAGGCTTCAGCTTGCCGTTGAACCAGAATTTGTTGGCGGGAGAAAACGGACCCGCCGCCGGTTGCGCATGTCCGCGAAACACCACCCGGCTGAGATCTTCACGATTGATCGCCTGCGAAATAGCCCGTCGAAAGGCAGCCGACCGGAACCAGTTCTTTTTGAAGGCGGGAATCGGAGCCTTCGCGACCTCGTTGAACCACATCTGCTCGCTGTCAAGCGACGGCCCCGCATCGCGAACCAACTGCGGGGACGTGGACGCGAGCTTGTCGAAGTATTCACTATCGAGGGAATTGATCAGGTCCACTTCGCCGCGCTTGAAGCGCAGCATCTCCACATCGCGGTTCGGCTGAATGTCGAGACTGATCGAATCGAGATACGGAAGCTTTCGCCCTTGCGCGTCCGTCTTCCAGTAGTTGGGATTGCGCTTCAGCAGCACGTTCGTTCCTGGCTTGTAATCCGTCACCACAAACGGTCCCAGCACCGCCATCTCCTTTTTCGCCGAGCGCGAGGAGAGAATGGCGACCTGATCGAACAACCGGTCAAGGCCCGCGACTGGAGCGGGAAAGGTGATGGAAATCTGATTTGCTGAAATGACTTTCGTCTCCACATTGCCGGGCGCAGAACGGAAAGCATCTCCCGTCGGCGAATGGAGCGCCGGATCCATTAGCTGGTGCACGGTGTAAGCCACATCCTCCGCGGAAAAAGGCGTGCCGTCGGAAAAGGAAACACCTGCGCGCAACTTGAAACTGATCTGCCTGCCGTCCTTCGAAACTTTCCATGACTGCGCCAGTTCCGGCTCCAGCGCCTGCGTTTGGCGATTCAGACGCACCAGCACCCCCCCGGTCAGATACCGGATGGAAACCGACGCGTCATCCTCCACCTTCAGCGGATCGAACGTCTTAGGCTCAGCCCGCAAGCAGAATCGCAACTCACCCCCACCCTGCGCCCAAGCGCCGACCGATAAAATCCCGATGCAGAGAGCCGCCAGTACCCACTGTCCAAACCAATTCAGCCCACAGCTTGCCCTGAGCCTGCCGAAGGGGCGCAAGCCGTGGGTAGCCGAAAGAGAATGCCCAAGCCCCGAAGGGGCGAAAG
>WNFF01003981.1_pt1 | contig 12087 bp, 9 predicted proteins | sample 5400441 | NCBI WGS metagenome assembly WNFF01 (sample SAMN13153345, study PRJNA577476) | soil metagenome | isolation source: 120 cm saprolite under Douglas fir tree site 2 hole 3 replicate 1 | place: USA:California | collected 2015-04-18
TTCGATCAATGGGTTTACGGTGCCGGTGCGCCCCGCTTCAAGGTGGGTTACACCTACGATGAAGCGGCGCGGCAGGTGAAGCTCACTGTCGAGCAGACGCAAAAAGTTGAGGACAGGGTGGGCCTGTTCCGCGTGCCAGTCGAGATGGAAATCACGACGGCGGCGGGCCGAAAGAATTTTCCGATCACTGTGGCGCAAGCGAAAGACACCTTCACCTTTGCGGTCGATGGGCCGCCGCTGATGGTTCTATTTGACAAGGCTAACAAGGTACTGAAGTCCTTGGAGTTCAATAAGCCCCCGAAAGAATGGATCTACCAGTTGAGGAACGCGGCGGCCGTGCCGGACCGTGCCGATGCCGCCAAGGCGTTGGGTGAGATGAGACATGACGAGGAGGTAGTGACGGCGCTTGGCCAAGCGGCGCTCAAAGATGCGTTCTGGGGAATTCGTGCCGAGGCGCTGCGCGCGCTCGGCCACATCGGCGAGCCGTCGGCGCAGAAGCAAATCCTGGCGGCACTTGCGAATGAGAAGCCCTGGGTCCGGCAGGTCGCTGTCGAACAGATGGGCAGCTTCAAGGACGACCCCAGCGTGGCCACTCGCCTCGAGACTATCTTCCGCGAAGACAAAGCGTACCGCGTGCGCACCGCGGCGCTCGCCTCGCTTGCGCAGCAGAAGCCGGCGAACGCAGTGGAGCTTCTGCGGGCCGCCGTAGGCATCGATTCACCCGACGACCGGCTGCGCATTGCGGCCCTGCGCGCATTGGGCACGTTGGGCGACGATCGCGGTGTGCCGGTACTCGTTGAATGGTCGGCTACGGGCAAGCCTTTTCCCGTCCGCCTCGCCGCCATCACCAGCCTCGGCCAGCTGGACAGGAAGAACAAGTCGATTACCGAACGGCTGCTGGCTTACATGGCGGAGCCGTATCGCGCGGTGCGCTTCGCCACGATTACCGCTCTCGGCCAGCGCGGGGATGCGGAGGCCGTGGCCCCGCTTGAAGCCCTGCTCAAAAGCGGCGAGTTGAGCGAAAGGCAGGAGCAGGTCGCCCGAGGCGTGCTCGAGCGGCTCAAGCAGCCGCCCCCCGCCCCCGCGGAGAAAAAATGAATCGCGCGCATCGCCCGCGAGGCTATTCCGCGAGGAGCACGCGCAGGTCGCGGAGGTTGTTGCCGGTGGGACCGGTTTCGATCGCGTCACCCAGCGCTTTGAAAAAGCTGTAGGAATCGCTGCGCCGAAAGTAGTCCCGGGGATCAAGTTTGGCCTCGCGGGCCCGGGCAAGCGTCGCGCCATCGGCGACGGCGCCGGCGGCAGGGCTTGAGCCATCGATGCCGTCGGTTCCGGCGCTGAGCACAGCAATCGGCTCCCCCGCGATTTTCTCTACGCAATAAAGCACGAAGGCCGCGTTGCGGCCTCCTATGCCGTTGCCGATGACCGGCGAACTCACTTCTCCGTTGGCGAGCACGACGACGGGCCAGCCGGGGTAGGACTGTTTCAGTCTTGTGAGTTGTTCCAGCAGATAGTCCGCGGCTTTCGCGAGCGGCCAGTCGTCAGTTGTGTTATCGCAGATGGCGATGCGGCCGGCAGCCTCTGCCGCGCGATGCGCTTGATGAAACAGATCGTGCATGCCGAGCAGGATCTGGAAGTACGCGCGGGCAAACGCCGCGTCGCCCGCCTTCGGAGTTTCCTCGAGCGCGCGGCTCTCGAACTTTGCGCGAATCGAGCTCGGCAGCTTCGGGAGCAGACCGTATTCCTCCACCACGCAATAGGCGTTAGCAACCGTGGTCGGGTCGGGTATGGTGGGGCCGGAGCCCAGCGCCGACTCGCACCCTTCGGGGACGTCGGTGACGCCATAGCTGATCTTCACCGCGCGCGCCGCCGCGGCAGCTAGCCGCCCGCCTTTTACCGCGGAGAGATGTTTTCGCACGGCGTTCACCGAGTCGATCGGCGCGCCGCAGGTCACCAGCAAACGGTACAGCGTCTGGATGTCTTCGAGTGTAATGTCAGGATAGAGCGGCTGCTCAACCAGCGCCGAACCGCCGCCCGAAAGCAAGAAAATCACCAGCGTGCGCTCGTCGCAGGTGGCCAGCAAATCGAGGATGGCGCGGCCAGCCGCAAAGCTATCTTCGTTCGGCACTGGATGCCCGCAGAGGAAGGTCCGGAAACCAGGAAGCGCGCGTGGCGGGCGAGTGGGCCCCGCCAGGATGCCTTCGGGATGGAAGTCGGGCGCGAGTACTTCCATCAGGCCTTCGGCCATGGCGATCGACGCCTTTCCGAAGACGATGGCATAGATGCGATTGAATTGCGCGAGATTTACTGTCACATCGCCACAGCGGATCAGCGAGCCCGAGCGCGCCAATTTGCGCTGCATGGCCGCAGGAATGTCGATGCCGGCGAGCGTTTGGCGGAAGATGTGCTCAGCGAGTTGTTTTAATGGGGGCAAGGTGAATGACCCTGGATGTGAAGAGCCGGACTTCACGGCCTCTGATCAAAGGTTTCTGGTTTGGCGGCCAATGTTCAGCACCTTGGTCCTCTAGAAGCCATCAAGCCATCTCATAAAAAGCAAGCTCAACGGCACTTCCTTTTGCTCTTGCCGTTTGCCTTCGCTTCTCTGGCTCATGTTTTCTCCAGCGCGGCAGCGCCGGCTCGGGCCACATCGGCGTCTTGGTCTTCAGTGCCACTGCTTACTCCAATGGCGCCGACGCATTGCCCATTCACTAGCAGGGGGATGCCGCCGCGGATGGGCGTTTGCCGGCCATGGCTGGCGACGGCAAGCCCGAGAGAGAGCACCAGGTTCGGCTTATCGCCTTCCATCGCCGGACCGGTTGCCATGCGGCGGATGGCGGCGGATTCGGCCTTGGTGATGGCAACCTGAATGGAAGACAGCTTGGCGCCATCCATGCGCGCAAAGGCCACCAAGTGCCCGCCATCGTCCACAACGGCGATATCCATGGGGACACCAATTTCAATCGCGCGGCGTTCGGCAGCGGCGAGCACCGCCCGCGCGCCCTCCAGAGTAAGCTTCGGATTGTTGCGCGTGACCAGCGGCATAGGGAGCCCCCTCGGCTAGAAACTAAGCTATTTGGTCTCCTCAATACGGCGGTAGTGGCATTGTCATCTCGAGCCAGCTGCTATTTCGCCTCGAGCGCTTCGGGGTTTACCGCGTTGGGCGGCCGGCGGCCGGCAAACAAGGCGATGACGTTTTCCGCCGCCATCGCAGCCATTCTCGTGCGCGTTTCGATCGACGCTGAAGCCATGTGAGGCGCCAGGATGACGTTGGATCGCCCCACCAGGCCCGGATGCACTTTCGGCTCGTTTTCAAAAACGTCGAGCGCGGCGCCGGCAATCCGGCGCGCATCGAGCGCGGCAACCAGCGCGGCCTCGTCCACCACCGGCCCGCGTGAGGCGTTGATCAGAAACGCCGTGGGCTTCATCTTGGCGAACTGCGGCCCGGACATCAGGTGCCGCGTTTCCGGGAACAGCGGCACATGCAGGGAGACGAAATCGGCTTGCGCGAGCACCGCGTCGCGTTCCATGAATTCGGCGTGCAGTTCCTTCTCGACTTCAGCCGGCGTGCGCACCGTATCATGGTAGATAACGCGCATGCCAAAGCCGCGCGAGCGGCGGGCCACGGCGCGGCCGATGCGCCCAAGGCCGAGTAAACCCAGCGTCTTGCCCCAGACGTCGGCGCCGCAGAGCTGGTCGAGGTTCCAGCCCGTCCATTTTCCGGAGCGGACCAATTGGTCGCCTTCGAGCACGCGCCGCCCCACCGCCATCAGCAGCAGCCAGGCAAAATCGGCCGTGGTCTCATCGAGCACACCCGGGGTGTTGCTGACCACCACCTTGCGTCGCGTGCAGGCGGCCACGTCGACGTTGTCGAAGCCCACGGCCACGTTGGCCACAATGCGCAGCTTGGGAGCGGCGGCCAGCAGCTCGTCATTAATCTTTTCGGTGAGCAGACAGATCAGTGCGTCCTTATCCGCTATGCGCTTCAGCAGCTCGTTCCGTGGCGGGCGCTCCGGGTGATCCCAGTAGTCCACCGCACAGTGTTCGTCCAGAAGCTTGCGTGGCGCCTCGAACAGCGGATGAGTAGAGAAAACTTTCGGCTTGCTCATTCGCGGGCCTCAACTGGATTCAGCGAAGGCGGGAGATTAGCACAGAAGCGCGCAAGGATGTCAACGTGGCCGCCGTCGCACCAACAAACGCGATGCGCTTGCGGCTGCGTTGACTCGGGCGGAGGCCGCGACTATAGTGAACCGAGACTCGCACTAACAGGCATTGTGCGTAGGAGCCTGGCATGCCATGCCCTGCGAGAGATTCAACGAAAAGAGGGGATAGAGACACGACGTTCGATGGATAAGAAACTCGTTCGCGAGCTCGAGCAAGCCCTCGGTAAGGACGCTGTGCTCTGGAAGACCGAGGACCTGATGCTCTACGAATATGACGGTTCGGTCGAGCAGGCGCGGCCCGAGTATGTTGTCTTCCCGCGCTCGACGCGCGACGTGGTGCAGATCATGCTCTTGGCAAACCGCTTCCAAGTCCCGCTGGTAGGACGCGGCGCGGGTACTGGGCTTTCGGGCGGGGCGCTCGCGCGGCACGGCGGAATTTTGCTGGTCTTTTCGCGGATGAACCGCATCCTCGAACTCGATTTCGAGAACCAGCGCGCCGTGGTCCAGCCCGGCGTGGTGAATCTCGATCTCACCCGCGCGGTTGAACACGCGGGGCTTTACTTCGCGCCCGACCCCTCGAGCCAGAAAGCGTGCACGATCGGCGGCAACGTCGCGGAGAACGCCGGCGGGCCGCACACGCTGGCCTACGGCGTCACGGCAAATCACGTGACCGGCCTGGAGTTGGTGCTTCCGGAAGGCGATGTGGTCCGCATCGGTGGAAAAGCCACAGACTGCCCAGGCTACGACTTAACCGGCTTGCTGGTCGGCTCGGAAGGCACGCTCGCAATTGTGACCGAAGTCACCGTCAAGCTCACTCGCCTGCCCGAAGCGGTGAAGACGCTGCTCGCGGTGTACGACGCGGTTGATGACGCCACTGAGACGGTGGCCGAGATGACCGCGCGCGGGATCACCCCGGCGGCGTGCGAGATGCTCGACGGCTGGATGCTGCGCGCCGTAGAGGATTTTGTTCACGCCGGCTTTCCGACGGATAGCGCCGCGGTGCTGCTGATCGAAGTCGAAGGCTTACGGGAGGGTGTCGAAGCGCAGGCCGATGAGATCTCCGAGGTGTGCCGGCTGCACCATGCGCGCGAGGTCCGAGTTGCGCGTGATGCTCGCGAACGCGACCTCCTCTGGAAAGGCCGCAAGAACGCCTTCGGCGCCATCGGCCGGCTCTCGCCCACCTACTACGTCCAGGATGGCGTGATCCCGCGGACCAAGCTGCCGGCCACGCTGCGCCGCATCGACGAAATCGGCAAAACCTACGGCTTCCGCATCGGCAACATCTTCCACGCCGGCGATGGCAACCTGCATCCGATCATCCTCTTCGACGCGCGGGACAAAGAGCAGTTCGACCGCGCGGTAGCCGCTTCCAACGAGATCATGAAGTTCTGCGTCGAGATGGGTGGCGCGCTGACCGGCGAGCACGGCGTGGGCATGGAAAAAAATGAGCTGATGCCGCTAATGTTCAGCGAAGCCGACCTCAATCTGATGCGACGCGTGCGCGATTGCTTCAACCCGGCAGGGCTTCTCAACCCGGGCAAGATTTTCCCGTTCGGCAAGGGTTGCGGCGAGATTCGCGCGCGGCCCCTGCCCGTCTCAGCCACCAGTCGCGCATGAGTGCGGCTTCATGAGCGCAACGCCGACATCTGCCCTGACACGGCTCGAGGGACTCCTCGGCACCGAGCACCTTCTCACCAATCCCACCCAACTTGCCGGCTACGAAGTGGACGGCCTGCGGCCTGCGGCAGTGGCGCAACCCGGATCGGCCGGCGAAGTGGCCGAAGTGGTGCGCTTCGCCGCAGCCGAGAAGCTGGCGGTGATTCCCGTCGGCGGGCGAACCAAACTGCGGATCGGAGCGCCGCCACGCCGCTACGACTTGGCCGCTGACCTCACGCGGCTCGATGGTGTGCTCGCATACGATCCGGGCGACCTCACCCTGGGCGTTCAAGCCGGCATTCGCTTCGCGGAACTGAGTCGCGTGCTCGCGGAGAAGCGCCAGTTTCTCCCGCTGGCGCCAGCATTCGCCGAGCAGGCCACGATTGGCGGCATTCTAGCGACAAACTCCGGCAGCCCACTGCGGCACGCCTACGGCTCGGCACGTGATTATGTGCTGGGGATGGAGTTCGTCACTGGCGAGGGAATCGAGACCAAGAGCGGCGGGCGCGTGGTGAAAAACGTCACCGGCTACGACCTGCATAAGCTGATGATCGGCGCGCTGGGCACCCTCGGTGTGATCACGCGCGTCAACTTCAAAACGTTCCCGCTGCCACGTGCGCAAACTACGTTTGTCGGGTCGTTTGACAGCGCGGCCCAAGCTTTGGGGATGTGCCGCGCCATCGCGCAATCGGCGTTGCAGCCACGGCTGGTGGACGTGGTCGATCCAGCCGCGGCGCAAATGATCGACCCGGCGCGCGCGCGCTTGCCAGCCGGTCAATGGTCAGTGGTCGTGGGGGCGGCAGGCGACGAACGCGTCGTGCAGCGCCATGGCATAGACCTCGCGCGTATCGCGGAAGGGGCGCGCGCAACCGCGTTTGTTGCGCTGACTGATGAGGAGGAGGCCACGCTCCTGGGGCGCCTCCGCGAATTCCCGAAGCTCGCAGCAGAGACTTCGCCGGCCGCCACGCTCTTCAAGATCAGCGTAGTGTTGGCACAGATGCTCGCGCTGCTAGAACGCGCGCGCCAGGTGATCCAGCGCAACCAGCTTGCCTCGATGACGCTGCTGCGGGCATCGGGGATCGTTTACCTGGCGCTGGTGCCTACGGCACTGGATGCCGCCACGCTTGCGCGCCTCACGCAAGCGGCCACGGAGCTCATCCACGCCAGCTCCAGCTCCGAGATTGGCGGGCGTCCGGTGATCGAGTGGTGTCCCACGGAGCTAAAAAACCAGGTCAACGTCTGGGGCCCAGCGCGCGACGATTTGATGCTGATGCAGCGCCTGAAAAAGGCATTCGATCCACAGGGAGTTCTCAGCCCCGGCCGGTTCGTCGGAGGCATCTGAGGCCATGGTCGAGGCGGTGAATAAGATCGAGCCGGCGGCGGGTGCAAGCGGGTTCACCGCTTCCGACAACGCTGACAAACTGGCCTACGAAGATTACGCGCGCTGCATTCACTGCGGCCTCTGCCTGAACCATTGCCCGACTTATCGGCTGTGGGGGCTCGAGGCCGATTCGCCGCGCGGGCGCATCCGGCAGATGCTGCTGGTCGATCAGGGAAAGCTGGAGCTGGGCGATTCGTTCGTCAGGCACATCGATCGGTGCCTGGACTGCCGCGCGTGCGAGACGGCGTGCCCCTCGGGCGTCGAATACGGCAAGCTGGTGGAAGCCGCGCGGGCGCAGATCGAACAGAACTACCGCCGGCCCCTCTTCTCGCGTTTGGCGCGCAGCCTCGTCTTTTGCCATATCCTGCCGCACCCGCAGCGCATCGCTGCAGCAGCAAGGCTGGTGCGGCTCTACCAGCGCTCGGGGCTGCAGGGCCTGGCGCGACGTTCGGGGGCGCTATGGCTACTGGGTCTGGAGCAACGCGAGCGGCTGCTGCCGATGATCGATCGAGAGTTTTTCTTCTCGCGCCTTGGAAGCACATTTCCCGCGCAGGGGAAGCGCCGCGCGCGTGTGGCGATGTTTGCGGGCTGCGTGGCGCAAGTCGCTTTTTCAGCCTTGAACGATGCAACGATCCGCGTGCTGACTGCAAATGGCTGCGAGGTCGTCGTCCCTAACGGGCAAGTCTGCTGCGGGGCCCTGGCGGCGCATGCCGGCGTGCGCGACGTCGCGCGACAGCTTGCGCGCACCAACTTGGATGCCTTCCTGGGCGAGGATTTCGACGCGGTGGTGACCAACGCTGCCGGCTGCGGCTCAACCTTAAAGGAATACGAGCGGCTCTTCGCCCCCGGCGACGCGGCGCACGAGCCGGCGCGCGCCTTTCAAGAGCGCACGCGAGATGTGACCGAATTCCTGGCCGAAATTGGTTTGGTGGCGCAGCTCTCCGCCGTGCCGCTGCGAGTTACGTATCAAGACTCCTGCCATCTCGTCCATGGGCAGAAAATCCGTGAGGCCCCGCGGAAACTCATCCGCGCGGTGCCGGGAGTCGAGCTAGTGGAGATGGCGCTGGCCGACCACTGCTGTGGCTCAGCGGGAGTTTACAACGTGACGCAGACGGAAGCCTCGCTGGCATTGCTCGCGGAAAAAATGCACCATGCGCGCGCCACCGGCGCCCAGGCCATCGTCACCGCAAATCCAGGGTGCCTGCTGCAGTTGCGTGCCGGCGCCGAAATCCACCACACCGGCCAAGAAGTCCTCCACGTGGTCGAACTCCTCGCCCGCGCGATTGGCGGGCCCATTTGAATTGAGGCGCAGGCTTACCGCAAACTCTTGATGAACTGGCGAGCAGCTTGGCCGAGGGTTCGTCCAAGGAATATATCTTCTCTTACGGGCGGAATCGGAATCAAATTGGGCGGTTCTATCTCTCGCCGATAAGGTAGCGGCAGCCGTTAGAGCCCATGCGGGCGGAATGGACCGCGCCGGCGGGGACGTCACAGCGTTCGCCGGCGCGGAACGTGCGTGTCTGCCCGCTCATGGTCAGAGTCATCTCGCCCTCCAAAATGATGTGTGCGGTCTCAGTGGCGTGGGTGTGGTCAGGATAGGAGGCGTGCGCGTGATCCTGCCACACGTAGGTGCGGGAGAAACCTTCTTCGCGTAATTGTTTTTCCCAGGCGTGCGGACTCATTTGACTGGTCGCAGACCCAGCGTGTGCCGTCTTTTTCAAGAACCTGAAAACTACTTTGACGCAACAGACGCAGAGGCGCAAAGAGCAAGCGCCTATGCTATGACGCGGGACGAAACATGCGCGCCGCGATACGAGTGACCAGGCGGCGCGGCACCAGTCGCTGCACTTGTGCACCGAGGTAGTTACCCACGCCGGAGATGACGCAGCTCTTTCCCCGCGCCAGCGCGCGCAAACCCACTCGCGCGACCTTCCCTGCCGACTCCTGCCGGCCCTTGGTGCGATCGGGCTGGCCGGCGACCTGATGAAATTCGGTCGAAGTCGAGCCCGGGCAAAGCGCGCAGACACGAATGCCGTAGGGGCGCATTTCTTCGGCGAGCGCTTCGGCGAACACCAGGTCGAAGGCCTTGGTGGCGGCGTAGGTCGAGATGTAGGGCACGGCCTGGAACGCGGCGGTCGAGGAGACGATCAGGATATTGCCGCGGCGGCGCTCGATCATTGCCGGCAGGTAGAGGTACGTCAAGTGGAGAACCGCGGTGATGTTCACCTGGAGCATCTCGAACTGGTGGGCCAGGGGGATCCTAGGAAACTCGCCATAGGCGCCAAAGCCGGCGTTGTTCACCAGCAGATCCACCGCGATGCCCTTTCCCTGCGTGAAGGCGAAAATCTCCTGCGGCGCCGACGGCTGTGCAAGGTCCGCAGTGAGGAGCACGACGCGCACCTCGTGGTTGCTTCGGAGTTGAGATGCAAGCTGCTCGAGTCGCTCGCGCCGCCGCGCGGTCAGCACCAGGTTTGCGCCACCCGCGGCGAGTTCTACGGCCAATGCCCAGCCGATGCCGGCGCTGGCCCCGGTCACTAGTGCCCACTTGCCACGCCATTCACGCATGAGGCCTCCCTTCGGAAGGAAAGATGAAACCACAGATGAACATAGATGGATACAGATAGAGAGAAATAGTCAAGACAGAGGGAGAAAAATGAGGCCCAATGTTAGGAAGAGCTCTTCGCGTTGGGCAGAACGGTTTCGCGGAGGCGGATACCCTGCGCTTTGAGGCGGTCGAGCAGGCGTCGCGCCCAGACAAATTCAGCAGCAAGCACGGCCAGCCCCAGCACGATGGTCAGCCAGCCGGGGCCAGGGGTGACCAGCATGATCCCGCCGGCCAGAAGCAATGTGAACCCCATCAGAATTTTGAAGAAGCGTTTAGCCTGCTGAACTGTCTTGAGGAGCATCCCAGACCACCCCGGGTGTGCGGCAGCTTCTCTGCGGACGCGCGGCCAAGCGACCCCAATCACATTGTAGCACCCTCAAGTCTTCGATTTTGTGGCGCTCGCCCCGGAATCTAGCCGCTAGTGATCCACGCATTCTCTTTGCACTTCGGCGTTCCTTTCTCGGCCGCAGATGAGGTGCGGGCGGGCGCTTGACCGTGTGAGCGCCATAACAGTACCCTTCGCATGCTGTTGCTCGATTCCCGGCAGTGGGCCTCCTCTACAGCGATGCAACGTAACAGCCGATTCCGACGGTTCGGCGTGGCTTGCGTAGTCACAGGCCTTGGCTCCGTCGGAGCTTCACTCTCGGCCTTGGCGCAAGAGCTCAATCTCGTGCCCGAGCCGAAACAGGTCGAGCGGCGCGAAGGTGCTTTCCGCGCTGGGCCAGGAGTGCGCATTGTGCTGAGCGCCGCGCGCGCTCGAGAAGACCGCATCGCGGCGGAGATGCTGGCCGAAGAGATCCAAGCAACTATGGGGTGGAAGGTCGCCATCACAACCTCGCGCGCGCTGCCGGAGTCTACCGGCGTGATTTATCTGGGGCGTGTGGGCGACGACCACCGCCTGCGAGCTGCCCTGGAAGCCAAGGGGCTCGGCACAGATGAGACGTTCGACCCGCAAGGCTACGTGCTGGATGCGGACAGCAAGGGCATTCGAGTGGCGGCAACAACTGGGCAAGGCCTGTTCTACGGCGTGCAGACGCTGCGGCAGTTGCTCAGGCCGCGCGAGGAGAAACGTGCTAGAAACCAACTCATCTGCCCCGCGGTCAAGATCAGAGACTGGCCGACCATGCGCTGGCGCGGAGTGCATGACGACATCAGCCGGGGACCGGTACCCACGCTCGAGTACATGAAGCAGCAGATTCGGACGATCGCTGAATACAAGCTCAATCTGTTTGCGCTGTACATCGAGCACATATTCGATTATCAGAACCATCCGCTCATCGCGCCGGAAGAGGGCGCACTCACTGCTAGCGAAGTCCGGGAGCTGGTCGCGTACGCCCGGCGCTATTACGTGACCATCCTGCCCGAGCAGCAAGCCTTCGGCCATCTGCACCACCTGCTCAAGTATGAAGTCTACGACGACCTGGCCGAAACCCCGCACGGGCACGTGCTCGCGCCAGTGAACGAAAGATCCTACGACCTGATCCGCGACCTCTACGGAGAGCTGGTGCCGCTTTTCCCCGGGCCGTTCCTTCACATTGGCGCCGACGAGACTTGGGAGCTTGGCTCTGGGCAGAGCAAAGCCCAGGCCGAGGCAATCGGCTTGGGGCGTATGTACCTGGACCACCTCAGGCGCGTCGCGGACATCCTGAAGCCCTATCACAAACGGCTGCTGTTCTGGGGCGACATCGCCGTTCGCTACCCAGAGCTGCTTGCCACGCTGCCGAAGGAGATGATCGCGGTGCCGTGGGCCTACGACCCCAGACCGAACTTCGATGCATTGCTCAGCCCGTTCAAGAGCGCGGGCCTGGAGATGATTGTCGCGCCCGGGGCGAGCAACTGGAACCGAATCTTCCCCGATCTCGACGCGGCCCTGGTGAATATTCGGAACTTGAGCCGCGACGGTCAGAAATTCGGCGCTCTCGGAGTGCTGAACACCACCTGGGACGACGACGGCGAGTCGCTATTTGCGATGACCTGGCCGGCCCTGGTGTTCGGCGCAGCGTGTTCGTGGCAGGCGGGGGAGTCTTCGATCGAAGCGTTTCAGGCTAATTATGATTGGGCGTTCTACCGCAACGAGGACGACACGTTCCGCGAGGCGCTCGCCAACCTCGCGCGGGCGCACGCCTTGCTGGCAGGCCGGGGCCTCGGCGGCGCCTTCGATGACGCCTTCTGGATGGATCCATTCACCGAAGCGGGCGCGCGCTTCACGGAAAAGGCGTTGCCTGTGGCGCACGAGCTGCGGCTCGCAGCCGAGCATGCGCTTGCCTCGCTCTATCAGAATCGCGCCA
>WNFF01012792.1_pt1 | contig 12087 bp, 17 predicted proteins | sample 5400441 | NCBI WGS metagenome assembly WNFF01 (sample SAMN13153345, study PRJNA577476) | soil metagenome | isolation source: 120 cm saprolite under Douglas fir tree site 2 hole 3 replicate 1 | place: USA:California | collected 2015-04-18
TTTCAATTCCTCTTCTAATGTCTGACTGCGTCCAGAAGAGTTCGGCTTGGCTTGCAGTTTCTCGATCGCATCTGCGACCTCGCTGTTGCTGCCGAATTTCTTCTTGAGCAGGGCCTTGAGTCCCTCGTAACCATCCACGATGGCCTTCTTGGTAGTGTCGGTGAGGCCGCTCGCCGCACCGGCAGAAAGTGCCGAGATGATGGCTAAACTCACTGGATCCATGCGGCTTACCTCCGGAGATTCGTTTTTCCCCTCCGGCCGGCGACGAGCGGTGCTAAGTGCCTGGCCGAGCGACCGAAGGGTGCACTCTAGACCCAAGCTCTTCGCGCAGTCCAGGCGCGAAAAAGTGTGACGAAGGTGGCGTTGACCTCCGCGCCGTCGTCGCTGCCGAGGGAAATCCAGTTTCGCCTTCCAAGAGCCGCCCTCGATGCGTCCACGAGGTGAAGGGTTCGCCGGAGTAGTGGATCGACGAGATCGCCGAACTCGAACGCCTGCAACTCAAGCTGATTCCAGGCGCAGGGCGAGAACCCCGATGCTTCCGGTCGCGGCCACCTTTGGCTCGTTGAAGAAAGGACGAAGGGAGTCGTAGACGGCGCGGACTCCATTCAGACATTGCACCCCTAGAGCACCCGTCCTGGCTACTTTTCTGGAACCGCGCCGATCCTGCTCCATGGGGGCCTCCTCCTCTTGATACGCTGCCGCGATGCTCGGTGCTCTCGTGGGATTGGTGGTGGGGCAGTTCCGTTCGCGCGCATCGCTTATGGCAGAGAACGACCTTCTCCGACAGCAGCTGGCGGCTGCGAAGAGCCGGCTGCAACGCAAGCGAGTGATGTTCACGGGCTCGCAGCGCTTGACGATCGCGCTGCTGACGAGGTGGACGGCTTCGTGACAGGCGGCGGTGACGCTGGTGAAGCCGGCCACTGTGCTTCGGTGGCACCGGGAGGGCTTCCGTCTTCTGTGGCGATGGCGGTCACGAACTCGCGGCCGAAGGCCGACGCGCTACGCGACGATGATCCGCGAGATGACGACGCGAAACCCAAACTGAGGTGCCGAGCGGCTTCGAGGTGAGCTGCTCAAGCTTGGAATCCGCGCCTCGAAGCGCACCGTGCAGCGGTACATGAAGAAGCGGGTCCCCGGCGACGGCCAGCGCTGGAGTACTTTCCTCCGCAACCACGTTACCTGGGCTTGTGACTTCGTGCAGACGTTCGACGTGCTTTTCCGCCCGATCTTCGTCTTGTTCTTTCTTGACCTAAAGAGACGGAGAATCCTGCACGCTGCAGTCACCCGGGCGCCGTCCGATGACTGGTGTGCGCAGCAGGCGCGAAACGCAACGTTGGACATCCAGCCCGAAGCGCTTGTCGTCGATCGCGACGCCAAGCTGGGTGCTCGGTTCGTGTGCCTGTTCGAAGCCGTCGGCACCAAGGTCGTTCGCACCGCGGTCCGGACCCCGAACATGATGCCTTCGCCGAGCGCTTTGTCGGCACTCTCCGGCGCGAATTGCTCGACCATGTCCTCGTGCTTGGCGAGGGCCATCTTCTGCGCCTCGTCTCGGAGTACGCCCGCTTCTACAACGCGGCTCGCCCACACCAGGGCCTCCGGCAGGAACAGCCTGTCCCTCGAATGCCCCAGGCTAACGGTCGTGTCATGGCACTCCCAGTCCTCAATGGCCTGCATCACGACTACCGAAGGGCGGCGTGACTCACGTCGGGCTGTGTGGATGGAGAAAGTAGCCAACACGCCCCGCAGAGGATTGAGGATTAGAAGAACCGATCGTTGCGACTCTCGCCAAATATCCCCCTCCATCGCTTCCGGCTACTCCGACTCGAGGCATTCCGCGCGGTAACCTTCGCTTCGAAAGTCGGCGCCAGCACGATCCAACACGGCCTTGGCGACAGCTTCGGGCAACGGTTGCGAAAATTCGATACCGACGCGCGTACAAACGAAGTATCTCGTGCGCTCTTCATCCCCTTCCCAGCGCAAATACTCCGGCGGAATCTGCCTAGCTCCCGCTATTCCCTCGACGGCGCGTGCAAGGCACGCTTGGGGCGTCTCAAGACCAACGGGCTGATCGGAGTGGGCTGCCAACAGCTTGGGGTCTGGAGACATCGCAAGGGCGAAGGTGACGGCTCGGGGAGTAGCAATCGTTTCCACTGTGTCCTCCGGTGAACCTTGATCCATAACAGCGCATGCTAACGTTCGAGTCGCCGCTGCTGTCAGCTCCCGCGCTCGGGGATGGGCCTACGCCACCCACCACCGCGGTTGCAGTGCCGGGCGACGTCCAAAAAGATCCCTCATCGCTGCGAGTATAGGCAGCTGCTCGTCGGAACATCGTTTGGCTTCCGGGGGCCGGGAAGCCGAGTACGGGTGCGCGTGGTGAGCACGCACCGGTCAACGGTCACTGCTAGAATGGCAGCCATGAAAGAAATACTCGGCCTTGCCGTGGGAGCTGCTGGCCTCATGTTCGGCGTTTACCAATGGTGGTTTCGACGCGCGACTCGCCTTCGCGTCGAACCTGGTTTCCTCGGTTTGATCAGGGGCGACCAGTACTGCCCTGCAGTGAGACTCACGATCGTAAACGAGAGCGAGCACGCCGTGACAGTTTCGAACTTCGGCATGGTCTGGAAGGGCATGAAAGGCAATTACGCTCGACACTTTGAAGGCGTGCGCAATGCCGGGGTTCCCGCTGTGGTGGCCGCCAAAGACGCTCTGGAACTTTTCATTTTAGCCGTAAACATCCCTCGTGCGATCGACGGCAGGCCCGTCCCCTTTCGGGTTTTCATCTCCACGAAGACTTTGAAGCGTTTCCAATCACGCCGGCTCGAGGTCCCCCAGTGGATGATGGACGACGGACTTGAGCCGAAAGCTCTCGGTTCCTCTAACACCTCAACTGCAGCTTAGAATGGCTGGCGCTGCACCGGCTGCTTTTTTCTTTCCGCATCAGCGCCCGTCCGGGGCGCCTCGTGCGCCGCGCAGCCGACGCTAGCGCATGGGGCATGCCTCGACGGCAGGGTACCGTGCTAGCCTTTCCTCATGCGAGCCTGCGTCACCACGATCACGATCAGCCGGGTAGCCACTTGTCTCTTACTGCCGTCTCTCTCTTTTGCAGACGCTCTCGATGACCGAATGCGGACGGAAGCACAGGCCGTGAATCGACAAGCGCCGATGATGGCAGACAAGTCCACACGTCTCGATAGCGCCGGGTATGATGAACGGAACCGGCTTTTCTGCTATCACTACACGATGATAAATCACCCGAGTACCGTCTACTCGCCTGCGCAGCGGCAGAAATTTCGCACGCTCATGCAGGAGCAGACCACGAATCGCGCGTGTACCGGGTCGGCGTTGCGGCCCTTCCTCGATGCTGGAATTTCGTTCAAGTACGTCCATTTCGGCAACGATAGCAGGCAAATCTCCGAATTTGTTGTTACGCCGGACGACTGCAAAGCGCCGGCATCCCGCCAGGAAACTGCGCCAAAGAAGGCCGGCAAGACATCGCATTCGGCAACAGGGAGGGATGCGCCCATCAAGAGCGGTGACGCTTATGATTCGGTAATGGAAAAGCTGAAGGGATACGACGCTACAAAGAAAGTCTATGGTGGCTGGCTTGATGCCGAATTCAGAGATCCAACCTTAGTCGCGTATCCGGATGCGGGCGGAGTGTGTAAGCTGACGTTTGACAACGGACGACTCTTTCGCTGCCAGGGGTGCAAGCCAGGACGGTTCAAGTGCAGCGAGTAGGAATGTCGGATGCACACGCCATCGCGGCCATCTCGGACCAGACACGGCTCGCGCACACGTAATCCCGCAATGCCTCGGGGGAAGGCTCTGGTCTACTTCGATCTGCTGCACCGGATGCAACAACGCACTTAGCAAGCTAGAAAACGACCTGTGCAGCGCGCTCCGCGAGCCGAGCGCGGCACTTGGTGCGCGCAATGCAGATAACCACCCGATATGCAGAGGTTACAGCGAACGGCAAGAAGTATGACTATGCGGATGGACTTGGTGAGGAGCGCTTGCCCGCACCAAAGTACGAGCATGAAAGCAAGAGGTTCGTGTTTCCTTTACCAGGCGGTACTGAGAACCAGGCTAAGGCAATCGCCAAGAGACTGTGGGAGCAGGCCTAAGCCCAAGCTTATGCCGACGTCGTTATCAGAGTCCACGTTTAGGAGCCAGCCTTAGAACAGACTCCGGACGTTTTTGCATTTCATTGAAGTGCTCTAGGTACACTGGTTCATCAATACCAAGTACGAGATCGAGAGTTGCAAGGTTGGCGTTCAAAATTTCGACGAAGTGATCTAGCGACAAAATAAGCCTCTTCCCTTTGACTGCCCTTGGAGGCTTGCCCTTAAATCCGACTTTTACGGTAGATTCAACGGTTGGCCTCCTCGCAATCCCCATGTTATGGACGATATCATTGCGTATGAAATGGAGACATTCCGCCCTGAGCAGCTCGACTGACGGTCGCCCAAGCTTGGACAGCAGCTCTTCTGGCGGAGTCAGATCGTTCCCCCTTTCGACATGAACACCGATCGCACTCGCGTGCTTAAGCAGATAATGTCGAAAGACCTCAAAAAACTGCACTAGGATGCCTTCGCCTGCAATCAGATCGTTGAATTCGTAGTTTTTTCGCATCCGGCGAATCGCCCACTTAGTCCATTTAGCTTCTCGATCTACGTCACTAGAAGACTCGGCGTCGACTATTCGCGATACGTATCCTTGAAGCATGTACCAGTCTTTTGGCCGGAGAGCTTCAACTAGCTCGTTTGCTCTACCGCGTTTCTCCCGCAAAATTTTAATGAGCGTTAGATGCTCGCGTCGGCGTTGATCTTTCTTCACAGCGATCAGGCCGATATGTCTGATCAATTCCGAAAGATGGTACTTCACTGCGTATTTTTCCATGGCGCCTTGCAATGGTAACTCGATCGGCTTCCCTTAAGGAACCAGCGGCGTGGCGGCGTTGCAAGCTTTAACTCAATCGCGACCTGCACAAAGCGCCATCGCCGTCGCGACTCTCCAGCGCGAGTCTCTTGTTGCTGATCAGGCTGGACAGACACCAGTTGGCAAGCTTCCCGTCGACGGCGTGTCCACCAGTGGTGTTTGGAGTGTCGTTAATGATGTATTAACGACACTCGCCATTTGGCTGTTCGAGGTTCAAATGACTCACGTTTCTACAGCGATCGGCGCGGTTACGATAGCTCACACAATTGGCTTTAACGTCCCTTAACGACACGCTGCCGATTGCTATTCATTGGCCCCGGTGATTCGCCGGTTCTTCCCGGCGCTTTGTTTGTGGGCATACCAGCACCCGACGGCGTCCCGGAGGATCATCATTTGGCGGACGTGGAAGTGCTCACCTTGAAGAACCGGCCAACCAATCCACGCGGATTCGCGACGTAGTGAAGCGAGCCGTCGTAGCTAAACTCGCGAAATTGAGCCCCTCCAACCTTAGCCATCAGTAGCCCATCCATCGACGTCGGACGCGGGATGACTCACTTCGTTTCTACGCGGTCATCCAGGGCGAATTTCCGCTGCGCGGACCTCCGCCGACTCCACCCCGGATCGCCCCGCACCCATCCGTTCTCGAAGGGGAGGGCGTTGATCTGAGCCCGTCCCGAAAGCCTACTTCCGGTTCTACCCCCGCTGCCCGGTCGAAGGCCCCGCCATAACCCCAAGGCGGCGACCACGGCGCGCGATCCTGCGACCGGTCTCGGAGCAACTTTTTGAGACAGCACATTCAAGGCGCGTGATCCCGATCGAGGCCCTTAGGCGGGCTCCCGCAGTCATGAACGACCCAGTTTGTATAACGCCGTCTGGCGGCGTTACCGTAGCGGAATGGGTGAAACCGTTTTGGTCGCCTTTCGACTCGACAGGGACCTTGTGAAGAGGTTGGACGAGTACGCTGCCGCGATCGCGGAGAGCAACCCGGGCCTTGAGACGACCAGGACGGACGCGGTTCGGATGCTGCTGTTACAGGCGCTCGAAGCGGCGCCGAAGGGAAAGCGAGGGGGTAAGCGATGAACGTCGCGGCTTATGTGAGGGTGAGTTCGAAGTCCCAAGACTCGGCCATGCAAAAGGCTTCCATCGAGCGCGCGGCCAGTGCCCGGGGCGAAGATTCCATAGGCACTTACTACGAAGAGAAGCGGTCCGGGCGAACTCTCGCGCGCCCTGAACTGGACCGGCTTCGAGCAGATGCTCGGTCGGGGCTTATTCGGAGGCTTTACCTGTTCCGCCTTGACCGCCTGACGCGCAGTGGCATCCGGGACACGTTCGAGGTGATCGAGGAGCTGCGCGGCCATGGGTGTGAGGTTGTCAGCGTGGCCGATGGGTTCTCGCTGGAAGGCCCTGCCGCCGAGGTGATCCTCGCCGTTATGGCGTGGGCGGCAAAAATGGAGCGCTTGGCCATCAATGAGCGCATCTCGGCAGCCAGGGAGCGGATCGAAGCGGAGGGGAAGGCGTGGGGCCGGCCAAGGCGCTTGTCCGAAGAGGACTGCTCCAAGATCGCGGCGCTCAAGACCGAAGGCCGCTCGGTACGGGAGATCTCCGTGGCACTAAAGGTGCCGAGAGCTACGGTCGCGAGGGCACTGGCTCGGCGGCCGAAAGCGGCGTAGGGCGAGCGCGCCTGAGCCCGAGCAAAGCGAACGGCGCTGCCGGGTCTTCAGAGGCGAGCTTCAACGCGCTAACATGAGCCGATGCCCGACTACGTGATCCGCTTTGGCACTTGGATTCCGACCTCTATTTCCAACGGTGAAGCTGTCTACGGCTTTAGCCTCCTCGTGGAGCCGTCTGGCTCGGGAATGGAGGTGAGCTACAACATGCTCCTGCCGCTGAATGTAAAGACCGAACTTCTTCATGTTCTAGCGCTGCCAGGGGATGCCGAGCAGAAATTCCGGCTAGCGTTGCTCCGTCACGGCATGGAAAAGCTTGAACGTGGCCTGCGAGACGGGTCCGTCGAGTTTCCAGACAATGGGCAGCAGAGCCAGCATCTCGGCGATTCCGATATCCTCAAAATCCACGAGCTGCTTTTCACGAAAAAGTGTGACTACCAGAGCGGTAAGGGACGCGATCTGTACTGTACGGCAACACGCGGCGACACAAAAAGGCCCATTTCAAAGGCACTCTGTCTGGCGTGTCCAATTCCGGCGAGCGAATTCCTTTGCAGTCAATTGGCCCATCCAATCTCGGGCATTGTGTTCGGCCAGGGGGGCGGCGCAGTCTTCAACGGCCAAGCGATGTGTGGCCTCGGTCGGGAAGAAGTCACCTGCCCAGCGGATTGTCGACTTGGTGGACATCAGTGCGCAGTGCGCGAAGTTGACATTGAGCCGATTGGCCATCGAACGGGAGTGTCGCCCGAGAGCTTGCCCGACATGCTCGACTTTGTGGACACGACTTGGAGGCTAGCGTTCGGGAAAGCGAACGGGCTACTGCGATTGCGAAGTGTGGCGTCCGTGACAGACCTGAGCAAGCGGTGTCAAACAAAGGCCGACTTCAGCGCGTCCGTGAGCGCGCTTGGCGATATCATCAAGTCAATGTCCATCCCCGACGACCTACTCCTTCCGGATGAACGCATCAAAGAGGAAAACAAAGGCGACAAGACCTTAAACCGGCTTTCCTCACTGGCGAGAACAAAGCTTCGAGACCCAGCCGCGCTTGAATTGGCGCTAAATGCAATTCGAATATTTCGAAACGTCAATTCGGTTCGGGTTGCGCTCCAACACAGCGCGAGGGCCAGTCTGCTCGGACCTGCGCTCGAAGAGCTGGGCATTGATCGCACTCCGATCTGGGCCGAAGCATGGGACAAGCTGCGGATCGCTGTTGTGGAAGCCCTGACGGATCTCCGGCAGTCCATCAACACGCTGACCTGACCCGTCGGCCCGTCGATCGGCTCTCTGAAGAGTCGAGATGGGAAGAGTCTCGGCCCCTCGTCAGTGCTGGGATCGCTGGTGCGGGCGGGTTAGTCTGCGGAAGCCAAGGACGGTTACTTAGAGCTACAGACTGCTTAACAGTGGACCAAAAACGTCAGCCGTCGAGGTCCCCCCGCACCTATCCTGTCACACTAAGTTCCAGTCTTGATTGCGGGCAAATCCCTGGCGACGGATATGCATCGAATTGCCACGGGCCAAAGGAGGCACCATGAAGCGACAAACGGATACACTCAAGCAAATAGCTCGGAACGAGCGGCAGCGGGCCGCATTCTGGAGATCGGTTTTGACGGGTTCGATGTACGACATGGCGCGATACGAAAAGAAGATCCGCGCCTGGATGCTCAGATGCTCCTGCGACCGAGCTGCAGAGCGGGCAACGGGCCTGTGTCACCGGTGCGCCGCGGTTACCGCGCCATCACAGCGTCGCCTGGCCCTGATGGATCTCGTTCGAAGTCGGTTAGTTGTGGCGTTGGAGAAGGGAACCTTGAAGCATCTCGCAGAGAGAAAGGCGGTCGTGCAATGAAACGACGGAAGACGACGAAAAACAGCAAGGGCCGGAAGGCGAAAAGCAGCAAGCGCCGCGACATCTTTGACAAGGCTTTTAGGCTTGAAGATTTACTCCGGAGTCTGACCGCAAGCAACACCGAAGCCGCCAAGATCTTGTCGATCGTCGCGGGCGAGTCCGGGATCTCTTGTCGGTGCCTTAACTGCTGGGAGACGACGGATGCGTATATAGGGCTCATTCCGACCCCGGAGGAGCCGAGGACAAAGCGTCCCGCTCAACTCGACGCGTAGTCCCGCTAAGCGCTTAGCAAAGGCACGATGTCGCTTCGCGCCTTCGCTCCGAACCGGACGCCCTATGACCGATCGTAAGGGTGTACGGTGCCGCGAGCGAGATCCACCGCGGGCTCGCCGGAGATTGCAAGGGACCACCCTATTAGGGTTTTTCCAAATCAATTGTTAAGCGGTTTCGAGCGCTACTGATGAGGGCTGATAACGGTGTACGCCATGGCCCGAGGCGGCTAGAGAGGTCTTCATGCAAAGCCATTTGATCGAGATCTGCGGTGTGGTCAGTGTCGAAGATGCGGCCGAAATGCTCGGGTGCAAGCGCGCTCAGGTCTTTGTCCTGATCCGGCGCGGGCAGTTGAGACGAGTCAAAAAGATCGGTCGCGAAATACGCGTCACGGTCGAGAGCATCAAGGCCCTGCTGGGTCAATGACCGCGCATCCTCCGTTCCTTGCGCAGAAAGCGATCGAGGACAATTTTTTTGTTCGGTAACTCACGCCCTCTAAGAAACGGTCTGGGAAAATCTCCGACTCGCGGGGACGTGACCGCCGAGCGGCTTAAAGCGGCCAGGTTGACAACGCGCCCCGATGAGCGCTGAGGTCCCGCGTGGAGGAGAGCTGTCATGTCTATCCGCTTTGAAGAAGCACAAAGGCGACTGGTTGCGGACCTAGAAATTTATCGAAACCTTCTCGGCGTGCTCGATCTTGCTGGTGTTGACCAGAGAATTCGGCGTGCTCGATCTTGCTGGTATTGACCAGAGAATACGGATCGAGGCTACGAATGCACTCGCAGTAGCGGGCGAACTCTTCGCTAAAAGCCTAAGCGCTTTCGTTGATGCCGCACGCGAAAAGGGAATCAAACCCGTAAAGTCTTAGATTCGAGCGCGCTTCGGGATTTTTAGGTCCGGCAAGATCTCCGCGTAGGGACTCCAAAGGGACCAATGGGTAGGGGTGCGGGATCCGTTTTCCGTGTCACTCGTCGCGAAGCGCTTTCCCCCATCCGCGGAACTCGCTTGCACGATTCAACACCCGTTTACCCTTCAAGAAGACCTCCTCGGCCTGCCCGGGGAAGTTTTGACGATCCGCGGTCTTCACGGCCTCCTGGACTTCACCGTATATTTCCCCTAAGGCTAGTCGGATGCCCGAACTAACATTCGGAGCTACGGAATCGAATGCGCTAACCACAACTCGTTCGAGGTCTCGCAGCAGTTCAGACAGCTTGTCGGTTCGAGACCGGTTCAGCAGCCAGTGTTCGTTGATGTAGTCTAGTTTGTCGGCTGCGTTCTCCAGTGGATGGGCCTTAGGTAGGTCAATCCAGATCGGGAGGCCTGGTGCTTCGAAGAGCCAACGAGTACCGCTCTGAGTCGCAAAAGGCTGGAGAACCGGAGTATCGAGACTGAGTGAGACATCTGATCGAGCGGGCTGAAGCTCTACATGGAGGTATGCGGGTCCTGATGGGGGAAGCGGCCCTTTGAAAAGCAGAGAAGCCTCCAATCGGACAAGCGCCGGACCTGTCAAGGTGATCTCCGTCGCTGTTAGGGATACCTGAGGAAAGTCTGCTTCCTCCCACGGGACCACAAACTGAATGCCACTGAATTCAAGTACCTCGCTTACTCCATGCACTCGCGCGATCGCGCGACAACGATGAAATGGGATCGCTAGCCATTCCGCTGAGGGTGTTAAATACAGTAGGAGTTTTAGACGCCACTGGAGTCCTGCAGCACCATCAACCGCTAACCCTCGCGCGTTGATTTCAGCTCGGCGGAGTTCAACCTCCGGCAATGCCTGAAGCGGCACTAGAATTCTGAGAAGATCTTGATGACGTGAAGTGCGCACGCTCGTTCCCTCACGAAAGGGAACCTCGAATTCGACAGCACCCCCTTCCGGCGTTCCATACTTTGCGTTCTTGACCACAAAAGGTATGCGCGATGTTTCAAACAGAAGAGCGACAACGGTTTTGTCACCAACAACGACATTGAGATCCACAAGGCTAGGCGCGTAGTCTGAAAACTGTCCCTTTATTTGAGGCCACCAGTTAGCAAGCTCTTTTCGATCCGCGCCGAGTAACTCGCCGGTGTTTTCATCTATGCCGATTATCCAGAGGATTTCCTTCGTCCGAGCGGCGTTCGCATGACCTGCGAGACGACGTGCGGCAGCGTTGGGGTTCTCGGGCCATTTAGACTTGAGTTCGACTCGCGAATCCTCGATGGGCTGCTGAGCCCTAGCGCGATCTCCGATTCGGAGGACCCATTCTTCCAGCTGTTCAGTCTTCATACCACCGTCCCTGAGACTTCAAGCAGGCCGACTTTAGCGATCGCTTGAACCCGGCCCGATCTCCTTCACCGCGTCTGTTTCCGCCTGTGACGCTTGCCATATTCTCAAAAGGAAGCTGGGGTCGGGATCTAGAACCTCCTTAACGTGCTTTGCGATCGGGTCGGTGTGGCAGTCCTCCCGGATCGCCCGCCTGATTTCCGTTATCATTTCATTGACCCTGTCAGCACCCGCCTTGCCGTGCAGGCTCTCCGGTTTCGCGTAGAGGTCTTTGTGGAGGTCGTAGAGCGCTTTAATTCCCTCTTTCACTCGGTTCGAAAAAAGATGTGCAAAGGGAATCTCTACCTCTCGCAGTCTCCAGAATGTCTTGAGCGGCACATCGCTTGGTGGAACAAACTTCCAAATTTCTCGCATTATGCTGAGGTACGCTTCTTCAAGAGGCAGCGCGATCGCTTCGTAGCCCTTTAGCTTCGCCTCGTACGCTTTCGCTGCCAAGGCATCCGCGCGAGCTTTGCGGCCCAGCCTGGACGTGAGCCACACGGCCACACACCCGGTTGCGATCGACCCAACTTGGCAGCGATTTTGGTAGCACAGCGCTGGATTCCCACCAAACGCTAGGTGCGGGTCTCGTTCGACGACCAGAGCGACTTTCCGCGCTCGGGGAGCGATCGAGCAAAACGCCCGGTGCGTGACATGGCAGGTTGCGGAGATGTTGAATAGGCTGGACGAGTTGTAGAACGGGTCAGCGAGAGAAGGCGGCTCAGTCGCAACGGTATTCGCAGCGCATCCAGTCATCATCGAGAGGGTCTATGAAACACTTCAACAAAACCGGAGTGCCCGGGCAGCGCTCTTTAGCGGCCGCGTCGAAATCCGCTTGGCTCGCGCGCCGGCCCCGTAGAGCAAAGGTCCGAGTTTCTCGATCAAAACCCGCGTCCCGAATGTGAGTAACGCATCCGGACAAAAGCAACAAAGCAAAACCGAGCCTCTTCATTCGTCCCCCCGTCTACGGCCAAGGCGGCTTCCCGCGACCGCCGCGGAGCTGGTAGCACCTAGTTTCGCCATTTGCGCGCGAGGAGCGCTTTGTCGTGGCTGCGCAGCTCAGCCGGTGG
>WNFF01003983.1_pt1 | contig 12086 bp, 9 predicted proteins | sample 5400441 | NCBI WGS metagenome assembly WNFF01 (sample SAMN13153345, study PRJNA577476) | soil metagenome | isolation source: 120 cm saprolite under Douglas fir tree site 2 hole 3 replicate 1 | place: USA:California | collected 2015-04-18
CGTTGCTGCGGCGGCTGAAGGCGCTCGGCGTGCGGATCTCGATGGACGACTTCGGCAGCGGTTATTCCTCATTGAGCTATCTGCAGGCGTTTCCATTCGACAAGATCAAGATCGATCGCGCTTTCGTCATGAATCTCGGACGAAATCCGCAATCGGCGGCAATCGTTCGGGCTGTGATCGGCCTTGGGCACGGCCTCGAAATGTCGATCGTCGCCGAGGGCGTGGAAACCCAGGAGCAACTCGGTTTCCTCGCGGATCAGGGCTGTGACGCGGTGCAGGGCTATTTCATCGGCAAGCCCGCGCCGATCGGTCAGTACGGCGTGCTGGTGGGACGTAGCGGCGGCAAAGCGATCGAGCCCGCGCGGAAGACCGGTTAAAGCCGCGCATAGTTCCGATTCAATTGTCAAACAGCCAAACCGTCATTGCGAGGAGCCAACGGGTCGCGCGAACGCGCGCCCGATGACAGGCTCCGCGACGAAGCAATCCATTTCGCCGGGTAAAGAAAGAATGGATTGCTTCGTCGCTTCGCTCCTCGCAATGACGTCCCCTTAATTCCAGATGCGACTTCGCCCTCGCGACGCTAAGCGCCCGAGGCGTTGCTGTAGTTTCGCCCTTAGAAAACAGAGGGCGTGGGGAACGCCGGGTGCCCGTTGCACCCGCAGCCTCGTGCGCGCTTTGCATTGATAAAAAATGCACACGAGTAAACGAGTACACCGGAATCACCCGGCATTCCCGCACGCAATGGTTTTAACGGTTTCCCTCGTGCTCTTGGTGACCGGGCTCTTTTGCCACCGTCGTCAGCGGATGTGTGGCTCATCTGCGCCCGGTAAGGCCGATTTGCCATCCGCGAACTTGACGCCAGCGTCGGGGCGTCAGGACCACACGACTTCGCCGTACGCTGCAACGTCGTTCGTCAGCTCGCCGTCTGATCGCTCACAGGCCTTTTCAAGAACCCGCCCTGCATCACGTTGCGCGCCTGACGCTGCCGCGTCCACCGCCTCCCACCCCGCGCTCGTGACGATGGCCAACGCCCCTCTTCTGGGGTGGTATGCGATAAGTTCTAGAAGTGATTTGGGGTGCGTGAAAACAGAAATATTTTTGCAAATGGGACTCGACACACCAGTCGACAAACCGCCCGACGGGCAAATCACCTGATAGCCGCGAGCGCATATTCCGCTCGTGTTCCGAACGCGGTGTTACGCGCTCACTTGCTTGCTCATGTGCACCACCGTGCCACCTTTGACTTCTTCCTCGCGGTCCACGCTGTACCCTAGTCGGATGTAGAGCTGGACGTTTTCGACGAAAAGCTTGTTGGTGTAGAGTTTGACATGTTCGAAGTTCGACGACGCAGCCAGCTTCTCGGCGTGCGCCATCAGCATTCGGCCGTAGCCTCTTCCCTGAAAGGCTGGAGACACCGCGACATTCTCGATCAGAAGGTGGTCGGAGCATCCGACTGTCTCGATGAGAGCGGCCAACTCTCCGTTCACGTACAAGACGTCAAAGCGGTGCTTCTTGACGGCCTCCGCATAGTCCGCCGTCATCGGCTTGGGCTCGCGGCCGATGACTGGCACCCACTTTGCGTAGGCCTCCCGTGTCAATTTCCGGATTGCCGCAGCATCCCCTTCCAATGCTTGAACCAGCCTCACTGTGTCGCTCGCGACCATGAATGGGTTCTCCTCCCAATATGAATCTGATCGGATCATGCTCTGGTGGTGGCCCGGAAGTTTCTTTTCAATATCGCTTGCCGGTCCGGCAAGGGAACTTCTGAACCGAACCACACTAGCATCATAATTTGCCTGTCCCTTCGAATCCGAAGTTCGCTAAAGAGGGCGTTGCAAGGTGCAGCGCACCCCGGATTCCGGACACCAGACATTACGCATGGCGGACTACGATCTTGCGATCATTGGCGGCGGCTTGAACGGCGTCAGCGTGGCGCGCGACGCCGCGGGACGCGGCTTGCGGGTGATCCTGCTGGAGCAGGGCGACCTCGGCGTCGCCGCGTCCTCGGCCTCGCCGCGGCTGATCCACGGCGATCTGGCGGTGCTGGAGCGCCGAGCGTTTTTCCGTGTCCGTGCGGCGCTGGCCGAGCGCGACATCTGGCTGCGGACCGCGCCGCATCTGGTGCGTCCGATGCGCTTTGTCATCCCCGCGCATTCCGATGAGCGTCCGTCGTGGCTGCTGCGGTCGGGGTTGCTGCTGTACGACCGGCTGGCCCCGCGCGGCGATCTCCCGGCGTCAGCCACGATCGATGTCACGCACCATCCGGTCGGCAACGCGCTGAAGCGGCCGTTCGGCACCGCGTTTGAATATTCCGACTGCGTGGTGGACGATTCGCGGCTGGTGGTCCTGAATGCCGTCGATGCCGCCGAGCGGGGCGCCGTGATCCGCACCGGCGCGCGTTGCGTCCGCGCCGAGCGGCTCGACACCTGGCGGCTGGTGACGATTGATCGCGGCCATCGTCAGGTCATCACGGCAAGGGCGCTGGCCAACGCCACCGGCGCCTGGACCGCGTCGGTTGCGGAAACCGTATTGCGGATGCCGCCGCCACACGTCGGGACGGCCCAGATCGGCCAGATTATCGTCCGGCGCCTGTTCGATAGCGACAACGTCTATGTTTTCCAGAACATTGACCGGCGCCTGATTTTCGCCAGTCCGTACCAGCGCGATTTCACGCTGATCGGCACCGTTGGCCACACCTTCAAGGGTGATCCCTCTGCCGTGTCGATGCCCGCAGACGATGTGGTGTATCTCTGCGACGCCGCCAACCGCTATTTTCGCGAGCGGGTCGAACCGTCAGACGTGATCAGGACGCTTTCCGGCGCCAACATGGTCGTGGACCCCGCAAGCAGGCGCGACGCGCGGGATGGCTCGATGGCGGTCGATGTCAGGCGCGGCAAGGCGCCGCTGCTGACCATCTTTGGCGGCGGTGTCACAACCTCGCGGCTGCGCGCGGAACGGGCAGTCTCAGAGCTTACGCCTTTCTACCCGATGTCGCCGCGCTGGACTGCGACGGCGCCCCTGCCGGGAGGCGATTTTGCATGGGCCCGGTTCGAGGCGGAGGTCGATGGCGCCTGCGAGCGCTGGCGCTTTCTGACCGAGGATCAGGCCCGGCGTCTGGTCGCCGCCTACGGCTCGCGTCTTGAGGCCATCCTTGGCGACGCCAAAAGCCGGGCCGACCTTGGTCCGGCCTTCGGACCGGAGCTGACCGGCGCAGAGGTGCGCTACCTGATGGCAAAGGAATGGGCGCGTTTTCCGGACGACGTGCTCTGGCGGCGCTCCAAACTCGGTTTGACCATGCCGCCCGGGGATCGCGATGCGCTGGCGGCGTTCATGGCGACGCCGGGTCGTGATCGAGCCGACGACGCGGACCCCGGCATCCCCAAAGGTGCGGGAAGCGTGACGGACGGCGTGGATGATGATCTCCCCTCGCGATCTTGAGTTGCGCGCTGGGCTTGCCTCCGCTCCTTCAAGGTTGCTTCTCTGCGCCCCGTCGAGCTTCTCGCGACCAGCCCTCGTCACGGGCGGATGGCCTGCGGTGCAGGCGATCGGAGATCATCCTCGCTGCCTTGTCGCCATGTCCGCCCCGCAGACACGCGACGATCAGGGTGTCCTCCCACAGCTCACGCTGTGCATGGCTGCCGCCGATCCGCACGACCGCAGGCATCAGAGGTTCAAGGATGCGGATCGCGTTGTCATTGTCGCCCTCGGCGAACGCTCGAATGCCGCGACACAGTCCGATGGCGGCGGCGCCCGGCGCCAGCCTGCCGTCGGCCTCAAGAGCTTCCAGTTCCGCCAATCTTGCTTCCAGGGCGACGCTGCCCGTTGCCGCCGCCACCAGGGCGTAGTGGACATCGGCAAAGTGCGGACCGGCCCGTGGGAAGAAACGGTCGCCATAGGCGGCGACTTCCCGCCAATAGGGCTCCAGTCCAGCCTTGCCGGCGAGCGAAAGCCGCCACAGCAGCGAAGCTGCGTCCGTAAAGACGTTCAATGGCGGATACGGGGAATTCGGTGGTCTGATGTGTTGCTCGTAGATTCCAAGCGCACCGTCCAGATCACCGGCGTCGAGTGCGCTCAGCGCGACGTGCCAGGAAAGGTGTCCGTGCAAGAAGCTGGCGCGTTCATGTGCGGGCAGCCAGCCGGAAAGAAACCCGCGGCCCGCCGCCATGTCGCCTTGCTCGAATAGTGCATGGGAGAGGCCATGCGCCCCATTTGCGTTTTCAACCCGCAGCGCCATGGCTCGTTCCGTCAATGTCCGGCCGGTACCGGCGTTTCCTGCCTCGGTATGTGACCAGCCCAGATAGGTGAGGAACCACCAATCCTCGCCGTAATGCCCGGCGTTGCGCTCACAAATGGCCAGTCTTGCGGCGTCATGATCGGCGCGTCCGGAGAATGCATACAGCCCGAAAGCACCGAGCAGGAGCGAGAGTACAAGTGCATCGCGCGGATACCGATCGAGGTGCCGCTCGGCACCGCTCAAGGCTATTTTCGGTTTTCCCTCGATGGCCGCGGCCATGATCTCGACGTGCTGGCGTTCGCGCTCGCTTGCCGTGGCGGCCAACTGTCGGGCGTGCGCGGCCTTGGCGCGCGCCTCGGTGACTTCCATATTCATCTGATGGATGCGAGCTCGCGCGATGTGAGCGAGCGCGAACGCAGGATCTTCGGCGATGGCGCGGTCGAAAGCCTCGCCGGCCCCGTACCAGGCCGAAAGAATACGATCGACACCATCGCGGTAAAATGCCGCGGCGCTGTCCGATGCCGTCGTCAGTGGCAGCTCGTATCTGTCCCGGTTCATCCTGCTTTTCCGCCAAACGGGGCGAACCTGTATTGCACCATGAAACCTCCCGATTGTAGAGGTGCTGCCGATAATATTGTGGCATAGGGCTGTGTGGCGGTTGAGCCGATCTCGATCCCCCGCTAGCGTGCGGCTGCGATTGCGCCGGCGAGGATCATGGCTGACGAATTACCGAAACCCGAACCGCATGTGGACATAACCGACGTTCCGCTGCTGCGCATCGAGGGGGTGACGAAAAAATTCGGCGTCTTCAGGGCGGTGGATCGGCTGTCGCTCGACATCAGGGCCGGAGAGTTTTTCGCGCTGCTCGGTCCGAGCGGCTGCGGCAAGACCACGCTGCTGCGGATGCTGGCCGGCTTCGAGACGCCGGACCAAGGCCGTATCCTGCTTAACGGCAGGGATATCGCGCAGGTTCTGCCGCACCGGCGTCCCGTCAACATGATGTTCCAGAACTATGCGCTGTTTCCGCACCTCACCGTGCGGGACAACATCGCGTTCGGATTGAAGCGCGCCGGGATGCCCCGTTCCGAGATCGAGAAGCGCGTGGCCGGGCTGGTCGCGCTGCTCAAGCTCCAGGGTATGGAGAAGCGGCGGCCCGATCAGCTCTCCGGCGGGCAAAAGCAGCGCGTGGCGCTGGCGCGCGCCCTGGCGCGCCAGCCGCAGGTGCTGCTGCTCGACGAGCCCTTGGCCGCGCTCGACAAGAAGTTGCGCGAGAGCACCCAGCTTGAACTGATGGAGTTGCAGCGGCGCCTCCGCATGACCTTCATCATTGTCACCCACGATCAGGAAGAAGCGATGACGGTGGCGCACCGGATCGGTGTGATGGATAACGGCCGTATCGAGCAGGTCGCGACGCCGCGAGAGCTTTACGAGGCCCCCAATTCGCGCTGGATCGCCGAGTTCGTCGGCGACGTCAACATGTTCGAGGGACAGGTCAGCTCGCGCGAGGCGGGTCGGCTGACGATTTCGACACGCGACGCCGGAACGATCGTTGCCGCGGAGCCGCGCCAGCCGACCCCGAAGGCGGCCGTCTGCGTCGCCATCCGCCCCGAAAAGGTCAAGCTGGCGCGCCGCGGCCCGGCGTCCGATTCGGTCAATTCGCGTGCCATCAACCGGATGGAGGGTATCGTGACCGACGTCAGCTATCTCGGCGGTCTCACGACCTACAAGGTGAAGCTCGACACCGGCGCGGTGGTGCGTTCGTCGATGGCGAACACGGCGCGGCTCGAATTCGATGCCTACATGGCGAGCCAGCGCGTGGTGGCGTGGTTCACGCCCGACGATTGCGTGGTGCTGGAGCAATGAGCAGCGGCCGCACCTTCACGCGCCCGGGGCGCATCGCCGCGATCGCCCCCTATCTGTGGCTGGCGCTGTTCTTCCTGGTGCCGTTCGGCTTCGTGCTGAAGATCAGCCTGTCGCAGACCGCGATCGCGCAACCGCCCTATCTGCCGGTAGTCGACCTCACGCAGGGCTGGGAGGCAATCAAGCCGGCGTTGGCGGCGCTGTCGCTGGATAATTTCAGGCTGCTGATCTCCGATAACCTTTATGCGCTGTCCTATCTGCGCAGCCTGTTCGTGGCCGCGGTCTCGACCTCGATCCTGCTGGTCATCGGCTATCCCATCGCCTACGGGATGGCGCGGCTGCCGCGGCGATGGCAGGCGGTCGCGATGATGCTGGTGATCGTTCCGTTCTGGACCTCGTTCCTGATCCGCATCTATGCCTGGATCAACATCCTGCAGCACGACGGCCTGCTCAACCAGGTGCTGCTCGCGCTGCATCTGGTCTCGGCGCCGGTGGTGTGGCTCTCCACCGACAGCGCGATGTATCTCGGCATCGTCTACTCCTACCTGCCGTTCATGATCCTGCCGCTCTATGCGACGCTCGCCAAGATCGATCCGGCGCTGCTGGAGGCAGCAGGCGATCTCGGCAGTTCGCCCCGGCAGGCGTTCTGGCAGGTGACGTTTCCGCTGTCATGGCCGGGCATAGGCGCCGGGGTATTGCTGTGCTTCATTCCCATCGTCGGAGAATTCGTCATCCCGGACCTGCTGGCCGGCTCCGATTCCATGATGATCGGCCAGACGCTGTGGCTGGAATTTTTCACCAACAAGGACTGGCCGGTGGCGTCGGCGGCGGCGGTGGTGCTGCTGTTGCTGCTGCTGGCGCCGTTGACGTTCTATGACCGGTTGCAGCGCCGCCAGTTGGAAGGCGCGCGATGATGGCCCGCGCGCCGAACCGGCTTTCCCCATTCAACGTCGTCTCGCTCGCGCTCGGGCTTGCGTTCCTGTACCTGCCGATCGTGATCCTCGTGACCTATTCGTTCAACGCCTCGCGGCTGGTCACGGTATGGGGCGGCTGGTCGCTGCGCTGGTACTCGGAATTCTTCAACGACCGCGCCATGCTGGAGGCGGCGTGGATGAGTTTCCGCGTGGCGACCGTATCGGCGACGATCGCGACGCTGCTCGGCACGCTGGCCGCGATAGCGCTGTCGCGCGGCCGGGGCTTTCGGGGCCGCACGCTGTTTTCCGGCATGCTCTATGCGCCGCTGGTGATGCCCGAAGTCATCACCGGGCTGTCGCTGTTGCTGTTGTTCGTGGCGCTGAACGCCGAGCGCGGCTTCTGGACGGTGACGATCGCGCACACCACGCTGACCCTGTGTTTCGTTGCCGTGGTGGTGCAGTCGCGGCTTGGCACGCTCGACCGCAGCCTGGAGGAAGCGGCGATGGATCTCGGCTGCGGTCCGGCGCGGGCGTTCATCGGCGTGACGCTGCCGCTGATCCTGCCCGCGATCGCGGCGGGCTGGATGCTGGCGTTCACGCTGTCGCTGGACGATCTGGTGATCGCGAGCTTCACCACGGGTCCCGGTTCGGCGACGCTGCCGATCCGGATCTATTCGGAGGTGCGGCTGGGGGTGAAGCCCGAGATCAACGCCATCTGCACGCTGGTGATCGGATTGATCGCGGTGGTCATCGTGGTGGCGTCGTTCGCCTCGAAGCTCACGAGCGAGCAGGGCGAGAGCGCGGCACCGTTGTAACCACCCCGTCATTGCGAGCCAACGGGTCGCGCGAATGCGCGCCCGATGACAGGCTCCGCGAAGCAATCCATGCCGCCACGCGGGAAAAGAATGGATTGCTTCGTCGCTCGCGCTCCTCGCAATGACACCAGACTCACGATTTCACCGCGCCGGCCGTCAGGCCCCCGACCATGTAGCGCTTGAACGCGTAGTAGATGGCGGCGGGCGGCAACGCGTAGATGAAGCCGGTGGTCATCAGCAATTCCCAGGGGGAATCGTCGGCGGCCAGGAAGTTGCCGAGCGCGACCGGCAAGGTGATGTCGGTGTCCTTTGACAGCAGCAGGAACGCGTATAGATATTCGTTCCAGGCGAGCAGCAGCGCATAGGTGCCGATCGCCACCAGCGACGGCATCATCAGGGGCACATAGACCAGCCGGAACAACTGCAAGGTGGTGGCGCCATCCATGACCGCGGCCTCGTCCAGCTCCACCGGCAGCTTGTCGGAGGCCTGCTTGAGCACCCAGATCGCGTAGGGCGATGAGATCGTCACCATCGCCAGGATCAACGCCCAGTGATTGTTGAGGAGGCCATAGGTGCCCATGGTCCGGTACATCGGAACGGCGAGGAACGCGGCCGGGATGAAGTAAGTGAACAGCGCGAGATTCATGACCCAGCGGCCACCGGGGACGCGCAGCCTCGAGATCGAGAACGCCGCCGCGGTCGCGATGAACAGCGTCAGCACGCCGACCGAAACCGCGATCACGGTCGAGTTCCAGAACTGAATCCAGAAATCCCGCAGGAAATAATGCTGCTGGTAAAACACGATGTGGAAATTGTGCAAGGTCGGATGCGCGGGCCAGAGCTTGCCCGCGAATGCGTCTTCCTTCGGCGAGATCGCGAACAGGAACATGTGATAGATCGGCAGCATGGTCCAGATGAAGACCGGGATGCCGATCAGCAGCAAGCGCGCCTCGGTGCCGACATCGCGCAGGGAAGGCAGCTTCATCGCGACAGCCGTTTCATCATGAAATAGACCAGTGGAAGCACCAGCGGCAGCGCGCACACGATCGCTGCCATCGAGAGATCGAGTTGGTCGAGCCGCAGGTAACGGATGCCCAGCGTGGCGAGCACGTGGGTGAGATCGGCGGGCCCGCCGCCGGTCAAGAGATAGACGCTGTTGAAATCGCCGAGCGTCCAGATCATCGAGAGCAGCGTGCAGGTGACATACAGCATCTGCATCGAGGGCCAGGTGATGAAGCGGAATTTCTGCCACCAGGTGGCGCCGTCGACTTCGGCGGCCTCGAACAGGTCCTGCGAGATCGCAAGCCGTCCGGTCATCAGGATCAGGGTCCAGAACGGCAGCGATTTCCAGATGTGCACCATGATCGCCATGGTGAGCGCGACATTGGGATCGTTGAGCCAGTTCGGACCGTCTTCACCGGTCAGCTTGAAGATGATCTGATTGATCATGCCCCATTCGGGATTGAACATGAAGCGCACCGACAGGATGGTCGGAATCGAAGGCACCGCCCACGGCAGGATGAACAGCACCGACAGCCATTTGATCCACGAGCGCTCCTGGATAAAGAATCCCGACAGGAACAGCGCCACCACCATTTTGAAATTGATGCCGATCACGAGAAAGATCAGCGTGTTCACCGCCGCGCGCGCGAAGATCGGATCGTGATAGAGCGCAACGTAGCTCGACGGATGGCGCGCGAGCCAAAGCCCGTAGCAGACCGGATAAACCACGAAAGCCAGGAACACGAGCAGGTAAGGCGCCAGCAGCACGATGCCCCAGATCTGCGGAGTCGACAGGCGCTCCGACAGCGGCGGGCTTGGTATCGCTTGATCGGAGGTCGAAAGCGTGATCGCCATAGGCGGTACTCTACTCTTGGGAGATGCCGGCCGCAGCCTGAGAATTTTCCAGTACGGTGGCTTCATCCTTCGAGACGCCCGCCTGCGGCGGGCTCCTCAGGATGAGGTCTGAAATCCTCATGGTGAGGAGCGCGGCAACGCCGCGCGTCTCGAACCATGTTGGATGCACCGCGATCATAACTCGCCCCAAGCGGAAAATGCTCTTGCGGCGGCCGGCATCGTTGGCTTCACCCCGCGACCTGCTTGATGCGGGCGATCAGTTCGTCGACCGACTTGTCCACCGGCACCTTCTCGCTCACCACCCGGTTCATCGCCTTGGCCCAGACGTTCTCGTTGTTCAGGATCGTGAACTTCCAGTTCTTGGTGAAGTCGAACGGCGTGGTGCCGCCCGTGAATTGAGTGTAGACGGCTTTCCGGTGCCGGTCAGCCTGCCAGAACGGGCTCTGCTGACTTGCGGTCGTCACCGGGAACCAGCGGCCGAGTGCGCCCTCGATATAGGGCCGGACGTTCTCTTCCTGGAGCAGGAACTTGACGAATTCCTTGCCCTCCGCCTTGTTCTTCGCGGTGGTGAAGATGAGCCCTGTCTTGACGTCGGAGCGGTATTTGATCGGCGTGCCGTCCGGCTTGTTGGGGAACGAGGCGGTGATGATGGTTTCCTCGTACGCCTTCTTGCCGGCGGCGCGCTGTTCGGCGGTCAGCGCCGGATTGTTGTAGTCGTCGAGCCACTTCGCCGCGATCGAGATCGTGAAATTGTGCGTCATCACGATGGTCTTGTTATGGAAGGCGACGTTGTTGTCCGGATCCTTCCAGGTGGTGGAGGAGGGCGGCGTGCAGCCCCTGATATAGGTGTCGGTGTAATCCTTCAGCGCTTTGATCAAGCCGTCGCGCACCTTGGGATCGTCGACCGTCAGCTTGCCGTCGTCATCGACCAGCTTGACGTTATAGGCGTCCATGAAGGTGTAGAACGACTGGAACGAGTCGGTCGATTCCACGCCCATCGGCTGGCCGACGGCGTAGGCGCGGCTGCCGGAGGCCTTGCGATAGGCGGGCTGCACCTTGTCGCACCAGAACGACCAGTAATCCTCCCATTTGGTCGGGATGTCCGAGACCTTGAAGCCGGCCTGCTCCAGCAGGTCGCCCCAGATCTGGACGTGCATGCTCTGCTGTTTCAGCGGGAAGCCGTAGTAGGCTTTCTTCTTGGCGACGTCGTTATAGAGCAGCGCCGTCTCGAGCGTGTTCGGCGCGAACGCCGATTTCATCGGCACCAGGATATCGGAGAGATCCTCGAGCTTGCCCTCGAACGCCCACTTGCCCTGCGCCTGTACGTCGTAGCTGTCGGAATAGGCGACATCAGGCACCGTGCCGGAATCCAGTGCGGCCACCGTCTTCGGAATCATGTCCTGAATGGCGTATTGCGACAGTTCGACCTTGATGCCGGTCTTGGCCTCGAACTTCTTGATGGCTTCGAGCAGCGCGTCGTCCTCGGACTTGTAAAAACCCTTTCCCCACCAGACCGTGATTTTCTTGTCCTGAGCGATCGCGGGCGCTGCGGCATATAAAAGCCCCACAGCGGCCATCGCGAATGAAAGCGCACCAATTCCCTTGAATCTCACGTTGTTCTCCCTGATCGACCGAGTTTTGTTAACCGGTTGGATAAAAGCCTAACGCATTGCCGTGGCCCGATCTAGATGGCGCGTCTATGTCTTGAGTATGAGACGCCGGCCAGGGGTACGGTAGTGTGACCCGTTCCGTCATTGCGAGCCAACGGGTCGCGAATGCGCGCCCGATGACAGGCTCCGCGAAGCAATCCATCGCCCGCGCCGTCATTGCGAGCGAAGCGAAGCAATCCATCGCGCCGCGTAAAGAAAGAATGGATTGCTTCGCTGCGCTCGCAATGACGTCCAAACGCGCGTTCGCGCCCTCGCGGCGCGAAGCGCCCGAGGCGTTGATTTATCTTCCGCCCAAAGAGGGCGTGGGGAACGCCGGATGCCCGTTGCACCCGCGGCCTCGTGTGCACTTGGTAGTGGTAGAACGCACACGAGTATACGAGTACCCCGGAATCACCCGACGTTCCCGCACGCAATGGTTTTAACGGTTTCCTTCGCGCTCTCCCCGGTGACCGGGCTTGTTGCCACCGTCGCCTGCGGATATGTCTTGTCTAAGCCCGGTTGGGCCGACGCAACTCCGCGAAACTTGACGCCAGCGTCGGGGCGTCAGGACCACACGACTTCGCCGTACGCAGCAACATCCCTCGTCCGCTCGCTGTTGATCGCTCACAGGCCTTTCGCCAACCCGCCCTGCAATCCCGTCGCGCGCAAAACGCTGCCGCGTCCACCGCACCCCTCCCCGCGTCCGTGACGATCATGATACGCCCCTCTGGTGGGGTGGGATGGCGAGAGTTCTAGA
>WNFF01003984.1_pt1 | contig 12086 bp, 13 predicted proteins | sample 5400441 | NCBI WGS metagenome assembly WNFF01 (sample SAMN13153345, study PRJNA577476) | soil metagenome | isolation source: 120 cm saprolite under Douglas fir tree site 2 hole 3 replicate 1 | place: USA:California | collected 2015-04-18
CTAAGGGAGTAGAAGAGGAGGGAACGCTCTCAGGCAGGTGTCACGCACCTCGAGAGGAAGACGAGCACCCCTGCATGGTGGTGTGGCACAGGCGCACATCAGCTTTGTCGATGATGGAACGCCTGGCGGCTGCACTCTAGAAGAGAAATGTGCTCTTCGCTCTTGTCTCATGAGTATCCATGCACTTGCATGGATGTCGATCTCCGCGCCCTTCGAGCGCGAGCAGGTTGACACCGTTTTTGAAGGCAGATCAGGCTATCCCGATCTGACAACAGAAGGAGAGGACATGATAAACAGCAGCGGTATCAAGGACCACCCGGTGGTTTCGCACGAGGAGTGGCTCTCCGCACGAACGGCATTTCTTGCGAAGGAAAAGGAATTCACGCGGCTTCGCGACGAGCTGAGCCAGCAGCGGCGCACACTCCCGTGGGAGAAGGTGGACAAGCAGTATGTCTTCGATGGGCCCAAAGGGAAGGAGACGTTGGCCGAGCTCTTCGAAAGCAGGAGCCAACTTATCGTCTATCACTTTATGTTCGATCCTGAGTGGGATGAAGGATGTCCGGCCTGCTCGTTCTGGGCCGACACATTCAATGGGAGCAGTGTTCACCTTCCGCGCCGTGATGTGAGCTTTGTGGCCATTTCTCGGGCTCCGCTTTCCAAGATCGAGCCGTTCAAACAGAGGATGGGATGGAGCTTCAAGTGGCTCTCCTCGGGAGCGAGCGATTTCAACTTTGACCATCAGGCATCCTTTACCCCGGAGCAAGTCAAGAGTGGAGCAGTATTCTACAATTATACAGTAACAGATCTCGGAGATCTGGATCGTGTGGGAATCAGCATGTTCTCCAAAGACGAGAGCGGCGCGGTCTTTCACACCTACTCCTGCTACTCGCGGGGAGTCGATATGATGAACGCCACCTACCAGTACCTCGATCTCGTTCCCAAGGGACGAGATGAGGATGGTCTAGAATGGGTGCAGGCCTGGGTCCGGTACCATGACAGATACGAGGACTGAGCTATGGACAGAGATGCGCGGAACTGGCATGCGAGAGTGGCGCGGATGCGCGTACCACTGGGAGGGAGCACCATGAGTTTGCAACGAGAACGTACCCTCATCCTGACGGTGCTCCTGATCCTGACCGCTGCGTCGTGGGCGATTCTGATCTGGCAGTCCAGAACAGCGAATACGATGGGCATGGGCCTGACTATGGGTATGGGAGCCGCGTTGTTCCTGGCGATCTGGGTCGTGATGATGATTGCGATGATGTTTCCTGCGGCAGCCCCGATGATCCTGGTTTTCGCACAGGTCCAGCGTGACCGGCGTCGTGGCGGGTGGGCCTTTGTGCCCACGTGGATCTTCGCTGGCGCGTACCTGCTGATCTGGACACTCTTCGGGGGGCTGATCTATCTCGGCGCGAACGTCTCCGGGGTACTGGCCCAACAGGTCCCCTGGCTCATGATGAATACGTCCCGGATCGTTGGTGGCATCGTGGTACTGGCCGGGCTCTACCAACTCACCCCTCTCAAACGTGTTTGCCTGGCGAAATGCTGCACACCTCTGGATTTCATCCTCCATTCCTGGCGTGATGGTTCCCCTGGTGCTTTTCGCATGGGCCTGGAGCACGGTATCTACTGCCTGGGGGGTTACTGGCTGCTCTTCGTGCTGCTCTTCCCTCTGGGCATGATGAATATTGCGGCCATGGCGCTGCTCACGGCCCTGATCTTCGCAGAAAAAGTCGTCCCGCGGGGGGCACGCATCGCCCAGTTCGCAGCCCTGGCCCTGATCCTCTACGGAGCGCTTGTGATTGTCGTGCCCGCTGCGCTCCCACTGGGTGGCGCAGGCATGTAACGGGGAGGCACGCATACAACTGGGGGAGCGGGACGAGCCAGGTGACCAGCCGCTGCGTGTTGGACAGAAGCAGATTGGAGCGCTTTCTGCGATTTTTCTTTCACGGGAGTGCCGACATCTGTCCCAAATAATGGTGTTTAGCATTGACACTAGAGCCGAAATGCATGACACAGAGTGGCGTCAGTGTTCTCTTTTTCGATTGGCAATGACCTTACTAGTGTAAATTTCGTTGGTGGGCCTAATAGACCTGGTTGAGACGACAAGTGCATGCCGCTTCTTCTACCGGAAACTTCCTCCTCGACCGGCTTCACAAGCCAAAAGCCTGGTCGAGGAGGAAGCTACTCTGCTTCAAACGTGAGGAGGTGACATGCCTCATCTCTTTGTGTCGCAGAAAACCAACCAGCCTGTTGAAAAAGTCCTCAGTAAGCTCATCAGCAAAGAGAGACGCATGGCGTCCTAAGTATTGAGGAAACTGAACCAATCGACACTAGAAACCACCCCTTCTCCAACATGAGGACAAGCATATCACGCAAAAGACCCCAAAAAGAGGCACTTATCGCCTCCGTTGGGAACGGGCGGCGTCCCCAACCTCGCTTTTTGAGCAGCCGTTTGAGATTTTGACCAGCCGCGATCCGCAGCGCCTCGATGTTGACGCGCCAGAGCAGCCGCAAGCGGAAGCGGCGCAATCCATGCCAGTCTTTCGCCTCAGCGAATAAGGGTTCGACCCAGACCTTGCGCTTGTTCATCGCCTTCTGATAGGCGGGGGTTTGGTGATATGCCTTGACTCGTTCAAGATAGCTGGCATGGAAGGAGCGGTGCAGTTGCCGCCCCTGTTGGCTAGAGGTACACTGCGCTTTGAGTGGACAGGCATTACAGGTGGTGGCGTCTGCGCGGTACTCCACCTTCTCGGCTTTCTGCTCCATGCGAAATGGACGGAGTAGTTGACCCTGAGGGCAGAGATACACATTCCGCGCCCCGTCGTAGGTGAATTTGGAGGGCCCGAAAAAGGGCGTCATATGCTCCCAATCGGGCAGCGGCACATAGGCCCGGATGCCTGCGTCTTCCAGGGCTTTGATGTTCTCGATGGTGCCATACTTTGTGTCGCCCGTCACGTGGCGAGGCCGCAGTTTCCAGCGGAAGCGGGTGCGAAAGATCAGGTCGCGCATGGGTTGGTTGTCCATCACTTCCGAAGGTGTCACCAGCACCTGAAGAATGACACGTGCTTTGCCACCGTCGACGACGTAGTGCACGTGGTAGCCCAAGTGCGTGCCGCCATTTTTGAGGCGCATGGGAGTCGCATCAGGATCGGTGGTGCTGACTTTGAAGTCCGCCGTCCGAAGGTCGTGGCCATGAACCTCCCGTTGTTGTCGACCTTCCTCCGCGATCCAGTCGTGCCGAGCCGCATTCTCGGTAGCCAGTTCCTCTTGCTCTGCTTCGCTGAGGGTGACTGGGAGTGGGGGAGGTACTGGGCAGGCAATGACTTGTGTTGCAGTGGCTTCTCCACATGGCGTGTCAGCACGGTCTGCTGAGGCTTCCTGCTGCTCGTGCTGAGTGTCTTCACGAGCGAACAGAGTGGCGAGATGCGCCTGCATCGCCTCGCGGGCCTCGACAGCAAAGCGAGGAGTCAGCGAATCGAGGTCGGCATTGGCGTTGACTTGCGTGCTATCAATGTACAACTCTCGCCCCCAGACCAGCTTCTCCCGGCTTTCATTGTTCTACGATTGTGTCGAAGAAGCGGTGGAACACCTCCACTCCATAGCGCTCACGAATACGGGTCAGACTGGAATGGTCGGGCAGCGGCTCACCCAAATCGTATCCGATGTACCACAACACGCTGAGCCGATCTGCTGCATGCCGCATGAGTTGCCGTTCGGAGCGTATTCCCTCAAAAAACATGACCAGTTGCAGTTTGAAAAAGACCACCGGGTCAATGGAGGGACGCCCGATGCCTGCATAGGTCTCTTGCACGAACTGTCGCACAAACGAGAGATCAAGCGTTCGCTCCAGATGCCGATAGAAGTGATCTGGCGGCACCAAGTCCTCCAATGACCTATTGATGAGCGGGGCAAAGCTCCGCTGCTTGCTCCCCATCATAGTAATAGCCTTTCCTCTTGCCTAGTCGAGTGCAGGTCGAACTTTCGCTCTATATCCCTGCCATTGCCAGTCATTAAGCCTCAAGGTCTTTTTGAGCAAGGCGAGATCGGGATCGCCGAGATGTTCTCCTGCCTGGCAACAATGTTGCCCGATTGCTTGTTCCTTCAAGGAATGCCTCTCCCTGGTGGAAGCATCCTGCCCTTCGAGTCGTTGCAACTCCAGGAAGTCTTTCACCAGCACGACTTTCCACTCATCAAGTGTAGACACATCTTCTTCCTTCTCATGCATGAGTGATCGGGGTCCTTCCGAGTGGACACATGGTTCACTCGATATCAGTCGAGCTATCGTTCCCGAACAGAGAAGCACTACACAAAAGATAGAGGATGAAGGAAGGCTGGTCTTCATCCTGAAGCATAGCCATCACCTCCCATTGGGTCTGCACGCACCTAGCTTGTCACAAGTTGCCGCCTTTCGCCGAGGCATAGGCCCATTCCCTTTGCGCATGTTTCTCCGCAAGCTCGCCGTTTCTCTGATGAGGAAGACGCTATTGCACCACGATGGTTGCCATCATATAGGGATGGATCATGCAGTGGTAGGCATAGGTGCCCGCCTTGGTAAAGGTGAAGCTAAAGCTGCTGCCGGGGAGGACAGGCGAATTGAAGGCCCCCTGGTTCGCCGTGACGGTATGGGTCACGCTATCATGGTTCGTCCAGGTCACCTTGGTGCCCACTTTGACGGTGAGGCTATTGGGGTTGAACGAGAAGTTCATAATCGAGACGCTGTTCCCGCTGCTGCTGGCGGTGGTCGGCGTTGGAGTAGGCGTTGGGTTTGCCGTCGGGGTAGCGGTAGGAGCGATGGTCGGCGTTGGGGTAGCGGTAGGAGCGGCGGTCGGCGTTGGGGTAGCGGTAGGAGCGGCGGTCGGCGTCGTGCCCGTCCCTGTGGTGGAAGGCGCACTGCCACAGGCCGCCAGGAGCACAAGGAAGCCCACAGCCAGCAGGCACAGCCAGGCTTTTGTAGTGGTAGGTGTAGATGTCTTCTGCATGTCTCTTCCTCTTCTGCAATGCTATTGCATGAACACACGGAGGATTTCCTCTCTCCATAAAAAAATACGTTGCCTGGTTACATCACTCAACACCTGAGGCTCATGACTGCTTTTGTGCAGATGATCCCCATTTCGGAGATCAAAAACAGATTTGAGTGTGCAAGCGGTTTTGGTCAGGCTTTTTCGCGTTTTTCAACAGGCTGCCAACGATTTTGAGACAGCTCAACAGATGTTCTGATTGACGCCTGATCCGTGATCTTCGCTCAATCCCCAATGATGAGATTATCGCGAGCAGTCTCCACCACTTCTTTGGTCACCACTTGGAGTTGGTTTGCGACGAGCACATGTTCGACCTGCATCATGAGACGCTCAATCAAGCGCATGTTCCCTTGTGTGATGCGAATGATGGCTGCAACCGCCTCCTGGTCCGTAAAATCATCTGAATGGGCGGAGACCCGATGACTCCAACGCTGATCGAGAAAAAAGCGCGTCTCGTCATCGGACAATGGCTCGATCTTCTGCGCGAACCCAATTCGCGAGTAGAGTTGTGGCGCGCGTTGCAGGCGCTTATCCAATCCAGGCATGCCCAGCAACACCAGGCCGAACTCCCCACGGTCCGTGATATCGCGTATTTGCTCCAATCCCGCATCTTTGAGGCGATTAGCTTCATCAACAATCAAGAGCTCGATCAGAGGCGTATAGCGGCGCGTCACCATTTTTATTACAAAAGCTTGATTTCTAGGGGCAACTCATGTACTCTAGAAGTACAAAGGCGTAGCTAGCCTAAAAAAAGGTGGTGGCACATGACTGCATCCGGTTCACCGCTCTCCCGCTTATTCACCCGTTTCACTCAGTGGCTCGATCAGAAGTTTGGATGGTATCGAATGCCTCTGCTCATCGGTCTCATAATCCTGGTCGGGCTACGTACCATCCTGAGACAGCGCAATCTCTACGATACTACCGGCGTGAAGTTGACCGGCGCGGCTCAATCCACTGCAACTGGTCAGGGAGAAGACTACCTCACCGCTCGCACAGCGGATGGAACTTACAACGACCTGGAACATCCTACGATGGGCAGTGCCGGAACACGCTTCGGGCGCAATGTCCCACTGAAAGATGTCTATCCCGACGAACCGCGGGTTCTTATGCCGAATCCCCGCACGGTCAGCCTCGAACTGCTGGCTCGCGATAGCTTTCAGCCTGTCACCATCCTCAATATGCTGGCTGCCTCCTGGGTCCAGTTCATGATTCACGACTGGCTCAGTCATGGAAAGAACCAGAAAGAGAATCCCTGGGAAATCCCGCTCAGCGATGACGACCCTTGGCCAGAACACCCCATGCGCATTCTGCGCACACACAGCGACCCCACGCGCACCCCTGGCTCCGACGATTTGCCCCCGACGTATCTCAATACTGCCACACACTGGTGGGATGGCTCCCAACTGTACGGGAGCGATGCAGCAACGCTGGCGAAGGTGCGGTCGGGTGAAGGCGGCAAACTGGCAATCGGCGCGGATGGCCTGCTGCCGCTCGATCCCGCTACCGGCGTCGATGTAACCGGAGTCAACGGCAACTGGTGGATCGGCTTGAGTATGCTGCACACCTTGTTCACCCTGGAACACAACGTCATTTGTGACCAGCTCCGCGCCGCCTATCCATCCTGGTCCGACGATGAACTGTTCAATCATGCCCGGCTGGTCAACGCAGCGCTCATCGCGAAGATCCACACTATCAACTGGACACCCGCGATCATCTCTCACCCTACCCTGCAGGTTGCTATGCATGGCAACTGGTGGGGCCTGGCCGGGGAATGGATCTACAAGCACTTCGGACGCATCAGTAAAAGCGAGGTCATCAGCGGCATTCCAGGGTCCCCCAAAGATCACTTCGGGGTGCCTTACTCTATAACGGAAGAGTTTGTGTCCGTTTACCGCATGCATCCCCTCTTACCGGATGTATTCGTCTTCCGTTCCTCAGCGGACGACCGGGTCCTCCTGGAGCGGACGCTGCCCGAGGTCGCGGACAGCCATGCGCGCGAGGTAGCAAAGCAGGTCTCCATGACGGACCTCTTTTACTCGTTCGGGACTTCCAACCCTGGCGCCATCACCTTGCACAATTATCCTCGCTATCTCATGCATCGTATTGCGCCGGATGGTAGTATGATCGACCTGGCGACGACCGAAATTTTGCGCGACCGGGAACGCGGCGTACCCAGGTACAACGAATTTAGAACGCTTGTCCATCTCCGCCCTCTCACCAGCTTCGAGGAGTTGACCACCAACAAAACGTGGGTAGAGGAACTGCGACGCATCTACAACGACGATATCGACCAGATTGACCTGGTGATAGGCATGTACGCCGAATTCGAGAGTGACCGTCTGCCACAGGGATTCGGTTTTAGCGACACGGCCTTTCGTATCTTCATCCTGATGGCGTCTCGCCGCTTGAACAGCGATCGCTTCTTCACGACGGATTACAATCCCAAAGTCTACTCACAGGTCGGCTTCGACTGGGTCGTGCAGAACGATATGACCACCGTCCTGCTGCGGCATTTTCCCACCTTGAAACCCATGCTCAGCAACGTAAAGAATCCCTTCGCGCCGTGGCCAAAGGCGAAAGCCTGAGGAGCAGCAACAAAAGCATACATCCGGGTCCAAGGAAGCACCAGCAATGAGAGCCAGAGAGACATTCACGAGCCGGAGACTATATGGGCTGGCCAGTTTGAGGACCCTTCAAGAAACAAAACCAGGGAGGTGAATTATGGCAGCAGCAGGTCAGACATTCGAGAACCCCATTACCGGCGAAAGAATGGTGTTCGATAAAACAGCACGCGACTCAAACGGGATGCTTTTGGAAATCGAATTCTTTATCAAACCCAACAGTGGGAGGGGATTACCAGCCCATTTTCACCTGTACTTTGATGAGCGATTCGAAATCCTCTCCGGTGTGGCCCGCTATATAGTGGGGAATGTCGAGCATCCAGCGAACGTGGGTGACGTGATTGTGCTACCGAAAGGCGTTCCGCATATCCATCCATGGAACGTGGGCAATGATATACTGCACGTGCGGAAGATCACCCAATTAGACAAACCAGACAAGGGCTTGCTCTTAAAATCCGAGGAGTTCTTCGAGACCTTGTACGCGTTGGCTCAGGAGGGGAGAATAGGTGCAGACGGTTTACCCAAGAATCTCCTGCAAAAGGTGGTCGTCGGGCAGGCGCTTGAACCTGCGTCATTTTCAGCGACGCCCCCGCTCTGGATTCAGCGTCCGTTATTCGGACTGTTAGCGGCTATCGGACGAGCATTCGGTTACAGCGGCTACTATCCAGCCCAATACGTGCTTTGACATGGAATGTCCTGGTTTAAGGATACGATACGAACGGCAGGAACAAAAGCGCTGCTATAAGGTCTAGCCAGCTATGGTAAGATAGGGCCATAATATGAGGCATTGCCAGGAGCTTTAGAACAGACCAACTAGCTATGAGTACCATATCAACCGCAACCGAGCAAGATATTCACACCTTCGAGAGAAGCATTATGACTGATCATATCGACAAGGAGGAATTGGATGCCAAAGGAAATCAATCGGTGGGCGATGTACCCACGCAAAACGTCTTCATCCCCTCTTTCAGAAGCGCTGAAAATGGAAGTCACCACGAAGGCGAATGAACTCATCGAGACGGTATTGAAGCCAAGGTACATCCAGCCACCGCCTGAGAATCCGCAGTTCAATTACATCGTCGATATCTATGGCAAGTGGTACCACAAGGCGTTCTACTTTAGTGCCGACTATCGCGTGGCTGGTCCAAATCCAATAGAGCCGAGTTTCGAGGCGAAGTTTGCGCGTATGCAGTATGCCGGAAACTGGCGTTTTCACCTCTCCTATATGCGTTATACCGGACAGTGGATTCAAATTTACACAGATCTGACGGTGGACGAGTGCATAGAGTCGATTCGAGATGATCCCTATTTTGCGTCTATATAACTTAGAAGGCAGAGCAGCTTTAGCCATGTGGGGACCGTCCAGGAACGAGTGATGCTGTCATTGGATGTGTTAAAAGACCTACAGAAACTGGCAAGCGGGTAGGGTGGACGCGTGTGGTATACTCAAACAATACTGTATAGTGCATTGTTGCTCAGAGTAGATTGTCTATTGGAAGCTGCGCGATACAGAGTGTTTAGCGGGGGGTAGTTCCCCAGAATTGAGAAGAACAAATGTCATTGACTGATCAAACCCTGTATTGCCGCGACTGCAATCAAGAATTTACGTTTACCGTTGGTGAGCAGGAATTTTATGCAAGCCGGGGACTGACGAATACGCCGAGTCGCTGTCCAGAGTGTCGTGCCGCGCACAAGCAGTCTAATCGTGGGCAGAGGGATTCCTTTGGCGGAAGTAGCGGTGGGTTTCGCGAACGGGATGCAGCACGTCAAATGTATAGTGCCATCTGTGCGAGCTGTGGTAAGGAGACGCAGGTACCCTTTCAGCCGCGTGGTGACAGACCCGTGTATTGCAGTGAATGTTATCAATCGCAACGTACTGATCGTACGAACGACCGACGATCGCGTTGGTAATGTTCATGACAGAGATTGTGGTTAAGCCAGGTGATTCATTTGAGTGGGTCCTCAAACGGTTCAGTCGCAAGGTGCAGGAAGCTGGCATCCTGTCGGAGGCGCGGCGGCGCAGACACTACGAGAGTCCACAAGCTCGGCGCAAACGCAAAGCCGAGGCACAGCGTCGTAGGCGTCGGCGTGCTCGTTAATTAGAGCAGCATCGTAATGAGCGTCTGGCACCGGGAAGAGTGGTAGGGGATTGTTTCACGTTCTTAATGCGACGGGGGCTTCTCTTTGTGAAGCGGTCTTCATCAAAGACCGCTCCGGCTTAGTCTCCTCACAAGAGAAAAATGGATCACGGCTGCTCTTCCCATGAAGCCGCGCTTGTGCTCTCCTGGTCTGCAAACGCGGCTGTTAGAGGGGATTTCTCATGAAGCTGAACGGTCAGTCCCGATCCTTTGTGAAACAAGTCCAGGTGGACTTATTAGCGCTCTGCGATGCTGACCTTTTCGACACCGTTCATCAATGGATAGATAAGAGCGATTCGTCTGAGGTAGCTTTTGACGTACCAGAAGATACGCGCTTTGCATTAGGATATTCCCGTGTCTTTGACGCCAATCCGCTCTCTCATCACCATTCTGACATGCCTGGCGTAGAACGTGAAGGGCCGACGCAATGGCATGCACCTGCCCCGCAACATCTACGTACCCTCCTTACCGCCATGGATGCGCATGTGTTTGCTCAGCATGTCATCACCTTCGCTTTCAAATCGCTTCATCCAACTCATCCTGAATGGTATGACGGGATGACCTTCAATGCGCATCTTGCCAACTACCTGCGTCGGATGCGGGATGAAACGGCAAACCAAAGGACAACGCAGAAGCACATAAGTAAACTCCTTTAAACCGGATGCGCACGCATCCGGGGAGAAATAGCAATAAGGGGTGCAAATTAAACCCACGTACCGCTCCTGGCACTACGGAAAATCGCTTCGATCACCTTCATATTGGCAACGGCATCTTCAATTGGTGTCGGTACGTCCGTGTTGTTGAGTACTGCGCGAGAAAAGGCATCGCCCTGGATGGTATATTGGTTGGAGATCTCGAACTGGATCTCCTCGGTCTCATCTCCATGTCGATACCAGATGGTGCAAGGCTTGTCGGGAGGGGCGTTGAAAGGGATCTCGATCTCAACCTGACCCTCTGTGCCAAAGATGTTGACCCGTTGGTACGGCGACAACTGCGTCGCGCAGGTGAACGTCGCAGTGCCGCGTCCGAAGTCCAATATACCCGAGGCGAGGCGATCGGTCTTGAACTGGGGATCGTACTCGACTATGCCGAAGACGCGCCTGGGTTCAGCGCCAAAGAGAAAACGCGCCGACGAAATCGTATAGCATCCGATGTCCAGCATTCCTCCGCCTCCAAGGTCGCCCCGATTGCGAATGTTATTCGGATCAGCGAGGTAGTATGAGAAGAATGATTGGATTGTCCGCAGTTCTCCGATGTTCCCTTCGAGAACCAGTTGCCGGGCTCGCTGCCACTGTGGATGGAGGCGATACATGAACGCTTCCATTACCTTCAGATGAGGATACTGCCTGGCAACATCGACCAGCAATTGCCCTTCCGCAGCGGTTAGGGCAATTGGTTTTTCGCAGAGTACATGTTTGCCGGCATGCAGCGCATTGATCGACCAGGGGACGTGCAGGTAATTGGGTAGGGGATTGTAAATCGCATCGATGTCTGGATCAGCGAGGAGTTCCTCATAGGAACCGTATGCCTTTGGAATACCCAATTGCGCTGCCACGGCCCGTACTTTTTCTGGAGTGCGTGAAGCGATGGCCGCGATTTCACAGTACATGCCCTGCTGCATGGCGGGAATAACCTTTGTAGTAGCAATATCGGCGGTGCTCAGCACCCCCCAACGAACTTTTTTCATTATATTACTCGCTCTCCTATGAAGAGTTCATTCTACGCGAGAACGTCGTTTTCCTCTACATTATAGCTTCCGCTACGCCTTTTGAAAACATCTATCGCCCTACCTCAGAGCGATTTGAAAGTCCTGAAGGAGAGACACGCGAGTTGCACGCGCAATATGGAGGTGTACATCACCGTTGCAAAAACACGTAACTATGCGAACATTAGGCACGCTTGAGCACATACTTCCTGAGTCGAGACGTAGAAAGCACAGAAAGGATTGCTCTGGGTTGAGAAGTGCGTAATGCAATGGAAAAAGACCAACCAGCATAGTACAGGTCTTTGCCCTCAAACGGGCGGGGTGTGATCCCCTGCGACGGCAACAGTAGCGTCGCGCCAGCCCCCCTGTAGGAAGCTGGCTTGACCTCCGAAGAAGTCATACGGTACGACACGTACCGCTTGGTTTGATGATAGGTCACAAGATAGGCCAGGCCGAGCCGGGCGATATTGAGCGAGGCTGCATAGTCTCGTGCCCCACTCCACGAGCAGGTGGGATTGTTGCAACAGAGCCAGGGTCCCCAATCCAGGGCTTTCTTGCGATCAGCGGGAGCAGGTGACGCATACGTTTTCGCCGGGTGATG
>WNFF01015342.1_pt1 | contig 12085 bp, 6 predicted proteins | sample 5400441 | NCBI WGS metagenome assembly WNFF01 (sample SAMN13153345, study PRJNA577476) | soil metagenome | isolation source: 120 cm saprolite under Douglas fir tree site 2 hole 3 replicate 1 | place: USA:California | collected 2015-04-18
CTTCGCGAGAAACCGGCCATAGTTGTAATCAAGAAAAGCGTCGTGAAAGCGGCCGGGCTGATTCACCTGCAGGCCTTTTTGATAGGCGTGATCTGCGTCGTTCAGATCTCCTGAAGGCTCAAGGTTCAGAGCCAGATAGTCCCACGCTTTCGCGTCCCTTGGATTCAACGCCGTGGCTTTGCGAAAATGTTCGGCTGCCTGGCCAGCCTCTTTTGCCTTATCGTAAATCGCGCCCAGTTGGAATTGCGCCTCGGGATCATCCGGATCAATCTGAATCGCTTTGTCCAGCAGCGATTGCGCCGCAGAAGATTCTCCTTTCATGACCAGAATCTGCCCTCTTAGAGCCAAAGCCACTGGATCATCTGGATTCTTGTCCACGGCTGCTGCCGAGAGAGCATCTGCGCGCACGTAATCACGCTGCTCGAGAAAAAACCGCCCAAAGTAAGCCAGACCGCGCGAGTCATTTGGATCGATGTCCGTGTAGCGATAGAAGAGATCGGCCGCCTCGTTGAAGCTTCCTTTTGCCTGCGCGAGCCTTGCCTGCTGGAGCATAAGCTCGGGACAGTCAGGATTCGAGACGCTTACGGCACGCAGCGCATTTTCGGCGGAATCAGGAGTATTGAGGGCCAGGGCTTTTGACGCCTGCGCAAGCTGCGCTTCCGCGCCCGAACACGGCCCAGCGAACGCGCGCCAAGTCGCGCACGCGGCGAACAGCAGTGATAAAAGCGCAGTTCTCATCGCTTTACTGTTCGGTCACGGTTAGAATCTGGCCTGCTTTCACGTTGTGCAGCACCTGCACAGTGCCGCTCGGCCATTTCAATTCGATTTCCCTGATAACGGTGTCTCCTCCGAGTCCGAAATGGACCCGCGGATCATTCGAACTCGCATAGCTTCCCGCCGTCGTCACGTGGTTATACTGCACCAGGCCCGATGCTGTTGTGAGTTTGATTCGCGTTCCGATGCCATCTCGGTTGCTTTTCACTCCAACTGTCTTAATCAGAATCCAGTGGTTCCCGCCAGTCGAAGTGTTGTACAGCAACTCGGCCTGACTCCCAATTGCTGAAACGACAACGTCAATCTTGCCGTCATTGTTCAGGTCACCGAACGCACACCCGCGATGGGCCGCACGAATCTGCATGGCAGTTCCGGCATCGGCGCTCACATCTTGAAAAGTTCCGTTATGCATGTTGCGAAAAACGGCGTTCGGTTGCCGATACCGTTGCTCTTTGCCCAAATCGGCGTTTTCATTTACGTGTGAGTTCGCCGTGAACAAGTCTTTGTAGCCGTCATTGTCGAAGTCCTGAATGCCCGCGCCCCAGCCGCTCATCTTAAAACTGCGGAATCCAATGCCGGATTTGTAACTCTCATAGCTGAACAATCCATTGCCCTCGTTGCGGAACAGTGGAAAGGTCTCTCCGCCAAGAGCGGTGACGATGAGGCTGGGCTTGCCATCGTTGTTCCAATCGCGAAAGTCCACACCCATGCTTGAAACCGGCACTCCGTTATCCGTGTAGGCCACGAACGATTCGATGCCGACCTCGTCGAATCTGCGGCCACTCCGATTTTTGAAAAGAAAGTTTCTGTCATTGTCATTGGCTACGAAGATGTCTATCCAGCCGTCGTCGTCATAGTCTGCGATGGCAACACCCATTCCCTTGCCAACGTGTGGTGAGATCCCCATCGCTTCTGAGACGTCGGTAAACGTGCCATCGCCATTGTTGTGATACAGAATGTTCGGCTCACCCTTAAACAGGGTTGGGGAGCACGAGACCCGATTCCCCGGAGGGCCGCACACGCGTGAATTTGCGAAAGACCAGTCGAGGTAGTTGGTCACGAACAAATCGAGTTTGCCGTCGTTGTCATAGTCCAGCCATGCCGCGGAGATTCCCCAGAGCTTTTTCCCACTCGAGGAAACGCCGCTGACGTTTGCTTTCGCGGTCACATCGGTGAACGTGCCGTCGCCATTGTTGTGATAGAGAAAGTTGCGGTCGAAACCGGTGACGTAGAGGTCCGCAAATCCATCATTGTCGTAGTCGGCTGCGGCGGCGCCGATGCTGTAGCCTTCACCGCGCAGGCCGGCGCGGTCGGTCACGTCCGTGAAAGTGCCGTCGTGATTATTGTGATAGAGGCGGTTCGAAAACTTGTTGTCTGTCTTCACAAGTCCGGGCAGACTCGCGCCATTGGCGAAGAAGATGTCAAGGTAGCCATCGTTGTCGTAATCGAAAAGTGCCACTCCGCCCGGGATTCCGTCCAGCATTGGTTTATCAGGAAGTGTGCCGTTGTCCAGCACAAACGTGACACCAGAGCCTGGCTGCCGGTTTTCGAATTGAATCCGCGACCGGTCAGAGCTCCAGGATGTGGCCGCCGCCATCACGAATAGGGCCGGCAGAAATTTCTTCGTCCGGCGTAAGGCTTCTGTGCGGGTCATTGCGGCTGCCCGATGGCCTGCGCACGGACCAGCATTTGGCGCATGAACGAATCTGCCGGAAAGCACTGGACGTAATCTTCCATCTCTTTTTTCGCGTTTGTGTAATCCTTAAGTTGAATCAGTTGCAGGATTAGTCGCTTTCGCAGCTCGGCATTGAATGGATCACGATCACTGGCCTGCTGCAGAGCTTTGACGGCTTCTCCGGCGCGATCCAGCTTGACCAAAGTGTCGGCGAGATCAGTGTACAAGATGGTTTTCGGCGGACCTTCCGCGATGGCTCGTCGCAAGTGCTCAACTGCCTCCGCGTACTTACCAGCATGAACGTCGCGATCGCCCAACGCGCCCTGCACCAGCGGATTGTTGGAATCAGACCGTTCTAGTTGCTCTAGCACTTCGAAATAGCGATTTAAGTATTCGGGATGCTTCTCCACCAACTCGCCATACGCCTGCAGAAGGACAATCGGAGGAACCGGCTCAGCCTTTTTTCCTGGCGCAGGATTCAAATGAATCAGGTCTGGCAAAGCAGGTGTCGTCTGCTGAAATGCAATGTCGGGGAATGGCTCATTTGGCCGGGCGAGAATCCTGTGATTGGTGATGCTGGAATGTGAGATCTCACGCACGTCCCGTTTTTTCATGTGACAGCCTGCGCAATCATCAGCTGGGTGCTCGTGCTCACGGGCCTGCAACGGCAGAGTGCAGCCCTTCTCTGTGTGGCAAGCGAGGCACTTCTTCCTGAAGTACGCCGGGGCGTCTTCCCGCGATGGTTCGATGTGAGGATCGTGACAGCTGATGCAACTCAGCTTCTCGCCGCTCGCGCGATAACACTTGCTAAGACTCATCGAGTAGTAGTGCTCGAGCAGGTCCTGTTGCGGCGGGGATTCGCGTTTTGGCGGCACCATGAGAATCGAGAGTGTGTCGTCGAGTGCTGTTCCTGGACGAAAGTCTTTGTAGTCCTTTCGAGTCCTAAGCACACGAACGTCGCCGGTCTGATGACATCGTATGCAAATGTTATTGGCCAATGCGGGAGTAAGCCACGCCGGATTCACGATTGAGGAATCGTGTTCTTGACCAGCATTGTCGGATTCCATCTGATGTGTCAGCACATGCGCGAGACCAGGACCGTGGCAGTTCTCGCAACCAATCGCGAGCTCCGAAAACGCCGGATTGTCAAAATGTCCGTTGCCTTCCGGCGCGGTATTCGGCCGGCCACTGTGACATGAAATGCAGCCAGGCAGAATTTGCCTGTTGAAACCGGCGTTTCCCAATTCGTAGCCGGGGGATAATTCCCAGCGGCGGGCTTTGGTGTAAAAGGAAAGCGGCGCCTGAAAAATATATTGACCGTTTCTCACCAGCGCGCCAAATCCGTTCTCGCCTGCGCCAATGATCCATTCCAGCTCGCGAACATCACGGAAGATTTGTTGGCCGTTGCTATCGAGCTGGTACTCGGACTGAAACATGTGTCCGTCTCGCGCATAAACATCGAAGTGCAAGCCGGTGTTTGTGTCGTCAAACAAACCGGAACTGGGCCACGTCTTCAAGAATTCCGGTGTGACACGGGACATCGATCGTCCCATTCCGGTTCGCGAGTAATTTTTGTAGATTTCCTCGTGACAGGTTGCGCACGCGGACGAACCGACGTACTCCGATGTGAGTTGTAAACTCTTGTCGGGAGACTGGGTACGGCCAGGATTTCCACAGGTGAAAATTAGAACAAGAACCGAGAACCAGGTTTTCAACCCCATTCTTGGCGAGATTCGTTCGCCCGACATTCGCCTTTGGGATCGTCGTCGCATGCTCACAATCCCCTTCCTGAATGACCTTTCCCGTAACTTTGGTGGTGAAACTATTCTTGGTCAAGTATTCTACTAATCCGACGCCTGATCAGCGTTCTATGTCTGTGATTAAAAGGTACTTGACTCAATTATCCCTTAAGAAGCCTCGTGGCGCCTAATCACTGGTCGTATCAGGGTATGAACTCTGTAAAATTATCACAACTAAGCGCTCAAAGTTAGATTATTTAGCCATATAATCGCCACAATAGGATACATAATGCATTAACAAGCGCTTAAATGTGTTGACAACGCCTAGTACTTTGATATTAAATGGCGCCGCTTAGGGACGGTGTGCTGCAACATCGTTCGTGTTGGGATGTTTAGAAATCAAGCTGGGAGGAACCCATGACCTATTCACGCGGGCAGGCGTTGCGTTTCCGCTCTCTACTGTGGCTGATCAGTGCTCTCATCATCTCAGCGGCAACAGCGCGTTCGCAGCTTTCGACTGCGTCTCTCAACGGCGTCGTGCGCGACAATATGGGCGCGGTGCTGCCGAAAGCCCAAGTTGCGCTGCGGAACCCGGACACTGGGGTTGAGCGCAATACCGTTAGCAACGACACGGGTACTTACGTCTTCACCGATATCAACCCGGGTCGCTACAGTTTGAAGGTCAGCGCGCCGAGCTTCAGCACAAAGCAGGTTTCGGATTTCGTACTTGCGGTAAACCAGACAGCGACTATTGACGTCGCGCTGGCCCCCGGAGCGCAAACGGAAGTCGTCAACGTAGCAGCCACGACCGAACAACTCCAGGCTTCTACTGCGGAACTTGGCACAGTTATCGCGACGAAGCAAGTCAACGACCTCCCGCTGAACGGCCGGAACTTTACTCAGCTGTTGTCGCTGACTCCGGGCGTTGCGCCCATCAGCGTCGGACAGAACAGCATGTCAGGACGCACCGGAGGGTTTGCAGTTCCCATCGCCGAGGACGCAGCATTTGTGTTCCCCTCCATCAATGGCGCAACCAACCGTAGCAACTACTTCCTCACGGATGGCATGAATAACTTTGCGGCGTTCCTGAGCACTTACGCCGTGCCCCCGATCGTTGACGCAATCCAGGAGTTCAAGGTTGTTTCGCATACTGACTCCTCCGACTTCGGCTCGGTTCTTGGCGGGGTTGTGAACGTGGTGACGAAGTCGGGTACGAACCAGTTCCATGGTTCAGCATGGGAGTACATCCGGAATAACGCTTTCGACTCACAAGATGCGTTTACTCCGATCTCGTCGTACCACCAGAATCAGTTCGGTGGCGCCGTCGGCGGTCCGGTTGCGCTGCCTGGGCTGAAACACAACACGTTTTTCTATGGTGCATATCAGGGGTTCCGTTTCTCCAAACCGGTCTCAACGCGCATCCTGGTGCCCACGGCGGCGATGTATGCTGGCGACTTCAGTGCGTACTGCACGGCTGGATTCAGCGCGGGCCTTTGCAATACTCCCGCTCAGCAGCTCTACAATCCGTTTACAGCCGTACCTTCGGGTTCAGGATTCTCTCGATCCCCCTATTTGAACAATCAAATTCCGGTAGGGGCAAATCCCGGAGACATTCAACCTCAGATCGTTACTTTCCTTCAGACCGTGCTGGACCACACCTTTGGGCAAAAGGATAGTGTCTCGTTCCGCTATAGCTTCATCAACAGCGACGTCCTCAAGCCCACCAGCGTGCCAGGCCTGCAAACGACCGACTCCATTCCAGGACGGAACTGGGGAGGCAACTGGGTACACACCTTTAGTCCGAGCCTACAGTTGCAAGTGCTGTTTTCCCGTACCACGGTCTCTGACAATGCAGTAACCAAGTTCAAAACCGATTCCAGCGGTATTATTCAAGCAGCTGGTTTCGCTCCGGAATTTGCCAGCAACTACTCCGGGACCTCAAGTGCGCTCCTCCCCGACTACCAACTTGGGAACGGATATGCAGACGGAGGCGAGGGTATTGTGTTGACGCCGCAGGCCACGGACAACAATCAAGTGTCCGCGACCCTGAGCAAGCTGAAGGGTACTCATAGTTTTGCATTCGGTGCCAGTTACATCACCAGCGTATTTTCCAGCCCGCTTTCTAACGAGTCGGTTTCTTTTGACAACCGTCAAACTGCTAGCGGAAGCGCTATAGGAGGCTTCAGCGTGGCTTCGGCGCTTATTGGTGTGCCCGACCATGCAGGGCGGCGGGACGTCAGCGAAAAAACCAGGCTGGGTGGATTGTTCAGCGGCTTCTTCCAAGATTCCTGGAAAGCGACGTCGAAGCTGACGGTTAACTACGGTGTTCGCTATGATCTGACGCTGATTCCGGCCTACGGAACGATAGACACGATCGGCAAACAAGGCGGAATTGAGACCGGCGATTTCGATTTCTCAAATGGCACTTATGTCTTGCAATATCCGCCACCGCCCTGCACGGTACGCGGTCAGGCTCCATGTATTCCCAGTTTTATGCTCGATGCCCAAGGGAACCCCGTCGCGTGCGATCCAGCCACGCAAACTTGTCTGCCTCCCGGCACTCTGCCACCGCATGTTGTCGTGGATCAGCGAGGGCGCATCGCTCATAACACTTACACCAATGTCGGTCCTCACCTCGGGTTTGCTTATCGCGTAGCAGATAGGACAGTGGTGCGTGGAGGAGCAGGCATAGTCTATGACAACTGGGCTTCGGTGAGCCAGATGTCCCAGAACATCGAAGGCGGTTGGCCGGGCATAGGGCAGTTGATCGCTCAAAATTTGAATGTCCCGGGCGGCCCCACTACTAATGCCAATGGCCAGCCCTTGGCGACTTACGGAGACCCCTTCGCGGCAGGCGGATCGGGCAGCATTCCTGCTCCAACTCCATTCAATCCTAACGGCACGCTATGGCATTATGACCCACACATCAAGAATCCCTATGCATATCAGTTCAACTTTGGCCTGCAACATCAACTGAACTCAACCACCACCATCACCGGCAGCTACGTGGGAGCGTTGACGCACAGGGCCGACGTGGGCGGGATGTATAACACCGCATTGACACCCGGCCCCGCCGGGTCAAATCCACAGGCCAGGGCGCTCTATCCTTACATGATCGCGACATTTTATGACCGCAGCGTAGGGTTCGGGGACTACCATGCTTTCCAGTTGTCGGTGGATAAGCGGTTCTCCAGCGGCTTGGCGTATCAGGTCGCCTACACGTACTCGAAAGCGCTCACCGAGAACGATGGATGGTTCGGTGCGGAAGGCAAGAACGTTGCCGATCCTTACAATCCAAGAGGCAGTTTGAGCCCGGCTGGTTACGACATGCCGCATTTGCTCACCGTGAATGCAAATTACGAATTGCCCGTTGGCCAAGGCAAGCGCTTCTCAAGTGGAAGCCATGCCGTCGATTACATCATCGGAAACTGGCAGGTGAACGGCATCCTGGCTGTCCGTTCTGGTCAACGCTACAGTGTAATTGACGGCAGTGGCGACCCGGCGCACACGGGGAACGCTGCATGGGCTGGCTACGAGCAAGCCAACCTCGTTGGCGACCCGAACACAGGAGCATGCCCACCTCCCCCTGGTTCGCCGGTCAATACACCTCCCATCCCTGTACACACCCAAGGCTGCTGGTTCAACACCACCGCATTCCAAGCCCCCGATAGCACCTACGGCAATATTCGCCCGAATGCTTTTCAGGCGCAGCATTATTGGAATGTCGACTTCTCCATCTTTCGAAACTTCCCCCTCTTCGCTGAACAACGGAAACTTCAGTTCCGTGCTGAGGCTTTCAATCTTTTCAACACCGTCGTTTTCGGTGCGCCCAATGGCGATGTGAGCAACCCAAGCAACTTTGGCAGCGTCACATCGAGGGCTAACGGAAATGCGGCCAGAGTACTGCAGTTCGGTTTGAGATTTATTTTCTAAGGTCCGATTCGTTCAATCATTCTCGCCCGCTGCTATTTCCTAGCGGCGGGCGTTGTCATATGCGAGACATGAGTGTTCGCCTGTCTGCACGGGCGCTTCGATTCTGGCTTTACCGGCCGCCAGAGAATACGTGCATCGCGCTCTCCAATGCGGAGGTCAATTTGCATGAAATCACGTCGTGAGTTTCTTCAACTTGCCGGGCGGACAGCCGTAGCGGCTGCCGCTACGCGCGGCAGCCATTCCACGGCGCAATCACCGGACCATACTTCGCGTACTCTCATGCACGGGGGCGAGAACTTGCTCGCTCTCCAACAGATTTTTGTCGATCTGCGATTCGGAATGTTCCTGCACTTCAATATGGCTACCTTTCAGGATCGCGAGTGGGGCGATCCGCGTTCGCAACCCGATCTTTTCCACCCGACCGCCCTCGATACCGATCAATGGGCTACGGCAGCGAAGTCCGCGAAGATGACCTGGGGCTGCCTCACGACGCGGCATCACGACGGTTTCTGCCTCTGGCCCACAAAGACACATGCCAGCAGCGTCGCTCACACAGCGCATAAGACCGACGTAGTGCGCGCTTACGCCGATTCCTTCCGTAAGGCGGGCCTGCGGGTCGGCCTCTACTATTCAATCCTCTCGCTGAGCGATGACATCCGGCACTTCAATGTCACACCCGGAAAAGTCCACCTCATCAAGGACCAGCTCACCGAACTCTTCTCCAACTATGGTGAGATTGACATCCTCATCACGGATGGATGGGACGCGCCGTGGACCCGTATCACCTATGAAGAGGTCCCGTTCCGCGCGATCTACGACCAGGTAAAGGCGTTGCAGCCGCATTGCCTCATCTGTGATCTCAACTCTGCGAGCTATCCGACCGGCGGTCTCTACTACTCGGACATCAAAGTCTACGAGCAGAACGCCGGTGAGCGCGTGCCACAGGGTAGCGATCTTCCAGCACTCTCCTGCGTGACGATCACGGACGGATGGTTCTGGAAACAAGCGGATGTCCACGGCCGGCTCAAAACCGCTGAGACTGTGGTGAATGAGTGGCTCGTTCCTCTCAACCGCCGCCATTGCAACCTTATCCTCAACGCACCCCCGACACGCGAGGGCAAGCTCGCGCCGAACGTAGTCGAACGCCTCGCCGAGATCGGGCGCCTCTGGAGTCCAGGGCCGCCCGCACCACGCCTTGCACGGCATCCCGTCGTCACGACAGCAAATCTCGCCAGGGGCAAACCCATCCATGCCAGTTCGAGTCCCGACACGGTCGGGCCCGACATGGCGAACGACGGCAGCTTTCGCTCCGCCTGGTCGCCCGACGACTCCGACACTGCACCCTGGCTTGAGGTTGATCTCCAAAGCGAACACCGCGTCTCGGTCGTTGCGCTCGTACAGAAAGAGTCGGAAAACCCAGCCTCTCTAATCAAGAGCTTCAGCTTCGAGCGCTGCAATGGCTCCGGTTGGGCGGCTATGGCCGAAAGCCAGAATCCTACTTCGACAACGATTTTGACGATCCTGCCCGTGAATGCGCGCAAAATCCGCGTGCGGCTTGAGCGCGGATCAGGTTCTCCCTCTATTGCGGACATCGGTCTCTACAATGAGCCATAGTCAACCTGCAAACCGCTTATTCCTGCGGCGTACGGCCCGGGCAGTCAATTTCGAGACAATGGAGATGTCATGAAAAGATTCCTGTTTTCCATGTTGTCGCTTTCTTTCCTAATCGCGCCATTGTTGGCGCAGACTTATCAACCGACCTGGGACTCCGTTGATAAGCGTCCCACACCTGCCTGGTTCGGCGATGCCAAATTCGGAATCTTGATTCATTGGGGCACTTACTCCGTGCCTGCATACGCGCCAGTAATTCCCGGCAAGCTTGCCTATGCCGAGTGGTACTGGAATGCGATGACTAACGGCAAGGACAATCCGAAGGCCGATGGAGTTCAGAAAGGCACTTGGGAATTTCATCAGATGGTGTATGGCGCGGATTTTCCGTATCAAAATTTTGCGCCTCAGTTCAAGGCGGAGTTGTTCGATCCGGATCACTGGGCGGATCTCTTCGCACGATCCGGCGCCAAATACGTCGTGCTGACCTCAAAGCACCATGAGGGATTCGCGTTATGGCCCAGCAAGCAGGCATCAGCCACATGGGGCCGTCCATGGAACGCAGTCGAGATCGGCCCAAAACGCGATCTGTCGGGCGATCTCTCCGACGCTGTGCGCCGCAAGGGTCTGCGCATGGGCTACTACTATTCGCTCTACGAGTGGTACAACCCGCTCTGGCTCTACGACAAGCCGCGCTACGTGCGGGAGCACATGTTTCCGCAATTCAAGGACCTGGTCACGCATTACAAACCTTCAATCATCTTCAGTGATGGCGAATGGGAGTTGCCTTCGGCTGATTGGCACAGCGCTGAATTATTGGCTTGGCTATATAACGAATCACCGGTCAAAGACGAAGTTGTCGTTGATGATCGTTGGGGTAGTGACACCCGTCACAAACATGGAGGCTACTGGACGACGGAATACACCGCAGGAATGAGTGGCGTTGACCATCCATGGGAGGAGAGCGTGGCATGGGCGTAAGTTGCGGCTATAACCGAGCCGAGATCTCAACATCTATCACACCGGCCGCGAACTGGTTTTCATCCTTGTGGATACGGTTAGCCGCGGCGGCAACCTTCTGCTCGATATTGGTCCGAGGGCCGACGGAACGATACCTGTGATCGTGGAGGAACGGCTCACGGAGATGGCCGACTGGCTTAAGATCAACGGCGAAGCGATCTACGGCACGAAACCGTGGAAGAACACGCGCGAGTGGACTGCGGGCGAAGTGCCGAAAATCGAATACAACAAGGAGTATTCGTCAGCTTACGACGTCACCAAGCTAATTGAAAAATCTGCTGACGGGAAAGCGTCTATCGAAGCATTCTTCACGTCAAAGGGCAGCGATGTTTACGCGATCCTGCCCCGTTGGTCGGGCGACGGCCTTGTAATCAAGGACGTGAGTGCCGCGAAGTCGGTTAAATTGCTGGGTTCGAGTACTCCGTTGAAGTTCAAGAACTCGAAAGCGGGATTGTCGATTGGCCTTCCAGCGCTCCCCGAGGACTTGCGCCGACAACCGGCGTGGGTCCTGAAGATCAGTCAATGAGGTGGGGAGAAACGCCATTCGGAGACTGAACCGTTGAATAAACGAACCTTCATCAAACTTTGCTCTGCGGGAGTTGCAAACCCAGTCGTGGCGCCCCTTTTGGCTTGGGCGTCGGGAGGAAAATTGACCAACTGGGCGGGCAATCTTGAATACAGTACGCAACAAATGCATTCAGCGCAATCCCTGGAGGATGTTCGCAAATTTGTGAGGGAACACAGCAAGCTGAAGGTTCTGGGGACACGCCACTGCTTCAATGACATCGCAGACACTTCGCGCGAGTTTCTCTCATTGAAGTCTCAGGACAGGGTGATTGCATTAGATCCGAAGGCGCTCACCGTCACCGTCGAAGCCGGCATGACCTATGGACAGTTGTGTCCTTATCTGCACGAGAAAGGATTTGCTCTACACAACCTGGCTTCTTTGCCACATATTTCCATTGCTGGCGCTTGCACCACAGCCACCCACGGCTCCGGAGATAAAAACGGAAATCTATCGAGCGTCGTATCGGCGCTCGAAATGGTCACTGCTTCTGGTGAAGTTCTCCAGCTCTCCAGGAAGGAGGATGGAGAGACATTCCACGGAGCAGTCGTGGGACTGGGTGCTCTGGGCGTGATTACGAAGGTCACGCTGGATATTCAACCCTCTTACATGATGCAGCAGTATGTTTACGAAAATCTTCCGCTGAAGCAATTAACTGAACACTTTGATGCCATCGAAGCCAGTGGCTACAGCGTGAGTCTGTTCACGGATTGGCAAAAAGAGCGCATCAATGAACTCTGGATCAAGAGCCGCATGGACTCGGCGCACCGC
>WNFF01026902.1_pt1 | contig 12084 bp, 11 predicted proteins | sample 5400441 | NCBI WGS metagenome assembly WNFF01 (sample SAMN13153345, study PRJNA577476) | soil metagenome | isolation source: 120 cm saprolite under Douglas fir tree site 2 hole 3 replicate 1 | place: USA:California | collected 2015-04-18
ATTTCGCGTCCAAATTCAGTAAACGTCTGCGTCTCATAGGGTGTCCGATGAAGAATTGCAAATGGCTCCTCTTGCTGCTTACTTGCGTTCCTTTTCAATCCGCGCAGTCTCAAGTCCATTCCGAACTGGCCACGCCGCCCAACGGCAACAACGAGCGCGCCGAAGTCTCCCAATGGATCGGCCTCGTCAAAATCAGCATCGAGTATCATGCCCCCAATGTTCACGGCGGCGGTGGCGCCGACCGGACCGGCCACATTTGGGGCGAACTCGTCAGCTATGGCTTCCCTGATCCGGGATTCGGACCGTCTCACGCTGCTCCCTGGCGAGTCGGTGCGAACGAAACGACCACCATCACGCTCTCGCACGACGTCAAGGTCGAAGGAAAAGATTTGAAAGCCGGTATGTACGGCCTCTTTCTCGACGTGGAAAAGTCCGGTCCGTGGACGTGGATTTTTTCGAGGGCGGCCAAGGGGTGGGGCAGCTTCCAGTACGATCCCAAGTACGACGTGCTGCGCGTGCCGGTCGATCCGGTCGACGCACCCTACACTGAATTCATGACTTTCGGCTTCGACGAGCGCCGCCCGGCTTCGACCGTCGCTTACCTCCAGTGGGAGAAAAAGCGCATTCCGCTCAAGATCGAAGTTCCCAACATCAACCAGCTGTACGTCGACCAGATGCGCGAGGACCTTCTGAGATGGCCTGGCTTCAATTACCAAAACTGGCAGACCGCCGCTCAGTTCTGTGCCGACAATAAAATCAACCTCGAGGAGGCACTGGTCTGGGCGGAGAAGGCCATCCACGAGCCGTTTCGAGGAGCAGTAGTCGGCGTCGAGGATTTCTCCACTTTATCCACCAAATCCGCCGTACTCGGCGCCATGGGACGCACCTCCGAAGCTGATGCCGTGATGGATAAAGCCCTCGCCCTGCCCAACAGCGGCATGTTCGATATGCACGCCTATGGTGTCGGCCTGATGCGAGCATCCCGGCCAGATCGCGCGCTTAAGATCTTCCAGCTCAACCAGCAGCGCCATCCCGAAGAAAAGTTTTGGACTTACTTCGACCTTGCGCGCGCTTACACGGCCCTCGGCGACAAAGCCAACGCCATCAAGAATTGGGAGATCACCATCGCCAACGTTCCGGAAAACCGCCAGTTTATGCTTCCCCAATTCCAAACCGCCCTCAAAAAACTCAAAGAGGGCAGCTAGACCTGGTACCGGACATACCCACATCAGTTCGCGGGAACGTGACGCACTGGCGCAGCCTGTGATCCCGGCCCTGGTTCGGGCACCGGCTTCGGCATCTCCTCGGCTTTGAATCGCGGCACCATCTGGTCGGCCATCGCCAGCGAATAGACGGCCGAGGCAATTTCCACGGCGCCTTCTCTCACGTCTTCTTCGTAAATGCGCTCATAGGTGTCCAGATTGGTGTGATGCGTAAACGATCCATAATCAAACGCGTCTTGCGCCAATCCAATGCCAGGCAATCCGGCGTTATTAAAAGAAGTGCTATCCGTTCCGCCGGTCCTCCGGCTGTCGCTCGCCGAAGCGCCCATGAATCCCCAATCTGCAAAAGGCATCATCGCTTCGCGAAGCATGTCCGCCGCCGCCGGCGGCCCAAACACGCCTGCGCCGCGTGGCTTGCCGGTGCCGGAATCGATGTTGAAATAGGCATCCAATTTCGCGTATTCCGGTTTCTGATTTTCAAAGCTTCCAAAATGCTGCTGCACGTATGCCAGCGAACCGAGCAATCCTTGTTCTTCGCCGCTCCACAGCGCAATTCGAATCGTACGCCGCGGTTTCACGTGCAGGGCGGCCAGAATCCGCACCGCCTCAAGCATCATTGAGGAGCCGATGCCGTTGTCCGTAGCTCCCGTCGCATCATGCCAGGAGTCGTAATGGCCTCCGAGCATGACGATCTCGTCTTTTTTGTCGGAGCCGGGAATTTCGCCAATCGCGTTATAAGCGGTCGTTCCTTCCGGGTACTCCTTGTTCTGAATATTCAAGCGCAGCGTCACTGTGGTGTCGTGGGCAAGAAAGCGCGAGATTCGTCCGTAGTCTTCATTGCGCATCACCAGCGTGGGTACGGCTCTCGTCCAGTCGTAGGTGCCATTTTGTTGCGCGATGATGATGCCGTGCGCGCGGCCAGCGTCATTGACGCGAGCCAGCGCGCCGTTGTCCACCAGGAACTGGTCCACCTGCCGCGAAACTTCGGCACGCGTCAACTGTCCTTCCGGCAGCTTTGGGGGCTCGGGAAAGCGGAACGGGCGCGGGTTCTTGGCATCGAATCGCGATTTCCAATCGTCTTCTGGACGCCGCATCGGCGCCGGGTTCATGTCCTCGGCCACCTCGACGTGCTTTCCCACGAACACGATCGCGCCGCGAACCTTGCTCTTCACGGAATTCAAATACGCATCAAGCTCCGGCTGTGTCGGCTGGTTTGGCGGCGTTGCCTTCGCCACCACCGGCATCGGCGGTGCCGCCCATTTCGGTTCCGGTGGTGGCGGCGCACCCCCAAACAGGTTAAATCCGCCACCCGGCGGAAGCGTCAATCCGGGAGGGTCCAGCATCACCACTTGCGCCGTCACGACTCCCTTTGTGCTCGGCGTCCACGCCAGGGGTTTCACCATGAGTTGCCCGTGGAACGGCGTAACGGCTTCCGCCAGAAGGTCCATGTTTTCCCAACCGGGCACCGGCGTTGCGGCACTCGGCGGCTGGAACGTCCACGGCTCCAGATGCGTGTTCGCCAATCCCCATGACGTCATCGCCTTGACGGCCCAATCGTCTGCCGCCTTCAAGTTCGGTGTGCCCGTCACGCGGGGGCCGTACACATCCGCGATCTCATGGATAATCCACATGATCCTGGAATTGTTCGTCTCTTCGGCGCGGATCTGCACATACGTTTCGGAGACTCCAGGAGCTTGCGCAGGCAGCGGCACCGCCGCCAGCATTAAGCAGCACAGCACACATCCAATCAGTTTTGCCACGGTCCCTCCCTGGATTTTTCGGAAGTTCTGAATTTGCCCGCCCGGTCGCACGTCAATATACGCTCCAGCGTCCGCCGAGGCAATGCAGCCTGCGGAAAACCGGTTGACGAATTGATGCAAAGATTCGAGACTTTAGAGTATGACCCTTGGAGAAAGACTGGAATGGCTGGCGCGGATGACGTTGCTGGTGTTCATTCTGGCATCGGCGGCGTTTTTGAGCGCGATCACGGCGATGCGCATTGCGATTCACGGGCGAGAAGTGACAATGCCGAATCTGGTGGGGAAAAACGTTTCCGAAGCGAGCCAGATGCTGCAATCGCGCGGGCTGGTATTGCGAGTGGCCGACCGGATCTACAGCGATCAGCCGATTAACGTGGTGGTGAGGCAGACGCCGACTTCGGGCTTGTTGATGAAAGTGTCGCAGCAGGCGCACGTGGTGCTGAGCCTGGGGCAACGGCAATTGCAGATACCGTTGCTCGAAGGCAATTCGCTACGCGCTTCGCGAATAGAGCTGCTGCGCGCGGGACTGCAAGTGGGCGAAGTATCTGCCATCACGATGCAGGACCAGCCTGTGGACGCGGTAGTGATTCAAAACCCGAAGCCCGGGGCGGGATCGGCGACGCCGCGAGTGGATGTGCTGGTTTCGCAAGGGCCGCGGGACCCGGCGTATGTAATGCCGCACCTGACGGGGTTGAATGAAATGGACGCGCAACACCGGCTGGACGTGGCGCAGATGAGGCGCAAAGTGAATTACGTGACGGCGCCGCAATGGCCGCGCGGTTCGGTGATTGACCAGTCACCGATGAGCGGGACGCGAGTCGCGGCCTCTTCCACGATCGAATTGACTGTCGCAAATTAAGGCCGGCCAAGCTCCGGCTCTCCAGATTTTCCTTGACAGACTATACTGTGTGACGCATAGTGTGTGTGACACAATGTATGATGCACGGTAGGCAGCCGCCGATGGTAGACCTCGCCAAATTACTGAATTCCGATCTTTTCGAGAACCTGCGGCTCGAATTGCGCCGCGGCTCGCTGATCATCGCGGTGCTGGCGCAGCTTCGGGAAGAACATTACGGGTATGCCCTGCGCAAAGCCCTGGCGGAACGCGGCATGGAGATTGAAGAAAGCACGCTGTATCCGCTGCTGCGGCGGCTGGAGAGCCAGGGGCTGCTGGACAGCGAATGGCGCGAAGAGGACAAGCGCAACAAGAGGTTTTACCGGCTGTCGAAAGAAGGCGCGCACATCCTCAAGCAATTGCTCGAGGAATGGCACAGCATGAATTCGTCCTTGAAACGGATTGTTTAGGAGCAAGGAATGGAACTTCTCGAGCGTTACTTGCAAGCAGTGCGGGCGTACCTGCCGAAGTCGCAGCAGGAGGACATCCTCAAAGAGCTGGGGGAAAATCTTCGCGCCCAGGTCGAAGACAAGGAATCCGAACTCGGCCGGGCGCTGAACGAAGACGAGTTGGCAGCGGTTCTCAAAAAGCATGGCCATCCGCTGTTCGTGGCAACCCGTTACCGGCAGACGCGCCACCTTATCGGTTCAACGCTGTTTCCCGTCTATTGGTTTGTAGTGAAAATCATTCTGGGCTTCGTGGGATTTGGTTACGCCATTTCCGCGCTGGTCCTGATCGCCCAGGGAAAATCGATTCTGGAAGTGCTTGCCGCCATCTTCAGGTTTTCGGGCGCGGTGCTGCCGACATTCGCGTGGGTGACCATTATTTTTGCGGTGCTGGACATCGGCAACAACAAGTTTCGCTTGCTGGAAAAAATTACCAGGGATTCGAACGAAAAATTCGACCCCCGCACGCTGCCGGCGCTGAGACCCGCATCGCGATCGCCCGAAGGCAAGCCGATTCCGCGGTATGGCGGACAAGATTCCGTTCCAGTTGGGACCTGTGTTGGAAACCGTTTACTGGCCAGTGATTCTGCTCACGCTGGTGGCCGTAGTGCAGCAAGTGGTCACGCTCATCCATCCAGAGCGCCTCAGGTTCTACAGGGTAATGCGAGTGATTTCGAACACTGGCAGCGTGATTGTGCTTTATTTGCTGAGCCGCGCCGATGGAATGCTTGTGCTGGCGCCGGGAACTACTGATCCGGACGGGTTTGCCCAGGTGCTGCCCATCGTCAACATGGCATTGCATTACACGATGTTTTTCACGGCCATCATGACGGCGGTGGAATGCTTCAAACAGATTCGGCTACTGTTCCGCGAGGGAAGCCACCCGAAGGCGGCGGCAAGTCCATCGGTCTGATCTGCCGAAGCAAAGGCGGGACCACGGATTACTTCGCGGAATCCTTCTTGTGCAAGGTTGTGCACATGGTCAGAGCGGTGTTGGGATCGACGGCGCTGTCACCCTCTTCGACGAATTGGATGACGCCCTGCTTGTCGATGATGATATTGGCGCGCAGAGCCCACTCGTAGGTTTCGTCCTGCACGTTGTAGCCCTTCAGGATGCCGTAGGTCTTGAGCATCTTGCGGTTCATGTCGCTGAGGAGCGGGAAGTTGATGCCAATCTGCTTGGCGAAGGCAGCGTTGGCGGCGGGACTGTCCAAACTAACTCCGAAAACTTCGGTGTCCGAGGTGTCAATCCTACCGGAGGCGATTCCAGCCTGGACCGCCTGAAGTTGCTTCGTTCAACCGCCGGTGAAGGCGAGGACGTAGACGGCGAGGAAAACGTTTTTCTTGCCGCGGTAGTCGCCGAGCTTGACGGTTTTCCACTGATCGCTGAGAAGAGTGAAATCCGGGGCGGTGTCGCCGACTTTGAGAGTCATTTTGGCGACTTCGGACTTACCGGAATGCGGCGCAACGGGAGCCGCGGAGAGAGCTGCGGCAACCAGAAGTCCGAGGGCGATCTTGCGTTTCATGGACAGTCTCCCATCCGAACCGGGATGCAAGTGGCAAAAAGAGCTTACACCCTGCTCTTTGTCTAATACCACCGGAACGGGAGAAATATTCCATGAATCTTGCGCGGGAAGAATCGGCGGAACATCAATGGCCGCATCCGCGTATCTTGTAGGCACGAGGAGGTCTTGTGAACAGAAAAAACAACGAAAATCGAAGTTTGGTTGAATCTGGAGGCAAGACGCATATCCCGAGGGGACTCGCGCCGGTTGGAACATTTTGCGTGCTGCTTGGGGTCCTGGCATTGATGCAAGCGGGTGCAGCCAGAGCGGGGGCCGCCCGGGGCACGCAGGATCAGGACAAGGACGGAGCGGGCGTGGTATTCAGCAAACAAGCGACTTCCAAAGAGGTGGGGCTGCCGGTCTATCCGGGGGCAAAGGCGCACAAAGACGAAAGAGACGATTCGCCTTCGATTCAGATGGGGCTGTGGGGCAGCACGTTTGGTTTTAAGCTGGCGGTGATGAAGATGGAGTCGAACGACGCGCCGGAGAGGATAGCGGAGTTCTACAAGAAAGCGCTGGCGAAATATGGGACGGTCTTGAATTGCTCGGACCCTTCGAACAAGGCCGGTGCCAAGGATAAGGGCGGATCTTCGAACAAGCTCGAATGCGATGATGACAAGCCGGAGAAGGGCGGGCTGGTGTTCAAGGCCGGGACGAAGGAGAGGCAACACGTCGTTGGAATACAACCAAATGGGCAAGGAAGCCTGTTCCAACTGGTGTACGTAGAAGCGCATAGCGACGATAAGGATAAGAAGGCGAACTGAAGTCCTGCAGGTGCGCGCTGCAAATGCGATGGTGGCGTCGCGTTCGCGACTCTGGCGTATTCAAGTTCAAAGCGGGACATCGCAAGGGAGTTTCGTGAAAATGTCTGGCCGGCACTCGGACAGTTTCCGCGTGTATACCTTCATTTTCCTGCTGGTCACGGCGGGCAGCGGAGTTGCGTTCAGCCAGGAACGGATCCAGGTTGCGGTGAATCTGGTGAACGTGGCTTTTTCGGCGCGGGATGGGCACGGCTCGTTGGTGGAGAACCTGAGCAAAGAAGATATTGAGATTTACGAGGATGCCGTTCCGCAGAAGATTTCGTTTTTCGCGAAAAGCACGGACGTTCCACTGACGCTGGGCTTGATCGTGGACGTAAGCGGGAGCCAGGATCACTTTTCCAAACAACACGAGCACGACCTCGAAGTATTTCTCAAAGAGGTGCTTGGTCCAAAGGATCGGGCATTTCTGGTGACCTTCGGAAACCATATACGCCTGATCAGCGATTTCTCGCCGTCTGGACCTGAGATTATTGAGCACATGCAGGCGTATACGGAGCGCGACAAGGGCAGGAATAAAAAGAAACACATGAGGTTTCCGGAATTAGGACCCGTCGAAAGTAGGGACCTGGGAACGGCGTTTTACGACTCGATCTACTACTCGGTGACGGAGAAACTCGCGCGAGAGAACGGTAGACGAGCCCTGCTGGTGTTCAGCGATGGGGAGGATAATTCCAGTTCGCACGACATGATGAGCACGATCGAGAAGGCGCAAGCGGAGAACGTCGTGGTGTACGCAATTCGCTACACGGAGAAAGAACACGGAAAACTTACAGCGCGAAACAAGTACGGGACAAGCGTGATGGAGCGCATTGCGAAAGAAACCGGCGGGGCGCACATTGACGCGGAGACAACCGATCCACACACCTATTTTCAGCAGATTGCGCAGGAATTGAGGACGTCGTATGAGTTGGCATACTACCCGGCGAATACGGCAAAAGACGAAACGTTTCGAAAGATTGTCATCCGACCAAAAATGGCGGGGGTGAAAGTGCGAACAAAGACGGGTTATTTTTCGCAGTGAAACCAACTTCAAAACAGCTGCTCTAGCTATCTGACCTGTCTCGGCCCGGATTTCTCACTGGCCAACAGTCCTAGAAAATCGCTCAGGTTGATGAAACCTTGCCGAGTAGGGCGAAGCATGCTGAAAGCATGCTGCACCCCTACAACCGAGCAACAATCCAGTCATGGCGCCGATGTTACCTAGAGAATCTTGTTAGATCGTCCGCGGCCGAAGAAAGACGGCAAGCAAATGGGGAGGAACGTTAAAAATCGAACCGGTTCGGTCTATACTGTGCGGCCGGTGGATTGGTTGGGACGAGTAAAGAGGGATGGAAAGGAAAGTGAAGATGAGGGCTGCAAAATTGAGACTTAGTTTATCTCGCAGAGTGAACCGGGCGGCACGTTTCGGAGCGAACGCAATAGTGGCGGCGAGCTTTCTTGCCGCGCGGGCGTGGGCCGGGCCGGAGAGCGTGGTGACGGCTGGAAAGGGCGAACATGTCTCCGAGGGGGAGACCACATCGCGCGTCGCGCCGAACTATGCTCTCGAGGAGCGATTCCTGCCGGATCAAGTCGGCAAACTGGTGTTTGACCTGGCGGTGACGCCGCACTGGTTCAGTGAGTCCGACCGATTCTGGTACAGCTTCCAGACTACGGAGGGGACGCGGTACTACATCGTGGATCCGTCGAAGAAAACGAAGATTCCGCTATGGGACAACGCCAAGGTGGCCGCGGCGCTTTCGACACTGACGAACTTTCCATATGACGCGCAGCATCTGCCGATCAAACGACTGAAGCTGGTGGAAAAAGATACGCGGATGCGTTTTGAAGTGGAGATTCGAAAAAATGCGGTGGTTCCTAACGAGCCGAAGAAGGAAAAGAGCCAGGAAGACATCGAAGAACAAGGCAAGGAGAGTGAATCGAAACAAGGGGAGCAGCAGGGTCAGGCCACGGCGCGAACGATTTATTTTGAATACGATCTTGCAACGGCCAAAGTCACGCGGCTGGATAATTTTGAAGCGCCAAAGAAAAAGCCGATGTGGGCTTCGATTTCGCCGGACGGAAAAACCGTGGTATTTGCGCGCGGATATGACCTCTACCTGATGGACGGAGAGAACTACGCGAAGGCGCTGAAGAAAGCCGGCGATGCAAGCGTTGTGGAAATGCAATTGACGACGGATGGAGTAGAAAAATACAGCTACGCACGAGTGCTGCTGGCGGAACAGGAAGAACAACTAAAGAAAGTGGATAAGGGCGACACGAATAAGACGGGACCGCGTACGCCGGCGATAACGGTCCACTGGGCAAGGGATTCGAAGAAAATCGCGCTCGAGCGAGAGGACAACCGCAAAGTGGGTGACTACTGGGTGATTCATTCGCTGACGAATCCACGGCCGGTCCTGGAGGCGCGGAGCTACGCATTGCCGGGAGAAGCGCACATGCCCGTTGGGGAGATCGACATCCTTGACGTGGGGAGCAAACAGAAGACCGTGGTCCAACCAAAGAGTTTTGCGGATGAAGTGCTGAACATTTCTGACGCTCCACAAACGGAACGGGATCGGGAGGAGTTGCGGGATGAGCAGGAAGAGAACCGCCTGAATCCCGCCCCGCTTTCGCGGCTGAGTCCGCGATGGGTGGCGGACACGTCGGAGAAACTCTATTTTACGAGCCGGAGCCGGGATTTTCGGCGCATGGATGTGGACGTCGCCGACAGCGCAACGGGGAAAGTACAAAAGCTGATCGAAGAACGATCCAACGTGTGGACTTCGCAAAAGCCGCTGCGGCTGGTGGGAAACGGAAAGGAGTTGCGTTGGTGGTCGGAGCGCGACGGGTGGGGCCATTTTTATCTCTATGACGGGCAAGGAACACTGAAGAACCAGGTGACGAGCGGCGAATACGTGACCGATCAAATCACAGCGGTGGATGACAAAACGCGGACGCTGTACTTCACGGCTAACGGACACGAGGCGGGAGAGGATCCGTACTACGCACACCTGTACCGGGTGGGGTTGGATGGGAGCGGGCTGAAATTACTGACGCCCGGGAATTTCACGCACGCGATGAGCTGGCCGGATTCCGGAAAATACTTCGAGGACACCTATTCGAGGGTGGATACGGCGCCGAAGTCGGTGCTGCTGGATGGCCAAGGAACACAACTCGCGGAACTGGAGGCGACGGACGTTTCGCAATTGATGGAGGCGGGCTTCAAATATCCGGAGACGTTCCGAGTGAAGGCCGACGATGGCGTGACGGATTTGTATGGAGTGATTTATAAGCCCTTTGATTTCGATGCAAGCCGGAAATATCCGGTGATTGAGTACGTGTCCCGGCCCGCAGGTGGAACAAGTGACCAAGGCGTTTTCACCGAAAAGCCCAAACGTGCCGCTGGCGCAACTGGGATTTGTTGTCATTGAAGTGGGCAACCGCGGCGGAAGCCCGCAGAGGGATAAGTGGTACGACAGCTTTGGCTACGGGAATTTGCGGGATTACGGCCTGGCCGACAAAAAGGCGGCAGCGGAACGGCTAGCTGCGACGCACCCGTACATGGATTTGAACCGCGTGGGGATGTGGGGCCATTCCGGGGGAGGCTTCATGACGGCGGCGGCGATGCTGCAATACCCGGAGTTCTACAAAGCGGGGTGGTCGGAATCCGGGAACCATGACAACAACGTGTATGGCAATACGTGGAGCGAAAAATACCACGGCGTGCGGGAAGAAACCCAGAAGGATGGGACAGAGAAGTTTTTCTATGAGATTGACAAGAATTCCGAACTGGCGAAAAACCTTAAAGGTCACCTCATGCTTACCACCGGAGACATGGACGACAACGTGAGTATGGTGAATACCATGAGGGTGGCCGATGCGTTGATCAAAGCGAATAAGCGTTTCGAGATGCTGGTGTTCCCGGGTATGCGGCACAGCTATATGCCGATCAATGGTTATGTAATTGCGGCTCGTGGAGACTTCTTCAGCAAGTGGCTGCTGGGAAGTTCAGATAGCGGCGCGGACGTTATCGAACTGCAGAAGGCAAAGCAGGCCACGCCCAGCAAGAAACTCAAGGAGTAGGAACGCGAAGGATCCAAGAGGGCCCTGATCATGAACCGTTCTCAGGCCCTGAGACGGGGCATAAGGATTCGCGAGGCAACCCTTTGTGCCAAGTGGCGGCATCACAGGGATGGGGTGGTTTTGGGCCGGAACTTGGCGGAATGGCAAAGTTGGTGTTCGGCCTGGCCTTTCGTTCAGGTTATACTAGGATGTTCCAAGCAGCAGGGAGTCAGGAAGCGGCCAAGGCTTCGGCAGACTGCGGCGTGGAACCCCAGATTCGAGAGAGAGGTGAAGTTTGCGCCGTAATTGCTTCCTGGCGACCGCAAGACGGTCGGCTCTTTTGCTGACGACTGGACTTTTCCTGCTGAGCGCCACGCAGTCTGATGCTCAGATCTTCCACAAAAAGAAAAAGGTCAATAAGTCAACCAGCGCGGAAAATACCGCGGAGCCGGACAAGATTCTGTATGACAAGGCGATCGACGACGTCAAGCATGGACGGCATGAAGTCGGGCGGCTGAACCTGCAAACGCTCATTAACACGTATCCGGACAGCGAGTATCTTGCCAAAGCGAAGCTGGCGATTGCCGATTCGTTTTACAAAGAAGGTGGAACGGCAAATCTGACGCAGGCGGTCCAGGCGTACAAGGATTTCGACATTTTCTTTCCCATGCTGCCGGAAGCGGCGTACGCGCAGTTGCAAGTGGCGATGACGCATTACAAACAGATGGAGAAACCGGACCGCGACCGCACGCACGTTCGAGCGGCCGAGGAAGAGTTCCAAACATTCCTGACAAAATACCCAAATGATCCGTTGGCGACGAAGGCGGAGCAGCGCTTGAGGGAAGTGCAGGAATTGCTGGCGGAAGGCGACTTCCGCATTGGCTACTACTATTACGTGAAGGAAGACAAGAAGGCCGCGGAATCCAGGCTGCGAGGGATCGTCAGCCGTTACCCGCTGTATAGCAAGTCCGACCAGGCGTTGTGGATGCTGGGGAATATCTGGCAGTCGACGGAGAAAAAGGAGCTTGCCGCTCCCTATTACGCGCGCATCGTGCGCAACTATCCGCTGTCACCGCTGGTTCCCGAAGCGAAGAACCGTTTGAAAACGCTGGGGGCGCCCGTTCCGCAAGCGGATCCCCAAGCCGTAGCCTGGATGACCGCGGAGCAGAATGCCCCGCGACAACACGAGGCGTTGATCAAGAAACCGCTGGCACTGATTCATGCGGGCCCGGGCCAGGAATTGCGCGCGGCAGCAACAACCGGAAAACCCACCATGACTCCGGAGTCGGAGAGCGATTCCGGGATTGACATTTTGAAGGGCGGGAACCAATCG
>WNFF01019969.1_pt1 | contig 12082 bp, 14 predicted proteins | sample 5400441 | NCBI WGS metagenome assembly WNFF01 (sample SAMN13153345, study PRJNA577476) | soil metagenome | isolation source: 120 cm saprolite under Douglas fir tree site 2 hole 3 replicate 1 | place: USA:California | collected 2015-04-18
CGGGGCGCCGGCTGGACCGCGCCACGGAGAGGCACAACGCGCGGCTGTCGGAAGTGGCGCTCGCGCGCGCCGCCGGCGGGGACGATCGGGCGGCGCGCGCGAACCTGCGCGGACTCCTCCTCCCCTTCGCGGTCACCGCCTCGATCTGCTTCGTCTGCGCCGCCTTCTCGCCGCTCCTGGGCATCGCGCGCGGCGAATGCTCGCCGCGCCTGGCTACCGGGCTCACCGGCGCGTGGCACGCCGTCTGGGCGCTCGCCGCGGCCAGCGCGATCCGCGCCATCCGCGATCCGCGCGCGCCGGCGCTCGCGGCGATCGGCTTCGGCGCGACCCTCGCCGCCGCCGCGGTCTTGAGGGCGCTGCCGTGACCCGGGAAGGACAGGCGCCCGGCGCGCGCCGGCGCGTGTCGCCGCTGGCCCTGTTGCGGGTCCTCTGGCGGTCGCTGTTCCTGCAGGCGGCGTGGAACCCGCGCGGGATGCAGAACCTCGGCTTCGCCTTCGCCATGGAGCCCGCGCTCCGTGAGCTGTATCCCGACGGCTCGACGCGGGCGCGCGCCATCGAGCGTCACCTCGAGTTCTTCAACTGTCACCCGTATCTCGCCGCCGCGATCGTGGGCGGCGCGGTCCGGCTGGAGGAGGAGGTCGCGCGTGGCGCCGCCGGACCTCGCAGCGTCTCCGAATTCAAGTCGGCGCTGGCCTCTCCTTTCGCCGCGCTCGGGGACGGCTTCTTCTGGCTGGCCCTGCGCCCCGCCGCGGCGCTGATCGCGGCGGTCAGCGAACCGTACCTGGGCCTTTGGTCCGTGGTGCTCTTCCTCACCCTCTACGACGGCGTGCACCTCGCCGCGCGCGCGTGGCTCTTCTTCGCCGGCTACCTCCGGGGCGAGGGGATCGTTGCCGCGGTCTCGCACGCCCACCTTCCCCAGACCATCGCGATCCTCAAAGGATCCGCCGCGGTGCTGGCGGGCGTCATCGCGGGCCGATCGGTAGTGGTCGCCGGACTGCCCCACCGGCCCTGGCACGCCGTGCTGATCGCGGTGCTCATCGTCGCGATGGCCGCGCTGCTGCCCCGGATCGGGCTGACCGCCGCACTATACACGGCCATGGCCCTGGGCCTTGCCTTGGGCGGCGGCTTCCTCTAGCAAGGACGTAAAGTGCCGGACGACCGGGCCGAAAAGGACCTCCTGGTGCGGAACAAGATGGGCCTGCACGCGCGGCCCGCGGCGCTCATCGTGCAGACGGCGAACCGCTATCCCTGCGACGTCGCCCTGGTGAAGGACGGCCAGGAAGTGAACGGCAAGAGCATCATGGGCGTTTTGATGCTGGCGGCCGCGAAGGGGTCGACGATCACCGTCCGCACCGAGGGCGAGCAGGCCGGTGCGTGCGTCGCCGCGCTCTCCGACCTGTTCGACAAGGGGTTCAACGAGGCGATCTAGTCGCCGCCGACAGTCGCCGCCCCTAGGGCGGCGCTGCGCTGTAGGTGAGCCGGTCAGGCGGCGCTACGCTTCACAGCGCGGACGTCATGGAATGCGCTCTGGCCGGCTGCTCCCTCAGTGCGTGGGCGGAAGGATCGTCGGGTGTTTTCGGGTGTTTTCAACTTGCGAGGACGGCCGTGGCGCGGCAAGCCCCGGGCGGGCGCGCGGTCGGCTGCAGGAACGCGCGGCAGCGTGCGCTCTACCGCTCCTCGTGACGCAGCAGCCTCTTGAGATTAGCCCGGTGGCGGACGAGCACGATCCCGGCGATGGCGGCGAGCCCGGCGATGCTCCAGCGCGGCCCGGTCGCCGCCGCGACGAGCAGCGCGGTCGCCACGCCGGCCAGCGAGCCGACGCTCGAGATCCGGAGCAGCTTGTAGAGGAGGACCCAGACCGCCGCGCCGCACGCCGCGGACAGCGGCGCCAGCGCGAGCGCGACGCCGAATCCCGTCGCTACACCCTTGCCGCCTCGGAACCGAAGCCAGACCGGGTAGCAGTGGCCGATCACGGCGGCCACGCCGCACGCCGCCTCTGCCCACGGCTCGGCCAGGGTGCGCCCGGCGATCGCGGCCGGCAGCAGCCCCTTGAGCGCATCGAGCAGCAGGGTAATCGCAGCGGCCGCGCGTCCGGCCGCGCGCGCCACGTTGGTGGCGCCGATGTTCCCCGAGCCCACGGTGCGCACGTCCTTGCCCGCCGCGACCCGCGCGACGAGCAGGCCGAACGGCACCGAGCCGGCCAGGTACGACGCGAGCAGCGCGAGGGCGATCACGGCGCGCCGCGGAGGACCAGGAATGCCCAGTTCAGGACCAGCATCGCCGCCGCGCCGAGCCGGACGCGGGGCGTGACGGGGAAATTCGCCGGAGCGTACCGGAACCCGCAGAGGCGCAGCGCCGTCCACACGGCGTGCACCGCGCAGGCGAACGCCGCCAGCGCGCCGAGCGGGCTCGCCGCGACGGCGTCGAGCGGATGCAGGCGCGCGACGGCCGCGAACGCGTGGGTGCACCCGCAGGACAGGCAGGGCAAGGAGGTGGCGGCGCGGAACGGGCAGGCGAAGAGCGAGAGCGGCGGCGCGTCGAGGGGCAGCACCGCGGCGGCGACCAGCAGCGTGAGCCCGGTGGCCGCGAGACCCAGCGCATGCGCCGAGGGCGGACCGGCGCGGACCACGCACCTCATTGCGGCACCGCGCCGGCGACCACGCCTCCGAGCATCGTGAGCGCGCACGCGGCGCAGCAGAGCAGCGCGTAAGGCGCGAGCACCGCGGCGGCGGCGCCCCCCGGCTGGATCCGGTGCGTCTCCTTGAGCCCCACGCCGGTGAGCACGGCGGTCCACACCGCGCCCACGAGGAAGCCGCAGCCCGGGATCGCGAGCAGGACCAGCGGTGCGCAAGCGTAGGCGCAGGCCGCGAAGGTCGCGGCGAACCCGCGCTTCGCCTGCCCGAGGAGCACGGCAGCGAGGTGGGTCACCGCGGCATTGACGTAGAGCCCGACGACCACGAGCAAGGGGGCGAGCAGCGCCACGAGCACGGTGGTCCGCGGCGAGTTGCCGTGGCCGGCCGCGGCCAGCTTCTGCAAGAGCGGCGCGAACGGTCCGCTCGCGCCGAGCCTCTCCATCAGGCGCTGCGTCCAGGGCCGGAGCAGGAAGCGGTCCAGCATCTGCCCGACGAACCAAGGAACGCTCACGGTGAGCACGGCGAAGCCGGTCTGGGCCGCTCCTCGGTCGAGCCGCGCGGAGCGGAAGAGCCGTCCGGGCTCGAACAGCGCCTGGACGAGCGTCTCCCACCAGGCGCGCCAAGCGCCGATCTCCGCGCGCTGTTCCCACGGGGTCCCTTGCTCTTCGGGCGGAGGGGCGCCGGCCTGTAAGGGCGACTGCGTGCCGGGCGGTACCGCCCCCGGAACGTCCGGGACGACCAGCGGTTTCCCGCAGGCGGGGCAGTCTTGCGGGCCCGCGCGCTCGGTCGAGAACGTGCTGCGGCAGCTCGGACAGCGGGCGAGCACGGGGCCTTCTAGCACGTCTAAAGGGGGCCAAGCGGTCCGCCGGCAGTGAGGGTTCCGCTTTGCTGGTGCGATGCCTACCTAGACTTTTCGTCCGGCAACCGTGCCGGTGCGACCCGCGGCGCTGCTCCTCACCAGTGCGCCGCGTACCACTCTGCCTGAGGAGGACACATGAAGATTCATCTCGTCACGGCGCTCGGAGCTGCCGCGCTGCTCGTCGCGTGCTCCGGGTCGAACAAGGAAACCCGCACTGCCTCGAACACCGCGAGCACCGGGACCAGCACGCAGGGCTCGGTGGAAAGCACCCAGAGCGCGGCCGGTAGCCAGGGCCAGGTGGCCACGCAAGGCTCGAGCACCGCGACCCCGGGGTCCGCCAGCGGCTCGACCACGAGCGGCGCCACCGGCGCGCCGGCGAGCGGCACGTCGACGGACACCTCGTCGATGGGCAGCGACCGCAGCGGCCAGTCCAACACGTCGTCGACGTACGGCCAGAACAACCCGAGCACCGGCTCGAGCAGCTCGAGCGCGACCCCGGACAGCAGCACCGGGCCGACGTACGGCCAGGGCGGCACCGGATCCAGCGGCTCGACCTACGGCCAGAACAACCCGAGCACCGGCTCGAGCAGCTCGAGCGCGACCCCGGACAGCAGCACCGGGCCGACGTACGGCCAGAGCGGCACCGGTTCCAGCGGCTCGACCTATGGCCAGAGCGGCACCGCCCCGAGCGACAGCTCGATGGGCACCTCCGGGTCGCGCGGCTCGACAGACCGCACTGCGAGCAGCTCCGCGAATCTGAAGTCGGCGGTGGGCCGCGTGTCGAAGGTCGATCCGGACAGCAAGAGCATCGTGATCAGCTCGCGGCAGGGCGACCGGATCACGCTGACCGTGGACGACAACACCCAGATCGTCGACAGCAGCGGGTCCAGCTCGAGCGACCTCTCCGCCATCCGCGAGGGAGCGCCCGTGCGTGATGGGCAAGGCGAGCAAGAAGGCCATGCACAAGAAGAGCGGGTCGAGCAGCGACACCACCGGCTCGATGGATCGCTCCGACTCCAGCACGAAGGCCAGGGCGCCGAACCCGAACACGGGGAAGAACCCGGCGCAGGCCCCGGACACGACTCCTCCGTCCGACCAGAAGCAGTAGCCGGTTCGCGCGGCACGGCGTGTGCGCCGGGTCCCTGTTCCGGGGTCCCGGCGCTCGCGTTTTTCGGGGTAGGTTCGCCGCGTGCTGAGACTCGTTTGCGGCATCGCCGCGGTGGCCGGGACCCTGCTGCTCTCGCGAAGGTTCGAGCAGATCGACCTGTGGCGTTTCGCGATCTGCTGGTGGGGCGTGCTGCTGGCGCTCGACGGCGCCGTGCGGATGCGCCACGGGGCCTCCCCGCTGGCGCTCGCCCGGGACTGGATGGCCTGCGCTGCGGCGAGCGTCCTCTTCTGGGACGTGTTCGAGCTGCTCGATCTGCGGCTGCGCGATTGGTGGTACGTCGGCGTGCCGCGCACCCGCCTCGCCGGAGCCGCCTTCAGCGCGATCTGCTTCGCCACCGTGTTGCCCGCCGCGCGGCTCGGGCTCGCGTTGATCTCGCCGCGCCTCGATGCCGGCATCGGCGTGGCCGCGCCCTCCCCGCGGTCCACACGGGTCCTGTTCGCGCTCTTCGCAGCCTCGCTGACGCTGGTGCTCGCGCTTCCCAGGGTGGCCTTCCCGATCGCATGGCTGCTCCTCTGGTTCTTGTTCGAGGCGGAGCTGGCGCGCCGCGGCGACCCTGAGCCCAGGCTGCTCAGCCCTCTGCAGGCGTGGCGCGCCGGCGACCGCGGCGTCCTGTCGCGCCTCTTCGCGCTCGCGCTGCCACTCGGTCTGCTCTGGGAAGGGCTCAACGCCGGGGCGGCGCGCGGCTGGGTGTACACCGTCCCGCGCTTCGAATCCCCCAAGCTGTTCGAGATGCCGCTCGCCGGCTATCTCGGCTACCTGCCGTTCCTCCTCGAATGCGGCGCGGCGCTCGCGCTGCTCGACCGCAGCGCCCCGCGGCTGCGCCGCGCGCCGGGGCTGATCCTGCTGGCGGCGATCGCCGGCTTCCACTGGCAGGTGGACGGGTTCGGCCGGCGCGCGACGGCAGTCTCGGTCGCTCCGCGCATGGCGGACGCGCGGACGCTGCCGCCGAGCGACCTCGAGTGGCTCGAGCGCGCAAGGCTCCGCACCCCTCTCGACGTGCTGCGCGCGACCCGGTCCGTGCCCGCGCGCATCCGCGACCTGGCGGAGGTCGCGCAGGTGGCCCACCTCGGGATTCCCTGGGCGGAGCGGCTGGCGCGCGCCGGGATACGCGGGCGCGCGATGCTCGCGGCGGCCGATCCGGACCGGCTGTGGGAGCGGCTCGGCACCGGCGGAGAGAAGCCGCCCGATCCGGCGCTGGTGAGGCTCTGGGTGCGCAAGGCGGGCGAGTCGCGGTAAAGAAGGGCCGTGCCCCGCACTTCGCCCACCCGCGGCTTCCTCGCGCGCGAGCAGCACCGGATCCTGCTCACCATCCACGCGTTGGTGCTGATCTCGGGCCTGCTCGCCTGCGCCCTGCTGAACCGGCGGTTCAGCCCGGACCGGATGTGGGTACAGTGGGTCGCGCTGGCGTGGGGCGCCCTGTTCGTGGTTCACCTGTGGATCTTCTCGCGCGGCACGCTCGCGACCATGGGCGGCCGAAGGTCCGGCGCCCGATGGCCGTCCTCTCCACCCTGAAGAAGGACCGGCTCGGCGAGTGGAGCACGCTCGCCGAGTACCTGGCGGACCTGCGGCGGCGGGAGACCAACTCCGTCGCCGCTCTCGCGCTGGCCCTGTCCTCACCGCCGGAAGAGCAGCGCGAGCTGGCGCACGGCAGCGGTCTCGCCGTTCTGGTCGAGGTCGCCTGCGATCTCCGGCTTCCCAAGGGGTCGCGGCTGGCGGCGGCGCGCTGCGCGGTCGAGGCAGGCGCTTCCGGAGAGGCGCTTTCCGCGCTGTTCGTCGGCGCGGGCGATCTCGCCACCGACCCCCGGCTCGGCGCCGCGGCGAAGAAGCTGGTCGAGTCGGGCCTGGCGGCCGCGCTCGCGCAGAGGGCCGGCGCCGAAGTGTCGCTCGAGGCCGGAGCGTTCGCGCGCGCGGCGCACGCCGGCGCCTCGGCGGTGGGTCAGGCGCGGCTCAAGGAGCTGATCGCGGCCGCACCCAAGGGACACGCCGGCGCGGCGGCGGCGCTCTTCTCGCTGGGAGCGGGCGAGCTGGGGGCGGCGGAGCGGGAGCGCTGGGCGAAGCTGCTCCAGCAGACCTGCGCGGCCCACCGCAGCGCTCCCGCGGCGGCCAAGCGCCTCGGGCTCGCGCCGCCCTGGCCTCCCAACCTGCCCGACGCGTTCGCGCCGCTGGTGCAGGAAGCCGAGAAGGCGGCGGCGGACGTGACCGCTCCGGACGCGGCGGCAGCGCCGGTGAGGACCGGCCCGCGCGCCGCTGCTCCGCCCCGCGCCTCCGGGCGGCTCGGCCCGCCTCTCGCGGCGCGGCCGGCTCCCTCCACATCCGCGCACGCCGCCGGACCGCAGCCCAGGGCTCCGGCCTCGCTGCCCGGCGAGCCCGCGCACGTCCTGCCGCGGATCGGACCCACCGAAGTTGGCAGGAAGGTCGTCGCTCCCATCAAGCCGTCCCTCTTCCGGCGGCCGCGCGGCACGGTCGTCGAAGGACCGGTGAAGCTGCCGCCCAAGCCGATGCCGCCCGTGGCCGGCCGGGCGCCGGAAGGCGCGCAGCCACCCTCCGCCCCGGATCCCCTCCTGCCTCGGGTCCCGGAGGCCCCGCCGATCCGACGCGCGGCGGTAGCTGCGGGGCCCTTCGCGCACCGGCTGCAGTCGCTGTTCGAGGACCGTCCCGAGGCCGTCGAGCGCCTCTGTGCCGCCATGGAGGCGCGGGCCGCGGTGAGCGGCCTCCCCGCCGCCCTCGAGGAGCTGGAGCGCGAGCTGTCGCAGCCGCGCTGGAAGGGCCGGCGCGCGCCTCCGGGCCAGCTCGGGCGCCTCGCCGCCGCCGCGCGAGCGCAGCCGGAGCCCTGGACGGCAGCCGCCGGGCTCCTCCTGACGAGATTGCGCATCGAACGCGCGTGACCCCCGGGGGATTTTTCTTGTGGCCGGATCCCCTCCGGGGGAGTCTCCCCCCGATGGTGACGCGCAACGTCGAAGCGATTGCAACCCCGGTCCGAAGGGTGCTAAAGGGCCGCCTTTCAAGTCCGGAGCGGCACCCGGACCTGGAGTGCTTTGCATGAAGATCGCTCTGAGCCCGCTGGAGAAGTTCCGAGCGGCGGGCAAGTTCCTCGATTGCACCTTCAACAAGCGTCCGCTCACTGTCAGCATCGAGGTGACCAAGCGCTGCAACGCGCGCTGCGATTTCTGCGATTACTGGAAGATCACCGACCGCGATGAGCTGACCGACTTCACCGACGTCGTGCGCCGGTTCGATCCGCTGGTCGTCGTGTTCACCGGCGGCGAGCCCATGCTGCGCCGGGACCTGGTGCCGATCGTCAAGTCGATCAAGGAGCTGCCCGGCTTCCGATACGTGACGCTCCTCACCCACGGCGGCTTCCTCTCCGAGGGGAAGATCAAGGAGCTGGTCGGGGTCGGCGTGAACCAGATCAACATCTCGATGAACTACCCGGACGCGCGGCAGGACAAGGAGCGCGGCATCCCGGGGCTGTTCGAGCGGCTGGAGCGGACGGTCCCGAAGATGGTGAACGAGGGCTACAACGTCTTCACCTTCGCCTCGATGCTGATGGTCGACAACATGCACGACGCCGAGCCCCTCATCCGGCTGGCGCACTCGTGGGGCATCAACATCGCCTTCTCCGGTTACAACGACCTCAAGAACGGGAACCAGGCCCACTTCGTCTCCAAGGCGAAGATGGACGAGTTCCGCGCCGTCTGCGCCCGCATCGTCGAGCTGAAGCGCGAGCTCGGCAACGTGATGACCTCCGACTACTTCTTCCAGACCCTGCCCACCTTCTACGAGCAGCGCGAGATCGGCGGGTGCAAGGCGGGGAAGATCATGATCCACGTCACCCCCAAGGGGATGGTGCAGCCCTGCGCCGAGCTGGAGCCGGTGGCGCACTACTCGGAGTTCCTGCCCGGCAGCTACAAGGGCCCGAACTGCGGGAAGTGCTTCGACGCCTGCCGCTCGGAACCGCAGGCTCCCCTCACGCTGCGGCGTCTGGGGGAGCTGGCGGGAGTCCTGTGAGGGAGGCGGTTCCCGATCCCGATCCCCGGCACGGCCTCCGGCGTTTCTGGCTCCGAGCGCTCATCGGCCTCTGCGCCGGTATCGCCGCCGCGGCCGGCGTCGCCGCCTACCTCGGCATCTCGCAGCGCGAGTTGATCGCCACCATCCACGGTGTGGCCCTGGAGCCGCTCCTGCTGGCGGCGGCGGGCGGGCTCATCCTCATGGGGCTGCAGGCCCTGCGCTGGTGGCTGGTGATGCGGCCCCTGCTCGCATTGACCTACGGGCAGGCCTACCGCGCGCTGATGGTCGGCTTCGCCTTCAACGTGCTGCTGCCGGCCCGAGGCGGCGACCTCCTGCGCGTGCAGTACCTGGGAAAGCGCACCGGCGTGAGCCGCGCCAAGCTGCTCGGCACCGAGATCGTCGACTTCTGGAGCGACAAGTGGGGCTGGGTGGCGGCGTTCCCGGTGGTCTGTCTGCTCGGGTCGCCGCCGGCGTGGCTCTTTCGCGCGCTGCTCCTCATCGCCGCGGCGGTCCTCGGCGTCGGCGCGCTCCTCGCCCTGATGGGCAGCGGGCTTTGGCGCGGGCCGCGCACGCCGGCCTTCATCGCCAACCTGCGGGACGGATTCGCGGTGAACCACTGGAAGCGGCTCCTGGCGGTGGAGACGCTCATCGCGCCGCTGCCTTGGCTGTGGGAGACGTTCGTCATCGCGCTGGCCGGGCATGCGCTCGGTCTCGACCTGTCGCCGATGCAGGCCTTTGCCGCGCTGACCGCCTTCAACGTCGCCACCGCGGTGCCTTCGCCCGGCAACGCCGGCTCGTTCGAGGCGGGCGGCACGCTGGCGCTCGCCGCGTTCGGCGTGCCGAAGGAGACGGCGCTCGCCTTCATCTTCCTCTACCACCTGACGCAGATCGTCCCCGGATTCGTCGGCGGCGTGCTGGTCCTGGCGATGGAGGGCCAGCAGATCTTCGGCCGCGAGGGACTGTTCCGCCTGCGCCGGACCGAGCTGCCGCTGGATCCCCCGGTGCTGCCGGAACCCGATCCGGGCTAGGCGCATCCGACGCGTCAGTGCACGAGCACGAACCCGGCGTAGTCCGCGGCGCTGATCGAGCGGGTCTGATCCCCGTCGCTCATCAGGCCCACCCCGACGAAGTCCGGCACGTCCCCTTCGAAGTGCGCGCGGAACTCGGCGGAAGGATCGACTCCTCCTTCCACACGTTGGTCGGACCGCCCGACTCCAGCACGACCGTGTCCTGCACGACGAAGAGGTTGCGCTTCTGGTCGCACACCGTGCCCTTCACCCCCTCGGCGCTCCAGACGTACTTGATCGAGTACCACTTGAGGCCGCGCTTCCAGGAGATGTAGACGACCGCGGCGGAGTCGCCGAACCCGGGGATGCACTCGTTCCCCTTTTTCGGCAGGACCTGCGCGCGCCACTTCCACCGCACCGCCTTGGTGCGCTGCCGCAGCGAGTCCGGCACCTCGGCGGCGAGCGTCACCGTTTCCAGGGGAGGCCGGTAGACCGCGCGGATGAACGAGCCGTCGGGGTCGTCGATGAGCCGGTAGTAGCTGACCGGGCCGGAGTAGCTCTCCACCACCCTGAAAGAGTGGACGTCGAGCTTCGTTTCTGCGAGCTGTGGCCGGCTTTCCTCGGCGGAAGTCTGGCCGGCGGGGCCGGGTGCCTCCGCGGAGGTGGCGGTCAGCAACAGCGGGAGCACGAGGCCAAGGCTGGTCGGCCCGAGGTTCACTGGCGCCGCAGCTTAACGGAGACCCGTAATTGCGCCAGTCCTCTGAAATGATGGTAGAAGCCCCCGCCATGCCGGAACCGGACGTCGAGCTGCGCGGCCTCGCTCCGCGCTGGGGAGCGGCGTGCGCGGCAGCGGTGGCGCTGTGCGTGGCTGTGGGCCTGTGGCTCCGCTTGCGAGGGCTGTCGGCCGAGGGCTTCGGCGACGACGAGGTCCACAAGTGGCTCGCGGCGCTCCGCTACCTGCACGGCGACCTGTCGGGCGACGACGTCGAGCACCCCATGCTGATGAAGGTGTTCATCGCCGCCTTCGCGCTGGTCGGCAACCGGCTGGGCTGGGCGCCGGAGACGATCACCCGCCTGCCCAACGCGCTGGCGGGCGCGCTCTCCATCTGGGTGGTGGCGCAGCTCGGGCGGCGCCTGTTCGGACGGGCGGCGGGCCTGTGCGCCGCCGCGCTCGCGGCGGTGTCGACCACCTACGTCGGCTACCAGCGCATCGCGAAAGAAGACACGCTGCTCGGCCTGTTCCTCATGCTGCTCCTGTGGTGCGTCGCGGAAGCCAGGGCCGCTGCGGAGGACGGCCGGACCACGGCGCAACACCGGTGGGAGCTCGGCGGCGCCGCCAGCGTGGCGGGCATGCTCGCCTCTAAGTACTTCTTCTTCCTCACCCCGATCCCTCTGGTGACCTACTTCTGGCTCCGCCCGGTGTCGTCGTGGCGGCTGCCCGCGCGCAGGTGGGCGCAGCTCATCGGGCTCGCGGCGGCGATCTGGATCTGCCTGGACTGGACGCCGTTCCTGCCGTCCACCTGGGAATACGCGAAGACCTACACCACCGGCCAGCAGACGGTGCACGGCAGCCTGTTCTTCATGGGGCGCGTCTACCACAACCTGGTGGAGTACGGGCTGCGCGGGACGCCGGCCTGGTTCTACCTGGTGTTCGCGGCCGTGAAGCTCGCGCCGGTGACGGTGCTGTTCGCGGCAGCAGGGCTCGCCGCGGCGATGCTCCAGCGCCGGCCCGCGCACCGCATCGTGCTCTCCTGGCTGGTGGTGTGGTTCCTGGTGCACTCGGTGTCGGGATCGAAGTGGGGGCGCTTCTTCACCGCCGTGCTGCCCGCGTTCCTGCTCCTGGCGGGCTACGGCGCGGCGCTCGCCGTCTCGTGGATGCGCCAGCGCCGGCCGGCGTGGGCGAGCGCCGCCGCCGCGGCGGTGGTGGTGCTCCTGGTCGGCGGGGAAGCGCGGGCGGCGCTGGCGCACGCGCCCCACTACCGGCTCTACATCAACGCCTTCGGCGGCGGAGACGGCAACGTCGACTGGTTCTTCCCGCACTGCGACTATTTCGACACGGGCTTTCGCGAGGCGATGCAGCAGATCGCGGCGGGCGCGGAGCCGGGGGCGGAGGTGGCCACCGAGATCGAGTGGCCCGCCGAGCTGTACGCGGAGCGCTTCGGGCGCCCCGACCTGCAGCAGACGCTTGTGCGGCGCGGGCGCGCCTGCCGCTCCGGCCAGCCGTGCTACGTCGTGGTCCAGATCGGCCGGCTCTATTTCCTCAACGCGGACGCGGTGCGGTCGCTTTCGCGGCGCGAGCCCTGGACGACGGTGCGCGTCCGGGGCGAGGACGTGGTGAAGGTGTACCGCCTCCCGCCCGGCGAGTCGCCGTTCCCGGACGAGAGCTCGCCGGCGCCCGCGCAGGCGC
>WNFF01009459.1_pt1 | contig 12081 bp, 13 predicted proteins | sample 5400441 | NCBI WGS metagenome assembly WNFF01 (sample SAMN13153345, study PRJNA577476) | soil metagenome | isolation source: 120 cm saprolite under Douglas fir tree site 2 hole 3 replicate 1 | place: USA:California | collected 2015-04-18
GCGGTCGCAGCGGCAGAGTAGCCACGTCCGGGAACACCCGGAGCCGCGAGGTGCGCGCCGCGATCACGCTGAGCAAGGTCCACGTGTCGAGGAAGCTGCCCTGGTATGGATGGTCCTGCAGGCCGAGGAGTTCGAAACCGAGCTCGTCGAGTTCCTGCGCGGCGGCGACGAGTCGCGCCGGGTCGTCAGCGGTCGGCGTAAGGAAGTAGCCGAACTCGAGGTCTCTGCCGTAATCGGTCATCACATGCTCCTAGAGGCTGATCGATTGCCCATGCAACGACACCGACGCCGTAAATAATCCTTGCGCAAGCATTGATATGCGGCTAGCATTACCGTCACCCACTCGGACAGGAGATCGCCATGACCCAGATCCAGGCGGTTGACGCCGCCCGTTACGACTCGTTCAGGGGCCCGACGCTCGACTCGACTTTGTGGCAACCGCTGATCACGCCCCAGGCGGACGGCAGCGACTGGGTGTACCTGGAGCCCGATGCCCGCACCACGGTCGCCGGCGGGACGGTCGAGATCGAGATCGACCGGTTCAGCCGCGTCCACGACAGCGCGCAGTCTCCGGACAACGCCAAGCACCTGGTGATGTCGACACAGGCGTTCCCGGTGCCCGCAGGCAGGACCGTGACCTTCGAGATCGAGATGGCGGCACGCAAGCTCAACGGCAACCCGGACGATCACCGGGACGGCTTCATCACCTTCAACGTCTTCGACCTGCAGTCCTTGCTTGTCTTCGACCTGATCAACACCGGTACCCGGACACTCTCGGTGTACGAGCGCTTGGCCGTGCCCGGCCTGCTGGACGGCGAGGACGCGTTCACCTACGTCGTCGATCCCCCGCTGTCCGGCATTCGGACGACGCCGGACGACTACCAGCACTGCGCCATCGCTCTGGACGCAGGCGCTGGCTCCGTCCGCTTCACCGTCGACGGCGTGCTCGTCTACCGGGTCCCTTCGCTGCCCGTGATCCCGACGCAACTGCACGTCGGCATGGGTCTGATGACGCTTCTGCCCATCCAGGACGGGCGAAGCGTCTCCGTGCGTGGGCAGGGCATGGCGGGCCGCTGGCGCAACTTCGGCTACCGGGTTGACTGACGCCGAACCCTCACTCCGCCCCGTGTGGCCGGAGCAGCGTCGACCGCGGTCGTCAGCCGGTGCTGGTCGACCAGTTCGGCGACGGCCCCGGCATCGGACTCCGCGATCGCCTCGACGATGTCCGCGTGCAGTCGCAGTCGACGCTGCAGGTAGTCCGGATGGCTCTTGTCCGGGACGATCGCGTCGACGTTGTCCTCGAGCGTGGTGAGGAGCGACAGGTACACCTGGCGCAGCACCTCGTTCGGGGATATCTGCGCGATCCGCCGGTGCAGCGCCCAGTCCGCGCGCAGGAACTCGACCGGCGAGTCGAGACGTCTAGTCATCGCGCTGAGCAGACGTCGTAGCTCGCCCACGTCCTCGGGCCGCGCGTAGCGCACCGCATCGGCCAGCATCACCGGTTCGAGTGCGTCACGAACGACGATCGCGTCCGCGGTCAACACGCCGTCGGTAGAGAGCGACAGCACCTGCGGTCCGATCGCCACGGGCTCGGGCTCCAGGCGCGGACCACGCCCATCCTCGGCGAGGTTGTGCAGCACTCGCTCCAGACCGACCCGGATCGCATCGACCTGTCGTGCCGTCATCGGATCGGCGAACCAGCGTTTGATGCCTTGCAGATGCAACGGCGCAGCGCGGCGCAGTCGCTCGCGACCGCGGTCGGTGAGCTCGACGGACAGGTTTCTTCGATCGGTCTCGACAGCCACCCTGCGGACAAAGCCGGCGGCCTCGAGCTTGGCAAGCACACGACTCAGGCCGCTCTGCCCCATCAGGGTGAGCTCGACCAGCTCGCGCTGGGTGATGGCCCTGCGCGCCTCCGCCAGATGCATCAGCACTTCGTACCAGGACAGCTCCAGGCCCTGCTCGCGCAGCATCTCCTCCGCGAGCCGCTTGAGCAGCCGGTCGTTCGCGTACAGCATCGCCCGCCATGCGGCGACGTCGGGCCGGTCCTTGGCTGCCATGGCGTCCATCCTATGCGCACACATCGAATCCTCCCGTGCAGGCGGGGCGGGCACTGCTGGCGTTAAGCATGATTCCGAAACTAATCCTTGCGCAAGCATTGATTTTATGCTTCACTGGGTCCACGCCGATGTGAGCCCGAACACGCCGAAGGGATGAGTGGCATGGGAGTACGAGGAACCGTCTGCCTCACTGCCGACAACCTTGGTCGCGCTCTGGAGATCGGCACCGGTGCCGCGGTCCGTCCCGATCCGGATGAGCCCGGGCTACGACATGGCGTGCCGCGCATGCTCGCGCTGTTCGCCGACTACGGCGTCCGGGCAACGTTCTTCGCCGAGGGCTGGAACGCCTTGCACCACCGCGACGTCCTCGACTCCATCGCCGCCGCCGGACACGAGATCGGGCTGCACGGATGGGTGCACGAGAAGTGGGCCGAGCTCGACTCCGGCCGCCGGGAGTGCCTGCTGTTCGACGGCACCGCGGCGTTGCAACTCGCCGGCATCACGCCGCGCGGCTTCCGTGCGCCGGGTGGCTACCGGGGTGAGCGCACCGCCTCCGTTCTGGCGGAGCTCGGTTACCTCTACGACAGCAGCATCGAGCACGCGACCGAGGACGACCCGCTGCGGGTGCGGCGACTGCCCGAAGGCATCGTCACGATCCCCTACCACTGGGACACGAACGACTACTGGCAGTACCACATGAACCCGTCCGGCGATCAGAGCCCGGCACAGGCCTCCGCCTATTGGCAGAGCGTGCTCGACGACGTCGCAGAGACGGGCGGGCTGGCCAACTTCATCTTCCATCCGTTCGTCTCGGCCGTCGACGATGACGCGTCGTTCGCCGCGTTGCGCGGCGTGGTGCGACGCGCCGCGCAGGACAGCCGCCTCGACATCGTGTGCGGCCAGGACCTCGCCGAGCGGCACGACACACCGCACCGCACAGCCGAGCAGCAGCTGGCCAACACGCCCTGAGCATCCGGGCGGCTCGCCCGCCACACCGCCTGTCGCCGCCCGACGGCGGGCCCGATCACCGCAAGGAGCAGCAATGTCCGACCAGACCGAACCGAACGTGGTTCTCTACACCCGCAACGGCTTCGCAGGGCCGATGGCGACGATGGTCCGGGAGCAGTACCCGCCCGCGTACACCAGCGTGTCCGGCAGCTACGCCCCGCGAATCCTGGACCTGCACGGCTTGGATCCGCACGCCTTTGCCGACCCCCGCGCGCTGCCCGTCGCGGTCTTGAGCGACGCCAAGTTCAGCGTCGAGGTCAACTACCGCCGCGAACCCGCGCCGTTCGCGCTGCGCAACGTCTTCGCCGACGAGGTGCACGTGATCCTCGGCGGCACGGCCACACTGGAAACCGAGTTCGGCGTGCTTGCGGTCGAGAAGGACGACCTCGTGCTCATCCCCCGCGCGACCTCCTACCGCTTCAGCGACATCACCGGCGAGCTGCGCGAGGCCATCCTTGGCTCCGAGACCGAGCTGACGTCCGTGCTGGAAGTCGGCCTCGGGCCACTGAAGCGCAAGACCACGCCCACCCCGTACGCGGACCCCTCCGTTCGCAGCGGACGGTATGAGACCGTGATCCGCCACGGCCAGGAGTTCACGTCGGTGTTCACCGACTACGACCCGCTGCCGACGATCGCCACCGACGGAGCCACCCTCGTCAGCAAAATCAACATCAACGACCTGCGCTCGATCGACATGGGCAGCGGGTTGCTGCTGCCGCCGTTGCTGTTCGACGATCACACCACCCACACGCTGATCTACGACCTCAGCGCCCGCTCGGGCGACCGGCCGCCGGTGCACTACAACGCCGACTACGACGAGTGCATCCTCTACCTCGCCGGCCCCGGCAAGTGGGGTGCGGTCGACAAGCCCGGCCTGATCACCCACACGCCCAAGGGCTTCCCGCACCAGGGGCCGGTCGAGAACGTGCCGGAGGGTTACCGCGCGATCCTGATCGAAACCCGCTCCAAGCTGCGCGTCACCGCGGCGGGCCACGAGATCGCCCAACTGGCCGAGACCGACCAGTACGCGGTGCACCCGAGCCAGACCCAATCCGTCTGACCCCGTGCGGCAGGGCGCGGCGTCCCCTCCGGCGCCCTGCCGCAACTCTCCCCGGAAGGCTCGCCATGCACGCGACACTCGACCACCGAACCGACGTGGACGTCGCCGATTGGGTGCAGTACCTGACCGCTCGCGGACTCGGGCCGAACGGCCCGGCACCGATCGGGCCGCTGCACCGCGGACCGGCACACGACGTGCTGCGGATCGGAAAGGTCGTCGTCAAGGCGGCTCGTCCCGGGCACGCGAATCCCGCACGCATGTCGACGATCGCGCAGACGATGGCCCGCGCCGCAGCGTTCGCGCCGGCGGTGCTGCTGCACGACAACCAGCGCGGCGTGCTCGTCACCGAGTTCGAGGCAGCGCCGAACTGGCAGCACCTGTTGGACACCGGACGGATCGATCACCGGACGTTCGGGGCAGCGGGAAGCATGCTGCGCCGCATGCACGAATCCGGTCTGGCGCACGGCCGGTTCCGTCCCGACAACGTGCTGGTCGGGCGGCACCACACGCTCAGGGCTGTCGGCTGGACGGGCGCTCACGATGGGTACCACACGCTGTCGGACGAGACCGCGGACTTCGTCGCTCATCTCGTCGCCGGCAGCGTCCGCCAGCCCTACGCCCACGACTGGTACGTCGAAGCCGCCCGCTGGTTCCTCACCGCAGCCGGCGTGATCAACCGCCCCGACCTCGGCGGCCAGGTAGGCCGGGCCGTCGCCGACCTGCTGACGAGCCAGGCGCCCCAGTACCAGCCGGAACTGCGCGCACGCGCGCACGGCCTCATCGACGGACGCGACCGGCTGCCGTGGTAGCCGCTCCTACGAGAAAGGCGTGGTCATGAGACTCGCCAACATCAACGCCACCCCCGCGCTCGCGGTCGGCGGTGGCTACCTAGACGTCGCCACCGCCTCGGCGTCGCGCTACGACACCTTCGACACCGTGTTCGCCGACTGGACCGCATTTCGCGTCTGGGCCGAGCACACTGTGCGTCACGCGACCACACCCGACTACCCACCAGACACGCCGCGCGGTCCCGCCGTCCCCGCGCCGCGCCAGGTCTTCGGCGTCGGCTTCAACTACGCCGCCCACAGCCAGGAAGCGGACACGCTCACCGGCGGCGTCAAGGCCGACGCGTTGCCGCTGATGTTCACCAAGTTCCCGTCCTCGATCACCGGACCGACCGGGCAGATCGAGCTGCCCGACAGCCGCACCGACTTCGAGGTCGAACTGGTCGTTGCGATCGGCGTCGCCGCAGATCGGGTCAGCGTCGAGGACGCCTGGACCCACGTCGCCGGACTGCTGGTCGGTCAGGACGTCTCGGACCGGGCCGTGCAGTTCCTCGGCCCCGACCAGCACTCGATCGGCAAGTCCTTCCGCACGTTCTCCCCGCTCGGCCCCGAACTGGTGACACCCGACGAGTTCGCCGACCCCACGGACCTCGAACTGCGCTGCTGGGTCAACGGCGAACTGCGCCAGAAGGCGAGCACCGGCGAGATGACGTACTCGGTCGCGGAACTGATCGCCCTGCTATCGGCCGTGACCACGCTGCTGCCCGGCGACGTGATCTTCACCGGCACGCCCGCCGGGGTCGGGGCACTCGAAGACCCGCCGCGGTTCCTGCAGCTCGGCGACGTCGTCGTCTCCGAGATCGACGGCCTGGGCCGGATGGAGAACCACTGCGTCACCGGCCGTCCCGCACCGGACCTCGGCACGCGCTGGCACGGCTGAACCCGACGAAAGGGCGACATCGACATGCCCACCGTGCTGGTCACCGACTACGCCTGGCCGTCACTCGACATCGAGCGGGACGTGCTCGCAACCGCTGGCGCTTCGCTGCTCGTCGCGCCAACCGGCGACGAGCGCGAACTGGTGGAGCTCGCCGCTGACGCCGACGAGGCGGTCCAGGAGCTGCAGCGCAAGGCGGCCACCAACGTGCTCGACATCCTGCGGGGCCGCCGCCCGGCGTACCCGATCAATCCGGCGGTGCTGGACAGCGCCATCGCCGCTGCGCGGGCCCGGTGACGTCGCGATGACCGGCCTGCGAACCACTGAATCCCGCCTGCAGACCTGGCGGGCTATTTGCGTGGACGCGGCGTGCTGTCGGGCCTCGACGCAGTCGACGTCAGCGTCCTCGGCGGCGGCGTCTCGGCCGACGTGTTCGCGGTCGACAGCGGGGCTCTGCACATCGTGATCAAGCAGGCCCTCGGTCAACTCAAGGTGGCCACGACGTGGGAGGCCGACCCGGGCCGGATCGTCGTCGAAGCCGCCGCGCTGCGTCTCGCCGGGACCATCGCGCCCGGCAGCGTCCCGGCCGTCTACGACATCGACCCCGAGCGATACGCGCTGGTGATCGAGCGCGCACCCGAGGACTTCCGGAACTGGAAGGACGACCTGCTCGCCGATCGCATCCACACCGACGTCGCTGCTCGATTGGGCACGCTCCTCGCAACCTGGCACTCCGCCACGACGGACCGACACGACCTCGTCGGGCGTTTCGGGGACAAGGCCGGCTTCGTCGAACTCCGGATCGAGCCGTTCTACCGCAGCGTCGCCCGCAAGCACCCCGCTCTGCAGCACGGGCTGAGCGCACTCAGCGAGCGCTGGCAAGCTAGGTGTGCCTCGTCCACGGTGACTTCTCGCCGAAGAACATCCTCACCAACGGCGCCCGGGAATGGGCACTCGACTGGGAAGTCGCGCACCTCGGTGACCCCGCCTTCGACCTGGCATTCCTGCTCACCCACCTGATCACCAAAGCCTTGCACCGCCCCGAATGTGCCACCGCGCTCCGCTCACTGGGCGACACCTTCCTGAACGCCTACCGCAGCACGACCGATCGACCTGCCCTACCTCGGCGCGCAGGTCGCGGCCCTGGTCCTGGCCCGCATCGACGGCACCTCCCCCGTCGGCTACCTCGACGAACCGGCCCGGCAACGCGCTCGCCGAATCGCGACCGCGGCACTCGCCGCAGCGCAGACCACACCCGAAGACATATGGGAGATGCTGTGAAGACCACGATCACGTCCGTCCTCGCCTGGGAGGTCCTCGACTCACGCGGCAATCCGACCGTCGCGTGCGAGGTCGGGCTGACCGGCGATGCGCGCGGCACTGCCTCAGTACCCTCCGGCGCGTCCACCGGAACCTTCGAGGCCCTCGAGCTGCGCGACGGCGGCACGCGCTACGGCGGCAAAGGCGTACGCAACGCCGTCCGCAACGTGAACGGCCCGCTCGCCGCCGAGGTCTACGGCATGGACGCCACCGACCAGGAACAAGTCGACGCCGCGCTGCGGTCAGCCGACGGCACCGCGGGTTTGCAACGGCTCGGCGCGAATGCTGTGCTCGCCGTCTCGCTCGCGACAGCAACGGCTGCAGCCGCAGCGACTGACCGGCCGCTCTACCGGCAGGTATTCGCACAGGACGAAAGTCCGCTGCTGCCGATGCCGATGGTCAACATCATCTCCGGAGGCGCCCACGCCGGGCGGGCACTCGACATCCAAGACCTCCTCGTCGTGCCGGTCGGCGCCGACTCGTTCACCGAGGCGATCGAAATGGCATGGCGGGTGCGCCGCGGAACCGCAGCCGTCCTCGACCAGATGGGGCTCCCGACAGCACTCATTGCCGACGAGGGCGGCCTCGGCCCGCGGCTGCCGTCCAACCGAGCCGCTCTCGACGTGCTCATGGGCGGCATCGAAACCGCCGGCCTGCAGCCCGAAGCCGACATCGCGATCGCGATCGACGTGGCCGCCACCCAGTTCTACGACGCCGGGAGCAAGACATACCGGCTCGAGGTCGACCAGCGCGAAATCGTCGCGGAGGAACTCGTCGCCGAGCTGGCCACATGGTGCGCGCGATACCCCATCGTCTCCATCGAGGACGCCCTCGCCGACCAGGACTGGGACAACTGGCCCTACCGGAACCCTGTCGGCGGCCCGCGACGTCATCGAACAGGCCCGAAGCGCCGGCTTCGCGACCGTGCTGTCCGCACGCTCCGGCGAGACCGAGGACGCCTGGCTCGCAGACCTCGCGGTGGGCTGGCGCACCGGTCAGATCAAGGTCGGCTCCACCATGCGCTCCGAACGCACCGCGAAGTGGAACCGGCTCTTGCGCATCGAAGCCGAACTCGGGCCGGACACCCGCTTCGCGGGAGCCTCCACGCTGGCTCCCCCGAGTACGCGGCTGCATCAGTCGACAGATCACCGAACCCTCGTCCCGAGTACGCCCACCACCGGAACCGGAAAGGAATTACGACCTATGTCCACAGAATCCTTCATCCACCGTGCCGACGACATCGATTGGTATTGCGAGCTGCAGGGGAACGGGCCCGGCGTGGTCCTGGTGCCTTCCGGCGAGGGAGACTGCACCTCCTTCGGGCCCGTGGCAGCCGCGCTCGCAGACCGATTCACCGTTCTGACCTTCGACATGCCCGGCTTTTCTCGCACTAGCTCGCCGCCGAATCCGCATGACCTCACCCCAATCAAGATTGTGGACCAGGTCGCCGCGCTGGTCGGTTCGCTGGGCCTCGAGCGGTCGACGTTCTACGGGGGCAGTTCCGGCGGCATCGTTGTGCTCGGACTGATCGCTGGGCACCCAGAACTTGTGACCAATGGGATCGTGCACGAGGTCGCCCCCGGTGACTATCGCAACGGGAAGTCGGAACCACTGTTGCCAGGGCTCTGCGCCTTGAGCGATGACGAGATCGTCGAGCAATGCAAGTTGATCTTCAGAGAACTGATGAATGAGGACCCTGCAGCGTGGGACGCTCTCGGTGACGCTTATCACGCACGCCTCGAGCGCAATTTCGTGACCTGGGTCCGCCACTACGTCAACTACAGTGGGCCGCTCCCAGCCTATGGGGCCGCCGACTTGACCAGACGGCCGATCGACTGGACGATCGGCGGCCTGACCCCGGCCATGACGTTCTTCAGCAATGTGCAATTGGCAGCGAGCTTGGGCCTTCAGTTGGGACTGCTGCCTTGCAAGCACTTCCCTCAGGTAAGCATTCCGGACCTGCTGGCCGATCACATCAGCCGGTGTGTGGCAAGGCATACGGAATGACTTTTCCTGCTCCGGCGTGATTTTGCCCGCGCCTAAACACCGGCTTACTCGACAGAGCGGTCGAACAGGTTCGAATGAGCGTGCGTCCGCGTAGTGCCGGGTGCTGTGGGAAAGCTATTTCAACGACATGACGAACTACGTCACCTAGAAGGCGTTGGAGAAAACTACATGACCGGAAAGATCGCGCTCGAAGAGCACTTCATCACGCCGGATCTCATCGAGAAGGTGACCGGCGGCCTACCCGACCCACCGGTGTGGGAGGAGGCGAAACGACGCCTGCTCGACCTGACCGACGAGAGACTCGAGGACATGGATCGTGCTGGCATCGACCTCTCACTGCTCTCGGTCACCGGACCCGCCGTCCAAGGTGAGATCGACACTGCCGCAGCGGTCCGCATGGCCCGTGGGAAGAATGACTACCTGGCCGAAGCGATTGCAGGCCACAGAGACCGGCTCGGCGGACTCGCCGCGATGGCCGTTCAAGACCCCGACGCTGCAGCAGCCGAGCTCGAGCGAGCAGTTACCGATCTGGGCTTCTCGGGGGTCCTCATCAACGGCTTCACCGACACTCCCGATCCCGCGCGGGCAACGTACCTGGACATCCCGGAAATCGACGTGTTCTGGTCGACCGTCGAGCGCCTCGACGTGCCGGTGTACCTCCACCCGCGCGACCCGCTGGCCAGCCAACGAGAGATCTACCGTGACCAGGAGGTGCTACTCGGAGGCGCCTGGGCGTTCGGGGTCGAAACCGCAACACATGCGCTGCGCCTGATCACAGGGGGTGTCTTCGACCGCCACCCCGGGGTTCAGGTTGTACTCGGCCACCTAGGCGAGACGCTTCCGTACGCGATATGGCGAGTGCAACACCGCTACGACGTCACCCACCGTGGCGTCCAGCTCGATAAGCCGCTCGCTCAATATCTCACGGACAACTTCTACGTCACCACCAGTGGGTTCTTCGACGATGCAGCGCTGCGTTTCACCATCGACAGGATGGGTGTCGATCGGGTCCTCTTTTCCAGCGACTATCCCTACGAGAACATGGTCACCGCCAGTCGCTGGCTCGACAAGGCGCCGGTGAGCGACAGCGAACTGCTGGCCATCTCACGATTGAACGCGGAACGGCTGTTCAAGATCATCCCGCCCACTGCAGAGCCATCCCCGAGGGCAACCACCACAGAACCCACGGCAACAACCACGAGAGGAAGCCGCCGCTGCTCGCCGGTCAACATCCCGTGCAAGGTGTCCCACAGCCGCTGATACGCCTCCTCGCGGACCTGCGCGACCAGCCGCGCGAGCGTGGTGACGCCCGGCAGCAGCACATCGCGTTCCCGCAGCCAGCGCACCGCGTCGGTGAAGAGGGCCTTCGGACCGTCCCGGTCGTCCAGGCCCGCGCATCCACCCACTCCCGCAGCTCCTTGTCCACCTGATCGAACTCGCGCAGCCCGCAGGCAGCCCTGATCTCGTCGGCGTGCTCGAACCGCGTCGTGCGCCGTTCGGTGTACCGCCTGACGCAGCCGGGATCGGAGATCTCCAGCTGACCGGCCAGGTACCCGACCACGCCATCCGGCACGTCCAGCGGATCGGTCAGGAACACCCCGAGGTAGCGCACCGTCGTCAGCAGCAGCGCGACCCCGAGCCGGTTGTGCGCACCGCGGCGCTTCGCGATCAGCTGCCTGTCCGCGTCGTCGAGAAAAACAGCTTCTCCAGGTCCGACTGCGACGGCGCACCCCGGTACACGCCGTAGGCGGAGGCCTCCTCATCACACAGCCCCGGCCGGATCCGCACCGGCGACACCGTCCGCCTCGCCTGACGGCGGAATCAGCACCGTCCCTCACCGAGCGCGCTGACCAGCGGTCAGCAGGACGTGCTGGACTCCGATGATGGTGGCGGCGCCGACGATCAATCCGTCGGCGATCAGCCCGGGTATCTCGGCCAGCGGGATCCAGCGGATGGTCCCGTCGGGAAGCTCGACGGATGCGATGCTGAGCCGGATATGCGGGTTCTGGTCCACGATACGATCCGCGTGGATCTTCCAGCGGCTGCGTTCCTCGCCTCGAGTCACAAAGGGTGTGCCCGGCGCGGGGCAGAACAAGCGGCAGCGGCCCGGGACTGCCCGGCCGCCCCGCACCAACCAGAAGGGAGAACGCCGTGATTCTGGTGACCGGAGCGACCGGGCGAGTGGGCTACCGGCTCATGGAGGCGCTGGCGGACGCGGGCGCGGACGCCACCGCGATGGTGCGCGTGGAGGCCAGAGCCGCTGACCTGCCGGGGGCGCCGAGGCATGTGGTAGCGTCCTTTGACGATCCGCCGCCCGCGGAGATCTTGCCGGGGTTCGACCGGGTCTTCCTGCTGAGCCCGGTGCACGAGGAGCAGGCCGTGATGGAGACGGTGTTCATCGACGCGCTTGCGGTCGCCGGCCACCGCCCGCACATCGTCAAGATCGCCGCGGACGGCTTCCAGGATCCCGACTGCGAGGTGCGCTTCATGCGCGGCCACCGGCAGGTCGCCATGCACCTGGACGCGCTCGGCCTTCCGGTCACCTACCTCGCCCCCGGCCTGTATATGGAGAACTTCCTGGCCGCTGCGGACACCATCCGCGAGGAGGGTACGATTGCCGCCCCTGCGGGCGGCGGCAAGGTCGGCTTCGTGGCGGCCAGCGACGTCGCCGCGGTCGCGGCCCAGGTTCTGACCAGCCCAGGCCATGAAAGCGCGATGTACGTGCTGACCGGGCCCGAAGCGCTAGGGTACGCGGACGTCGCGGCGCGTATCTCGGCCGTCTTCGCGCGGCAGGTGGACTACGAGGACCAGCCGGCCGACCGCGCGCTAGAGCTCATGCTGGCCAGCGGGCTGAGCCGCTGGATAGCCGATGGCAACCTGGAGCTGTTCGAGTGGATCCGGGAC
>WNFF01011053.1_pt1 | contig 12080 bp, 9 predicted proteins | sample 5400441 | NCBI WGS metagenome assembly WNFF01 (sample SAMN13153345, study PRJNA577476) | soil metagenome | isolation source: 120 cm saprolite under Douglas fir tree site 2 hole 3 replicate 1 | place: USA:California | collected 2015-04-18
GCTGCACAAGACCAAGAACGACGAAATCGTGACCGCCTTCGACATGGTCGCCATCGAAAAGATGGGCCTGCTGAAGATGGACTTCCTCGGCCTGACCACGCTGACGATTCTCACCGATGCGCTAAAACTGATTGCGCAGACGCGTGGCACGCCGATCACGCTGGAACAGATTCCGCTGGAGGATGCGAAGACATATCAGGAGGTCTTCCACAAGGGGCTGACCTCCGGTGTCTTCCAGTTTGAATCGCACGGCATGCGCGACGTGCTGCGGAAGTATCAGCCGAATTCCATCGAAGATCTTACCGCCCTCAACGCGCTGTACCGGCCTGGCCCGATCCAGGGCGGGATGATCGATGACTTTGTCGACCGCAAGCACGGGCGCAAGAAAGTCGAATACGAACTGCCCGAACTGAAAGAGATACTGCAGGAAACGCTGGGCGTAATCGTGTATCAGGAGCAGGTGATGCAGATTGCGAACCGCCTGGCCGGCTACTCGTTGGGCGAAGCTGACCTGCTCCGTCGCGCCATGGGCAAAAAAAAGCCGGAGGAAATGGCCCAACAGCGCGAGCGTTTCATAGAGGGCGCTGCGCAACGGAAGTATCCGCCAAAGAAGATCGAAAAGATTTTCGACCTGATGGCCCAGTTTGCCGGGTACGGATTCAACAAGTCACACTCCGCAGCGTACGCGCTGCTCGCCTACCACACGGCGTATTTGAAGACGCACTATCCCGTGGAGTTCATGGCTGCGCTGCTGACGTCAGTAACCGGCTCGACAGACGACGTAGTGAAGTACATCAACGAGTGCCGCGAGATGGGGATCTCGGTGGAGGCGCCCGACATCAACGTTTCGGATGCGAATTTCACGCCACATGGAGAGGCCATCCGTTTCGGGCTGGCGGCGGTGAAGAACGTTGGCGGCAATGCGATCGAATCGATCGTGGCAGCGCGCAAGAAGCTTGGACGCTTCCAAACGATCTTTGAGTTTTGCGAGAATGTCGACCTGCGTCTGTTGAACAAGCGCGTGCTGGAATCGCTGATCAAAAGTGGGGCCATGGATTCCCTGGGCCGCCGCGCACAACTGATGGCTGTTCTGGATAAGGCTGTAGAACGTGCAGAAAGAGCGCACCGCGATGCCGAATCCGGGCAGCACGGACTGTTCGGGGTGTTTCAACAGGAAGAGACCGAAGCCTACAACGACAAGCTCCCCAACATTCCCGACTGGGATGAGCACACGCGCCTGGCTGCGGAAAAGGAAATCCTCGGCTTCTTCATCACCGGCCATCCTCTGGAAAAATACAAGGATAAGCTCGAAGACCTGCAGGCGCTGACGACCGAAGAAATTGCCGCGATGAAGAATTCCACCGGCAAAGACGAAACCATCACCACGGCAGGCATCATTAGCAATGTCCGAGTGCTGAAGTCCAAGCGCGGCGACTTCTACGCGCAGGCCATACTCGAAGACATGTCAGGCTCGATCGACATGATCGTTTTCCCCGAGGCCTTCAAGAAGATTGGGGAGAAGGTGAAGCTCGAAGTCCCCGTCCTCGTAAAGGCTGGAGTGCGCATCGAGGAAGGTGCGAATCCGAAAATCACTGCCGCAGAGATCATGCCTCTGGAAGACGCGAAGGTTCCGCTGCCGCGAGCCATCCGCATTCGCGTGCCTCTCGAAACCGCCGCCGAGACCGTCGTCGACGATCTGCACGTCCTGTTCCTCGAACGCAAGGGCGAGGCGAAGGTATTGTTTGACGTGGAACGGCAGGGCGATTTCATGGTTGTGATGGAGGCGGAAGGCTATAATGTGCTGCCAGACCGCAACTTCATCGCGCGGGTCGAGCAGCTGTGCGGACGCGGCAGCGTTCGCATCATCAATTGAAGCCAAGAATTAAAGGCCAAGTAGAATTTCATGGCAGTGCCGCATAAAGCGCAAGAAGAACTGGAACAGGTCGAGCGCCAGGTGGCGGAGATGGAAGCCACCGAGCAAGACGATGCCACCCGTCGGCAGCTTGCTCGCCTACAGGCGCGCATCGATACTCTTCGTCGCGAAATCACCACGAACGCCACCGCGTGGCAGAAGACCGAGCTGGCGCGGCATCCGCAGCGTCCGCAGACCCTCGACTACATTGATCGTCTGTTCACCGACTGGAGTGAGATTCACGGCGACCGCAGCTTTGGAGACGACGCGGCCATCGTCTGCGGGATGGCCCGCTTTCACGGCGATGAGGTCATGGTGATCGGCACGCAAAAGGGCCGCGACATGAAGCAGCGCGTGCACCGAAATTTCGGCACGCCGCATCCCGAGGGCTATCGCAAGTCGCTACGCATCATGAAAGTTGCGGAAAAATTCCGCCGGCCGATTTTTACTTTGGTGGATACCGACGGCGCCTATCCCGGCATACACGCCGAAGAGCGCGGCCAGGCGGAAGCCATCGCTCACAACTTGCGCGAGATGGCGCGGATCGAAGTCCCCATAATTGCCACCGTGATTGGAGTTGGCGGAAGCGGCGGGGCGCTGGCCATTGCGGTGGCCGATCGCGTTCTGATGATGGAGAACTCGATTTACTCTGTCATCTCACCCGAAGGTTGCGCCGCCATCATGTGGCGGGATGCGACCAAGAAAGAACTGGCGGCGGAGGCCATGCGGATTACCGCTCCCGATCTGAGCGAGCTTGGTTGCATTGATGACATTGTTCCCGAGCCCGACGGCGGAGCCCATCGCGATCACGAGGCGGCCGCCAACCTGCTCGACGCCGCGCTGCAGAAGCACTACGCCGTGCTCAAGAAAATCCCGCCTGCTCAATTGATCGGTTCGCGATATGACAAGTTCCGGAACATGGCGCAGTTCTTCAAGACCGAATCCTGAGTGGCGGAATCTCCGCACCACGGTCCACACCCTCGTTTCAAAACAGGTTCCTCTCGGCTTCAGGCGGGTAATTTGCGGGACACGACCCCCAATGCCGCCGTATAATGAAATGTTTGCCTCTTCTTAAATCCACCAAACCCGAGCCGGAGAATTCTCCGCTCTTTTCTTGAAGGAAGGTATAGGGATGGCCACAACGGATGTCGTGCCCCAGGAATCGGGAGGCCAGCTGGGGCGCAAGCGGATCGTCAACGACATGAGCATTCAGGTCGCGACGGTCAATGGTTCCGGCTCGCAGAGCTCGAATACGGTGTTGTTGCGCAGCATTTTCCAGATGGGCGTGCCCGTCTCGGGCAAGAACATGTTCCCGTCGAACATCGCGGGGCTGCCGACTTGGTACACGATTCGCGCCAACAAGAACGGTTACATCGGCCGCAAGAAGGAAATTGATTTTCTGGTCGCGATGAATCCTGAAACCGCTCAAGAAGACACCATGTCTTTGGCCCCGGGAGCCTCCGTTCTCTACGACGAACCTTTGGCGCTGCACAAGCTTCGCGATGATCTCGTCTTTTACGCGGTTCCCTACGACAAGCTTGTGGCCGCCGTGTGTCCCGAAGCCAAGCTGCGCAAGCTGGTTAAGAACATGGTGTATGTGGGCGTCGTGGCCAACCTGCTCGAAATCGATATGGGCGAGGTGGAGAAGGCCATCCGCAAGCAGTTCGCCAAGAAAGTGAAAGCGGCGAATCTAAATCTGGGGGCAGCGCAAGCGGGTTTCGACTATGCCAAGGCTAGCTTGAAAAAGGGCGACGTCTACCACGTTGAGCGCATGGACAAGACCGCAGGCAAGATCATCATCGACGGCAACTCCGCCGCCGCGCTCGGCTGCATGTTTGCCGGATGCACCGTGGTCACGTGGTATCCGATTACGCCCTCGTCCTCATTGGTCGAGACCATGATCGAGTACATGAAGGAATACCGCATCGGCCCCGACGGTAGAGCGACATTCGCCATTGTGCAGGCGGAAGACGAGCTGGCGGCGATTGGGATGGTGATTGGCGCGGGATGGGCAGGCGCGCGCTCGATGACGGCGACGGCTGGTCCGGGGATCTCGTTGATGTCCGAGTTCGCCGGCCTCGCCTACTACGTGGAGGTTCCTGGAGTTATATGGGACATCCAGCGCGTGGGGCCATCGACTGGCCTGCCGACGCGCACTTCGCAAGGCGATATTCTCTCGACCGCCTTTCTATCGCATGGCGACACCAAGCACATCATGCTGATTCCATGTTCCGTTGCGGAGTGCTTCAGTATGGCGCCCGAGGCCTTCAATCTGGCAGAGCAGTTTCAGACGCTGGTGTTTGTGATGTCGGACCTCGATCTCGGCATGAACAACTGGATGTCCGATCCCTTCGAATATCCCACTACGCCGATCAATCGCGGCAAGGTGCTGGGCAAGGCAGATCTCGACCGACTGGGCGGGTTCGCGCGCTACAGGGATATTGACGGGGACGGCATCGGCTACCGCACACTGCCGGGGACGTCGCATCCCGCAGCCGCCTATTTCGCGCGCGGCAGCGGGCATAACGAGAAAGCTCAATACAGCGAGCGTGCCGACGATTTCGAGAAGAACATGGAACGGCTGAACCGCAAGTTTGAAAACGCGCGGTCGTTCGTTCCCCGGCCCGAGATCACCAAAGGGAATAATGCGAAAATCGGCATCATCGGCTATGGTACCTCGCACTGGGGAATCACGGAAAGCCGCGATCAACTCCGGGACGAGTACGGCATTGAGACCGATTACCTGCGGCTGCGGGCGTATCCGTTCACCCGCGAAGTGCATGAGTTCATCGACCAGCACGAACGCATTACAGCATCGCGCACATTACGGGACTGCCGCTCGATGCGCGGTCCATCACCGACGAACTGACCACGATGGAGGGCAAGTAGATGGCAACCACGCCGACCGCCGAGCCCGGCTCTTCCGGACCAAAGACGAACCGCATCGGCCTTACCGTGATGGAGTACAAGGGCGGCAAGACCACGCTGTGCGCGGGCTGCGGCCATAACGCGATCTCCGAACGCATCATCGAGGCCATGTACGAGATGGGCGTCGAACCCGAGTTCGTCATCAAGCCCAGCGGAATCGGGTGTTCCTCGAAGACTCCGGCCTATTTCCTGAGCCGCTCCCACAGCTTCAACGCCGTCCACGGTCGCATGCCCTCAGTCGCGACGGGAGCCATGCTGGCGAATCGCCGGCTGGTTTGCATCGGCGTGAGCGGCGACGGCGACACCGCTTCAATCGGCATTGGCCAGTTCGTTCACCTCATGCGCCGCAATCTGCCGATCATCTACATCATCGAGGACAACGGAGTGTACGGCCTGACTAAGGGCCAGTTTTCGGCGACCGCCGATCTCGGCTCGAAACTCAAGTCCGGTGTCTTGAATGATCTGCCACCGATCGACACCTGCGCGCTGGCGATTCAACTGGGCGCAACCTTTGTCGGACGCTCATTCTCCGGCGACAAGCGCCAGCTCGGCGCCATGCTGAAAGCGGCCATCGCGCACAAGGGCACGGTGATGCTCGATGTAGTCTCGCCCTGCGTGACCTTCAACGATCACGAGGGCTCGACCAAGTCCTACAAGTACGTAAAGGAGCACGAGGAGACGCTGCAGGAAGTCAGCTTCGTCCCACACTTCGAAGACATCGCGGTCGAGTACGATCCCGGCACCATGCTCAACGTGACCATGCACGACGGTTCCCACCTACAGCTGCGCAAACTGGAAGAAGACTATGACCCCACCGACAAGGTTCGTGCCCTCACGCGTCTCACCGAGGCGCACGACAAGGGCGAACTCCTGACCGGAGTGTTCTACGTGAACACCAAGGCTCCGAACTTCCTCGACATGCTGAACATCGTCGACCAGCCCCTGGCCACGCTGCCAGAGTCAATGACGCGGCCGGGAAAGGAAGTGCTGGAAGCAGCGATGGAAGAGCTAAGGTAGGTTGCGAGCAAACGTGATGTCATCCCGACGAGAGCGATAGCTCTCGGAGGGACCTTACGACGCTTTGAGGTATCGATGCTGCAGGCTGGCGAGTCTCGCCGCCTACGGTGAAGGTAGTCGTTCCCACCGCACCGAAACTGCCGACTGACGTAAGGTCCCTCACCCGGCTTCGCCGCGTTCGGGATGACAGTTTTTGCGAGGGATTTCACGTGCGAAGGTTTGCTCAAACTCTCACCGGAGTCGCTGGTGACTATGCGCTGCGCTTGACCTCGTCCACAGGTTCGCCGCTATGTTCCGGATTTTCGCCGGGCTCAGGAAAGTCGGTGTCTGCACCCTTGAGCATCGGATCCTGATCACGATGTCCGAGTTGATTCTGCAGGCCGATGTTTCCCGGCGTGGCATGGTCTTCGACTTCAGTGGCGCCCTTGGATGTATCCTGATCAGGTCTTGTGGTGCTCATCAGTGCTCCTCCCGAATTTCGCCAACTTCTCGTATGATAGGCTGCAACGGCGTCGACGACACAAGATTAGCTGGTCAACACCTAAGCGTATTCCCAAAGTTGTGCTCTGGGAATAGGGGTAATGTATGAGGTCACGGAGGTAGGCAGGGTATGAAGCGGTTTCTTGCGATCGTTGCGACATTCGTACTATTCGGAGCTCTGGGGTCGGCTTGGTCTGCAGATGCCGCTTCGCTTGCGCTGGTATCGGCCCGCAGACCGCACGCGACGCGTCATCACGCGCACAAGGCCGGAAAACATCACCGGCCGAAACACCATCGCACGGTATGACCAAATTTAGAGATGTCATCCCGAACGCGGCGAAGCCGGGTGAGGGACCGCGCGTCGGTCGGCAGTTTCGGTGCAGCGGGCGGGAACCACTTCACCGCATGCACTGAGCTTGCACTCGCCTGCAGCACCCATAGGTCACGAGTATCGTAAGGTCCCTCCGAGAGCTATCGCTCTCGTCGGGATGACAATGTGTTTGTGGCTTACTCCCCAGCTCGCGACGTTGCCGGCACTCCCAGCTTGCGCAGCCGCTCCCGGGCCTGCAGCGCTTCGGGAGAATGCGGGTAGCGCTGCAGCAGATGCCGCAATTCCCGGACTCCGTCATCCTGCTTGCCCAGTTCGAGTAAGGCAAATCCCTTCTTTAACTGCGCCGAGGCAGCCTTGTTCCCGCTGGGAAAATTCTGCAACACCAGATCATAGTTCTGAATAGACTGCTGATAGTTTCCCTGGCGAAATTGAATCTCCGCCAGATAGAAGTAGGAGTTTCCCGCCAGATCCGTGTTCGGATAAAACTTGATGTAGTCGGTGAATTCCTGCGCCGCCAGATCGTTCTTTGCGCCGTTGTAATCGCGGAGCGCGTTGTTGTAGAGAACGTCGGGAGGCGGCGCCTGAGCCTGCGCTTGCTGTTGGGCCTGCGCCTGGGCCTGCGAAGCGGCCAGGGTCTGTTGCGCCGCCTGCATGTCTTCCAGTTGCTTACTCACCTTGGCCAGGCGGACCTTGAGCTCGTCGAGGGTATCGTTCAGCGCCTGGATCTGCCCCGACAGCTGCTCGATCTTACCGCCTGAATCTCCCTGCTGTTTTTGCAATGTGTTTTGCAGGCCGGTGAGCGCAGCCGCCACCTTGTTGACGGCGTCGGTGTCCTGCTCCACCAGGTTCTTCATCACGCCCATGCGCTCGTCAAAGGCGCGCTGCATGGCGGTCATCTGTTGCTGCAATTGCTCGACCTGCGTCTGCAGCTGAACCATTTCCTTATTGACGCCCCAGGCCGGCATGATTCCTAACCAGAGCACCGAGAGCAGGGCGAGAAGAGTAGAAACGCGTTTTAGTGTCATAGGGATTTCCCTGAAAACCAGTTTAGATGCCTTGAGTATCCCATAGGCTGTGAGCAATCGGCAGAGAAAGCGCCGGAACGGCGAGATTCACCTCGGGATCCAGTGGCCTGATGGACTCGCCGATTGCAAATTCAAACCACGAAGGACACGAGATTCCGCGAAGGCGTACTGCTAGGTATGCCTTCGTGCACCGTCGTGTCCTTTGCGGCGAACTCAGGACACTACATTTCATCCATTACTTCTGATAGACGAAATGGCCGCGGCGGTTCTGCTGCCAGCAAGCTTCGTTGCTTTCCGTGCAGAACGGTTTTTCCTTGCCGTAGCTGATCGTCTTGATGCGGCTGGCACTGACGGCTCCGGTTGTGAGCGCATTCTTCACCGCCGAGGCGCGCTGGTCGCCGAGAGCCAGGTTGTACTCCGTAGACCCGCGCTCGTCGCAGTGTCCCTCAACCGTGACATTGATGTTGGGATGCTGGTTCAGGAACACTATGTCGGCCTGAACCGAGCTCTGCTGGTCGGCGCGAATGTCCGACTTGTCATAATCGAAGTAAATGTCCTTCACGCTCTGGGAGAACAATTCCTCTTCCGAAGGTCCGGCGGAAACCGTCGTTGGTGGAGGCGGCTGCGTCACAGTAATGCGCGCTGTAGCCTCCTGCGTGCCCCCTGAACCCTTGGCAGTGAGGTGATACGTGGTCGAGTCCGCGGGCGAGACCGACTGCGTGCCGCTGGGTTGCACCGCACCGATCCCGTCGATGGAAACGTCCGTCGCGTTGCTGGTTTGCCAGGTGAGCGTGGCGGACTGTCCCTTCTGGATCGTGTTCGGGTCCACCGAGATCGACGCTGTCGGCGACGGTGGCGGTGGCGGCGGTGGCGGCGGAGGTGGAGCAGCTTTCTTTTTGCAGGCGCCCAACATCATGATGGCGCCCAAGGCGACGACGAGTGTGAACCACTTCATGCGTTGCTGTATCACTATTTGATCCTCCCTGCGACCCCAAATGATTGCGTTCGAGGTCCGACGAAGCGTTTATTTATTTCCAAGTCCAATTGGGTTGGGTGTTGCGTCCTGTAAAAGTCAATTGGCGGGTCTTGGTTCCATCCGCCAGCATCATCCAGATCTCTTCCTTGCCCGAGCGGCTCGATTGAAACACAATATGCCGCCCATCCGGAGACCACGAAGGAAAATCGTTGCGCCCGCCATCATGTGTCAGCTGCACCCACTGCTTGCTGGCGATGTCCATCAAGTAAATGTCGGAAGCGCCGGGCTCACCGGGACCATATTTGCGAATCCATGCCATCGACAGGAACTGTCCATTCGGCGCCCAAGCTGGCGAAACCGCGTAGCCCTGGTCCGTGACGCGCTGCTGGTTCGTGCCGTCGGCCTCCATGGTGTAAACCTGAGGCAGTCCGGTTTGCCCGCTGACGAAGGCGATCTGCGCTCCCGTCTTCCGGTTCCATACCGGAGAAACGTCCGGACCCTTGTTGCTGGTTAGCCGGCGCAGATTGCCGCCAGATGCATCCGACACATAAATCTGCGACTCGCCACCGCGCGAAGAGGAAAACGCCAGCTTCAGCCCATCCCCCGACCACGCCGGCGAGAGATTCGTTCCGCCGAAGCGGGGGAAGCTCACCATGCGGTTGAGGTCGAGCGAGAACATCATGATGTCCCAACCGCTCTTGGTCAGCGAACTGAATGCAAGACGGGATCCGTCCGGCGAGATTCGCGGCGACAGCGCTATCGAGCCGAGATGGGTGAGTTGGCGCTGGTTCGAGCCGTCGTAATCCATCACCCAGATTTCCTTGTGCCCGCTGCGGTCGCTGACGAAATAAATCTGGCTCTCGCAAATGCCGGCAATGCCGCCGCCCAGGCGCATGATGATTTCGTCAGCGAATTTGTGTGCGATCAACCGGGCTGCATTCTCGGTGGGCGCGTCCGCGTACTGCTTGCCCAGCACCTGCGGGGAGGCTGTGTTCTTCACGTCGTAGAGCCAGCCCTGCACCGTCAGTTTGTCGGAGGTTGCCGCGAGATTGCCGAATGCCAGCATGGCCGCGTTGGGAGGCGGCGAGTTCCAGGCCGAGAAGTTCACGTCCGAGGGCTGGCTCGGGATCTGCAGCGGATAAAAGCTCTTCGAGACGAGTTCGACTACGCCGGAGTTGTCGAGATCGTTCCACAGCGTGTCGTTGAAAGTCTTGAGCAGGGCAGCGCTTTGCGCGTCGCTACCGGACGCCTTGAAGTCGGATACCGCCAGACGAACTTTCTCGACACCGAGGCCGGTGCCGGTCTTAATCCAGTCCTGTGCGAACAGAGAGGGAACCCACAGGCCTGCCAGAAGCAGCAGAAATGCAATTCCGCCCCGGCGTCGCGCGCTCAGTCTCGCGCTAGCATTCATCCTTTTTCGGGAGACACATCCTCTACACGACAATAACGTAATCCGATATGTATTGCTTGGCAAGATTCTCTAACCTCTTCCCGGTTATCTCAACGTTAACAAACTTAGAACAGATTGTGGGCCTTTTCAGCAGCGCTGTTTGAATCGGAAATACATGGCCGATTACCCTTTTGGTTCATCTCTTGTAATCGAACCAGAACTCCACCGAAACTTTGCTGCCGGGATACTCCGGCGGAAGGGCTCCAAACGTGTCGATGCGCTGGATGGCGCGAGATGCCGAAATATCCAGTGACGGCACCCCACTCGACTGCTCCACCTGCACGTTCGCAGGATGCCCATCCTTCATGATGTCGAAGGTGATGTACACCCGCTGTGCGGTCGAGATGCGCGGATCGACCTCGTACTTTAGCCAGTTCTCCGAGACTTTTCGTTGCACCCCCTGCACGTACCAGGCAAAGCGTGTGCCAAAATCGCCTCCGCCTCCGGTAAAGCCGAAACCACCCTTCGCGCCGGCCGCGCTGAACGTTCCGTAAGGCCCGCTGACCGGGCCGCCTTCGCCGAATGCAACCTGGTTGGTCTCTTCTTCCGGTTCGGGCTTTGGTTTCTCCTTGGTTATCGTCGGGGTCTTCTTCGGCTTGATGTTTGCGTTCTTCCCCTGGATTTCGATCGCGTCCGGCTCAATCTTCGGTTCCGGCTTCGGCTGCGATTGTGTTATCCCTTTCGATTCATTCGCCAGCACATTCTGCGTCTGCGCCGGATTCGCCGGCAGCGGCACCGTGCTGACCAATGTGGCGCCCATGGCCTCTCCGCCTCCACCCGTTCCCCATCCGGAGCCAATGGACGTAGAAGCGATCGCCGTATAGATGAGCGCTGCCGCCATGATTCCCGCGTGCAAGCCCACGGACCACGCCAGCGCGCGTCCCCACCGGTCGTGCTCGAAAAAGATTTCAGCGTTTGCCGGCATTTTGCTCCAGCGGTTGCGTGACGATACTCACATTGGCGATGCCCGACTGCTTGACCGCATCCATCACGGTTGCGAACGCGCCGAAGGGAACGTTCTCATCCGCCCGCACAAAAATGGACTGGTTGCGGGGATCGCGAATCTTCTGCCGCAGCTTGCTTCCAATCTCGTTGATGTTGATGGCGTCATTGCCCAGAAACACGCGCTGATCCTTGTTGATCGTGATTACCACTCGCTCTTCCGTGATCTGCTTCACGGTGCGCGTCTTGGGCACACTGACGTCAATGCCCGACTGCAGCACCGGCGCCGTCACCATAAAAATGATCAACAGCACCAGCACTACGTCGACCAGCGGAGTGATGTTGATGTCGGCCAGCGCCGTCTGTGTTCGTCCATTGGACGCCGTGAAGGCCATCAGCGCCTCACTTCCGCGGCGGCCGCTTGCGCCTGTGTGTGCTCGACGGCATTGAGCACTTCGAGCGCAAAGTCGTCACTGCGCGCCGCGAATTCGCGGATCGAGCTGCCGATCAGGTTGTAGGCGATGACGGCGGGAATCGCCGCCGCCAGCCCGGCCGCCGTCGTGATCAGAGCCTCGGAAATTCCAGGCGCAACCGCGCGCAGGGTCGCCGCGCCCGCCGTCCCTAATCCGTGAAATGCATCGATGATGCCCCAGACCGTACCGAACAGGCCGATAAACGGCGTAACCGCGGCCGTAATCCCAAGCCACGGCACGTTGCGCTCGAGTCGCGTGATCTCTTCCGAGGCGCCGATCTGCATTCCGCGTTGCACCGCCGTAACATTGCGGAGCACGCCGCTCGGTCCCACCTGCCGCTTGTACTCGTCGAAGCCGCCTTCAAAGACTCCGACCAGCGGGCTCGGGCGGAACTGATCTGCCACCGCCGCAATATCTTGTAGGCGCTGGGCCTTGCGGAACGCGCGCACGAAGCGCCCACTCTGCACGCGGGCCCGCCGCAGCAGCCTCCACTTGGTGAGGATGATGGCCCAGGAAATCAGGCTGAACACCAGCAGGGATAGAAGA
>WNFF01014453.1_pt1 | contig 12080 bp, 9 predicted proteins | sample 5400441 | NCBI WGS metagenome assembly WNFF01 (sample SAMN13153345, study PRJNA577476) | soil metagenome | isolation source: 120 cm saprolite under Douglas fir tree site 2 hole 3 replicate 1 | place: USA:California | collected 2015-04-18
GCCGCAAACAAAACTACTCTCACTTGACCGCAGCGCTCCCGAGTTACGAGGCCATCAGTCGACAATCTCCAGCCAAATTCAAACCGCCGCGACCGACATGCAAAGTTCTTCGGAAAAGTATCACATGATGCCGCTACTCCACAACGACGCACCCTCCGCGAACTCTCCTTGGCGAATCCACGTGATGAACTGGTTTTCGGAACCCACCATTGACGCCGCTTCCACATTGCCGGAACATGGGTCATCGTCATGTGATATCTCGATTCCAGGGGGCAACGCGTGTCCAAGGTCGTCATCGCATATTGCAACGAGAGTTGGTGGCTGGTGGCCGGCGTCACCCACCTCAACGACATGCTCGCCGCCACCGAGGGCCCAGACTTGGAGATTACGATCGTCTCGTGTCGGACGTGGCCGCAAGTCATGCAGCTGTGGGAGGAACCCGAAGACGGCAAGCTGCCATGGGCGATCCACCCGAAGATTGTTGAGCGATTAAAGTCACGCGAACGTACCACAGTAAGCTGACGCGAGCGGCCCACGACCGTGCCGGGCGGCGGGAGGCCCGCTTAGCTCTTTACTCGTGTGCTAGCAGACCGAGGTTGCCGCTGCACGTCAAGGATTGCTCGAATGTCGTGGAATAACAAAGTTATATGGTCCGAAGGCCTCTTCTTACGCCCGCAGCATTTTCAGCAATCGGATCGCTACATAGAGAGGCTCGTGCGCCGGCGGGTCGAGGCGCTTCGCCCGTACCCCTGGGGCGTGACTGAGCTGAAACTCAACCGCGAGATGCTAGCTCTCGGCAAGTTTGCGATCGAGGAGGCGCGCGGCGTCCTCGAAGACGGTACGCCGTTCAGCATTCCCGACGATGCCGACCACCCGGCACCTTTCGACGTTCCGGAGGCGACGCGCAATAGCATCATCTACCTCACTCTCCCTGGCTATCAGCCGGGTGCGCAGGAGGCGGCGCCGGCCGAGGCGATGGAGAGTTCCGCGCGTTTCGCCATTCACGAGCAGGAGATCAATGACGCGGTCGCGGTTGGGAGGGCAATGGTCGGCATCGAGGTGGGAAAACTACGCCTTCGGCTAGTCCTTGATGATGGCGATCGTGCCGGGCTGATCTGCCTCGGCCTTGCTCGGATCGGCGAGGTACGCGCCGACAAGCAGATCGTCCTCGACGACATGTTTATCCCACCGACTCTCGATTGCGCCGCCTCAAAGAACCTTTCCGGCTTTCTTGTCGAGATACACGGCCTCTTGCATCATCGGGGCGAGGCGCTCGGCGGGCGCGTCGCCGATTCAGGCACCCGTGGGGTCGCCGAAATCGCCGACTTTATGCTGCTCCAAGTCATCAACAAGTACGAACCGCTGTTTTCGCATCTCCATGCCGCCCAGCATATCCACCCCGAAACTTTTTATACAGTGGCGCTTCAGCTTGCTGGAGAGTTGGCGACATTTACTGTGGCAAGCAAACGGCCGCCCGCCTTCCCCCATTATCGCCACGACGATCTCGCCGCTACTTTTGCGCCGCTCATGCGGACTATCCGCCATTCACTGAGCGCCGTACTCGAGCAGACCGCTGTCGCCATCCCTCTGCAGGAGCGTAAGTACGGCGTCCATGTCGCTCCCATCGTCGATAAGACGCTGTTGACGACCGCCGCGTTCGTGCTATCGGTTGCGGCGAATATCGAGGCCGAGCGCTTGCGTCGGCAATTTCCTGCCCAGATCAAGCTCGGCCCGGTCGAGAATATCCGTGAGCTCGTCAACAGTGCGCTACCCGGCATTGCGCTCCGGCCGCTACCTGTCGCTCCGCGCCAGATCCCCTTCCATGTCGGCAGAGCCTATTTCGAACTCGATCGCGCTAGCCCACACTGGAAGGCGATGCAGACCTCGGGCGGCCTCGCACTCCATGTTGCGGGTGATTTCCCCGGCCTGGAAATGGAGCTTTGGGCGATCCGCGGGCAATGATTGCGCATCTACACCGGTTTGCGGCGAAAAATCCGCTTCCAGCGACGGTGTCCGCGACACCCGCCGCTGCGCCGCGACCGGCCGATTGGCGTTCCCCGCCGCCGCGTGATAGCATATCGGTGGTTCCATTTAGCGGATTGCGAAGCTGACCGGTGGGGCCGTGCCAAATTCCGCGCTGAAGATCAAGACCGCCACCGCCCAGGAAGTCTGCGTGCAATTCGAGCTTTCCGAGCTCGGCCGTGCGCAACTCCAAGCCGGCATGTCGCCCCTCGACTTCCTCAACGCACTTGTCGCCCATGATGCTTATAGCGACGCCATGCAGTTCCTCGCATGGGCTCTCCCCAAGCGGGAGGCTGTCTGGTGGTCGTGCCTGTGCGCGCGCGAACTGGTCGCCGGTAAAGAGGCGTCCAAACTGACCGCCGGTGTGCAGGCGGCCGAAGCCTGGGTTTATCGCCCGACGGAAGAAAATCGACGCAGGGCAGAAGCGGCCGCCAACGCCATCACGGCATCGCATCCGGCGCGCTGGTCCGCAATGGCGGCGTTCTGGAGCGGCGGCAGCATCGCCCCGGCAGACGCGCCCGCGGTCAAGCCGGCGGAGGATTTCACCGCCAAGGCCGTCGCCGGAGCCGTAATGATGGCGGCCGGGCTTGACCCGTTGGAATGCGACGCGCGCCAGAGGACTTTCGTCTCCAGCGGACTCGACATTGCAAAGGGCGGTACTGGGCGTCCGCTGGCGAGATCCTGATCGTCCCGCGCAACCTGCAATGTCTCTCGTCTTGCACCTCACAACAAAAGATCCTGCTCTCAGCAGCGAAGCCCCGCGCCGCATCGAAGTCGCCCAACGCCTGACGATCGGTCGCGGGCCAGGCAATGATCTGATGCTCGACGATCCGAATCGCTATCTTTCGAAGAACCACTGCGTGATCGATGCGAATGCAGGCGGCTATACCGTCACCGACACTAGCGGCAACGGCGTCTTCCTCAATGACAACCCTGAGCGCCTGCCGCGCAACGCACCAGTGCCGCTTGTTGAGGGAAACGTGCTGCGGCTCGGCCCGTACGAGATCACCGTCGCCACCATTGCACCCTCGCCTTCCGGTCGGCAATCTCCCATGGACGCGACCGCCGGCCAACCTGGCGGCATCTTCAGCGATCCGCTTGCGGAATTGGACGATGCCGCCACCGGGAAAGCGCCCGTTTCGCAACCGGCGCACGGAGTGGAGAGTCTCGACGGACTTAGCGCCGCCTCGCCATCGTCTCCATCACTCGGGCCTTTGATACCAGACGACGTGGATCTGCTCGGCGGTGCTCCGCGCGACGACGGCTGGCGCGGTGGCTCTCAGCCCGACCACGCTCCCTCGGATCAGGCATTCTTTGCGCTACCCAAGGCATTTACCGAGAAAATTCCGGAGGACTGGGAGATGTCGGTAGCCTCGGCCCCGCTCGGTGCGGACGCCGCGGTCCACGTGTCCGAGGAGCCCGCTTTCCCCACGCCGGGCGTCGTGAAGTTCACGCCGAAGGTAGGGGCGGCCTCGCAGGCCGGCGGCGACAGCGCGGCGCTGGCGAGTTTTCTCGCCGCCACCGGACTGAGCGGCACGACGCTGAGCGACGCCGAAAAGGTCAGGCTGATGCAGCTTGCCGGCACGACGCTAGCGGCGATGGTCAAGGGTCTGATGGAAATTCTCGCCGCGCGTGCCAGCACCAAGCAGGAATTCCGTATCGAGCGCACCACCATTGGGGCAGGCGACAATAACCCATTGAAGTTCTCGGGCGATGCCGAGCAGGCGCTGCAGATCATGCTACTTGGAAGGATGCCCGGCTTCCTCCCAGCAAAAGCGGCCGTCGAGGAGGCGTTCGGCGATATCAAAAGTCATCACCTCGCGGTACTAGCCGGTATGCAACTCGCCTTGAAGACGATTATCGCCCGCTTCGACCCGGGGCGGCTCGAGCAGCGCCTGGCACAGGGCTCTCTCATCGAGGGTATCTTGCCGGCGGCGCGCAAGGCGCGTAATTGGGAACTCTTCAGATTGCTGTATAAAGAGATCGCAACCGAGCTCGACGAAGATTTTCAAAAGGTATTCGGCGCCGAGTTTGCGCGCGCCTACAAGGAACAACTCGATTGACTTCAAAGGCGGCAAGCCGATGCATTCGAACCGACTGGCCGCAACGCCTAAATTCGTAGTACCCTTCCGACGGTAGTCGAACTGGTGGTCCACGCGGACGACGACATCAATCCCGATCTGACGGGTCGCCCTTCGCCCATCATAGTGCGCTATTATCAACTGGCGGCGACCACGGCGTTCGAGAAGGCCGATTATTTTCAGATCCACGACAAGGAGTCAGCCCTTCTCGGTCGCGACCTCCTCGACCGTCAGGACCTGCCGTTGACGCCTGGCGCGACTCAAACCGTTTCCTTCGAGGCCAAGCCGGGTATGAAGTCGCTCGGGATCATTGCGTCATATCGCGATATCGACAAGGCGGTGTGGCGGGCCGATCTGCTCCTACCCGCGCAGCAGAAAGTCAAGCTGAAGGTCCAGCTCGACAAGCTGGGGCTTTCGATTACGCCCGACAAGAAAAAATAGCATTGCAGCGGCGCCCGGCCTGCGCCCGCTTGTTCTCCGAACCGGGGGTACTGGTCGATGACCATCGAGGATCCATTTGCCGAGCCGGCCGAAACCGAGCGGACCATCATTCGGCCCAATCCGGGCGGCCGCCAACCGACCGTAGCAGCCTCGCCACCTCTTGAGCCCCCTGTTGTCGCGGCACCGGCCAAACCCGTTGCGCTGGCACCGCTCGCCAAACTCAATCCGCTCATCAATGCCGCGCTGCCCTTGCTCGACCTCGCGGTGCAAATCAAGAATCGGGCCGTACACAACGACATAGAGAGCCTGCGCGACCGCGTCGTCGCCGAAATCAACGCCTTCGAGCGGCGCATTACCCCTCTTGGGCTATCGCTGCAGACGATCCGCGCCGCGCGTTACGCCCTCTGCGCCACGATCGATGACATCGTGCTCAATACGCCATGGGGCAGCCGTAGCCTGTGGACGCAAAGGAGCATGGTCGGAACCTTCCACAACGAGGTCGTCGGCGGCGATCGCTTCTGGGATTTGCTGAACGAGCGGAAGAAGGACGCCGCGATCAACCTTGACCTGCTCGAACTCCTCTATCTCTGCATCACGCTCGGATTTGAGGGCAAATACCGCGTTCTGCCGCGAGGCGCCTCCGAGCTCATCCTCGTGCGCGAGGACCTCTACCGCCTCATTCGCAACAACCGCGGCGATTTCGAGCGTAGTTTGTCGCCTCGGTGGGAAGGGGCGCCGGCTGCTCACAGGGCACTGCGCGACCTCTTACCGAGCTGGTTGGTCGGGCTGGCCACGCTTGGCATTCTGGCACTGCTCTATGCGATGTTTACCTTCCTGCTGAACGGCCGATCCGACGCTGCCTACGAGGCGCTTAACGCCACGCCTCCGACCGGCCCCGTGACGCTCGCTCGCGCTGCCCCGGTGCTGCCGCCACCGCCGCAATCGCAGAAGATCAGGCAGTTCCTCGAACCCGAGATCAAGCAGGGTCTCGTGACCGTGCGGGAGGAGGCGCAGACGGTCACGGTGAATATCCGCAGCAGCGGCATCTTTCTGAGCCCGGATCCTTGCAGATTGTCGGCCACACCGATAATCAGCCGATTCGCTCGCTCAAATTCCCATCGAACTTCCACCTCTCATTGGCGCGAGCCCAGGCGGTGCTTCAGATTCTCACACAGAAGGTCAGCGACCCTTCTAGGCTCAGCGCGGACGGCGCTGCCGACAGCCAGCCGATCGCGTCGAACGCCACGCCCGAAGGTCGAGAGCATAACCGCCGGATCGAGCTCATCCTGACGAAGGCGGAATAATGAGGTACCGACCGATGCTTGTAGCAAGGCCATCGTGAGATTCAGATGACGCGAATTAAAGCCCTCCTCGGGAAGATCTTTCTGTCGCGCATGTTGCTGTACATTCTCGGCATGCTCTTCGCGGCGGTGCTGATCTGGTTCATCGGACCGCTGATCGGCGTCGGGGGCGCGGCGCCGCTTTCGAGCGTGCTGCAGAGGACGCTGGCTATCACGTTGATACCGGCTCTCATGGGGCTCGGGTCGGTGTTCAGCAATGCGCGCTACGCCCGAACCAACAGCCAATTGCAGCAAAGCCTGACGGAAACGCCACACGCGAAGGCGACCGCCGCCGGCGCCGAGGAAGCCGCCGAGCTCGGCAACCGGCTGAAGGAGGCGCTCGACCTGCTCAAGAAGACCAAGGTTCGCCGGCGATGGGGCAGCGGCTGGCTCTACGAGCTGCCCTGGTACATGTTCATCGGGCCTCCGGGGTCCGGCAAGACAACTGCCCTCACTAATTCCGGACTCAACTTCCCGCTCGCCGGCCAGCTCGGTAAAAACGCGGTGCGCGGCATCGGCGGAACGCGCAGTTGCGACTGGTGGTTTACCGACGATGCAGTGCTCATCGACACCGCCGGCCGTTACACAACCCAAGACAGCGATGCCACTGCCGATGCCGGCGCCTGGGGCGGGTTTCTTAAGCTGCTCAAGAAGTTCCGCAAGCGGCAGCCCATTAACGGCGCCATCGTCGCGATTGGCCTCTCCGACCTACTTGCCGCGAGCGAGGCGCAGCGTGCGGCGCACGCCGAAGCAATTCGCGCGCGCCTCAACGAGCTTTATTCCGAGCTCGGTGTTCGCTTCCCAGTCTATGTCCTCTTCACCAAGGCCGATTTGATCGCCGGCTTTATCGAGTTCTTCGACGATCTCGGCCGTGAGGGGCGCGAGCAGGTTTGGGGTGCGACCTTCGAACTCGACGCTCACGTCGAGGAGGGCGGCGTAGTCGCTACCTATCCCACCCATTTCGACGGGCTAGTTGGCCGGCTCAACGATCGCTTGATCGAGCGACTGCAGCAGGAGACGGATATTCAGCGCCGGGCGCTCATCTTCGGCTTCCCTCAGCAGGTGGCGAGCCTCAAGGAGATCACCAGCAGCTTCTTGAAGGAGGTATTCCAACCGAACCGCTATCAGCAGCCCATCCGACTGCGCGGCATCTATCTCACCAGCGGCACACAGGACGGTACTCCAATCGACCGGCTGATGGGCGCCATGGCGGCGAGCTTCGGCATCTCGCGTCAACAGATCCCGGCCTTCAGCGGCACCGGACGCAGCTACTTCTTGTCGCGCCTCATGCGCAACGTCATTTTCGGTGAAGCGAACCTCGTCAGCGCCGACAGCAAGGTCGAGAAGCGCGCCCGCTTGACCCATTATGCGGTGCTCGGCACCGCTGCCGCGGTGATCCTTCTCGTCGCCACTGGCTGGATCGTCGCTTATTTCGACAACACCAGCATGATGACCGCGATTGAGAAGCAGGTCGCCGCCTATAACGACCGCGCCAAGTCCCTGCAACTCGATCGCGTCGCGGATAGCGATCCGCGGCCAATCCTGCCGCTGCTTGCCGTCGCGCGCGGCATGCCCGGCGGCTATTCCTCACGCGGAGCGACCTCGCCGTTGATCACGCAGCTCGGCCTCTTCCAGGGCGATAAGCTCGGCTCGCAGGCGATCGCCGTCTACCGCCGCGATCTCAATCGTCTGCTCCTGCCACGCATGCTGCTGCGTCTCGAGCAGCAGCTTGCGCAGAACCAAAGCCGCCCGGATTTCCTCTACGAGGCACTCAAGGTTTATTTGATGCTGGGGCAGCAGGGAAAGCTCGACAAGTCGCTCGTCAAGGCATGGGCGACGCGTGATTGGGCGAAACTGCTGCCGGGCCCCGAGAACGAGGAGAAACGCACCGCATTGCGCGACCACCTCGATGCGATGCTGGAGAAACCGCTGACGACGATCGCCCTCAACGGCGCCATCGTCGATCAGACCCGACAGGTCCTTCAGCGGGTTCCCCTGGCCGAGCACGCCTATGGCCTCATCCGCACGCATCCGAAGATCACGGCGCTGCCGGAATGGCGGATCTCCGAGCATGCGGGACCAGCGGTCGCGCGCGCCCTGGTCCGCCCGTCGGGCAAGTCGCTGGCCGAGGGGATTCCTGGCCTCTATACCCATGACGGTTACTTCTTTGCCTTCCGGCCGCTGCTGCCGCAAGCCGCAAAGGAAGTCGCCCAGGAGAGCTGGGTCCTGGGTATGCCCGTGAAGACGAGCGACGACCCCGCTTTTGCCGCGCGCTTGCAACGAGACATAACGAGCCTTTACCTTGAGGATTTCGCGGCACAATGGGATCGCCTCCTCGCCGATATCGCGATCGCGCCCTTCGGCACCGTCAGTCAGGCGACTCAGATCCTCAACGTTCTCTCCGCCCCGGACTCGCCGTTACGTGCGCTCATGGTCAGCGCCGCCGAGGAAACCTGGCTCTCGCACGTACCCGACAGCCCCGCGCCGCCACCCGGCAGCGACCTTGCCCAGGCAGCGGCGCTCGCCGCCCAACAGGCGGCAAAGGCCGCCGAGAAGAACGCCCCGAAGGGCGTCCCCCCCGTGGGCAAGAGCCTCGCCGAGCAGCAGCTTGCCTCGGTTCTCTCCGCGCCGAGCGCGGCGGCGGACGATGTGGCCGGTCCCTTCACCGACAAACGCTTCAAGGCGCTGCACGAGCTGGTCGCCGGGAACGGCACCGCGCCGCCAGCGATCGACGGCGCCATGGCAAGCATCAACGCCCTCTATTTGGCGATAAACCGGGTTGGCGCGGCACCCGATCCGGTCAAAGGCCTCGCCGAGGGCGGTGGAATGACGAAGCTGCAAGCTGAGGTCGCCCGCGTGCCCGAGCCGATGCAGACGATGCTCACCTCTCTGACCAAGTCGATCTCGGCGCTCACGGTCGGCGGCGCGCGGGCACAGCTCAATGCTCTATGGACGGCGTCGGTCGCGCCGACCTGCCAGAGCTTCTTGGAGAACCGCTACCCGGTTTTTCGCACGGCGAGCAACGAAATGACGCTCGATGATTTCTCTCGGTTGTTCACCAGTGGCGGCCTCATCGACGGTTTCTTTAACGCCAATTTGCGCCAATTCGTCGATGTTTCGAAGAATCCGTGGATCTGGCAGAAGGTCGACAATCTCGAACTCGGCATTCCGCAAGCGACCCTTCTCCACTTCCAACGCGCCGCCTGGATCCGCGACAACATGTTCGCCGGCGGCAAACCTGGCGTCAGCTTCGAGATCGTACCGATAAGCCTCGACGCGAAATCGACCGAGGTGGTGCTCGAGGTCGACGGCCAGACGACGAGTTACGATCACGGTCCGCCGCGGCCGGTCAAGATGACATGGCCAGGGCCGAGTGGCGTCGGTCATGTGCGGATCGCCTTCAGCCCACCGTCGGCGGGTGAAGCGACGACGATTGAGAAAGACGGCGTCTGGGCATGGTTCCGCGTCCTCCAGGAAAGCCAGATCAAGCAGTCGGGCGGAGCGGATCGCTATCTCGCGACCTTCAAGGTCGGGCAGCGCAGCGCAGCATTCGAGGTCCGCGCCAATAGCGTCATCAACCCGTTCGGATCGAACCAACTGGAGCTTTTCCGCTGTCCGCCGAAGCTGTAACGGTTACCGCCGAGGCCGCCGGCTTCTGTGGCAAGCTCGCCGCGCGCGGCGACTTTGTTACGCGCCGGTTGGGGCGTTCCTTCACGGAGACTTGGGACAAATGGCTGCGCGAAGGCATCCTCACCAGCCGCAACGCTCTCGCTTCGCGTTGGCTGGACACCTACCTGACAAGCCCATTGTGGCGCTTTGCGCTCGGGCCGGGCTCCTGCGGCCCCAACACCGTGGTCGGCGTCTTAATGCCGAGCGTGGACGCCGTCGGGCGCTATTTTCCGCTCATGGTTGGGCGCGAGCTCGATCCCGGTCTCGATCTTGGTGGGTTCCTGCCGCGCGCCTTCGCATGGTACCAGGCGGTCGAGGATCTCGCCCTGGCGACCTTGCAACCGAAGTCCCCGCTGGAGTTGCTGGACGAGCCGCTGGCGCTTGAGGTGCCGCCCCCGCGCGGGATCTCGCTCGCCACCGAGGTGCCCGACGTCCCGTGCCAGCACATCGTGCTAGATGGAGCGTCTGATCCAGCCGAGTTCTGCCGCAACCGCTTGGACCAGGGATCTCATCGGCAGACGCTATGGTGGACGGCAGGCTCAGCGCATATCACGCCCTGCCTCCTGATCTGCGGCGGCATGCCGGCTGCCGACAAATTTACCGCCATGCTCGACGGCACGTGGCGGCAGCACGGCTGGACCATGACGACGCTCGCGGCGAGCACCCGGGGGGATTGCCCGGGCTAAGTCGAGTTCCAAGCGGGAGAGAGAGGTATTCATGCCGTCACCCTGCGATTTCGAACTCGTCTCCGCCATGGCGACCCATGTGGGGGCGGTTCGGCGGCATAACGAAGATTCCGGCCTCGACCGCCGCGAGATTGGGCTGTGGGCTGTAGCCGACGGCATGGGCGGCCACGCGGCAGGAGAGGTAGCGAGCCAGCTCATCACCGACAGTTTGCGCGCTATCGCCGCGCCGACGAATCCGAGCGGGTTCATTGCCGAGGTGCGGACCCGGCTGAGCGACGCTAATCTGAAGCTGATCGAGGAAGCCGCGCGCCGCGGCACCCCTGTCGTGGGTAGCACCGTTGTAGTGTTGCTGGCGCAAGGCGGGTTCTATGCTTGCTTGTGGGCGGGCGACAGCCGCCTCTATCGACTGCGGAACGGCGAACTCGTGCAACTGACGCGGGATCACAGCCAGGTATGGGAGATGGTCGAGGCCGGGGTGCTTGACGAGGCAGCGGCCGAACGGCATTCCGCGGCCAACGTCATCACCAGGGCTGTCGGCGCCCAGCCCGTCCTCGTCCTCGACAAGGTAACCGACCGGCTGGTGCCCGATGATCTGTTCCTGCTCTGCACCGATGGGCTCTCCAAGATGGTACCAGGAACGGAGATCGCGGAAATCCTGCGCAGCACGCCGCTGCGACTTGTTCCCCAGGCCTTGATCGAGTCCGCCCTCTCGCACGGCGGGCACGACAACATCACAGTCGTAGCCGTACATGTCGGCGAGGCGTTGGGCGAGCAGGATGCGAAGCGTTAAGCTTGTCGCCCGCGCGGCTGCAGAGCGGAGGTTAATTCGCAACAAGGCGAGTGATGCGGCAGGCTGTGCCAAGAACTTGGACGATTTTAGCTCAAGATTTCAATTGATTTTAGTAAGAAGACGCGGCAGCGTCATTATAGCGCTTTGCGATTATGCCTCGGAGACATTCGCTAAAGACGCGGCAGAGATGTCCATGCCGAGTTTCGATATAGGCGTTCGGTTTCAGACCGCACCTTTGGCTGAGGAACGCCTTGCCCGAAGAGGCGCTGGGCGCGGTGGCCGACGGCCTCGACTCCCGGATGGAGTCGCATGACGGCGATCGACCTTGCTGCATTGCTCGCGCCCACTTCAGCGGCCCCCCCTTGCGGCCCCCCGATCGAGTACGACGAACAGTATCTGGAACTGGAACGTCTCGCGCGTGGCGTCACGCAAGAGGAGGACGCCGAGGGCAAGGTCGTCCGCGAGGCGGAAGAGCCGGATTGGCACGAGGTCGAGCGTATCGCGCTCGACCTCTGCGCCAAGGCGAAGGACCTTCGGGTAGCAATTTACCTCGGCCGCGCAGAACTCGCGCTGACTGGTTTGCCAGGCTTTGCCGATGTCGTGGCCCTCATCGCCGGGTACCTCGGTCGGTTCTGGCCGAGCGTCCATCCTCAACTCGACCCCACCGACGACAACGATTCCAGCATTCGGGTCAACGCACTCGCCGCGCTCCGCGATCATTCGACGATCATTCGCGAGTTGCGCATGGCGCCGCTGGCCCAGTCACGCCAATTCGGACGCATCTCCTATCGCGACTACGCCATCGCCGCGGGCTTGATAGCGGCGCCCAGCGTCAGACACGGCGACGAGCAGTTGCCGGACACCATGCGGGTCCAGGCAGCCTTTGACGACACCGCTCTCGAGGCGCTGGTCGAGGCGCAGCGGGCGGTCGACTCCTCGCTCGGTAGCGTGGAAGCGATCGTCGCCTCGGTGGAGGAAGCCGCCGGCATCGGCAAAGGTCCCGATCTTGCGCCGCTGGAGACGCTGCTCCGCGAGATCAAGGGGGTGCTCG